>Ga0210101_1000017_pt1 | contig 69748 bp, 62 predicted proteins | sample Muzzi_PWC_D1_FD_185534 | JGI IMG/M metagenome (GOLD analysis project Ga0210101, IMG submission 185534) | Wetland microbial communities from San Francisco Bay, California, USA, that impact long-term carbon sequestration - Muzzi_PWC_D1 (SPAdes) | ecosystem: Environmental > Aquatic > Marine >... | reverse complement strand
TCGTCGCCCCGGCCGCGGCGAGGGCGATCAGCAGCGGCCAGAAGGCGCCCGGCACCCGCCTGGCGCGACTGCGCGCGGTGAACGCGCCGAACAGGACCATCGCCGAGAGCAGCGCCAGGACCAGCCAGATCGTGTCGGCTTCGAAGATCAGCTTGATCGCGTAGCCGATCGCGGTCAGCTGCACGAAGGAGCGAACCGTGGCGATCGCGATGTCGCGCTCCAGGTCGGCGCGGCGCCACAGCGAGATCGCCGCGGCGAGGGCGACCAGGGCCAGCGCGGCGGCGACCTGGCCGAGCGAGACGTGGATCGAAAGACTCACGCCAGCGCCTCCTCGAGCGCGCCGCAGGCCGCCACCCGCCCCTGCTCGAGGCGCAGCGCCCAGCCGGCGAGCCGCCGCGCCTGCTCGGGGTCGTGGCTGACCAGGACCAGCGAGATGTCGGCCTCGCCCCGCAGCGCGGCGAGGGTCGCCTCGACCGCGTCGCGGGCCGCCCGGTCCAACGCCGAGGTCGGCTCGTCGAGCAGCAGCACGCGGGGCTGCTGGGCGAGCGCCCGGGCGAGCATCGTGCGCTGCTGCTCGCCGACCGAGAGCTTCGCGACGTCGCGCCCGGCGAAGCCGGCGTCGAGCCCGGCGAGGCGCAGGCAGCGCTCCGCGTCGAGCCGCTTGCCGGCCAGGCCGGCCGCGTAGCGCAGGTTCGACTCGACCGTCCCCTCGAGCAGCGCCGGAAGCTGCGGCACCAGGGAGACGTCGCGCCGCAGCGCCAGCGGGTCGTACCCGGCGAGCGGCCGTTTCCGGTAGGCGATCGTGCCGCTGTCGGGGTCGGCGAGCCGGTTGAGCAGCCGTAGCAGGGTCGACTTGCCGCTGCCCGAGGGTCCGACGATCGCCACCGCCCCCTGCGGGATCGCGGCGCTGACCGAGTCGAGCACGCGGCGCTCGCCGCGGCGCAGGCTGACCTCGCGGAGCTCGAACAGCATCGGGGAATGATCCCGGACGCCTCGCAAGATGCCCTGCCGCGCCGCGCAGCGGCTGCACGAGGGGCGCGGCGGCTGCGAGAATCCGGCCAGGTGATTCCCTGATGGCGAGAGCGATCTGGAGCGGCTCGATCAGCTTCGGGCTGCTCAACGTGCCGGTCAAGCTCTACAGCGCGGTGGCCCGCCGCGGCATCTCGCTGCGCGAGGTCCGCGCCTCCGACGGCGCCCGCATCCGCCATCGCCGGGTCGCCGAGGGGACCGACGAGGAGGTTCCCTACGAGGAGATCTCCAAGGCCTTCGAGATCACCTCCGGGCGCTACGTGCCGCTGAGCAAGGACGAGATCGCGGCGCTGGCGCCGGAGCGGACCCGGGCGATCGAGGTGCAGGACTTCGTCGACCTCGACCAGATCGACCCGATCTACTTCGACAGCCCCTACTACCTGGGACCGGCGCAGGGCGCCGAGAAGGCCTACTCGCTGCTCGCCCGGGCGATGAGGGAGTCCGGCAAGGTGGCGATCGCCCGCTTCGTCTTCCGCAACAAGGAGCACCTGGCCGTGCTCCGCCCCGGCGACGGGGTGCTGACCCTGACCACGATGCGCTTCGCCGACGAGGTGGTACCGCCGGCCGAGCTGGAGGACGTGCTGCCGTCCGGCAAGCCGAAGGTCGCCAAGCAGGAGGTCGAGATGGCCGAGCGGCTGATCGACTCGCTGACCCGCGACTTCGACCCGGGCGCCTACCGCGACGAGTACCGCGAGCAGCTGCTGGGGCTGATCGAACGCAAGGCCGAGGGCGAGGACGTGCTCAGCGCCCCGCCCCCCGAGGAGCCCCGTCCGACCGGCGCCCCCGACCTGATGAGCGCGCTCGAGGAGAGCCTCGCCGCGGCCGAGAGCCGGGGCAAGGCGAAAGGCAAAGCCAAGGCGAAGCCGAAGGCGCGCAAAGCGCGCGGCGCGAAAGGGAAGGCCGCGCCGAAAGGCGCCCCTTCGCGGGGCGAGTCCAAAGCCTCGAAGTAGACGGTGGGCGCCAGCCGTCAGGTCGAGGTCGACGGCCGTGAGCTGACCCTCACCAACCTCGACAAGGTGCTCTACCCGCGGGCCGGCTTCGCGAAGGGCGAGGTGGTCGACTACTACGCGCGGGTCGCGCCGGCGCTCGTCCCCCACCTGGCAGGGCGGGCGCTCACCCTGCGGCGCTTCCCGGAGGGGGTCGACGACACCGAGGCCGCCTTCTTCGAGAAGCGCTGCCCGAAACACCGGCCCGACTGGGTGAAGACGGCTACCGTCGAAGCGGGCCCGCGGGCAGGCAAGATCGACTTCTGCGTCTGTGAGGACCTGCCGACCCTGGTCTGGATGGCGCAGCTCGCGGCGATCGAGCTGCACCCGTCGCTCTCGCTCGCCGCGCACCCGGACCGGCCGACCGTGCTCGTCTTCGACCTCGACCCCGGCCCGCCCGCCGACGTGCTCGACTGCTGCCGCGTCGCCCTGCGCCTGCGCGAGCTGTTCGACCACTTCGGCGTCGAGTGCTTCCCGAAGACCTCGGGCTCGAAGGGGTTGCAGGTCTACGTGCCGCTCAACACGAGGACCGACTACGACCAGACCAAACCGTTCGCCAAAGCGATCGCGCAGCTGCTCGAGAAGCAGACCCCCGGCGAGGTCGTCTCGAAGATGAAGAAGGCCGAACGGAAGGGCAAGGTATTCGTCGACTGGTCGCAGAACCACCGGCGCAAGACGACGATCGCCGCCTACTCGCTGCGGGCCCGCGAACGTCCGACCGTCTCCACCCCGGTCAGCTGGGACGAGGTGATTCACGCCGCCGCGAACGACGACGCCGAGTCGCTCGTCTTCGAGGCCGGCGACGTGCTCGAGCGGATCGACCGCCACGGCGACCTCTTCGCCCCGGTGTTGGAGCTGGAGCAGGAGCTGCCGGAGCTGTAGGCGCCAGTCCTGCGCCGGGGCGGCTTCTGATCTGCTCTGACATACCGTCTCTGCCGGTGGGCGTCGGCGCGGTCCGAACCGGGTGGGACTACCTCGCGAATCACGGTCGCAGCCTGAGCTTCGCGTCGGAGAATCGAGCGAGGGCGGCGATGAACGGCTCGCGAATAGCCGGATCGCAATGCTCGGCCTCAAGGTTTCGCTTCTCTCCGTCCGGGTTTGAGCTTGCCCAATAATCCTGTCCTGGTCCGCAGGCAAGCTGCATCGGCGAACGGCCGTCCCAGGCGATACCGGGGAAGGTGGCGTCGATCACGATTCGCCGCCCATCCACTGTGGCAATCAGATAACGATGAACGTCCACCACGCCTGCATCGGGAACGGCGGCTGCGACATCTTTCCCGAATAGCTCTCCTGCCCGATCGCGATCCAGCCGGTAGACCCGGTGAACGATCTGTGGCTGCGTCTCGGGGAAGCGCTCGGCCAGCGCTTCGGCCAGAAAGAGGTGCTTGGTGGAGCAGGTGCCGCGTCGCTCCCGCAGCATTCCCTTGACGCTCCGATTGCTCGGGCGGCCGTATTCGAGCGAGCGCACTGCTTCGACCAGCTCGAACAGCGACGCGTCTTGTGACGTAAGGGGATCTATGGCGTGATGGGTATGGACTCGGTTCCAATAGCGTTCGACTACTACGAGTCTCGCTTGTATGCGACTGCGAGCAGATGCAGGCTGGCGCCAAGCAGCGACGGCTCGGACTCGACTCGCTGAATCGCCGTCATGAGGATCCTCCGACGATCGTCGTCGCCAAGCCACCAGTCAAGATTGCCGAGCCAGCCCGCTGGGCCCTCCACGGCGAGAACGGAATCGACATCAAAACCGCCACGATCAATCTCGTCTGTGAACTCGTCGGCGCGATGGAAATATGAGGTTGTAAACCAATCCGGATGTCGGTCAGGATTCCGGTGCTGACCGTCTCGACGTCCTGTTCCACGATAGAACCGAACGTCGGCTCAGCGAGAAGTCCCCTTGCCAAGCCATCATGGGTCGATGCGAATCGAGAGATAGCGGCAACGACGAGCAGGCCTCTGCGACGAAGTACTCGGCCGGCCTCGCCCTCGTCAGGTGATACAGCGGTCCAAGGAGTAGCGCGACGTCCGCACTCTTATCGGGCCACGGCAGCTCTCGGGCGTCGCCTTGTTGAATACCAGCAAGCCCTGCTCCCACTTGGGCCGCGGAAGCCAGCCGGGCCTGCTCGACGTGCAAAGCCATCGGATCCAGAAGATGAACTGCATGGCCCTCCGCTGCGAGTGGCAGCGCATAAGCGCCAGGGCCACCCCCCACATCGACGATCACAGCTCGAGGTGCCGGAAGGTATCGATGGAGGATCTCCATCGTGCGGATGAACTCGAGGCGACCCCATGTCGCGAGCCGAGACTCCTCGACTCCGGTCTGGTAGTGGGCGGCCATCTCGACGGCGTCGTGGTCCAGCTCCTCCATTTCCTAACTTTTTCAGTTGTCGGTCGAGCGACTCTTACTCGAATCCGGTGTGGCAATCGGGCTGCCGCCGCACTACCCCATCTTCGTCGCTCGATCGCCTCAACGTATCCGCTCCCGCCGCGGCTAATTCTGGGGAGGCGAAGCCCCGTCTGCCTCGGAACGAATGGCGACCCTGCCGTAGCGATCCGAAAGCCGGACAACGTCATCGAGCTCGGGCGTTGAGACCTCGATCACGACCGAGTCCTCGATCGCTTCGATCGTGTGCAGGGAACCCGGCTCGTTGCGCCAGGCGTCGCCGCTGGCGATCTCGGCGACGTCGAGTCGATCCGGGTCGTCCCCGGTACTCAGCATCAAGCGACCGGAGAACAAGTAAGACGACTCGTCCTTCGCCTCGTGGTACTGGACCGAGAGACGGTGCCCCGCGTTGACGTAGAGCAGCTTCCCCGCATAGCGATCGGTGTGGGCGAACCAGACCTCGTGCCCCCACGGCTTCTCGACTCGCCTCGGAAGGGTCGGCGCCATCGCGCCATTATCGTCGCATGCGCCCTGCCGGTCGCCGAACGTGCTCACCGCCCAGCGGCTCGAGTCGACGCCTACGCGCACATGCCAGCGACTAATCCAGCGTCCAGCGCCTCCCGCACACCACCCATCGGGCAAAAACAGGATCAATGAGCTCAAGCACGGCCTTGCGGCCGGTTCCGGTGCGAGACAGCAGGCCGCGATCCACGAGTCGACCGGCTGCTTCGTGTGCAGTCGAGCCAAACGGCAAGCCGAAGATCTCGCGGCCGGCCTTCCCGGTGAGGCTCTGGACGCCGGCGGCGATCGCATCTATGACGCCCGCCTCCACCGCGGAGAGCGAGTCCCAGGTGGCCTCGAAGTCGCCTTGCAAATATCCCCACGCCTCCTCGTAAGCAGCCAACCACCCCTCCTCTCCGGCCTCGGCACCTTCGTCGGTATGGCGCCAGAGCAGGTGGGCGAACAGCATCGCGCGCTGCGGATGGCCGTCCACCAGATCGAGCAGTAGACCGAGAACCTCACCGGCGTTTCGCTGCGTCCCCTGGAAACGGTCAGCTATGTAATCACCGAGGGCGGAACGCTGAAGGCGGCCCAACTCAAGAGGGGCAGCCTGCCCATAGAAAGGCCGCTTTCGATCTGCGAACAGCGAGCGCATCATCCCTGGGTGCGAGCCCGAGAAGACGTACGTCACACCGGAACCGTGGTGCTGGATCACGCTGCGAATGAGCCCGTCGAGCTGGGCCTTGAGGACCACCTGGAACTCATCGAAGGCAACCAGAATCGGCCGGCCGGTCTTCTCGTGTAGCTGATGCGGAAGGTCGAGGGCATCGAGCAATGCCCGCTCGCCAGCTTCCCCCGCGCCCATCGCCAGCGTGGCGCCGCCCAGCGGGCTCTGGAATCCCACCGAGCCCCCACGCCTGCGCAGGGTGCCCCACGCTGAACGCAGAGGCCCGGCCGGCAGAGCCTCGTAAGCCCGCTCGATCTGCGCGGCCATCTGACCGGCGGTGCGGACCCCGTAGAGATCGACCAAGACGGCTCCTGCCTCAGCCGCTTGGGCGTCGGCGATTGCTCGGTGCAGCAGGCTTGTCTTGCCGTAGTCCCGCGGGCTCGACAGGCGCGAGTTCACGCCGTCACGGATGCGCTCCGCGAGGAGCGCAAGCTCGTCTTCGCGGTCGACGAGATCATCGGGTTCCAGGGGGCGATCGAAAACGAACGGATTGCCTCTTATACGGATCGTCCGTGCCATTGTGTACGGAACTACCGTAGCAGATCACACGGAAAAACCGTGTAATTTACCTTAGCCCAAGGGCTGGCGGACGACCGGGCGGCGGGTCGCCTTGACCTCGTCGAGGCGGCGGACCGGGGTTGTGTAGGGGGCCTGCCTGGCGATCTCGGGGTCCTGCTCGGCCTCGGCGAGGATCCGCTCGATCGCGTCGGCGAAGGCGTCGAGGCTCTCCTTCGCCTCGGTCTCGGTCGGCTCGACCATCAGCGCCTCCTCGACCAGCAGCGGGAAGTAGACGGTCGGCGGGTGGAAGCCGAAGTCGAGCAGGCGCTTGGCGAGGTCGAGGGTGGCGACGCCCAGCTCGCGCTTCATCGGCTTGCCGGAGAGCACGAACTCGTGCATGCAGTGACGGTCGAAGGCGACCGGCAGGTGCTTGCCGGCGCGCCCCTGCGCGAGCCGCGCCTTCAGGTAGTTGGCGTTCAGCACCGCGGTCTCCGATGCCTCCGCGAGCCCGTCGGCTCCGAGGCTGAGGATGTAGGCGTAGGAGCGGACGAAGACGCCGAAGTTGCCCTGGAAGCCGCGCAGCCGGCCGATCGACTTGGGGCGCTCGAAGTCGAGCTCGAAGGAGGGCCCGCTGCCGTCGCCCCCCTCGCGCCGCACGACCTGGGGCCGCGGCAGGAAGGGCTCGATCCGCTCCGAGACGGCGATCGGCCCGGCCCCCGGCCCGCCGCCGCCGTGCGGCTGGCTGAACGACTTGTGCAGGTTGACGTGGACGATGTCGAAGCCCATGTCGCCGGGCCGCGAGTGGCCCATCACCGCGTTGAGGTTGGCGCCGTCGTAGTAGAGGGTGCCCCCTGTCTGGTGGATCAGCGCGGCGATCTCGGCGATGTTCTCGTCGAACAGGCCGAGCGTGTTGGGGTTGGTCAGCATCAGGCAGGCGACCTGGTCGTCGACCTTGGCCCGCAGGTCGTCCATCTCCACCCCGCCGCGCTCGTCGGTCGCCACCTTGACGATCTCGTAGCCCGCCATCGTCACCGAGGCCGGATTGGTGCCGTGGGAGGTGTCCGGCGCCAGCACCTTGGTCCGCGCTTCGCCGCGGTCGGCGTGGAAGGCGCGGGTGAGCAGCAGGCCGGCCAGCTCGCCGTGCGAGCCGGCAGAGGGCTGCAGGCTGACGTGCGGCAGGCCGCAGATCTCGGCCAGCGACTCCTGCAGCAGCCAGATCAGCTCCAGGGCGCCCTGGGCCCGCTTCGGGTCCTGCGCCGGGTGCAGGCGAGCGTGGCCGGGCAGAGCCGCGACCCGCTCGTTGAGGCGCGGGTTGTGCTTCATCGTGCAGGAGCCGAGCGGGTAGAAGCCGGTGTCGAGGTCGAAGTTGCGCCGCGAGAGCCGGTTGTAGTGGCGGACGATCTCCGGCTCGGCTACCTCGGGCAGGCGCGGCGGCTCGTCGCGCAGCAGCCTCGCCGGGATCAGCTCGGAGAGCGGCGGCTCGGGGACGCCGGCAGCGGGCAGCACCGCGGCGCGCCGTCCCGGCTTCGACTTCTCGAAGATCGTCTGGGCGCGTTCGCGCTGCATCGGCGTCTCGACGAGCGCCATCAGGCCACTCTCCTTGGCGAGTTACTCCCCATATCGGGGACTAACTCGCCAAGCTCCGCTTGGATGGCGGCGCCGAGCGCCTCGGCGAGGGCGTCGATCTGCTCGCGGCTGCGCCGCTCGGTGATCGCGACCAGCAGGCCGTCCTCGTGCTCGGGGTAGTCGCGGCCGAGCGGGTAGCCGGCGGCGATGCCGCGCTCCGCGCAGCGCTCCAGCACCGCCGCCACCGGGGCGTCGAGCCGGAGCGCGAACTCGCGCGCCACCGGCGCCCGGTGCAGCAGCTCGACCCCGTCGACGGCCTCGAGCCGTTCGCGCGCGTAGGCGGTGCGATGGACCAGCAGCTCGCCCAGCTCGCGGAAGCCCTCGCGGCCGAGCCAGGCGAGGTGGATGGTCGCGGCCAGCGCGTTGAGCGCCTGCGCGGTGCAGATGTTGTGGGTCGCCTTCTCGCGGCGAATGTGCTGCTCGCGGGTCTGCAGCGCGAGCACGAAGCCGCGGCGGCCGTCGACGTCGTCGGTCTCGCCGGCGATCCGCCCTGGCAGCTTGCGGAGCAGCGCCTCGCTGCCGCAGAAGAAGCCGAACGAGGGCCCGCCGAAGTCGAGCCGGTTGCCGAGCGGCTGCCCCTCGCCGAGCGCGATGTCGGCGCCGCACTCGCCGGGCGGCCTCAGCACGCCGAGCGTCATCGGGTCGACCGCGACGACGAGCAGGGCGCCGTGCCGCTTCGCCTCCGCGCCGAGCGCCTCGACGTCCTCGATCGCGCCGAGGAAGTTGGGGCTCTGCAGGAAGACGGCCGCGGTCTCGCCGTCGACCGCCCCGGCCAGCGCGGCGGCGTCGGTGACCCCGTCCTCGAGGCCGACCTCAACGACCTCGGCGCCGAAGCCGGTCGAGTAGGTGGCGAGCGTCTCGCGGCTGTGCGGGTGGACGCCGCGGGAGACGACGAAGCGGCGCCGCCCGGTCGCGCCGATCGCCAGGTAGCCGGCCGAGGCGACCGAGGACGGCCCCTCGTAGAGGCCGGCGGTCGAGACCGGCAGCGCGGTCAGCTCCGAGATCGCGGTCTGGAACTCGAACATCGCCTGCAGGCCACCCTGCGAGATCTCCGGCTGGTAGGGCGTGTAGGGGGTGAGGAACTCGCTGCGCTCGACGATCGCGTCGACGATCGCCGGCACGTAGTGGTCGTACATCCCCGCGCCGAGGAAGCAGACCTGCTGCTCGGCGTCGGCGTTGCGCGCCGCGAGGGCGGCCAGCCGCTCGAAGACCTCGGCCTCGCTCATTCCCGCCGGCAGGGCCAGCGGGCGGTCGAGGCGCAGCGGCTCGGGGATCTGCTCGAACAGCTCGGCGGCCGACCCGGCGCCGATCGCCGCCAGCATCTCGGCCCGGTCGGCGGGCGTGGCGGAGGTGTAGCGGCTCACGAGTGGACCACACCGTAAGGCTACGGAAGCGAGGGGCGCGAGCGCCTCACTCGTCTTCCAGCAGCTTGCGGTAGTCGGCGGCGCTCAGCAGGGCCTCCGCCTCGGCGGGATCGCTGAGCCGCACCTTGACCAGCCAGCCCTCGCCGTAGGGGTCCTCGTTGATCCGCTCCGGGGCGTCGGCCAGCGCCTCGTTGACCTCGACGATCTCGCCGGCCAGCGGCGCGATCACGTCGGAGACCGCCTTCACCGACTCCACCTCGGCGTAGGGCGAGTCCTTGACGACCGCCGCCCCGACCTCGGGCGGGTCGTAGAAGACGACCTCGCCGAGGCTGTCCTGGGCGTACCAGGTGATGCCGAAGGTCGCCTGCTCTCCCTCGACCCGCACCCAGTCGTGCTCGGGGTGGTACAGCAGCTCCTCGGGGTAGCTCGCGTCGGCCAAGGTCACCTCTCCTTTCGCTCGTACAGGGGCTTGGACGCTATCCGGGCCGGGCGGCGCTTGCCGCGCACGTCGATCTCGACCCCGACCCCCGGCTCGGCGAGGTCGGATCGCAGGTAGGCCATCCCGATCCCGACCTCGAGCGAGGGCGAGAAGCTGCCGCTGGTGACCGTCCCGACCTGTTCGGGCCCGAGCATCGCCGGGTTGCCCTGGCGGGGGATGCCCGGCCCCTCGATCCTGAACGGGGCGAGCCTCTCGGCGGTGCCCTCGGCGCGCGCCCGGGCGACCGCCTCGGCGCCGACGAACCCGGTCGCCTCCTTGCAGCACCAGCCGAGGCCCGCCTCGATCGGGTTGCGCTGCGGCGTCAGGTCGTTGCCGTGCAGGTGGAAGCAGGCCTCGAGACGCAGCGTGTCGCGGGCGCCGAGCCCGCAGGGGACGACGCCGGCGTCGAGCAGCTCGGCCCAGATCGCCGGCGCGGACTCCGGGTCGAGCAGCAGCTCGACCCCGTCCTCGCCGGTGTAGCCGGTGCCGCAGACCAGCGCCGGCCGGTCGCCGACCCGCGCGGTCGCGATCCGCATCCGGGCGGGCAGCTCGACGCCGAGCGCCCGCGCGACGATCGCCCTGGCGTGCGGGCCCTGAACGGCGAGCATCGCGTAGCGATCGGCGACGTCGCGGACCGAGACCTCGGCGCCGCGGCTCCAGCGGCCGAGCCAGGCGAGGTCGGACCCGTGGTTGGCAGCGTTGGTGACCAGCAGGTAGCGGTCGCCGCCCAACCGGTAGGCGAAGAGGTCGTCGAGCACGCCGCCGTCCTCGGCGCAGAGGCACGCGTATTGGGCGCCGCCGAGGTCGATCGCGGCGACGTCGTTGGAGAGGACGCGCTGCAGGAAGGCGAGCGCCCCCGGCCCCTCGACCTCGACCTGGCCCATGTGGGAGACGTCGAACATCCCGGCATGGGTGCGCACCGCCGAGTGCTCCTCGCGCACCCCCTCGTAGGTGACCGGCATCTCCCAGCCGGCGAAGGGGGCGAGCTTGGCGCCGAGCTCGGCGTGGCGCTCGTAGAGAGGCGTGCGGCGCAGGTCGTCCACGGAGCGGCAGGCTACCTGCGCTCCGCCGCGCCTAATCCTTGAGGAAGCCGGGGACGTCGATGTCGTCGTCGGACACGCGCAGTTTGCGGATGTCGGTGTCCTCGGCGGAGATCCGCGGGCGGCTCTCGTAGCGGCGGCGCACCCGTTGCGGCGAGCGGGCGAGCAGCTCGAATCCCTCGAAGCCGGTGGCGATCACGGTGACCCGGACCTCGTCGCGCATCGACTGGTCGACCACCGAGCCGAAGATGATGTTGGCGTTGTCGTCGGCCTCGGCCTGGACCAGCTGGGCCGCCTCGTTGACCTCGAACAGGCCGAGATCCTCGGGGCCGGTGATGTTGAGCAGCATCCCGGTCGCGCCCTTGATCGACTCCTCGATCAGCGGCGAGGTGACCGCCGCCTTCGCGGCATCGACGGCGCGCGACTCGCCGGAGGCGGCGCCGACGCCCATCAGCGCCGAGCCGGCGTCGCGCATGATCGTGCGCACGTCGGCGAAGTCGAGGTTGATCAGGCCGGGGATCGTGATCAGGTCGGTGATTCCCTGCACGCCCTGGCGCAGGATGTCGTCGGCCTGGCGGAACGCCTCCAGCACGCTGGTCCGCCGCTCGACCGCCTGCAGCAGCTTCTCGTTGGGGACGATGATCAGGGTGTCGACGTTGTTGCGCAGCTTCTCGATCCCCTCGAGCGCCTGCTGCATCCGCCGTTTGCCCTCGAACTCGAACGGCTTGGTGACGGCGCCGACGGTCAGCGCGCCGATCTCCTCCTTGGCGATCTCGGCGATGATCGGCGCCGCGCCGGTGCCGGTGCCGCCGCCCTCGCCGGCGGTGACGAAGACCATGTCGGCGCCCTTCAGCGCCTCCTTGATCTCGTCGCGGCTCTCCGCCGCGGCGCCCGCCCCGATCTCCGGGTTGCCGCCGGCGCCCAGACCGCGGGTCAGCTCCTGGCCGATCGAAAGCTTGATGTCGGCGTCGCAAGCCTGCAGCGCCTGGGCGTCGGTGTTGATCGCGACGAACTCGACGCCGCGGATCCCGGCGTCGACCATGCGGCTGACGGCGTTGGTGCCCCCGCCGCCCGCTCCGACGACCTTGATCACAGCCAGGTAAGTGGATTCCATCTCCCGATTTTCTCCAAGCCCAGCCCGGTCGGGCTGGATTCCGCCCAGTCCGCGAGGACTGGATATGAGTTGAGCCTTTGTTCCGTCCGATCCTCTTGCGATGCTTGAGAGTTCAAGGGTACGCTGAAACGGCGGAAATTGCGCTCAACGTAGGGCATTGACCCGGTCCTGTCAAACCTGAGAGAGGCATCCTGCAAGGCCCAAGTCTCAACTATTGCTTGAGGGTTTTGCCAACCTAACCCTGTGGTCGAGGGTTCAGGGAGGGGGCGGAAGGGCATGCCCAGAGCCGCCGATCGCGGGGCGTCCCGGGGCGTGCAGGTCGACATAATCGAGCGCGGTGACGGAAGGGTCGGCGAGGACGCTGGCCGCCGCGCGCCACTTCTCCGCGGCTCGGGTGGCGTCGCCGAAGCGCAGTTCGATCCCCGAGCGCAGCTCGACGTCGACCCCGCTTTCGCCGTAGGAGCTGCTCGCCACGTAGGGGCGCAGAGTGGCCGGCGCGGCGCCGAGCACGCGGGCCTGCTGCAGCACCGGACCGGCGAGCCGGCCGCCCGGCGGCGGTTCCGACAGCGGCAGCTGCGGCAGCTGCGCGGAATCGGGCAGCGGCAGCCAGGCGAGCACCTGGCCGTCGGGACCGACCGCGATCGCGCTGGAGCCGCTGCCGATCGTCGCCGTGACGCCCGGCACGACGAGGTGCGATTCGATCGTCTTGTCGCGCAGGGCGAACCAGTAGACGGCCGCGGCTGCGGCGAGGACCAGCGCGGCCGCGAGCAGGCGGCGCCTCACAACTCCCAACCGTCCGGCCAGCGCACCTCGCCCAGCAGCTGCACCTCGGGCTCGAGCTCGACGCCGAAGCGCTCGTGCACGCGGCGGCGGCCCGCGGCCATCAGCTCGAGCACCTCGGCGGTCGTCGCCTCGCCGGCGTTCTCGACGAAGTTCGCGTGCACCTCCGAGAAGCGGGCGCCGCCGACCTGCAGGCCGCGGCAGCCCGCCGCCTCGAGCAACTGCCCTGCGGTACGGCCCCCGGCGCGCTCGTGGTCGGGGTTCTTGAAGGTCGAGCCGAAGGTCTTGATCCCCGAAGGCTGCGCCTCGTGGCGGCGCTCGCGCATCGCCGCCATCGTCGCCTTGACCTGCTCGGGGTCGGCGGCGTCGAGGGCGAAGCCGGCCCGGGCGACGACCTCGTGCGGGCCGAGGTTGGAGCTGCGGTAGGAGAAGCCGAGCTGCTCCGGGGCGCGGCGGTCGCTGCCCGCCGGGGTCACCACGTCAACCCACTCGAGCACCCGGGCCAGCTGGCCACCGTAGGCGTTGGCGTTCATCCTCACCGCTCCGCCGACCGTGCCCGGGATGTTGACGCCGAACTCGAGCCCCGAGAGGCCCCATCCGGCCGCCCTGGCGGCGGCCGAGGGCAAACGGGCGCCGCCGCCGCAGAGCAGCCGCTCGCCGTCGCGGACCACCGTCGCCAGGTCGCCGTCGAGCTTCAGCACCAGGCCGCGGAACCCCTGGTCGGCAACCAGCAGGTTCGAGCCCGAGCCAACCACGCCGATCTCCAGGCCCTCCTCCCCGGCCCAGGCGAGCAGCGCGGCCAGCCCCTCCCGGTCGGGCGGCCGCGCGAACCAGTCGGCGGCGCCGCCGGTGCGAACGGTGGTCAGCCGGGCGAGCGGGAAGCCGCGCTCGACGCCGGCGGGCGGGGCGCTCATCCCACTCCCCCTTCCCCGGCAAGCGCCTCGGCGACCCGGGAGACGTCGCCCGCGCCGATCGTCGCCACCACGTCGCCGGGAGCGAGGCGCCGGGCGAGCGCCTCCGCCGCCCCCGCGAGCGTCGGCGTCCACAGCACCGGCCTCCCTTCCATCCGGTCGGCCGCGGCGCGGGCGACGTCGAGGCCGCTCACCCCGGCCAGCTCGCCGACCGGCTCCTCGCGGGCGGGGTAGACGTCGAGCACCGCGACCTCGTCGGCCAGCGCCAGCGCGGCGCCGAACTGCTCGGCGAAGGCACTGGTCCGCGAGTAGAGGTGCGGCTGGAAGGCGGCGATCAGTCGCCCGGGCCCGAGCTCGCGCAGCGCCGTCAGCGCCGCCCTGACCTCGGTCGGGTGGTGGGCGTAGTCGTCGTATATGCGGGCGCCGTCGCGCTCTCCCTTCAGCTCGAGGCGGCGGAGCACGCCGGGAAACTCGGCGAGCGCCGCGGCGGCGGCCTCCAGGTCGAAGCCGGCAAGCTCGACTGCGGCGAGCGCGGCCCTGGCGTTGAGGACGTTGTGACGGCCCGGGACCGCGAGGTCCGGCTCGAGGTCGCCGACCGGCTCGGCCACCGCCTTCGCCTTCGCCGCGAACCGCTCGAAGGCGGCGCGCAGCTCCGCCACCGACCCCCAGCGCGCGTGGTGGTCCATCTCGACGTTGGTCACCACGGCGATCTCGGGCTCCAGCTCGAGGAAGCTGGCGTCGCTCTCGTCGGCCTCGGCGACCGCCCACTCCCCCGCCCCCCAGCCGGCGTTGGCCGCGTTGCCGTCCCGGCCGAGGCCCGGCACCTCGCCGCCGACGAAAAAGGCGGGATCGGCGCCCAGCGCGCGCAGCGCCCAGGCGAGCATCGCGGCCGTCGTCGTCTTGCCGTGGGTGCCGGCGACCGCGATCAGCCGCTTCTCGGCGCAGAGCCGGGCGAGCAGCTCGCCGCGGTGCAGGACGGCGAGGCCGCGTTCGCGAGCCGCCGACAGCTCCGGGTTGTCCTCGCCGATCGCGCTGGAGACGACCACCTCGGCGTCATCCGGCAGGTGGGCGGCATCGTGGCCGACCGCCGGCTCGAGGCCGGCGGCGCGCAGGCGCTCCATGTAGGAGGAGTCGGAGCGATCGCTGCCGGTCACCTTCGCGCCCAGGGCGTGGCAGACCAGGGCCAGGCCGCTCATCCCAGCGCCGCCGATGCCGATGAAGTGCAGGTGGCGCGCTGGCCAAACCGTCTCTCCAGCCGGCGTTCGCACTAATCCCTCCCTGTGCGGGATAACTGCGAACGCTGCCGGGGAGTGGCGGCCTCGAGGACCGCGTCGGCGATCCGCCGCGCCGCGTCGGGCATCGCCACTCTCGCCGCGGCGGCCGCCATCGCCGCCAGCCTGGCCTCGTCGCCGAGCAGCTCGCCGACCTCGGCCGCCAGCCGCCCGCCGCTCAGCTCGGCGTCGCGGATCACCGTCGCGGCGCCCGCCTCCGCCATCCAGGCGGCGTTGGCGCTCTGATGGCCGGCTGCCGCATGCGGATAGGGAACCAGGATCGCGGCGCGCCCGGCGGCGGTCAGCTCGAAAATCGATCCGCCGGCGCGGCCGAGCACCAGGTCGCAGGCGGCTAGGCAGTCGCCGAGGTCGGGCTCGTAGGCGAGCAGCGTGTAGCGCTCGCGGTGCGGGGCCGCGGCAAGGCGGTCCTCCAGCCGCTCGAAGTCGCGGCGCCCGCAGACGTGGACGACGTGGAAGTCGCGCCCCGGCCGCTCGGCCAGCGCCTCGATCGCGCACTCGTTGATCGAGCGCGCCCCCTGGCTGCCCCCCATCACCAGCAGGCAGCGATCGCCGGCCGCGACCCCGAAGCGCCGCCGGGCGGCGCCGCGGTCGGCGGTCAGCACCGCCGCCGGCACCGGCCGGCCGGTCAGCTCGTAGCGCTCGCTTTCGCGGCCGGCGATCGGGAAGGCGAGGCAGACGCGCCGCGCCCGGCCGGCGAGCAGGCGGTTGGCAAGGCCGAGGTGGCTGTCGGCCTCGGTGAGGACCAGCGGGGTTCGGCGCAGGACCGCAGCCAGCCCGGCCGGGCCGGCGACGAAGCCGCCGCCTCCCATCACCACGTCGGCCTGGCGCCGGCGGATCGCCCGCAGCGCCGGCAGGATCGCACCCAGCGCCTCGACCGCGGCGGCGGCGGCGCGCAGCGGGCTGCCCCGGTCGAGGCCCCGCACCCTGAGGAAGTCGATCTCGTAGCCGGCCGCCGGCACGAGTTCGGCCTCGATCCGCTCGCGGGTGCCGAGGAAGGTGACCTCCGCGCCGCTAGCCCGCAGCTCGGCGGCGACCGCCATGGCCGGCACCACGTGACCGGCCGTTCCGCCGGCCGCCACCACCACTCTTGCTGCTCTTGGCACTGCTCGATTGGCTCCTTCTTCGCGCGGGCGACCGCCCACCCTGGACGATGCGCAGTTTGCCAGCGCGGGCGGTCCCCCCGCGGGCGACGTTGAGGATCAGCCCCACCGCGAACAACGTCGCCAGCAGGCTGCTGTTGCCGTAGGAGACGAAGGGCAGCGGCACGCCGGTCAGCGGCGCCAGGCCCATCACCGCGAACAGGTTGATCGTCGCCTGCACGAGAACCAGCGAGGTGAGGCCAGCGACCAGCAGCTTGCCGTAGTTGTCCTTGGCTTTCTTCGCGACCTGCAGCCCGGCGTAGCCGAACAGCGAGAAGAGGCCGACGACGCCGAGGATTCCGATCAGCCCCAGCTCCTCGCCGATCACCGCCGAGATCATGTCGGTGTGCGCCTCCGGCAGGTAGAAGGCCTTCTGCACGCCGTTGCCGATCCCGACCCCGAACAGCCCGCCCGAGCCGAGCGCGATCTTCGCCTGCGCCGCCTGGAAGCCGCTGCCGCTGGCGTCCAATCCCGGGTTGAGGAATCCGGTTAGCCGGGCCATCCGGTAGGGCTCGATCACGGTCATCAACAGCGCGAAGAAGGCGAGCACGACCCCGATCAGGGCGAGGTCGCGGAGCCTCATGCCGGCGGCGATCAGGGTCGCGGCGACGGCGAAGGCGATCACCAGCGCCGTCCCCAGGTCGGGCTCGGCGACGATCAGCAGCGAGGCGAGCCCGACGATCAGCAGGAACGGCATCAGCCCTTCGATCGTCCGCGCCCGTTTCGGCTTGCGGGCCAGCAGGTCGGCGCCGTAGAGGACCAGCGCCACCTTGGCCAGCTCGGAGGGCTGGAGCTGGACGAAGCCGGGCCCGATCCAGCGGCTGGAGCCGTTGACCGTGCTGCCGGCGACGAGCACGGCGAGCAGCAGGAACAGCGAGACGCCGAGGATGGTCGGCGTGAAGCGACGGATCGGCTCGAGCCCGTGCCGAGCGGTCAGGTGCATGATCAGCAACCCGACGGCGGCGAAGACCAGCGTCCGCTTCAGGTAGAAGGCGCTGTCGGAGAGGCCGCCGTCGCTGAGCACGCGCGTGGTCGAGCTGGCCGAGAAGACCATCACGGCGCCGAAGGCGAGCAGGCAGAGCGTCGCGGTGAGCAGGATGTTGTACTCGGCCGGGGGGCTGGCGGCGCGCGAACGGCGCGCTGCCGCCTTCCCCTTCTTCGCGCCCCTGCGGAGCTTCATCGCAGCAACTCGACGACTTGCCGGAAGCGCTCGCCGCGCGCTTCGAAGTTCTCGAAGGCGTCGAAGCTGGCGCAGGCGGGCGAGAGCAGGACGACCTCGCCGGGGCGGGCCGCGGCGGCGGCGCGGCGCACCGCGTCCTCGAGGCCGGCGCAGCGGTGCAGCTCGACCCCCTGCTCGAGGACCGGCGCGAGCTCGGCGGCGAGCCGGTCGCCGGAGGCGCCGATCAGGTAGCAGGCGGCGCAGCGCTCCTCGACCGGTGCGGCGAGCGCCGCGAACGGCTCGTCCTTCTCGCTGCCGCCGAGGATCGCGTGGACGTTGCCCTCGAAGGCGCGCAGGCCGACCGCCGCGGAGGCGACGTTGGTCGCCTTCGAGTCATTGACGAAGCGGACTCCGCCGATCTCGGCGACGGTCTCGAGCCGGTGGGGGACACCGGCGAAGCTGCGCAGCCCGGCGCGGACCGCATCGCGGTCGAGCCCCATCGAGAGCGCCGCGGCGGCGGCGGCCATCGCGTTGGCGACGTTGTGCTCGCCGAACAGGCCCAGCTCGTCGACCGCGATCAGCGGCGTGCCGCCGTGGAAGATCGTCCCCTCGGCCAGCGCCACCTCGCAGTCGGGACCGGCGCCTCGGCAGAAGGACAGGCGCCGCGCGCAGCCGCCGAGGTCGACCCCGGCCAGCGCCGGCTCGTCGGCGTTGTAGACGGCGACGTCGTCGTTGCTCTGGTTGGCGAAGATCCTCAGCTTCGCCGCCAGGTAGGAGTCGAGGTCGGCGTGGCGGTCGAGGTGGTCGGGGGCCAGGTTGAGGAAGACGGCGCACTCGGGGGCGAAGGCGACGGCGTCCTCGAGCTGGAAGCTGGAGGCCTCGCAGACGACGGTCGCGCCGGGCTCGACCTCGCCCGCCAGCGAGGCGAGCGGCGTGCCGACGTTTCCGGCGACGGCGACGGGCTCCGCCGCGTTGCGGTAGAGGTGGCCGAGCAGCTCGACGGTCGTCGTCTTGCCGTTCGTCCCGGTCACCGCGACGAAGCGGTTCGGGATCGCCCGCCAGGCGACCTCGAGCTCGCCGACCACCTCGACGCCGCGCTCCAGCGCCGCTGCGATCACCGCTGCCTCCCGGGGCACGCCGGGGCTCTTGACGACGGTCCGCGTCCCCTCGAGTTGAGCGAGTCCATCCGTATCCAGAGCAACTTCGACGCCGGCCCCCTCCAGCCCTGCCGCCCCGTCGGGATGCGAGGAATCGACCCCGCGGACGACCCCCCCGCGCGAGGCCAGCATGCGCGCCGCCGCCTGCCCCGCCCGCGCCAGCCCGACGACCAGGAACGGTCCCCGCGGCAGCCCGGGGCGCGGCTTCCTGGGCGGCGGCAGGGTCATCCCGCCATATTCGCGACCGCCCCGGCCGCCTCCTGTCCGTCGCTCTATTGCGCAGCGCGGCGCCGGCCTCCGCCGAGCCCGGACGCGCGCCTCTTTTCCTCCCTGTCAACCAGCCAGAAATGGAGAATGAGGGTCGGCAGGAGCACAGCGACGAACACAGCCCAAAAGGCTCCACGGCTCCAGTCGGGAAGATCGGCGACGAAGACGAGAAGAGCGAGGATCAGATCGGCAGCGCCAACCGGGATGATCCAAGACCGAGCCATTCCTAGAGGATACCCGTGCCTCGGACATTTGTCAGCAGGTAGGCAGCCAGCCCGGCGGCGGTTCCGACGTAGCTTCCATCGATCGACCACCTCATCCGAACCTCACGGCCCTGTCCTACGATCAGAGCCAGGCTGCCGCCGAGGAAAGCGCCAATCAGCGCCCCGTACCCGACCACGCTCGGCTCGGAGGGGTCTGGAAGGACGGCGGCCGGAAACATCGCCCGACCGTAGGGCGGCCCGGCGCACGTGTGGCGCGCAAGATGTCACCTTTTGCATCTCGATGGGCGCAGAAATATGGAAACGTCAGGAGAGCCGGAAATATGCGGACCCCGGATCAGCGCCCGATCGACTGCTGGTACAGGGTGAATCCGATCCCCGAGCAGACCGCGGCGATGATCCAGAAGCGGAGCATGACCTTGGTCTCCGACCAGGCCATCATCTCGAAGTGGTGGTGGAGCGGGGCCATCAGCAGGACGCGGCGGCGGAAGGTCTTGAAGGCGAAGACCTGGACCGCCACCGAGAGCGCCTCGATCACGAAGATGCCGCCGATGATGATCAGCAGCACCTCGGTCTGGGTCATCACGGCGAGGGCGCCGATCGCCCCGCCGAGACCGAGCGAGCCGGTGTCCCCCATGAAGATCGAGGCCGGGAACGCGTTGAACCAGAGGAAGCCGATGCAGGCGCCGACCAGGCAGGCCGCGAGCAGCGCCAGGTTCTGCTGCTCGTTGGTGACGAAAGCGATCGCGGTGTAGGCGAGCAGCACGATCGCGCAGGAGCCGGCGGCGAGGCCGTCGAGGCCGTCGGTGAGGTTGACGCCGTTCGAGGTGCCGGCGATCACCAGGAAGACGAGGACGAAGTAGAGAACCGGGCCGAGGTCGATGCTGGCGTCGCCGATCCGCAGGTAGAGGATCGGCTCGAGGCCCACCTCGTGGCGCGCCACCCACCAGAGGCCGAGCGCGAGGATCAGCTGCCCGCCCAGCTTCCAGCGGGCCGAGAGGCCGAGCGAGCGGCGTTTGACGATCTTGATGAAGTCGTCGGCGAAGCCGAGCGCCGCGCAGCCGAGCGCGACCCCGAACACGGCGAGGCTCTGCGCGTCGCGGTCGGAGAGCACCAGGTAGGGGACGCAGATAGCCACGAAGACGATCAGGCCGCCCATCGTCGGCGTGCCGGCCTTGGCGTGGTGCTCCTGCGGCCCCTCCTCGCGGATGCGCTGCCCGAACTCCTTCACCCGCAGGTACTCGATGAACTTCGGGCCGAGGAAGATGCAGATCAGCATCGCCGCCATCCCGGCAATCAGGACCTCGCCCATCAGACGAGCTCTTTCAGCGCCTCGGCCACCGCCTCGAGGCCGGCCGAGCGGGAGCCCTTGACGAGCACCGCGTCGCCCGGCTCGAGCTGGGAGGCGAGCAGCTCGGCGGCCTCCTCGGGCGCGCCGACCAGCTCGTCGGGCTCGTAGTCGCGGGCCGGCTCCCCGACGCCGATCAGCAGGTCGATGCCCTCGGCGCGAGCGTGGGCGCCGACCTCGCGGTGGAAGTCGGGGGCGCCGGGCCCCAGCTCGGCCATCTCGCCGAGCACCGCGATGCGGCGCTCCCCGTGCAGCGAGGCGAGGTGGTCGAGCGCCGCGCGCATCGACACCGGGTTGGCGTTGTAGCAGTCGTTGACCAGAACGATTCCGTCTCCGAGCTCGAGGCGCTCGCCCCGGAAGCGAGAGAAGCCTATGCTCGCAGCGCGGTCGGCCATCTCCTCGAGCGGCGCGTCGAGCGCCACGCCGGCGGCGATCGCCGCCAGGGCGTTGGCCAGGTTGTGGCGCTCGGTGAACGGGAAGTGGAAGCGCGCGGACCCGGCCGGGGTGCGGATCAGCGCCTCGGTGATCCCGTCCTCGACCCGCACCTCGCCCGCGTCGACATCCCCCCCGGCGCCGAAGCGGAGCAGGCGGGGAGCGTCCCCGAGGAAGCGCTCCAGCTCGCCGGCTTCGACCGGGACCACCGCGGTGCCGTCGGAGGGCAGCGCCGCGATCGCCTCGGCCTTCGCCGCGGCGATCGCCTTCACCGAGCCGAGCAGCTCGACGTGGACGGGGCCGACGTTGGTGATCACCGCCACCTCCGGCTCGGCGATCGCCGCCAGCTCGGCGATCTGACCGCTGCCCCGCATCGCCATCTCCAAGACCAGCAGGTCGGTGTCGTCGGGGGCTTCGAGGATCGTCAGCGGCAGGCCGATCTCGGTGTTGAGGTTCTCGCGGTTGGCGTGCACCCGGCCGGGCAGCAGCGCCCGGGCGATGTCCTTGACCGAGGTCTTGCCGACCGAGCCGGTGACGCCGACCACCCGCGCCCCAAGCTGGCGGCGCCAAGCTCGGGCGAGGGCCTGGAGGCCCGCCAGCGGGTCGGGAACCTCGAACACCCACGCCCCCCCTTCGTCGCGTTCGCACTTATCCGCGCTATGCACGGATAACTGCGAACGCACGACCGAGGGCGAGACGACGACGCCCCAAGCGCCGGCTTCGATCGCCGCCTCCGCGAACTCGCCGCCGTCGCGCCTCTCGCCGCGCAGGCCGAAGAAGAGATCGCCCGGACCGGCCTCGCCGGAGGCGATCACGGCGCGGCTCGGAGCACCTGGCGCGCCCCGGGCCAGGACCTCCGCGCCCAGCGCTGCCGCGATCTGCTCCGGGGCGAGGTTCATCCTGCGTCCGCCGCGGCCGGGCCGGCGACCCCCGGCAGCTTCCTCAGCTCCTCGCGGGCCACCTCGCGATCGTCGAAGGCGATCTTGCGCCCCGCCTCGAACTCCTGGCCCCGCTCGTGGCCCTTGCCGGCGATCACCACCGCGTCCCCCGGCCGCGCCTCCCTCAGCGCCAGCGCGATCGCGGCGCGACGATCGACCTCGATCCGAACCTCGGCCGATGCCTCGCTGGGCCCCCTCGCCCCATCCGCCACTTCCCCGACGATCGCGCTCGGGTCCTCGGAGCGCGGATTGTCCGAGGTGATCACCACCAGATCCGCCCCTTCTGCGGCTGCCTGGCCCATCTTCGGCCGCTTGCCACGGTCCCGATCGCCCCCGGCGCCGACGACGGCGGCGAGTCGGCCGGCCGTGACGCCCCGAGCCGCCCGCAGCACGCTGCGCAGCGAGTCGGGCGTGTGGGCGTAGTCGACGAACACCGCGAACGGCTGCCCTTCGTCGACCGGCTCGAAGCGCCCGGGCGGCGGCGGGGCGCCCTCCAGGGCGGCGGCCACCGCCCTGGGCTCGATCCCGAGCGAGACCGCCGCGGCAAAGGCTGCAAGCGCGTTGGCGACGTTGAACTCCCCGGGCAGACCCGTCCGCACCTCCCACTCCCCGCCGACCGTGAAGGTGGCGCCGCCGGCGTCGAAGGAGACCCCGCGGGCGGTGAAGTCGGCGTCGCGGCCCTCGGCGGAGAAGCTGACGCAGTCGAGTTCGCCGGCGAGCCGGCGCCCGTACTCGTCGTCGAGGTTGACGATCGCCGCTTTCGGCCCGCTCTCGAACAAGAGCCGCTTCGAGCGAAAGTAATCCTCCATGTCGGCGTGGAAGTCGAGGTGGTCCTGGGTCAGGTTGGTGAACAGAGCGACCTCGAAGTGGATCGCGTCGCTGCGGTGCAGGGCGAGCGCATGCGAGGACACCTCCATCGCGCAGGCCCGGTCGCCGGCCTCCAGCATCCGCCGGAAGGTCGACTGCAGGTCGATCGCCTCCGGCGTGGTTCTCTCGACCTCCTCCTCCGCCCCGCCGACCACCTGCTTCACCGTCCCCAGCAGCCCGCACCGCACTCCCGCCGCCTCGAGGACCTCCCGAATCAGGAACGCGGTGGTGGTCTTCCCGTTCGTCCCGGTGACGCCGACGACCCGCAGCTCCGCCGTCGGGTCCGCGTAGAAGCGAGCCGCGATCGGCGCCATGGCCGCGCGCGCGTCCCCGACGACCACCTGGGGCGCCTCCGGCGCCAGCTCGCGCTCGACGACAAGTCCCGCTGCCCCGGCCTCGACCGCGGCCGGGGCGAAATCGTGGCCGTCGGACCTCTCCCCGGGCACGCAGAAGAACAGCGTCCCCGGCCCGACCTTGCGGCTGTCGTAGGCCAGGCCGCCAATCTCGACCGACCCGTCCCCGACGATCCGAGCGCCCTCAGCTACCGCGGCCAGCTGATCCAATCTCACGGCGCCGATTCTAGTGCCGCGTCAGGCAACGTTTGCCCGCTTCTGGCGAGCGAAAGGCAAGCCTGGGTAGGACGCAGGGAGGCGGAGTAGTAGCGCTACTTCGCCGACTGAGGACGACGCCAGGTGCAGCCTTGCAGCCGCCAGAACGGGGTTTACGTTGCCTGATGCGGCACTAGGCCGGGGGTCGGGTGACCCTCCCGCGCAGCGGCGTCCCCTTTTCGCCCCAGCGGCGCCTGGGGACGGCCGCCACCGCCCCTTGGCGAAAACCCAGCAGGCGGGAGGGTCACCCGACCCCCTATTCCGGCGGCACCCCGAGATAGGGAAGGGCAAACGCTGCGATCTTGCCGAACGCGGGCGCCGCCACCGACCCGCCGTAGATGTCCCCCTGCGGCTGGTCGACGATCACCGCGACCAGCAGGCGTGGGTCCCGCGCCGGGGCGAAGCCGATGAACGAGGCGACGTACTTGGTTTCCGAGTAGGTGCCGTTTTCGGCCACCTGCGCGGTGCCGGTCTTCCCCGCCAGGGTGTAGCCGGGCACGCTGACCGACGAAGCGGTTCCCCCCGCTTCGAGCACGCCCTCGAGCATCGTCCGCACCTGCTCGGCGACCGCGGCGGAGATCACCCGCCGGCCGCGCGGCTCGTGCACGGGGTCTTCTCCGACCCGCTCTATCAGCTGCGGCCGCCGCAGCACGCCGCCGTCGGCGATCGTCGCGTAGGCGGCGACCATCTGCATCGGGGTGACCGACAGCCCCTGGCCCATCGGCAGGTTGCCCATCGTCGAGCCCGAGTATTCGTCGAGCCTCGGCACGAGCCCCCGCTCCTCGGCCGGGTAGTGCACGCCGGTCGGCCGGCCGAAGCCGAACCGGTCGATCCAACGGCTGAACTTCTCGCTGCCCAGCCCGAGGCCGATCGTCACCGCGCCGATGTTGGAGGACTGGGCGAGGATCTGGGCGACGCTGAGGGTGACGGTGGGGCGTGCCTCGGCGTCGGTGATCGTCCGGTCGGCGACCTGGAGTTCCGGCGGCAGGGTGAAGGCGGTTTCCGGCGTCACCTGCCCTTCCTCCAGCGCCGCCGAAACGGTGAACGCCTTGAAGGTCGAGCCGGGCTCGTAGGTGAAGCCGGTGGCGCGGTTGAGCAGGTCTTCGGGGCTGGCGCCCTCGAGATCGGCCGGGTCGACCGGCGGCCAGTTGGCCATCGCCAGGAGTTGCGAGTTGCGCGGGTCCATGACGACCGCCGTGGCGCCCTGCGGAGCGTAGGTTTCGCCGATTTCCCCCAGCACCTGCTCGGCCTTCTTCTCGATCGCCGGGTCGAGCGTCAGCCGCAGGCTCCCGCCGTCCTCCGCTTCCTTGACGGTTTCCAGCCGGATCGGTTCGCCCAGCGCGTCCATGACGACCCGCCGTTCGCCGTCTTCGCCGCGCAGCACCGATTCCTCGCCGGCCTCGAGCCCGCTAAGCCCTTCGCCTTCCGAGCCGACCGCGCCGATCGCCTGTGCAGCCAGGTCGCCCTGCGGATAGGTCCGCCGGCTGTCGGGCAGCTCGCCGATCCCGGCCAGCTCGAGGCGGGCGACCCGCGCCGCGGTCGGCAGGTCGACTTTGCGGGCGACGTAGGCGAAGCCGGATTCCTCGCTGAGGCTGTTCAGCACCTCGTCCGCCTTCAAGCCGAGGATCGAGGCGAGCTTGGCCGCGTCGCGGCGCGGGTGCTCGACCTGGTAGGGCGTCGCGTAGATCGTCTTCGCGTCTTCGGAGACGGCGAGCGGGTTGCCGTAGCGGTCGAGAACGCTGCCGCGCAACCCCGGAACCGTGACCGCGTCGGTCTGCTGGTAGGTCGCCTCGGAGGCGAGCTTCGCTCCCTGCACCCCCTGCAACCAGAAAGCGCGCCCGGCGATCGCCAGGAAGCAGAGGAGGAATCCGGCGAAGAGAAGCCCGATCCGTCGCTCGATCGTCCGCATCGAGCCCTCAGTAGGCCGGTCCGGCGGCGGCCAGGCGGCGCGCGGCGATCTCGACATCGCGCCGGCTCGCCCGCACGTAGCCGATCTGGTCGGCGGGCGCCGCGCTCAGCCCGAGCGCGACAGCGTCGTGGCGGACGCGCGCCGCGCCGGAGCGCTGCGCGTCGCGGCTGCGGAGGATCGAGTTCTCCTCTTCGAGCGCTTGGATGTTCTGGCCGACGTGGCCGGCGCCGGCGGCGAGGCTGAGGGTGATCACGTTGAGCGCGACGATCCCGGCGAGCAGCACGCCGAGCACCGCGATCCAGGCGCGGCCGCGGGTCATCCGCACCATCAGGCCGGAGTCGGGCAGGTTGCGGACCGCGATCGCGGCGCCCGCCGCGATCGGGATCAGCTGGCCGCCGGGGCGGCGGGCGGGTGCCCTGCGGCGCGGAGCGCGCGCCGGGGCGGCCCGGCGGGCGGTCGCGGCGGCCGCCATCAGGAGGCGCTCCCGGCGGACTGGGCGGCGGCGACCTTCACGGCGGCGCGCAGGTGGGCGGACTTGGACCGCGGGTTGGCGGCGACCTCGCCGGCCTGCGGGGAGACCGGACGGCGGGTCAGCAGCTCGGCTTCGGGCTCGCGGCCGCAGGCGCAGACCGGCAGCTCGGGCGGGCAGACGCAGCCACGGGCCCGGTCGGCGAGGAAACGCTTAACCCGGCGGTCCTCGAGCGAGTGGAAGGAGATCGCCGCGAGGCGGCCGCCGATCGGCAGCATCCCCCAGGCGGTCGGCAGGGCGTCGTCGAGCGAGTCGAGCTCGCCGTTGACCGCGATCCGCACCGCCTGGAAGGTGCGCTTGGCCGGGTGGCCGCCGCCGAACCGCGCCGACGCCGGCATCCCGGCCTTGACCGCGGCGACCAGCTCCGAGGTGGTGCGCAGGGGGCGGCGGCGGACGATCTCGCGGGCGATCCCGCCCGCGTAGCGCTCCTCGCCGAAGCGGCGCAGGGCCTGGGCGATCCGCGACTCCGGCCACTCGTTGAGCAGGTCGGCGGCGCTGAGCTGCTGGCGGGTGTCCATCCGCATGTCGAGCGGCGCCTCGTAGGAGTAGGAGAAGCCCCGCTCCCTGGCGTCGACCTGCATCGAGGACATTCCGAGGTCCAGGTAGACCATGTCTGGGCGGATGCCTTCGCCGCGCAGGGTGCGAAGCCCTGCCGCGTAGTCGGACCCGATGAAGCTGGTGCGGCAGGGCGCCTCGGCGGCGAAGCGCTCGAAGCGGGGCTCGGCCGCGGGGTCGCGATCGATGCAGTGCAGGGTCCCCTGCGGCCCGATCGCGGCGGCGATCCGCCGCGCGTGACCGCCGCCGCCGAAGGTGCAGTCGACCGCCGTCTGGCCCGGCTCGGGGGCGAGCAGGGCGGTCAGCTCGGGTGCGAGGACTGGCTCGTGCATCATCACAATGGCTTCGCCCATGCTCCGCTCACGGAAATCAGATATGGACGTTCGCTCCGCATGGGCTCGCATTTGACTCGAACGTCCTAACCGACCCCGGATGTTCCCCGGTCGGGAGTCTCTGTGCCGGCCAGGCCCTCGGCGATCTCCGGGGCGGAGGCGTCCAGCTCCTCCTCCTGCTTGGCCCACGCCTCGGCGTTCCAGATCTCCAGGTACTCGCCGGCCCCGATCACCACGCAGGGGCCGGAGAGGCCGGCGTGCTCGATCAGCGGCCCGGGGATGCGGATCCGGCCTGCCGAGTCGAGCTTCTCGTCGAAGGAACCGCCGTGGAAGCGGCGGCGCAGGCGGCGCGCATCGCTGCCGAACGGGCTGTGCGGCGCCAGGAAGCGGTCGGAGAGCTGCTCGAACTCGCCGGTCGTGTGCACCCAGACGCAGGGGTCGAAGCCCTTGGAGAGAACAACCCCGTCGGAGAGCGGAGCGCGGAACCGCGAGGGGACCGTGAGCCGATCCTTGGAGTCGAGGCTGTGCTCGTAGAGACCCCGAAATGCCATCCCCGTGGCTTCCTTTCTGCGACCTGGAAGGAGAAGAGTTAGGACCGGAGTGATGAGGTGGGAGGAGCCTCACCACCCCGGTCCTGGGCTTCAACTCGAGCGCCACCATACCCCACTTCCTCCCACTTTGCAACACAGACCCAAACGACCGCCCCAAGCGCAAGCTCGGTTGCAGGCAGCCGCTCACCTGCTTCGGGCTCGCCTTTGCCAGGCTTGAGGCGGTTGGGGCTGCCTCAAACGTGGCATCTTCCTGAGGCGGGCGCCCGGTCCGGTCCCTCAAAACCCGCCGAGCAGGACGTCTGCGTTGGCGATCAGCCCGGCGGCGATCATCAGCAGCACCGAGGGGACCAGGATCAGCGCCACCACGAGCTGGATCTTCGGGGCGGCCCGGGCGGCCCGCTCCTCCACCGCGCGGCGCTGGTCGCGGCGCAGAGTCGCCGCCTGACGGCGCAGCTGATCCGCGAGCGGCGAGCCGAGGCGGCGCGAGCGCTCGATCGAGGCGCAGAGGCTGGCGACCTCGCCCCCGGGCACGCGCTCCCGCAGGGCCCGCAGCGCCTCCGGCAGTGGCCGCCCGCAGGACAGCTCGGCGACCGCGATCCGCAGCTCCTCGGCGAGCGGGCCTTTGCCCGCCCGGGCGATCTCCTCGAAGCCCGCCGCCGGGCTGCGCCCCGAGCCGGTGGCCACCGCGAGCAGGTCGAGCGCGTCGGGAAGTGCGCCGAGCAGGCGGCGGCGCCGGCGGCGCGCCCTGCGCTCCAGCAGCGCGTCGGGGAGAACGAAGCCGGCGGCGGGAATCCCGACCGCGACCAGGATCGCGATCCGCCCCGGCGCGGCCGGAGCCGCGGCCGACGCCGTGATCCCCCCCGCGGCGGCGCCGGCCAGCTTCGCCAGCAGCACCGCGCCGATCGAGACGCGCGAGTCGAGGCCGGCGCGCGAGAGGCGGCCAGGCAGCCCCAACCGCAGCGCCGCGCTCGCCGAGTGCCCCCGCGTCAGCAGGGCGAGCGGCGAAATGCCGTCAGCGCGGCGCACCGGCCGCAGCTCGCGCAGCGCCGCGCAGGCGAGCAGCGCGGCGGTCGCGGCGAGCAGGCCCGGGATGCTCACCCACCGCCCCCGCTCACTCCACGACCCGCGAGAGGCGGCGGATCGCGACGAAGCCGGCGAGCTGCAGGGCGGCGGCGAGGGCGACCAGCACCGCCGATGCGGGGGACCCCAGCACCCCGGCGAGGAAGCCCGGCTGGATCAGCTCGGCGAAGAGGGCGCCGCCGCTCGGCATCGCGACGACCAGCAGGCCGGTGAAGCGGGCCTGGGCGGTTGCCGAGCGGGCGTCGTCCGCCGCCCGGTCGCGCTCCGCCGCGCCCGCTGCGAAGCGGCGCAGGAGGCCGGCGAGGTCGCCGCCGGCCAGACGCTGGCTGAGCAGAGCGGCGGCGAAGGCGTCGACCCTGGCCGAGCGCATCCGCCGCCGCCAGCCCGCGACCACGTCGCCGGTCGGCGTCCCGATCTCGAGCTCGGCCCCGAGCCGCACCAGCTCGACCGCGGCCGGGCCGTCGAGCGAGGCCGCGGCGGCGGGCAGGGAGGCGCGCAGAGAGCGGCCCGCCGAGAGCGAGTCGGCGATCGCGGCGGCCACTTCGGGGAGGGCGCGCTCGACCGCCCTGCGGTAGCGCCGGCGGCGGCTGGAGATCGCCCATGCCGCCAGGCCGGGGCCGGCGATCCCGAGCGGCAGCGCGACCGACGACCCGGCGAGGAACCAGCCGCCGAGCAGCGCGGCGCCCGCTCCGACCGCGGCGAGGCGGCGGCGCTCGAGGCTCGATGGCGCGTACCCCTCGCGCCCCGCGCGGAGCAACGGCTCAAGCGCCAGCCGCAGCCAGCGGACCGCGGCCGGGCTCGCCAGCACCGCCTCGCGCGCGGCGAGGGCGGCCAGCCCGCCCGCTGCGGCCCCCGCCAGGATCAGCATGAGTGGTCCATCCGGTAAGTCCGGGGCCTATCTGGCGGGCGAAGGTTTGCAGCCGCCAGATGGGTGCTGGGATTTGCCGGGTGGATCACTGGACCTCGGCGATCTCGGCGACGCGGCGCGCGCCGTCGGGGCGGCGCTCCAGCTGCACGACCAGGTCGAGGCCGCGCCGCACCTGGCCGGCGATCGCCTCGTGCGGCAGGCCGAGCCCGGCCATCAGGGCGAGCGTCTCCAGCCTGCGCAGCGCGTCGGCGGGCGAGTTGGCGTGCACTGTGGAGAGCGCCCCGTCGTGCCCCGTGTTGAGCGCGGTCAGCAGGTCGAGCGCCTCGGCGCCGCGCACCTCGCCGATCACGATCCGGTCCGGCCGCATCCGCAGGGCGTTGCGCAGCAGGTCGCGGATCGTCACCTCCCCCCTGCCCTCGACGCTCGGCGGGCGGCTCTCCAGCCGCACCACGTGCGGCTGGCGCAGCCGCAGCTCCGCCGCGTCCTCGATCGTCACCACCCGTTCGCCGACCCCGATGAAGCCGGAGAGCGCGTTGAGCAGGGTCGTCTTGCCCGAGCCGGTGCCGCCGCTGACCAGGATGCTGCGCCGCCCCGCCACCGCCCGCCGCAACAGCTCGAGCTGCTCCCCGTCGAGCGTGCCGAGCTCGAGCAGCTCGCGCGGTCCCGGCCGCCGCGCCCCGAAGCGGCGGATCGAGAGCGCCGGGCCGTCGATCGCCAGCGGCGGGATCACCACGTTGACCCGCGAGCCGTCGGCGAGCCGCGCGTCGACCATCGGGCTCAGCTCGTCGACCCGCCGTCCCAGCGGGGCGAGGATCCGCTCGACCGCGTTGCGCAGCTCCTCCTCGTCGGCGAAGGCGACTCCGGCGGGCTCGATCCGCCCTGCCCGCTCGACGTAGACCCGGTCCGGACCGATGACCATCACCTCCTCCACGTTGGGGTCGGCGAGCAGATCCTCCAGCGGCCCGAGCCCGACCGTGTCGCGCAGGATCCGCCCGACGACGGCGTCGCGATCCTCGGCGCCGAGCAGCGCCGCCTCCTCGTCGACCAGCTCGCGCACCTCCTCGCCGAACCCGCCGTCCGGCGGGGCGCCGGCCGCGGCGCCGGCGCGGCGGCGCTCGATCAGCCGCTCGCGCAGCGATACCGACAGCTGCTCGAGGTGCCGCCGCCGCGCCTCCATTAGATGGCTGGCTCCGCGGCCGCGTGCGACTGGGGGCGCGCATGGCCAAGCAGATCAAGGACGCAGGGTGCAGCCTTTGGTGGTGCCAAAGGCAAACCCGAGGACGCAGAGATGCGCAGCGCCACGCGCGTCATCCAGGTGTGCGGGGTCGCGGAGCCAGCCATCTAGCTCAACCCCGGGGCAGCAGGGTGATCCGGCGCGCGAAGCTCTCGGCGGCGATCAACCGCAGCGCCTGCCGCCTGGTCAACCCCAGCGTCGCCTCGGCGACGTCGCCCGACTCGGCTTCTTCGGAGCCGGGCCTCAGCGCCAGCAGCGGCACCGCCGGCGCGGCGACGTAGGTGCGCGCCGCACCGGCGGCGCTCGGTTCGCCGGTCACCACCACGTCGACCTTCTCCCCGGAGGCGATCGGGCCGGCGGCGAGCAGCGCACCGGCCCCGCTGACCGCGATCTCGACCGGGCGGCGGCCGCCGCCCAGGCGGCGCCGCCGCGCCACCCCCCGGCGCGCCGCACCGAGCTGCGCGGCGAGCAGGTAGGAGCCGGATGGCAGCGCCGCCCGCGGCGCGAGCCCCAGCGCTTCCGCCGGGGCAACGAGGGCGCCGGGTGGGACGAACCGCGCGGGGACGCGCCGCGTCGCCAGCGCCCTTCCGACCTCGCGCGGTCCGATCTCGCGGCCGGCCGGGAGGCGTGAGTCGAGGACGACGACCGGCCGCAGCGGGCCGTAGCCGCGGGCGATCCTGGCGCCGTAGCGGTCGGCGATCGTCGCCGCCGCCGCGGCAGCGAGCAGGGCGAGCAGCCCGAAGGCGACGGCGCGGCCACGGCGGCTCATGCAGCCAGCTCCGCGGGGCGGTCGACCAGCGGCAGCTCGAACACGGCGAACGAGCCGCAGTCGGAGCGCCGCAGCGCGAAGCGGCCCCGGTGGGCCGCCGCGACCCGTCTCACCACGGCCAGCCCGTGCCCGTGCCGCCGCTTGCCGGAAAGGCGGGCGATCACCTCGGCGGGCGTGTCGCGCCGCGAGTCGGGCCGAGAGGCGCGGCCGGAGTCGGCGACGACGATCCGCAGCCGCTCGCCGTGCCGGCGCGCTTCCACCGTGACCGTCGGCCCACCGTGCTCGATCGCGTTGACGATCAGGTTGTCGAGTGCCTGCGAGAGCGCCACGCGGTCTCCGGCGACCGCCGCCTCACCGGCCCACCACCCCAGCGCCAGCGAACCGCCGCCGACGCTCGCCCGCGCCCTCCAGCGCCCGACCGCCTCCGCGACCAGCGGGCGCACCCGCACCTCTTCCCGCGGCCCGCCCAGCGCAGCGCCGCCGTTCACCTCGCGTTCGAGCCGCTTCAGCGCCGCAGCCGCCAGCCGCACCGAGCTCTCGACCGCATGCGGCGAGGGATCCGCCTGCCCGCCCGCCAGGGCGAGCGCCTGCAGCGGGCGGCGCAGCTCGTGCAGCGCCTCGTTGAGCGCGGCCCGGCGGCGGCCGGCGCGCAGCCCCCGGGCGGTCACCGCCGCGGCGAACGAGGCGGCGAGCGGCCAGCCGGCGACGATCTCCGGCAGCTCGATCACCCGTCGACCAGCCGATAGCCGACGCCCCAGCAGTTGACGACGAAGCGCCCGTGCTCGGGGTCGATTTTGCGCCGCAGCCGGCTCGCGTGCGAATCGAGCGTCCGCGTCTTGGCCGGCGTCCGGTAGCCCCAGACCTCGCCGAGCAGCTCGCGCTTCGAGAAGACGCGTTGGGGATCGGAGGCGAGCACCCGCAGCAGCGAGAACTCTTTATTGGAGAGCTTGACCGGGCGCTGCCCGACCCAGGCTCGGCGCCGCGCCGGGTCGACGACCAGCTCGCCGACCCGCAGCGGCCCGTCGCGACGCTCTGCCCGGCGCCGCAGTACCGCCCCGATCCGCGCCCGCAGCTCCGGGTAGTGGAACGGCTTGACCAGGTAGTCGTCCGCCCCGAACTCGAGCCCGCGCACCCGGTCGTGCTCGGCGCCGCGGCCGCTCAGCACGATCACCGGCAGGCCCGGGTCGAAGCGCGAGGCGATCCCGTCGGCCTCGCGTATCTCCTGCAACACGTCGAGGCCCGAGGCGTCGGGGAGCGCCAGGTCGAGCAGCATCAGGTCCGGCTGCTTGTAGCGGCAGAGCCGCAGCGCGTCGGAGGCGCTGGGCGCCGGCAGCGCCTCGAAGCGGTCGGCGACCAGGTGGTCGCAGAGCAGCTCCAGGGTGGCGGTGTCGTCCTCGCAGACGACGACGCTGGCGATCTCGCGTCTCTTGGGAAGCACCCTCTACCAAGGGCGCAGCGACGGAAACTCTCCCCCCTGCTCCCGAACGCCCCCCCCCGACGGCTGCCGCGTTCCCTGGGGGGTCGGGAACAAAAGCGCGCGCTGCCTGTTCCTTTCGTCGAGATTCGGAAACCGGCGATCGTCGAATTGCAGGAGGACAGCCGATGCCATTGCACGCGTCGTGGATTCATGGAACCGCTGTCACACTGGAGAGGCCCCACTCTCCGTCGGCCGGCAGCAAGAGTGCAATTCGGGAGTCCTTCGCTCCCAGTCACGCCGGCCACGAGTGGTTCGACGGCGACATCGTCGATCTAGGCGGCTATGCGGCCGTCGCCTGTTTGCGCATGGGATGGGGGGCCCGCTTCGTGGTCTTCGACCACGGGGACGAGAACAATCCCAAGAGCGGAGACTTCTATTGCCACTACCCGATCCCGACTCCCGTGATCGAGGCGGGCAGTCGTGCGCGGGCGAGGACCGTGCTCATCGACTACTGCTCGACCGACATTCACCAACTGGCGCCGCTGGCGATCGGCGTCTGGGACGGAAACCGCCATATCTTTCGCAAGCCCGACGGCCCGGATGACGATCTGGACGTCTCCGGTGACGCTTTCGACGGCGGCATACCCGAGCCGACGGATTTCCGCGAGGCTCGCCCGGATCTCCGTCGTCTGTGGCGGGGAGACCTCGGCGCTCGCGAGGTCTTCTTCGGCCTCGTCGTCTCCATCCTGATCCATGCGCACCAGGCGCGCGATGCCTACCTGGAGATTAGGGGAGTGGGAATCGACTTCGATATTGGGTGACGCTCGACTACTTCGCGGCGACCGCGGCCTGGGCGGCCGCGACGCGGGCGATCGGCACCCGGAAGGGGGAGCAGCTGACGTAGTCGAGGCCGACCCGGTGGAAGAAGGCGACGCTGTCGGGGTCTCCGCCGTGCTCGCCGCAGATGCCGAGGCCGAGCTCGGGGCGAGCGGCGCGGCCGCGCTGCACCGCGGTCTCGACCAGCTCCCCGACCCCGTCGACGTCGATCGTCTCGAAGGGACTGCGGCTGACGATCTTGCGCTGCAGGTACTCGCTCAGGAACCTCCCCTCCGAGTCGTCGCGGGAGAGGCCGAGCGCGGTCTGGGTGAGGTCGTTGGTGCCGAAGCTGAAGAACTCGGCCCGCTCGGCGAGCCGGCCGGCGACCAGGCAGGCGCGGGGCAGCTCGATCATCGTGCCGACCTTGAACGGGACCGGCTCCCCCCCGGCCCGCTCGGCCGTCTCGGCCGCGGTGCGCTCGACCAGCTCGCGCATCGCCGCCAGCTCGCCCTCGTAGTCGACCAGCGGGATCATGATCTCCAGCTCCGGGGCGCTGCCCTCGCGATCGCGCAGCGCCGCCGCGGCGGCGACGATCGCCCGCACCTGCATCTCGTAGATCTCGGGAAACTCGATCCCGAGCCGGCAGCCGCGCGTGCCCAGCATCGGGTTCGTCTCCTCGAGCTGGCGGACTCGGCGCAGTTCGTGCTCGAGGCGGGCGACCTCGGGCTCGCTCCCGGTCGCCAGCCGCCGCTCGATCTCCGCGACCAGCTCCTCGACCCGGGGCAGGAACTCGTGCAGCGGCGGGTCGAGCAGCCGGATCGTCACCGGCAGACCGGCCATCTCCGCGAACAGCCCTTCGAAGTCGGCCCGCTGCAGCGGCTCCAGCTCAACCAGGGCGGCGCGGCGGCGCTCCTCGTCCTCGGCCAGGATCATCCGCTTCATCGCCGGCTGGCGCTCGCCGAGGAACATGTGCTCGGTGCGGCAGAGGCCGATCCCCTCGGCGCCGAGGCGGTGAGCCTTCGTCGCGTCCTCGGGCCGGTCGGCGTTGGCCCGCACGCCGAGCCGGCGCAGCTCGTCGGCCCACGCCAGCACGGTGCGGAAGCGCTCGTCCAGCTCGGCCTCGACCAGCGGCACGTCCTGGGTCGTGACGACGCCGCTGCTGCCGTCGATGGCGATCGACTCGCCCTCGCGCAGGAGGCGGCCATCGACCCGCATCTCGCGCGCCTCGAGGTCGATGTCCAGCGCCGAGGCCCCGCAGACGCAGGGCCGGCCCATGCCGCGCGCGACCAGGGCCGCGTGCGAAGCCTTGCCCCCCTCCGAGGTGAGGATGCCGCGGGCGGCGTCGAAGCCGGCGACGTCGTCGGCCTCGGTGAAGGGCCGCACGAGGATCACCGCGGCGCCTTCCTCGGCCCGCTCCACGGCGCGCTCTGAGGCGAACGCCACCTCGCCCTTGGCTGCACCGGGGGAGGCGGGGACGCCGTGGGCCAGCGGCGCCAGCTCGAAGTTGGGGTCGAAGGCCGGGTGCAGGAGCGCCTCCAGCTTCGAGGCGTCGAGCTTCGCGATCGCCTCCTCGCGAGTCAGGATGCGCTCGCTGACCATGTCGACGGCGACCCGCACCGCGGCCTGCGGGGGCCGCTTCGCGTTCCGCGTCTGCAGCATGAACAGCGTCCCCTCCTCGACCGTGAACTCGACGTCCTGCATGTCGCGGAAGTGACGCTCCAGCGCCTCGACGATCTCGACCAGCTGCCGGTGGGCCTCGGGCAGGATCCGTGCCATCTCGTCGAGGTCGGCGGTGTCGCGGGTGCCGGAGACCACGTCCTCGCCCTGGGCGTCGAGCAGGAAGTCGCCGGACGGATGGGGCGCGCCGCTGATCTCGTCGCGGCTGAAGGCGACGCCGGAGCCCGACTCGAGGCCCCTGTTCCCAAAGACCATCTGCTGCACGTTGACCGCCGTGCCCCAGTCGTCGGGGATGCCGTTGAGGCGGCGGTACTCGATCGCCCGCGCCCCGTGCCAGGAGCGGAAGACCGCGGCGACCGCCTCGCGCAGCTGGTCGCGCGGCGCCTGCGGGAACTCGCGCCCCGTCTGCTCGGCGAAGATCCGCTTGAAGTCCCCGACCAGCCGGCGCAGGTCCTCAGCTTCGAGGTCGGTGTCGAGGGTGACGCCGCGCTCGGACTTGACCGCGCGGATCGCCCGCTCGAACAGCATCCCGTCGATCCCGGCGACGACGTTGCCGAACATCTGCACGAGGCGGCGGTAGGAGTCCCAGGCGAAGCGCTCGCTCGCGGTCCGCTCGGCCAAGCCGCCGACCGCCTCGTCGCCGAGGCCGAGGTTGAGCACCGTGTCCATCATCCCCGGCATCGACTCTCGGGCGCCCGAGCGGACCGAGACGAGCAGCGGGTCGGCGGGGTCGCCCAGCCGCTTGCCGGCCTCCCCCTCCAGCTCGGCCAGCGCCGCGTCGAGCTGCCCTTCGAGCCCCGGCGGGAAGTCGCCGCCCGCCGCCAGGAAGGCGACGCAGGCCTCGGTCGTCACCGTGAAGCCGGCCGGCACCCGGATCGGCGGCCCGAGCCGCGCCATCTCGGCGATGTTGGCGCCCTTGCCGCCGAGCAGGTCGCGCATCTCCTTCGACCCCTCGGCGAACCGGTACACGAACTTCGGTTGAGCGGCCGCCATTGGAAGGATTCTGCCGGTTCGGGGGCCGCTCAGCGAAGTACCCGTCCGAGCAGGTCCACGTACTGCAGGGTGTGGCGGTTCTCGAGGAACGCCTTGCGCACCCTCTCGTGCGCGGCGAGGCCGATCTGCTGCGCCCGCTCCGGGGCGTCGAGCATCTCCAGGATCGCCGCCCCGAACGCCTTCAGGTCGAGCGGGTTGGGCAGCAGCAGGCCGGTGACGCCGTCGTCGATCTGATCGAGGATCCCCCCGGTGGCGCTCGCCACCACCGGACGCCCCTTCCACATCGCCTCGGTCACGGTCAACCCGAACCCCTCCTTGAGGCTCTTCTGCACGATCACCGAGGCCTGGCGCTGCAGGGCGTTGACGATCGCCGCGTTCTCGTCCAGGTCCTCCATCGGCAGGCAGGCCAGGTGAACCCTGGACCGCAGCTCGTCCGGGAGCCGGCGCCACTCGGCCTCGACTTCGGCGAGCACGTCGGCGCCGTCGGGATCGTCGGCGACCGAGTCGAGGCTGGGGCCGGCGAGGATCAGGTGGGCGTCGCTGCGGCTCGACGCGATCTCCGCGAAGCCGCGCAGCACCCCCACCGGGTCCTTGAGCCGGTCCCACCGCGACACCTGCACGACGAGCGGCGCGTCGACGTCGGGGAGCTGGCCGAGGCTGACCACCTCGCACCTCCGCTCGACCCGCTGCGGCGTCCCGTCGGCCGCTTCGAAGACGGGCTCCCCGCCCTCCTCGCGGCCGGCGAGCAGCCCGACGTGGCGCAGGATCGCCCGCACCTGCGCGGCGTCCATCTCCTGGTTCTTGGGCGACATCGCATTGATCGAGGGAGGGACGACCGCGGTCACCATCTCGCGGCAGTAGTCGGGGACGTAGGCGTCGCGCGAGAACACGCAGGCGTCGGCCTGGGTGACGTAGGGCTCGAGGAACTCCCAGGCGGCGGCGCTGTACCCGTTGCCGTCGTCGGCGCCGATGTGGCAGCGCCAGATCACGGTGCGTTCCGTCTCGATGATGTGGGGGATGAGACCGGCGGTCTGCGGATCGTGCAGGAAGACGACGTCGCGCTGGGCGAAGCGCTCCAGCACCGCCTCCGCGTTGGCCCGGCTCACCCGCTCGTAGACGGCTCGCTCCTCCTCACCCAGCTCGCCACCGTCGCCCAGCTCGCCGTGCAAAAGGTTGTGCAGGCGCTTGGTGAGGGTGAAGAAGTCCGGGTTGCCGTCGATCGTCAGCCAGCGCATCCCGACGCCGAGGCCCCGGGCGAGCCCCACCCACGACCAGAGCATCTCCGCGACGCCGCCGCCGGCCGAGGTCGAGTTGACGTTCCAGACCTCGCGCCCGGTCAGCATCTCCTCGGCGCGGCCCAGCCCGGCTTCGAGCTGACTCCAGTCCTCGTCGTCGATCAGCCCGCGCATCCGCTCGAGCGAGAGCGGCGGAACGTCCACCTCCTTTGCGGATGGCGGAGCCTTTAGGTCCCTTGCGGCCATGGTCGTTTGTTCCGAATCTCCCGCGCTCGCCGACGAGCAACTCGCCGTGCCGGAGAGAGTAGCTGACGGAAGCTCGAGCACCGCGGCGGCGCCGCGGTGGGAGACGACGCGCCGCGGTGGGACGCGGCGGCGGTAGGCGAGCACCCCGCCGCGCCGGTCGAGGAAGACGAGGTCGAGCGCGAAGCGCATGCCGAAGGTGTGGACGCTGGAGCAGCGCGGGATCAGCAGCCCGGCGCCCGCCTGCTCGCGGTCGAGGCGCGAGAGGCCGAGCAGGCGGGCGCCCGGGCCGACGGCGAGGCGCACCCGGCGGCCGAGGACCGTCGTGGACGGGAGGCGGCGCAGCCGGCGGCAGGTCATGATGTGTCAAGTGCGCAGCCCGTCCGTTTCTCCCCCCCGCGGCGGCAGGGTCGCGGTCTTCGGCCCCCACCCGATGCTCTCGATCACGATCGAGGCGCTGACCGCCGACGGCGGCGATGACATCCACGCGCACGCCGCCGGCCAGGGCGTCTGGGTGGCGCGGATGGCGGCCGAGCTGGGCGCCGAGACGACGCTCTGCGGCTTCGTCGGGGGCGAGATCGGGAATGTGCTGCGGCCGCTGCTGGAGCGGTTCCCGTTCGAGCTGCGGCCGATCGAGACCGCCGAGTCGAGCGGCGCCTACGTCCACGACCGCCGCGGCGGCGAGCGGGTGCCGGTCGCGCAGAGCGCCGCGATGCCGCCCTCCCGCCACGAGGTCGACGACCTCTTCTCGATCGCCTGCGCGACGGCGCTCGAGGCCGACGTGCTCGCCGTCTGCAACGCCTACCCGGGAGAGGCGCTGCCGCTGGAGCTCTACGGCAGCCTGGTCGCCGACGCCCGCGGCAACGGCACCCCGGCGGTCGTCGACCTGTCGACCCCGCGGCTCGACAGCGCCCTCGAGGGCCGGCCCGAGCTGGTCAAGATCAACGACTGGGAGCTGGCCCAGTTCGTCGCAGCGCCGGTCGACACCGAGGCGCGGATGCGGGCGGCGGCCGAGCACCTGCTGGAGGACGGTGCGACGGCGGCGATCGTCACCCGCGCCGCGCAGCCCGCCCTCGTGCTGCGGGGCGAGGAGGCCTGGGAGCTGGTCCCGCCGCGCTTCGAGCGCGGCGCCCGCGAGGGCTGCGGCGACTCGATGACGGGCGCCCTCGCCGCCTGCATGGCGGCCGGCCGTGACTGGGAGGAGACGCTGCGGATCGGCGCCGCGGCGGGCGCCGCCAACTTCCTCCGCCACGGGCTGGGCAGCGCCTCGCGGACCGTCGTCGAGGAGCTTGCGCCGCGGGTCGAGCTGCGCCGGATCGATTAGCCCGGGTCGGGGCGCCTTTTACCCCCCATAGCACCAATAACGCGCCCCGCGATCAGAGGACGGGGTCGAACGGCAGCTCAAGATCGTCGCCGGCGACGATGGCGCGGGGGGCGGTCGCCGCGATCCAGTCGACGTGGGGGGCGATCGCCTCGGTTTCGCGCAGCTTCGCGAAGGCCTCGCTGAGGTGGACGGGCCGGCCGCCGTGCGAGGAGTGGGCGTCGCTGCTGAGGACGTGGACGAGGCCCCGCTCGGCGAGCGCGAGCATGCCCTCGGCGGTGGCCTCGCGGAGGAAGAAGTCGGCGGTCGCCTGGATCAGTGCCCCGACCCCGACCAGCCGCGCCATCCGCTCGAACATGTCGGCCGAGACGTGGCGCTCGGGGTGGGCGATCAGCGAGGGGTGGCCGCGCTCGGCCAGCTGCTCGACGCGGCGCTCGAGGCTGTCGCCGAGCGGGCCGGGCGCCGGCTCGAGCAGCACCCAGCGCCCCGCGCCGAGCGAGATCCGCGCCAGCTCCTCCTCGCCGAGTGCCTCGACGGCGGTCTCGGCGACCTCGCCGCCCTGGAGGACCGAGATCGGAACGCTCTGCCCGCGCAGGTGCGCGTTGAGCGCGGCGACCCGGCCGGCGACCTCCTCGATGCGGACGTCGTGGTCGTGGCGGATGTGGGGCGTCGCGCAGATTGCCTCGATCCCGTCGCCGGCGGCCTGGCGCGCCATGCCGGCGCTGTCGCGCAGGTCCAGCGCCCCGTCGTCGACCCCGGGGAGTATGTGGCAGTGCAGGTCGATCACAAGAGTCCATCCGACAACCCGCGTGTGCGGCTGGCGAGCGCCGGATCAAGCGGGGCAAGGACCCAGGGAGGCCGAATAGCAGCGCTATTTGGCCGACCGAGGACGCCGCACCGCGCCGGTCCGCCGCCGCCAAGCGTGCGTGGGGGTTGTCGGATGGACTCTATAAGCGCAAAACCTATTTCAGGCGTCGCCGCGCAGGGGCACGCAGGTACGATGACCGGCATGATCCAGCAGCTGCTCCCGCCGGGCTTGCGGGGGCAGATTGGGCTTCAACGTGAATAAGAAGACGACCCGCAGAGGCAACTACGAGTCGGGCTCCGACTACGTGCTCGAGTACGGCGAGCTTCGCTTCGCCTTCAACGAGGGCGACTTCGGCGAGCGCGTCGAGCAGGCCGCGGTGAAGCTCGGCTTCGTCCAGCAGGGGCTGAGCCGCGAGGAGCTGGACGATCTGCTCGACCTGGCCGTGAACGGCGAGATCGCCGAGCCCTGCTCGAGCCTCGGCGTCCACATCAACGAGAACTGGGAAGACCTGGTCGGCCCCGCCAACCGCAGCCTCGTCCACTGGCTGCGCCGCCTCGTCTTCCGCGGCGCCTGGCTGGACCAGCGGGTCAAGGAGGGCGAGCTGGACGTGGTCTTCGACGAGCGCAGCCAGACCTTCGGCTACGTCCAGCCGGAGCGCAGCAACGAGCTGATCGAGCTCTCCCGCGAGCCCTCCTGGCGCCGCATCGCCTACCGGCGTTAGGGCCGCGCTAGCCGGGCCGCTCGACCGCGGCCACCACGGTGAGCGTGCCGTTGGCGGCTCCGAGGCCGGCGTCGAACAGCTGGCGGGCCTCGTCGCGACCGGCGAAGGACTCGGCGAAGCGGGTCAGGGAGTCGATCAGGACGATCACGTCCTCACCGCCCTCGGCCCGCCGTGCCGCCTGGGCGATTGCGTCATCGGCGTGGCGGGCCTGCCCGGCGGAGACGATCTCCGCCCGGGGGGCGTCGCGCTTCCAGTCGGCCAGCTCCTCGGGACTCGGATCGACCAGCAGGGCGATCGGGTCGGGGCCGTTCGAGGCACCGGCCAGGTCGGCGGCCAGCTCGCGCAGCAGGGCGGTGCAGCCCTCGCGGCTCTCGGAGTAGACGATCGCCCGGCGTCCCGGCGCCGGCGGCAGCAGCAGGTCGCGGACGCGGACGCCCTTGCGGCGGCGGCCCCAGCGACGGCGGCGCCGTTTGCGCTTCGGACGCGGCGCGGCGGCCTGCTCGGCTGCGGCGGGCTCAGCCTTCGGCTCCGGCTTGGGCTTGCGGCGGCCCTCCTCCTGCGGCGGGCGCTCGCGCGGCTGGCGGGGCTGGCGCTCGCGGCGCCCCTCGCGCGGACCGCGCTCGCGCGGCTGGCGCCCCCCGCTGCGCGACGGCTGGCGCTTCGGCTTCGACCCGCCCGCGCCGCTGCCGTCGGCCAGCTTCTCGATCAACTCGGCGCGGCCCAGCATCCGGTAGCGCTCGATGCCGGCATCGGCGGCGAGGGCGTGCAGCTCTGCGAGGTGCTTCGACTCGAGCTCGGACCTGTTCACGGGGGCCAGGTTATTGCAGCGCTTAGACGGCTGCGGCGGCGGCCGGGTCGGTGCCCGCCTCGGCGGCCGCCTCCGGCCAGGCCTCGGCCTCGCGCTTGGCGCGGCGCCGCGACCAACCCAGCTCCGCTCCGAGCGCCTCGGCGACCGGGCGGGCCGCGGCCGCGTCGCGCAGCTGCGGCGCCGCCAGCAACCCGAGCCGGGTGCGGCGCAGCAGCACGTCGGCGACGCTGCGCGCCTGCTCGAACCGCGCCGCGATCGCCGCCTCGGCGAGCAGATCGGGGCGGCCGGGGACGATCGGCGCCGCCAGCGCCGGGTCCTTCCAGGCCAGGTCGAGGACGGCGCGCGCCGCGTGGCCGTAGCGGAAGGCGAGCTGGGCAACCGACTCGCTTCCCACCCCCTCGGGCGCCTCTAGATCCTCAGGCCGCGCCTCCATCCCGAGCGGGATCTCGGCGGTGTGGCAGGGCGCCTCGCGACCCTCGCGCTCGACCAGCCGGTCGACCGCCTGCTTCGCCATCCGCCGCCAGGTCGTCAGCTTGCCGCCGGTCAGCGTCAGCATCCCCGACGAGGTCTCGAACAGCTCCGCTTTGCGCGAGATGTCAACCGACTTGCGCGGATCGCCGCTTGCGATCAGCGGCCGCACGCCGGCGTAGGCCCCGACCAGGTCCGAGGCTCCCAGCGAGCACCCGAAGAAGGCGTTGACCGCCTCGAGCAGGTACTCGATGTCGGCCCGGCTCGGATGCGGGTGGTCGATGTCGCCGGCGTAGTCGCTGTCGGTGGTGCCGACCAGGGTGCGCCCGTACCAGGGCAGGGCGAAGATCGCCCGCCCCTCGGCGGCGGGAACGATGCAGGCCGCGGAACCGGTCGAGAGGTCGTCCCGATCGAGGAGGACGTGCGTGCCGCGGCTCGGCGCGATCCGCGGCACGTCCTCCTCCTCGAGGATCTCGGGCCGGATGCGATCGGCCCAGACGCCGGTTGCGTTGACGACGTTGTCGGCCTCGACCTCGAAGCGCTCGCCCGACTCGCACTCGACGAACGCGACCCCGGCTGCGCGGCCGCCGGGCGAGAGCACCTCGGTCACCTCGGCGCCGTTCAGCATCGTCGCCCCGAAGCGTTCCGCCTCGCCGAGCACGGTGAGGACGAGGCGCACGTCGTCGGTCTGGCAGTCGTAGAAGAGGTAGGCGTCCCGGGGGTCGCGCGGCTCCAGCGAGGGGACGAGCTCCAGCACCTCGTCGCGGTCGATCGTGCGGTGACGGTCGGGCGACCAGTACAGCTCCTCGTCCTCCTCCTTGGCGGCGCGGATGTCGCGGCGGCTGCGGCCGACCCGCGTGGTCGCCATCACGTCGTACATGTTGAGGCCGATCCCGATCTTGCGGTCGCGGCGCTCCTCGGCGAAGGAGGGGACCAGGAACGGCGTCGGGTAGACGAGGTGCGGGGCGAGCTGGACCATCAGCTGGCGCTCGACCAGCGCCTCGCGGACCAGGCCGAGGTCGAGGTTCTGCAGGTAGCGGAGGCCGCCGTGGACCATCTTCGAGGAGCGGCTGGAGGTGCCCGCCGCGTAGTCGTCGCGCTCCAGCAGGGCGACCGAGTAGCCGCGTGAGGCGGCGTCGAGAGCGACCCCGGCGCCGGTGATCCCGCCGCCGATCACAACCACCTCGAAGCGGCGCCCGGCGATCGCCTCGAGGGCTGCGACGCGCGGGAGCATCAGTCGAGGAAGGTCGTGGTCAGCTCGACCGGCGGCCGCTCCGGCGGCTGTTTCTCCTGCCGCGGCGTGCCGAGGTGCAGAAGGGCGACGAAGCGCTCGCCCCGCGACAGCCCGACCGCCTCCCGTCCCTCCGGGCTGCGCAGCACGGCGGGGGTGCGCCAGTAGCCGGCGAGGCCGCGCCCGTGCGCGGCGAGCAGGACGATGTAGGCGGCGACGGCGGTCGCGTGCAGGTCCTCCTCGTCCTGGAGCAGGTCGCCGCCGAGCAGGCAGGAGGCGACGACCAGGGTCGGCGCGCGGTCGAGCTTGGCGGCGCCCTGCGGACCGGCCGCCTGCTTCAGCCGCTCCAGCGCCCGCGGCCCGAGCACCCGGAAGCGCCAGGGCGCGGTGAGGCGATGGTTGGGCGCCCAGCGGGCCAGCTCGAGCAGCTCCTCGACCTGCTCGCGCGGAAGTGGCTCGGCGCCGAACGCCTTGTGCGTGCGGCGGCCGCGGATCGCCGTCTCGAGCTCCATGTCAGCAACATAGCCGCCCACGGGGCGAGGGCCTGGCGGGCCGGGGCGCTACCAGCCGAAGCGGCGGCCGAGGAAGAGGACGCCACCGAGCGCCAGGCCGCCGCTGCCGAGGCCGATGCCGAGCGGCGCCCAGGGCTTCGGGCCGGGGTTCTCGCTCGCTTCGAACGGCGGCGCGGCCGGCGGCGGGGCGGCGGTCGGCCCCCCACTTTCCGGCGAGATGCCCGCGGGCGGCGGCACGCCGGGCGTCCCCTGGGTAGCCGGAGGCTGGCCCGAGGAGCCGCCGCTGCCAGCCGGTGGGACCGGCACTGCCGAGCCGCTCTGGCCCGGCGATGCGGGCACGCCGGGAAAGCTGGACGGGGGCACGGTGGGCACCGAGCCCGAGCCGGCGTCGGGGGCGGCGCTCTGCGGCGCAGGCGTCGACGTCGACTTTGCCTGGCGCGGGGGCGGCGCGACCGGGAAGGCCTGGCCGGCGACCGCGGCCAGCGCCTGGCCGGTCACCCAGACGGGGCTCTGGTCGCTCGACGCCGAGTATCGGTAGTGGCCGTCGGACTGCTGCAGGGACGCCAGGTATTCGAGGGCGGTCTTGCCGCCGTTCGCGACGCTGGCGGGGTCGGTCCCCAGGGCGATCATCCCCTGCACCGCCCATGCGGTCGATTGCGAGTTGACGCCGCCGCTGCCGCCGAGCGGGAAGCCGCCGTCGGGGCGCTGCGCCTTGCGCAGGTACTCCAGCCCCTGGCGCGCCGCGGCGCTGCCGGGGATCGCCTCGATCGCGGCGCCGGTGCCGTCCGCGGTGCTGGGCGAGCCGGGCGTGTCGCCCCAGCCCCCGTCGGAGTTCTGGGCCTTCGCCAGCCAGGAGATCGAGCTGTCGAGGCCGCCGTTCGCGCCGGCCGCGCGCAGCGCCATGATCGCGAAGGCGGTCGAGCCCGGCCAGCCTTCGAAGGAGCCGTCAGAGCGGCGGCGCTTGGCGAGCGCCGCGACCAGGTTGCGGCCGCCGAAGTCGCGCGGGTTCACCCCCGCCCCCTCCAGGGCGAGGATCGTGCGGGCGAAGTCGCCGGCGCTGCGCAGCGTGCCGAGTTGAGAGCGCAGGTAGTCGACCGGGGTTCGACCGCCGCGGGAGACGTCGAGCGGATTGCGGCCGGCGGCCTCGAGGCCGAGCATCGCCCAGGCGGTGATGTCGGGCTTCGAGCCGTCTTCGGGCGCGGCGCCCCAGCCCCCGTCGTCGTTCTGGGCGGAGGCCAGCCAGGCGGCGGCACCGTTCGTCGCGGCGCTGGCCTGCGCCCTGGCGGGCAGGGCGGTGGCGAACGCCAGGGACAGCAGGAGCAGCGAGACGACCGCCGGGGCGCGCCACTCGAAGCGCTCGCGGAAGCGGACCAGCATCCGCACCATCGCCGGCCCTGCGAGCAGGGCGAAGGTCGCGTTGCCGGCCGCGTGGGCCGCGTCGAAGGGCACGGCGCTGGACTCCAGCGCCAGGAATCGCCGCAGCGAGAGGTCCCCTCCGTAGGTTGCCATCAGGGAGAAGTTCAGCAGAGCGCCGTAACCGATGCCGGCCAGAGCGCAGACGGCGGCCAGCGTGAGGCGGTTCGGGCGGGGGCGGGCGAGCGCCAGCACGGCTCCGAGGATCCCGCACAGCCCCCACCCGGCCATCTGCCACGGCGTCCAGGGCCCCTGGCCGAGCCAGAAGTTGGCGACCAGCCCGGCCAGCGCGCCGACCGCGAAGCCCGGCGCCGGGCCGAGCGCGAAGCCGGCGAAGACGACGATGTCGGTGGTGGCGACGACGTTGGGCAGCGCCACGAAGGCGACCCGCCCGGCGACGGCAAGCGCCGCCAGGGCGGCGACCAGGGCGACCACCTGCGAGGTCGGGCGCGAGCGCTCGTACCAGGCGAAGCCGCCGACCAGGACCGCGCCGAGGATCAGGAAGCTGGCCAGCTCCCAGGACATCAAACCCGCCCTTCGCCAAGCGCCTCGGCGCCGGCCTCGGGGGTGATCGCCCCCGGCCGGTCGAGGATCCTCGCCACCTCGGTGGCGAAGTACCAGCCGCCGGAGAGGATCTCGGCGGCGGCCCCGTCGGCGATCGCGACGCCGTCGCCGAGCAAGACCACCCGCTCGGCGAACCCGGCCGCGAACTCCACGTCGTGGGTGGCGACGACCACTCCGGCGCCGCGCGCCGCAAGGCCCTCGATCAGCTCGTCCAGCTCCTGCTTGCGCGCCCGGTCCATGCCGCGGGTCGGCTCGTCGAGCGCCACCAGCCCCGGCAGCTGCTCGCCTTCCATGCGGCCGGCCAGGGCGATCGCCAGGGCCAGTCGCTGCCGCTCGCCTCCCGAGAGGTCGCGGGGATCGGCGTCGAGCGCGCCCTCGAGGCCAACCGTGCGCAGCGCCGCCAGGCCGGCCGGGCCGGGCAGCTCGTCGCCGACCCGCTCGCGGACCAGGTAGTCGCCCGGGTTCTGAGTCAGCAAGGCGACGCCGGCCGGCGCCTCCGCCCTGCCCCGCGCGGCGTCGACCAGGCCGGCGATCGTGCGCAGCAGGGTGCTCTTCCCCGCCCCGTTGCGCCCCATCAGGGCGACGCGCTCGCCAGGCTCGACCGTCAGGTCGATTCCCCGCAGGACGTCGCGCGGGGTGTCCCCCGCGGTCAGCTCCACCCACAGGTCGCGGACCGAGAGCGCCGCGGCGGGCGGGTCCTGTCGCCGGGTGGGGGGCCTTCCCCGGTCGCTGGGTTTTTCGCCTGGCGCGTTGCGCCTCTCGCCAAGCGGGCTGCGCGAAAAACGGGACGCCGCGCCCGGGAAAGACCCCCCACCCGACGCCTCCCGCCCGAGCGGCCTCTCCGGCTGATCCTCGGAGTTCGAAGCGGAGGCGAGGATCTGTCGCGCGTCGCGGACCCCGGTGGGAAGCGGGCTGATGCCGCAGAGGCTGAACAGCCGGGCTGCCGGGGTCTCCAGAGCTGCGTCGGCCTGCTGGGCCCAGGCGAGGAAGTCGCGCGGGGCGCCGTCGAAGGCGACGGCGCCGGCGTCCATGGCGATGACGCGATCGGCCGCCGGCAGGCAGCGCTCCAGGCGGTGCTCGGCGAGCATGACGGCTACGCCCCACTCCTCGTTGAGTCGGCGCAGCAGCCAGATCAGCTCGTCGCCGGCGACCGGGTCGAGCTGCGAGGTGGGCTCGTCGAGGAGGACCAGCTTCGGACGGGTCACCAGGGCCGCGGCGAGGGCGACGCGCTGCAGCTCGCCGCCCGAGAGGGTGTCCACGGTGCGCTCCAGCAGCTGCGGGATCGCGAGCGCCAGGGCCACCTCCTCCACCGCGCGGGCGCGGGAGGCCGCCGCCGTCCCGCGCATCTCCAGCGGCAGCTCGATCTCCGCCGCGACCGTGGTCGAGACGACCTGGGTCTCGGGGTCCTGGGCGACGTAGCCGACCGCCGCCGCCAGCTCGCCGGGACCGGCCGCGATCGCGTCGCTGCCGGCCACGGCGACCGCTCCTTCGATCTCGCCGCCGTGGAAGTGCGGGACGAGGCCGCAGGCGGCGCGCAGCAGGGTCGTCTTGCCGCTGGCGGAACGGCCGGCGAGCAGCGCGAACTCGCCCGGGGCGACGGTTAGGGAGACGCCGGCGACGGCCGGACCGGCGGCGTGCGGGTAGGCGTAGGTGAGACGCTCGACCGCCAGGGCCGGGGCTGCGCGTGGCGGCGTTGCGAGGTCAGGCACGTCGCCTCCAAGGGGCGAGGCCGGCCAGGACGAGCAGCAGCGAGAGGGTCAGGGTCGAGGCCGAGAGGCCGATATGGATCGTCGGGTAGGCGCCGAATCCGTCGGCGCCGAGCAGCTTGGCGACGACCGCGGCGAGCAGGACCATCGCGCCCACCACATAGAAGCGCTGGTCGAAGCGCGACCGACCGTTGAACGGTTTGCCCACGCATAAGGCGGTAAACCGTTCAATCGGTCGGCGGCGCGGGCGTTCGAGCGAGTAGCCACGGAGCTCCAAGGTTGCGGCGACGTCGACGGCGCGGTCGAGCGAGCCGGTGAGCAGGCGGCGGGCGAGGGCGGCCCGGCCGAGCGGGGCGGCGGCCGGCCCCCGCAGCCCGCCGGCGTCGCGCAGGCGCGAGGCGTCGGCGGCGGCGACCGGGACGAGGCGGGAGATCAGCGCCGCGGTGAGGGCGGAGCGGCCGGCCACGGGGCGCAGGGCCCGGAGCACCCGGTCGGGGTCGACGCAGGCCGAGTAGACGGCGAAGGCGATCATCGCCACGGTCGCCCGCAGGCCGATCACAGCGCCCGAGGCGAGCGCCTCGGCGGTGACGTCGACCCGCCCCAGCAAGGGCAGTTCGCCGAGCCGTAGCAGCACCGTCTCACCGCGATCGACCACCAGGGCGTTGACCGCGACGATCAGCACCGTCAGGACGAGACCCATGCGCAGCGCGACCCGCACCGCGTCGCGGGCGCCCGCAGCCACTCCGGCGAGGTAGGCACCGGCGCCGGCGGCCAGCAGCACCAGTGGGCTGGAGTAGAGGAAAGCGACGGCGACCAGCGAGCCGACGTAGAGAACCGCGGCGGCGGGAGAGGCCGCCTGCAGGGGCCCCGGCCTCGGGGTGTAGGCGAAGGGCGACCTCATCGGCTCCCCGCTCCGATCGGGAGCGGCGTCTCTCGCCCCGACTCGACCGCCACCGCGTAGTGGTCGCGCAGGTGGGCGGCGCCGAGCAGCCCCGCCGCGGCGGGGACGCCGCGCCTCGTCACGCCGGTGACCAGCCAGACGGGCGGCGCTTCGTAGCGGCGCGTCGCCGCGACGAGGCCGGCGCCGCGTCCGAACGCGCGTCCCCCTCCTCCCCCTTCGTCGAGCCCCTCGAGCCGGTAGCCGCCGGCGCCGGCCTGGAAGTCGGCGAACACGCCGCTCACCTGCGGGCCGTGCTCCAGCTGTGCCGCGGCCGGGTCGTCGCGCAGCCTCGCCCAGGGGCCGACCAACACGCGGATCGCCCCCTCCGGCGGGTCGCCGGACACCGGCCGTACTCCGGCCACCCTCAGCCTGCGCAGGACCGCGCCGCAAGCCGCCCCTCCCCCGTCGCACTCGACCGCCACCGGTCGCCGTTCGCCTTCGTAGCCGTCGCGGAGCGGCTGCGGCCAGGAGCCGACCACCGCCGGCACCCGCGACGCCGCCGACCAGTCGCGGTAGTCCCACCAGACCGCATCGCCTCCGTGCAGCGGGTAGTCGGCGGCGCCGACCGGCGACTCGACTCCGTTGACGTAGAAGAACCAGTCGAAGCGGTGGCCGTCGCGGACCGCTCCGGATACGCCGTCGATCGACTGCACGAAGCCGCCGCCGAAGCGGGTCGAGATCTCGGCGCTGCGGTCGAGCACCCGCATCACCGTGTCCGATTCGGAGACCCGGTCGGCGACCGGACCGGCGAGGCGCTCGGCGCCGAAATCGCGGGTCACGGTCAGCGAGACCTCGCCGACCCCCGCGCCCCGGCCGAGGCCGCAGCCGGCGGCCGCGAGCGCCGCTCCGAGGAGCAGGGCGATCGCGACCGCCGTGCGGCTGCGGCTCATCGCATCAGCCCTGCGGACACTTCCCGCCGACGCAGACGGCCGCCCGGTTGGACGGGATCTCGCCGTCCTCGCGGGCGATCAGCCGCCGCGGCTTGCCGAGCACCACGGTCGCCCGGCCGTCGGCGCCGGTCACCGCCCTGGCCCCGCTCACCTTCACCCCGGCGGCCGGCTCCCGCTTCCCCTTTTCGTCGTAGGAGAAGACGCGCACCGCGAACGGCTTGCCCCGCTCGACCCGCTGCGGCGCCTTCAGCCACAGCTCGTCCGGGTAGGGGTAGGACGAGGCCAGGTACCAGAGCACCGCGTCGCCGGCGTGCAGCTTGGCGGCGTCGCCGCCGACCTTCGAGCCCTTGTGGTTCACCTTCAGGTACCAGGATGCCTTCTTGCCGTGGACGACCTTGCCTCCGATCCCGCACAGCCCCAGGCCGAAGGAGAAGTGGTCGGTGATCAGCAGCGGACGCAGCGACGGAGTCGAGCGCGCCGCCTGGCCGAGCAGGCCGAGCGCCGTCGCCCCGCCGATCGTCGCCGGCTTGCCGCTGCCGCCGGTCCCCGCGCCGAAGCAGGTCGCGGCGGGGCTGGTCGGCACGGTCGTCGTGCCGGTGCGCAGCGTCTCTTCGGCGAGCACCGCGCCGCCGGTGTCGACCGCCCGCAGGCTGGCCCGCACACCCCCCGCGCTCGCGGACTGCGCAGCGCAGAGCAACGACAGGAGAGCCAGCGCGCACGCGGCCGCCGGCCGGATTGGAAGGAGTCTTGGCATCTCGGCCACCCTTTCCTCGAGGGTTGTCATGGCTGGCCGGGGGCAGGTCTCCTGGCTTCCGGGATAGTCGGCCGCGCCTTCCCGGGGACTCTGTGTCGCCCCCAGTGGCTGACGCGCTCGGCGCGCCTGCGGCCTTCTTGGCCCGGTCACAGTGGCGGGACCGCGCCGGTCTTGCACCGGACTTCCCTTCGCCACCGACCGTATTTCCGCGGGCGAGTCTATCTGTTGAACGTTCGTCCAGCGGCCTTGGGCCTGGCCGAGCCTGCCGCATAGGCTCGCGGCGCATCGAAGAACCGAGTCGTTTATGGGAGGAACGCATGAGACACGGGAGCTGGCAGGGCTGGGCATCGTTGGTGGTGGCGGCGATCGCGCTGTTCGTGGCGCTTGGGGGCAGCGTCTACGCCGCGAAGAAGGGGCACAAGATCGGCGGCAAGGCGATCAGGGTCAAGTCGCTGCCCGGCAACCGGCTGAAGCCGCACTCGGTGCCAGGCAACCGGCTGAAGCCGCACTCGATTCCGGCCAGCGGACTGCAGCCCGGGGTGCTCGCCGCCGCGGCCCAGCCGTCCGCCCCGCTGACCGGGGCGGAGATCAACGAGCTGACCCTGGGCCAGGTGCCGCGGGCGACCCACGCCGACACGGCCGACTACGCGCAAAGCGCCGGCGACGCGCAGACGGCGCTCAACGCGGTCAATGCGATCGACGCGCAGAGGGTCAACGGCCACAGCGCCGGCTGCAAGCCCGACACCACCCTCTTCGCCGGCGCCTGCTGGCAGACCTCGTCGAGCTTCTCGGCGCTGACCGCGCCGCAGGCGGCGCTCGAATGCGCCAAGCGGGGCGGCACGCTGCCCGCGGCGCTGCAGCTCGCCGCCTTCGCCCAGCAGCCGGGCGTCAACCTCGACGCAGGCGACGAGTGGTCGAGCGACGTCCCGGTGGTGTCTGGGTCTAACGCCTATGCAGTCGTCATCGTGGAACCCAGTGGGGCCATCTTCCGCGACCTCTCAACCGAAACCCACCACTACCGCTGCGTGAACCCGCTCCTCGCCTGACCGCGGGAGCGCCGCCTTGCAAGGGGTCGCGCCGGGCGGGCCGGCGCGGCCGGCCCACTATCCTCATCTCGATGCGAGCGGGCCCGGACAGCGCCAGGCGTCGCGTCGCCGGCTCGCTCGCGGCGCTCCTCTGCCTGGGCGCAGCCGCCGCGGCGCCCGCCGCGGCCAAGCCGCGCCTCCACCCCGCTGCCGCGGCGCCCGGCGAGGCGGCGCGAACCGCCCGCTACTGGACGGCGGCGAGGATGCGCGCCACGCCGCCGCTCGACGCGCCGCGGGGGGCCGGGCTGCTGGCGAGCGCCAGCTACGCGACGGTCAGCGAACCGACCGTGCCGCCCCACTCGGTCAACGGCCGCCTCTTCGTCCGCCAGGGGAAGAACAGGGGCTTCTGCTCAGCGACCGCGATCGACACCCCCAGCCGCCGCCTCGTCCTCACCGCCGGGCATTGCGTCAACTCTGGCCCGAGCGAACGGCCCGGGGACGGCGTCTGGTCGAGCTTCCTCGAGTTCGTCCCCGCCTACAGCGGCAGCACGGCACCCTTCGGCGCCTTCGTCGCCCACCGCAGGCAGGTCTTCGCGCCGCGCCAGTGGGTGATGTTCGGCAACCCCGGCTTCGACGTCGGCGCGGTGCTCACCACCCCCAACGCGGAAGGGGTCAGGGTCGCCGACGCGGTCGGCGGCGGCGCCGCGATCGCTCTCGACCGCAGCCGCCACGAGCAGTTCCAGACCTTCGGCTACCCCGGCAAAACGCGCTGGATGCAGGGCTGCGAATCGCCCTACGTGGGCGACGACGCCAGCACCTACCGGATCCCCGGCCCGCCGACCATCGCGATCCGCTGCCACTGGGCGCCGGGGGCGAGCGGCGGCGGCTGGCTGATCGACGAAGGCACGGCGATCGACGGCCTGACCAGCTACGGCAAGGCGCGCGACCGCCGCCACACCTTCAGCCCCTACTTCAGCCGCCGCAACGTCGGCCACCTCGTCGCCGGGCTGTGACGCGCCGTCGATTCGGTGCCCATATAGGCCGCAAAGGCACGGCTCGTCGGGGCGCGGCGTTCAGCGCGCCGCGAGCAGGTCGCGGTAGAAGCGGTAGTCGGGCCGCTCCGGCCGCAGGTTCGCCGCCAGCGCCAGGTGGTGGCGGGCGCGCTCCCGCTCGCCGGTCTTGGCCAGCGCCCGGCCGAGGCAGAAGTGGGCGAAATCGTTGACCTGGTGGGTGTCGAGGACCGCCTCGAACTCCTCCGCGGCGGCGGCGAAGCGCCCGCAGCGGAAGTAGGCGCGCCCCAGCGCCTCGCGGACCGAGGACTTCTCGGGCGCCCGGCTGGCCGCCTCCTCGAGCGGCTCCGTCGCCTGCTCGAAGTCGGCCTCGGCGAGCAGCTCGATCCCCCGCCTGTACAGGGTGAAGGTCGAATCGCGATCCGGCTCGGGCGCGGAGCTCATCGCGACCAAGTGTAGGAGGCTGCCGCGACGGGGGCGGCGGTTGCGCCCGGGCGCTCAGCCGATCAGCCGCGCCCGCACGGTCGCCGCGATGTCGAGCCGCAGGGCGCGCCTCGTCGCGTGGACGACGGCGAGCAGCGCCAGGACGAGAGCCGGGACGATCACCCAGACGAAGTTCGGCGGCTCGGGGTGCAGGCCGATCTGGAACCAGGCCCGCGCGATGCTGTCGGAGAGCGGCGCGGCGATCGCCAGCCCCAGCGGGATCGAGAGCGCCGCCGCGATCGCCGTCTGGGTCAGCGCCTCGCCCGCCACCGCGGCGCCGATCTGCCGCCGCCCGTAGCCGAGCGCCGCCAGCGTCGCGAACTCGCCCCGCCGGTCGAGATAGGAGAGGGCGAGGGTGGAGACGAGGAACAGCCCGCCGACCCCGAGGCTGATCGCCTGGAGGATCGAGATCAGCCCGGTCAGCTCCTCGACCAGATCGCGCTCGGCGGCCTGCGCCGAGGCCTTCGAGCTGACCCGGGCGACCCCAGGCTGCCGGCGCAGCCGCCCGGCCGCGCGCGGGCCGGCGGCGACCAGCACCGTGGTCGCCTGCCCCGGCGCGCCCAGCAGCCGCCCGGCCTGCGCGCGCGGCAGGTAGGTGCTGCGGGTCGCCAGGGTGCGCGCGATCCCGGCGACCGCCAGCTTCGCGCGGGCGGCGGGAGTGCGCACGACGATCGCCTCGCCCACCCCGACGCCGAGGCTTTCGGCCGTCTGCTCGCTGAGCACCGCCCGGCCGGGCGCCGGTCCGGCGCCGGCGGTCAGGTCGAGCCGCAGCAGCGCCGGGCGGGCGGGCAGGCCGGCCAGCTGCACGTCGGCGAAGCCGGAATCGCTGCGCAGGCTGGCCGGGCCCTTCACGGTCGGCTCGACCGTGCTCGCCCCCGCCCGCCGGGCCAGGGCGACGGCCCGCCCCGCCGGCAGCGGCCGAGCCAGGTCGGCGCTGTAGGTCCAGCCCTGTTCGGCGAACTCGGCGTCGACCGAGCTGTCGGTCGAGCTGATCAGGATGTTGAGCGCCGCGCCGAGCCCGATCGCGGCGGCGAGGCTGACCACCGTCGCGGCGCTGAGCACCGGGCGGCGCAGCAGGCCGCGCGTCGCGTAGACCAGCGCCGGCGGCCCCAACGCGGTGGCGCGCTGCAGCCAGCCGGGCAGGCCGAAGCTGGCCAGCCGTTCGCCGCGCATCGCCTGGGTCGGCTCGAGCCGGGAGAGTCGCCAGGCCGGAACCAGCGCCGCCAGCAGCGTCGCGCCGAGGGCCAGCCCCGCCGCCAGCGCCAGCGGTCCCGCCGCGAGGCTGTGCGCGGTGCCGGGGAAGCCGACGGTGTTCGTGTACTCGACCGCGACCAGGCGACCGACCGCGACCGTGGCCGCCAGCGCCAGCAGGGCGCCGCCGAGCCCGAGCATCGCCGCCGGCAGCAGCACGGTCGCGACCACCGTGCGGGGCGGGTAGCCGAGCGCCAGCAGGGCGCCCAGCTCGCGCCGCTGCGAGTTGACCAGGCGGCGCAGGCTGAGCACGATCAGCAGCAGCCCGACCAGGGCGAAGACGAGGCCCATGACCGGCGCGAAGGTCGAGAAGGCGTCGATGTCGGCATCGGTGAGGCGGAGGCTGTACTGCTGGGAGCGGGGGATGATCCGCGCCGCCGGCAGGCCGGCGCTGAGCCGCTCGGCGCGGCGGCCGGCGTGCCCACCCGGCAGGTCGACGACCAGGTCGTTTACCCGCCGCCCGGCGCTGCTGAGGCGCTGCAGCGAGGCGCGCGGCAGGAAGACGACGGCCAGCGAGCCCTTCTGGGGCACCAGGTAGTCGGGGTTGGCGGTGGCGAGCAGGTACTCCGGGCTGCGCGCCAGGCCGCGAACGCGCAGCGCCAGCCGCCGCCCCCCGAGCCCCAGCCGCAGCCGGTCCCCGGGCCCCAGCTGGAAGCGCTCGGCGAAGTCGGGGTCGAGCAGCGCACCGCGCGGCGCCGCGGCGCTGAGGCCGCGCCCGGCGGTCACCGCGAGCCGGTCGAGCGCCGCCGCGGGGCTCATCCCGACCGCTTCCGCGGCGACCTGCGCCCGGCCGGGCAGCAGGGTGCGGCCGGAGAGGACCAGCCGCGTCTCGGCCGGATGCGCCCGCACCCGCCGCGCCCGGGCGAGCAGCGGCCCGGGGGGCAGCGGACGGGCGAGGCGGATGTCGAGGTCGGCGAGCCGCTGCTCGGCGTAGAAGGAGTCGCGGGTGCGTTCGACGTCGTGCAGGGCGAGCGAGATCCCGGCGGCGGTGCCCGCGCCGGCGCCGATCACGACGACGATCAGCGCCGCCCGCATGCCCATCGCGCGCAGGTCGCGGACGGCCTTGCGCCACAGCATCAGATCGTCTCCGGCTCGGCGAGGCGGCCGTGCGAGAGGCGGACCACCCGCCTTCCCGCCTCGGCCAGCACCGGGTTGTGGCTGACCACGACGAAGGTCACCCCGGTCTCCTCGTTCAGCTCCCGCATCAGCTCCAACACGCCCCCCGCGGTCTCCTCGTCGAGGTTGCCGGTCGGCTCGTCGGCGAGCAGCAGCCGGGGCCGCTTGGCGAGGGCGCGGGCGATCGCGACGCGCTGCTGCTCGCCCCCGGAGAGCTGCGAGGGAAAGCGGCCGGCCAGCGGGCCGAGCCCGACCCTGGCGAGCAGCGAGCGGGCCGCCTCGCGGGCCGCCTCGCGATCGACCCCGGCGACCCTGATCCCCGCCTCGACGTTCTCCGCCGCGGTCAGGGTGGGAAGCAGGTTGTAGAACTGGAAGATGAAGCCGACCGAGCGGGCGCGGTAGGCGGTCAGCTCGGCGCGGCTGGCGCCGGTCAGGTCGAGGCCGCAGGCGCGCACCCGGCCGGCGTCGGCGGTGTCGAGCCCGCCGATCAGGTTGAGCAGGGTCGTCTTGCCGCAACCGGAGGGGCCGAGCACCACCGTGAACTCGCCCGCCTCCATGCTCAGCGACAGCTCGTCGAGCACCAGCTGCCGGGCAGCGCCGCTGCCGTAGGCCTTGCGAACCCGATCGAGCGAGACGAGCGGCACGCTAGGCGGACGATTCCAGGGGCGCGTGCCTCCGCGGGGAGGCGCCGACCCCGGCGAGGCCCTTCAGCTCGGCGAGCGACTCCTCGATGCCGTCGCGGAGCACGTCGATGTCGGGGACCTCGGCGCGGTCGGCATTGATGCCGAAGGCGACCGTGCCGTCGTAACTGACCACCGCGACGCCGACCGCGTGGCCGGCGAAGATCGGGACCAGCGGGACGATGCGGCGCAGCGGCGCGCCCAGCGCGTAGAGGGTGGTCTGCACGCCGGGCACGTTGGTGATCGTCAGGTTGAAGAGGCGCGGCGTGAAGGAAAGCCGCGCGACGGCGCCGTGGACCAGCGGCGGCGCCGCCCCGGCCAGCCCGACCAGCGTCTCGGCCCCCGCCGCCTGCTCGCCTCCCTTCAGCTGCTCCGCCGCGGCCGCCGTCTTGCGGTAGCGCAGCAGCGGGTCGGGCTCGGCGATCGGCAGGTCGACGAACAGCGAGGAGACCCGGTTGCCGAGCGCCAGCGCCTCGCTCGCCTGGCGCACGCTGACCGGCACCATCACCCGCAGGGCGTCGGCGTCGATCCGCTCGCCGCGCCGCTCGAAGAAGCGCCGCAGCCCGCCGCCGGTGGCGGCGAGGGCGACGTCGTTGACGCTGCCGCCCAGCTCGCGCTTGATCGCCTTCAGCTCCTCGAGCGAGGTGTGCACGGTAGCCATCCGCCGGGTGCCGCCGATCTCGACGTTGAGGCTGGTGTGCGGCGCCGAGACCAGCTCGTCGACCAGCACTTCCGCTATCGCGCGGGAGCGCGACAGCAGGGCGCCGAGCTTGCGCGGATGCAGCGCCGTGTCGAGGCCGGCGCGGGCGGTGCCGGCGAGGGCGGAGAGCGCTCCGTGGCCGGGCTGCTCGCCCCCCTCGCCCTCCCCGCTCCCCTCGAGCGCCGCCAGCACGCCCTTCGAGCCGGGCTCGGGGTGCGGCTCGGCGTCGAGGATCACCGTCGTCACCGAGGAGCCGCTGATCCCGTCGACCAGGCAGTGGTGGACCTTGGTGGCCAGCGCCCAGCCGCCGTCGGCGAAGCCGTCGAGCAGGGTCGTCTCCCAGAGCGGGTGGGCGCGGTCGAGGCGGTGCGAGTAGAAGTCGCCGAGCCACTCGAGCAGCTCACCCTCGCCGCCCGGCGCGGGCAGGGTCGCGTGGCGGACGTGGTTGGCGATCTCGAACTGCGGGTCGGGCTCCCAGCTCGGCCAGGAGAGGCTGCCGGTGCGTGGCGAGGAGAGCCGGCGCAGGAAGTGGGGCAGCAGCTCGAGCCGCTCGCCGAGCAGCTCCTGCACCTGGCCGAGCGAGGGCGTGCCGCCCTCCGGCAGCGGCTCGAAGAGCATCGCCCAGCCGACGTGCATGTGGGCGGACTCGTCGCCCTCCTCCAGCTCGAGGAAGGTCGCATCGAGCGGCGACAGGCTGTCCCCCATGGAACTACCCTACGCCCGCCGATCGGGGCGCTGCAATCCGTGCCGTCTACGGATCGGCTCGGACCTTTCTACCGACGCGCCGGCCGCGCTCCGCGGACCCAACGCGCGGTCATCGCGGTGGTAACCGGCCGGGGGTCTACCGCCGCGCTCCAAAGCGTCCGACCCTCTCTCTCCCGTGCAATCGGAGGAGGAAGCCATGCCAGCCAAGGACGACACAAAGAGCAACTCCGCCTTACCCAGCTCGCCGCGGGCTTTGCCGTGCTGATCTCGATGGCGGCGCTGCTCGGCGTGAACGAGAAGGTCGCGGCCGGCTCCGAGGAGAAGCCCAGCAAGACGACCTTCACCTTCACCGCGTCGCGCAGGTCCGGCAGCTACGAATGGTTCTGCGCGCTGCCCTGCGACCCGTGGGCGATGAACCACTTCGGCTACATGAAAGGCCACGTCACCGTCGCCTGAAGCCGGCCCGGCTTTCGGTAGTGGGTCAGTTTGAATCGAGGACCCGTTAGTGATAGCCGCTGGAGTCGTACCAGCTGAAGCTCACCGATTCCGAGCCATCCCGGCATGTGATGGCTCGCACATCGCTACCGAGCCGTTCATCGGTGCAGCGAAACCGACCAACAGCTCGCGGGAATCGATTTCGCACGATGCGTTCCCCGTGCAGAGTAGTCCGGGATAAGTGCGAGCGAGACGCATATGCACGCGCTACTTTCCTGGCCGCCTTGCAGCGAACTTCATTCGTGGTGATCTTGCTGGCAAGAATCTCCTCGCGGCCGCCTTGATCGCGGTAGTTCTCGACCACTGACCCGCAGGCTCGTTCCCACGAAGCCGAAACCCACGCGGGAGCAACGAAAAGGACAGCAACTATTGCGGAGAGGGCCGCCTTCACGAGCATGGAGAGCAGAATATCCTCGCGCCGCCGCGACCTCGGATTGCGCCGCTTCCCTGCTTTCGAGGCGGGGGCGCCGCAGGAAGCGGGGCGTGGTAGGGCGCCTCCGCTTCTGATTGTCTGAACCAGGCCGGGTTTCACGGTCTCCGTCAAACCCGGTCCGGCTCACCCACGACTCCGAGGAGGCGCGGGAGGGCGTGGAGGCGTTCGAGCAGAAGCGGGAGCCGGAGTTCGCCGGCTACCGGGCCCTTGCTTCGAGCTGAGCCGATTCCCTCAGGGACTACGAGATCATCGGGTCTGCACCCATGCGGCGAAGAGCGGGTCGACGAGGCGATGGCGGCTGACCGCGATCGGCTCCTCGACGACCTCGCCAGCGTCGATCAGCGTCCGGATGGACTTGGTTACCGTCCCACCGCGGGAGAGGCCATAGCGGGCTCGGGCATCGACGCCGTACAGCGCCGTCCGCCCGTCGGCGATCAGCGACACGATCCTCCTCTGGGTCGGAGTGAAGCCGGTCCACAGCGTCCGCAGCTCGTCACCGACCTCGCGTCGCAAGACCACGTCGCACGCCTGCGCCCAGTGCTGCTCGTCCGCCTCCCCCCCGGACGGGGTCGACTCCCAGAGCCAATGCGCCAGCAGCATCGTTCGCTGAGGGTGTCCGCCGGCCAGGTCGAGTAGGGGACCCAGCGCCGCTCCGATCCTCTTCCCGCTGTCGTTGAACCTGCCCTCGATGTATGGGGCGACGTCCCCCGGACTGAGCCGGCCCAGGTCGACGGCTCCAGCCTGGCCGTAGAAGGCCCGCCGCTTGTCGGTGAACAACTCCCGCATCATCCCGAGGTGAGAGCCGGCGAACACGTAGCTGGCCGCTTCGCCGTGGCGCTCGATCTCGCTGCGAATTACCGCATCGAGGCGTACGCCCACGGCAAGCAAGTCCTGGAACTCATCGAAGACCACCAGCGAGCGCACCCCGCGCGAGTCGAACAGTCGCTTGGGAAGGGCGAGTCGCTCGAGCAGCGACGGCTGTGAAGCCTCGACGGTTACCTCGGCGCTGACCGGAAGCGGCCCGCCACCGGCCCTAACCGTGGGTCGCAGTGCCCTGCGCACGCCCTCGAACCAGGCACCGAGCCCACCGCGCAACCGCTCCGCGTAGCTGCGCTCAACCCGTTCCGCGATCTCGGCCGGAGTGAGCGCTCCGAAGAAGTTCACGTAGACGCCCGCCCACCCCTGGGCCTCTGCTTCCTGCAGCACCCGCAGGAGCAACGACGTCTTCCCGTAACGGCGAGGGGCGACCACACGACTGTTATGGCCACCCTCGGCACGTGCCAGCAAATGCCGCGCTTCATCGTCTCGATCGAGCAAGTCGCCGGTCCAGGTACTCGTAGGTCCACAGCTTGACCTGGTCGAGCACCAGCATCCAGGCGATCGCGTAGCCCCAGGCGAAGCCCACGAGGCCCCACTCGAGGGGCTTCATCAGCGCCCCCTCGACCGCGATCAGGGTGGCCACGATCTGGGTGCCGATCACCGCGATCAGCAGGATCCAGGCAGGGCGATGCGACCACAGCCGCCCGCGGGTGCGGGCCACGAACAGGGTCAGGTGCCCGGCCACCGAGAGCTTCAGGTACATCAGGGTCCGCAGCTCCGCGTCGGAGAGGCTCAGCGGCACGTGGCCCACCCAGAGCAGCACGAAGGAGGAGACAACGCCGACCACCCCGAGCACCGTGGCGATCGCCAGCACCTCGCGCAGGTGCCAGCGCTCCGGGCGCGGCGACGGTCGCACGCGGTCGTAGGCGATCGTCAGGATCGCCGCGTCGTTGAGAATCGCCAGCAGGACGATCTGGATCGGCGTCACCGGGAAGAAGTCGAAGGCGACGATCGCCACGGCGGCGAAGAGGACGATGCGGATCGTCTCGGTGATCCGGTAGATCGCATAGTTGGTCATCCGCCGGAACACCTCGCGGGCGCGGTGGATCGCCTCGACGATCACCGAGAGGCCGGCCGAGAGCAGCACGATGTCGGCCGCCGCGCGGGCCGCGTCGGTGGCGCCGGAGACGGCGATCCCGGCGTCGGCGCGAGCGAGCGCGGGAGCGTCGTTGACCCCGTCGCCGGTCATCCCGACGATGTGGCCGCGCGACTGCAGCGCCTTGACGATCCGGAACTTGTCCTCCGGGACGACCTGGGCGAACCCGTCGGCTCCCTCTACTTCAGCGGCAAGCTCCTCCCCCGCGAGCCGCTCGATCGCGCCCGACTCCAGCACCTCTTCCCCCATCCCCACCTCGGTGGCGATCTCCCGCGCGATCTCGACCCGGTCTCCGGTCACCATCTTCACCTCGACCCCCAGGTCGCGCGCCTGCTCCAGCGTGGGCCGGGAATCCTCGCGCGGCGGGTCGGCGATCGCCAGCACCCCGGTCAGCCGCCAGTCGCCGTCCTCGGCGCGGGCGACGGCCAGCGCCCGCTGTCCCTTGCGGGCGAAGTCGGCGGTCGCCTCGCCGACCCGCTCTGCGCCGGGGGCCGAGCCGCCGGCCAGCTCGAGGATCGCCTGCACGGCGCCCTTCGCCACCCGGTAGGTGGCGCCGCCGGTCTCCCTGATCCGCGCCTCGGCCCGCTTTCGATCGGCGTCGAAGGGCTCGAACTCGAGGACCTCGCACCCGTCCGGGCGCCCGCCCAACTCGGCCAAGACCGCAGCATCGATCGGGTCCTGGCCGTCGCGCTCCGCGGTCAGCGCCGCCTCGCGCAGCACCCCCTCGCGGTCGGCGCCCTCCCCGACCACGGCGACGTCGGCGATCGCCAGCTCGTTCTTGGTGATCGTCCCGGTCTTGTCGGCGCAGAGCACGTCGACCCCCGACATCTCCTCGACCGCGGGCAGGTGGCTGACCACCGCCTCGTGCCGCGCCAGCGAGCGGGCTCCGACCGCCATCGTCACCGAGAGCACCGCGGGCAGGGCGACCGGGATCGAGGCGATCGTCACCACCAGCGCGAACTCCAGCGTCGTCGTCGCGTCGTCTCCGCGCAGCAGCGAGACGACCACGATCACCGCGACCAGCGCCAGCGCGATCGCGATCAGGTACCTGCCGATCGCGAAGATCGCCGCCTGGAAGTGGCTCTGCGGCCCGCGTTCCCCGGTCAGCTCCGCGGTGCGGCCGAACTCCGTGGCGGCGCCGGTGGCAAGCACCCGGACGGCGGGCGAGCCGCGCGAGATCACCGTCCCCGAGTAGATGTCGTCGCCGGCGCGCTTCGCCACCGGCAGCGACTCGCCGGTCAGCACCGACTCGTCGGCTTCGGTCGACCCGGCCGCGATCCGTCCGTCGGCCGGGACCACGTCGCCGCGCTCGACCGCGATCAGGTCGCCGGGGACGATCCGCTCGGCCGGCACCTCCCGCCACTCGCCGTCGCGCTTCACCCGGGCCCGTTTGGCCAGCCGCTCCTTCAGCGCCGCGATCGCGTTCGCGGCCTGGTGCTCCTCCCAGAAGCCGACCACGCCGTTTAGCAGCAGCAGCGCCAGGATGATCCCGAAGTCGGCCCAGCGAGAGGCGACCGCCGTGAGCACCAGCGCCACCTCGATCATCCAGGGAATCGGCGCCCAGAAGTGGGAGAGCAGCTCGAGCAGGACCCTGCGCTCTTCCTCCTCGATCGCGTTGGGCCCGTACCGCCCCAGCCGCGCCGCCGCCGTCGCGCCGCTCAGCCCCTCCCCACTGCCCAGCCCATCGTCGGCGCGTCGGTCCCCCTCGGACCGCTGGTCGCTGGTCGCCGTCACCCACCGAATGCAAGCAGGCGCGGCTCAGGGGCCGGCGGTGAGCGCCGCGCGCAGCGCCTCGAGGAAGGTCTCGGGGCGGTCGCGGGGCGGGTCGTCCGCGCAGTCCTCGATCACCCGCAGCGGCCAGCCGAAGCGGGCGCCCGCCCGCTCGGCGATCCGGAGGCGGTTCGCGCGGTCCTGGCGGCCCCAGATCAGCGTCGTCGGCACATCGATCCGCGCCAGCTCCTCGGCCGGGATCCGCGGCACTCCCAGCTCGCGCATCATCCGTCCGACCGCCTTCCCCCCCGGCCCGCGAGCGCCCTCCAGGTTGTAGGCGACGAACGGCTCCCAGCGCTCGCCCATCTGCTCGCGAAGGCCGTCCAGGTCGTAGGAGCACTGCCGCATGAAACGCTCGAAGCTGCGCTCGCTGGGCCTGGTCAGGAAGCCGGCCATGGTCAGAGCGAAGCGCGGGGCGGGGCGGAACCGGGCGAGGCCGAGGCTGTCGACCAGCACGAGGCGACCGAGCTGCTCGCCCCGGGCGATCGCGAAGCGCGCCGCGATCGCGCCGCCCAGCACGTGTCCGACCAGCGCCGGCGGCGAGTCGCACACCGTTTCGATCAGCTCACCCACCCAGCTCAGCAGGCGCTCGGCGTCGAGCGGCCCCTCGGGCAGCTCCGATTCGCCGTGTGCGGGCAGGTCGGGTGCGATCACCCGGTGCGTCGCGACCAGATCGGGGAGGATTCGCAGCCACTTGGCCGCCGACTCGCCCGGGCCGTGCAGGAGGACGATCGGCCGACCCTCGCCGCCCTCCAGCAGCGCGGTCGAGACGCCGGCCAGGTCCAGCCGCCGTTCGGCGACCGGGACGCCGGCGAGCAGGCGCTCGCGGGGATCGACGGGGGTTCGGGTGGCCATGCAGGCGAAGGTAGCGGCGCCCCAGCCCCCGCGCATCGCCTGGATGGACCAACTTCGCGCCGCCCCGCCGTGGTCATCTCTGACCACGCGGCGGACGTTGGCGGGTCTCAGGCCAGATCGTGCTCGAAGGCGAAGGCGCCGGCCGCGGTGCGCGTCGAGACGCCGAGCTTGGCGAAGATGTTCTGCAGGTGCCGGGCGACGGTGTGCTCGCTGATCGTCAGCGCCGCGGCGATCTCGCGGTTGCTCCTCCCGGCGGCGACCAGGCGCAGCACCTCGACCTCGCGGGGGCTCAGCCCGTGGCGGTCGCCGGGCGCGTCCTCGTCGAGCAGCGGGTCGATCCGCTCGAGATCCGGCCCCGCCCGCAGCTCCGCGAAGGCGGCGCGGGCCGCCTCCAGCTCCAGGCGGGCCGCGTCCGCGTCGCCCAGCGCCTGGCAGGCGCGTCCGACCAGCTCGCGCACCCGCGCCGCTTCGTAGGGCGCCTCCAGGTCCAGCCACGCCTGCGCGGCTTCGCGCAGCGGGGCGAGGGCGGCGCGCGGATCGCCCCCGGCCAGCTCCACCGCGCCCCGGGCCCCGGCCGCGCTCGCCGCAAGCGTCGCGCTGTCGAGGTCCTCGGACAGGCGGGCCAGCTGCGCGCCGGCCTCGCGCGCCGGCTCGAGCTCGCCGGCCGCGAGCATGATCTCCACGTAGGCGGGAAGCTGCGCGGCGCGGCGCCCGGGCTCGGCGCTCTCCGCCACCACCCGCCGGATCGACGACGCCGCCGCGTCGTCGTCGCCCTGCGCGAGGCGCAGCAGCGCGAGGCCGGGCTGCGGCTCGCGTCCCTGGCGGCTCGCCTCGCGGTAGGCCAGCTCGGCCTCCTCCGCGTCGCCCCGCAGCCGGTGCAACTCCCCCTGCCGGTAGCAGGCCTCACCGGCCGCCCACCGGTTCTCGCCTCGCCGGCAGCGCTCCGCCGCTCGCCTCGCCTCCTCCAGGGCGTCGCCCCAGGCGCCCTGCAGCTGCATGATCTCGGCGCGATGGATCAGGCAGCGCCCGGTGAAGGCGACCATCTCCGGCTGCTCTTGGCACCAGCTCGAGAGGACCGCGGTCCACTCGCGGCCGCGGCGCAGGTCGTGGGCGTCCTCGCAGGCGAGGATCACCCCGCAGTAGACGATCCCGGTGACGATCGGCGACAGCTCGCCGGCGCTGGCGGCGACCATCGCCTCGTCGAGCAGCGCCAGGCCCTCCCTCACCCGCCCCTGCCGGATCAGCACGTGCCCGTGCTCGTGTCCGGCGAGCGCGAACAGATCCGCGTCGCCGAAGCGCTCGCCGGTCGCCGCCGCCTCGGCCGCCACCTCGGCCGCCACCTCGAGGTCGCCGCGCGCCTCCTGCTCGAAAACCCCGGGCAGCAGCAGGTAGCCCCGCTCCACGCAGTCGCCGTCCGCCCTCTCGAGCAGCCGCTGGGCACGTGCCAGCCAGCCGCCGGCCGGCCCGGTCTCGCCGCGGCGGGCGAGGTTGAGGCCGACCCAGAAGGCGCTGCGAAGCGCCCCCCGGTCCTCGCCCCCGTCCAGGTGGGCGCGGTAGGCGCGCCCCAGCAGGTCCAGGTACTCGTTCTCGCGTCCGGTCATGTAGGCGGACGTGGCGAGCAGCTCCAGATCCTCCCCCGCGAGGGTCTCGGCCAGATCGGCACGGGAGAGCGCCTCGTAGGCGTCCGCCCACGCCTGCGCCGCGTAGCGGTCGCGACCGCGCTCCAGGGGGTCGACGGATTGCGCCACCGAGGTCCAGTATCGCGAAAGCGCGCCGCAGGGTCCGGGCGCGCACTCAACGAATATTTGGTACCGGCCTTGATCGGAGGGGGCGGACGGTGCTACTTTCGAGCGGACCGGATTCCCGACCGGAAGGGGCGATCGTGAAGCGCACCTGGAATCTCTGGCTCGTCATCGGCTTGCTTGCTTTGCTCGGCGCGGCTTTGCTCGCGGCGCCCGCCACCAGCGCTGCGGCGAAGAAGCGCTGCACGCCGGCGCGCAACATCGAGGCGATCGTCGACGACTCGGGGTCGATGGCCGGCACCGACCCCAACCGGCTTCGCGTCGAAGGGCTCGACATCCTGATCAACACGCTGAAGAAGGCCACCTACCTGGGCGCGGTCGAGTTCGGATCGGGCTCGGAATTCCTCGGCATCCCGCCCGCCAACACGGTCTTCCCGCCCGAGCCCGTCGGCCCCAACGCCGTCGCGATGGTGGCCGCCTTGAACACGGCGATCCAGGCCGACAACGGCTCCACCGACTACAACGGGGCCTTTGCGAAGGCCGACGCCGACAACCCGACCGCCGACGCGCGGATCTTCCTCACCGACGGAGCGCACAACGCGGGCCTCTACAACGAAGGCCACCTGGTCCATCCGGTTCCGACCTTCGTGATCGGCTTCGGGATCATCGCGCCGTCGGACGTGGCGCGGCTGGAAAAAATCGCCGCCGACACCGGCGGGCGCTTCTTCTCGGTTCAGGAACTGGACCAGCTGCAGCCGGTGATGAACAAAGTCGGCGCTGCGCTCACCTGCCAGACGCCGCCGCGGCAGTTCATCGACCTGCTGAAAGTCGGCGAAATCAAGACCCATAACGTCGGGATCACCCCGCGCACCAGCGCGGTCCAAGTCACGCTCACCTGGGTCGACCCGGCCGACAAGTTCAAGATCTACGGCCTCAGGGTCGTCGCCGGCAAGCGCACGGTCGCGGTCGCGTCCGCAGCTCGCCGCCGAAATCGCAAGCCTCGCAAGCTGAAGGTCAAGCAGAAGACGGGCAAAACCTTCACGGTGCTCAACATCACGCACCTGCGCAAGGGAAGGCTGCGGTTCAAAGTCCGAGCGGCGAAGCTCGGATCCGGCGCGCCGCAGGCGACCCTGACCACGCAGGTCAGCCAGCAGCGCAAGTAGCGCTCAGCCCCCTCCGGCCGAGGCCAACCGGGCGATCGCGGGCGGATGCCGTGGGCAATGTCCCCTGAGCGTGCCCGCACGGCTTGATTAGCCAATTGTTAATAAGGTGGACCGAAACATCCAATCCGCCGCCGGGTTCGCAATGATTAGCTGAAGACAATCCGACTACGCAGTCGGACCTTTCATAAATCAGGTATCGAGAGGGGAAGTTGTGGATCCTGTTGAGGCCAAAGTTTTCTGGCACGCCCTCCGGGTGCGAATCCTCGGAGCGCTGATGTTCCGGCCCGCCAGCGCCGTGCAGCTTGCCGGCAGGCTCGGGCAACCGCTCAGCAAAATCGTCTATCACACGACGGTCCTCTGCAATACGGGCTATGCCCGGCTGGCAGCTGGCCAGGATCCAGACGCGGTCGACCCGATCTACGAAGCGGTCCTCTGAGCCCTCCGCCCTGCGGAGGGCCCCTGAGAATCCTCGTAGTACCCAGGGCGACACCGGCTTGACCCCGCTGTTACACTCAGCCGAAATTGAATAATCCGGTGCCCTTCCGGGCATCCTCTTCGAAGGCAAGCACCAGTACCTCAATCGGTTAGAGGATCGGGTTTGTAATCCGAGGATCCGGGTTCGAGCCCCGGCTGGTGCATGGGTGAGGCGAGAGTCGATGAACACGGACAGCAATCTCTTCGACTACTTCGACGACGCCGGAGGCGGGGACCGGACCCCTGCGCGCTGGGCCCTGCGCGCCCCCTACCGGCCGCACGAGCGCTTCGACCTGATGCTGGTGCCACTGGTCGACGGATGGGAGCGGGAGCGAGCGGCGCTCGGCGACCTCGAGCGGATCGAGCGCGAGCCGTGGGTCGAGGCGGTCGACCGCGGTGGGGGGCGGATCTGGGTCCGACTGGTCGACGACTGGATCGCGCGGCGCGGCGCGGCGCTCGAGCAGCGCTCCGGAGGCGGCGCGGCCGACTACGACGACCTCGCCGGCGGTCGGCGCTTCTCGCTCAACTTCTGGGATGCCAACTCGACCAAGGCGCTGCACATCGGCCACCTGCGCAACCTCTCGCTCGGCAACGCGCTCGGCTCCTCGCTGGCCCAGGCCGGCGGACGGGTCGAGCGGCGCAGCATCATCTGCGACGTCGGGCGCAGCATGGGCGAGGCGATGGCCGGCGTCGTGCGCAGCGGCCGCTACGAGCAGATGGCGGCCGAGGGAAACCGCGTCAAGAGCGACCACTTCGTCGGCTACTGCTACGCCGACTACGTCAAGAACGGCGGCTCGCCCAGCGCCCTCGCGGCCGACCACCCGGCCGATTCGCTGACCCGCGAGGTAGACGTGCAGAACGACAGCGCCGACGAGCTGCTGCAGCGGGTGCTGAACGGCGACCAGGCGGCGCTGGAGCTCTGGTCGCAGACGCGGGCCTGGGTGATCTCCGGCCAGCGCAAGACGCTCGCCCGGCTCGGCATCTCCTTCGACCGCGTCTTCTTCGAGTCCGACTTCCTGCCCGAGGTGGTCGAGCTGACCGAGCAGGGTCTGCGCGAGGGGGCGCTGCAGCGCCGCGGCGACGGCACCGTCGTCTACCTGACCGGCCGCGAGGAGCTGGAGGAGATGCCGCTGGTCCGCTCCGACGGCGTCCCCACCCAGCACATGCGCGCCCTCGCCTACTGGCTGGCCGACACCGGGCTCGACGGCACCACCTCGATCCAGATCTGCGGCCAGGAGTGGGTCGCCCACGTCACCTGCCGGCGCCAGCTGATGGCCGAGCTGGCCGGCGCCGGGCACGGCGGCGACAACTTCCACCCCGCCCACGACGTCTTCCACGGGATGGTCGCCAAGGAGCGGCAGAAGATCGCCTCGAGCAAGAAGGACGCGCTGCTGATCGACAACCTGATCGAGTGGATCGACGAGCGGGTGGCCGGCGACCGAGCGGCGGCCGCGGTCCGCGACGCCCACCCGGCGCCGGAGCGGATCGCTTCCCAGGTCGCGCTCGGCTTCTTCCCGCTGCACCCGGCGAACAAGAAGGTCGAGTTCGAGCCGGAGAAGCTGCTGCTCGACGGCAAGAGCCTCGGCTGGGACATGGCGCGGGCGCGCGCCCAGCGCTCCCCCGAGGAGGGGTCGCCGAACGGGAGCCGGGTCGCCGACCGCGACTACCGCTTCGCCGTCGTGCAGGCGGAGATGTACCGGCGCAACCTCAGCCTCGCGACCGAGCGGCTCGATCCGATCCCGCTCGCCCGCTACGCCTCGCACCTCTCGCGCTGGCAGCTCGAACGGCGGCGCAGCGCCCCCGTCGACCGGGTCGTCGGCGCCGCGCTCGACGACTGCGCGCGCGGGCTCGGACTGGAGGGACAACGATGAGGACGCTGCTGATCGACAACCACGACTCCTACACCTACAACGTCTTCCACCTGCTGGCCGGGGTGAGCGGCGAAGAGCCGATCGTGGTCGACAACGACGCGGTCTCCTGGCGGGCGCTGGAACGCTGGGACTTCGATGCGATCGTCCTCTCCCCCGGTCCCGGCACGCCGCAGCGCTGGCACGACTTCTGCGTCTGCAACGACATCCTCCGCTACAGCGAGATCCCGGTGCTCGGCATCTGCCTCGGCCACCAGGGGCTCGGCCACCTGCTCGACGGCAAGGTCTGCAGCGCGCCGGAGGCGATGCACGGCAGGCTCAGCCGCATCCACCACGAGGAGCGCGACCTGTTCGAGGGGATCCCGCAGGACTTCCCGGTGGTCCGCTACCACTCGCTGCAGATCGTCGACATGGGGCCGGACGGCCGCATCACGGCGCGGGCCGAAGACGGCGTGGTGATGGGGATCGAACACCTGCGCCGGCCGCTCTGGGGCGTCCAGTTCCACCCCGAGTCGATCGCCACCGAGCATGGGGCGCGGCTGATCGAGAACTTCTACGGGCTGGCGCGGCAGCGCAAGGGCGCGCGGCAGGGCGCGCGGCGGCCGCGGCAGGCGCCGCGGCGGCGCTCGCAGGTGACCCGCTCGCTGGCCAGCGGGATGCAGATGCGCAGCCGCTCGCTGCCCGGCGAGCCCTCGAGCGAGGCGCTGTTCGAACGGCTCTTCTCCGCTTGCCAGCACGCCTTCTGGCTCGACAGCGCCGACGCGCCCACCCGGCTGGCGCAGCGCTCCTACCTCGGCACCAGCGCCGGCGCCGAGCGCTGCGTGCTCGAATACGACGTCGAGACCGGCCTCGCGCAGGCGCACCGCGCCGGCGGCACCGACACCGAGCGCGGCTCGATCTTCGAGCTGCTCGACCGCGAAGTCGCCGCCCACGCGATCGAGCCGCCGGCCAACCTCCCCCCCGGCCTGCTGGGCGGCTTCGTCGGCTACCTCGGCTACGAGCTGAAGGCCGACTGCGGCTCGCCGAACGTGCACCGGTCCGACCTTCCCGACGCAGTGATGATGCTCGCCAACCGACTCGTCGCCGTCGACCACGTGCGTCACCGGACGCACCTGGTCGCGCTCTGCCGCGGCGACGAGGGCGATGCCGAGCGCTGGCTCGACGATGCCGAGGCGGCAGTGGGAGAGGTTCTCGCCTCACCACCCGCCTCGGCATCGCCGCCCCCTCCGCCGGACGGCGAGCCGCTCGAGTCCAGCGTCGCCTTCCGCGTCGGCCGCGGTCGCGAGCGGTACCTGGCCGACATCGCCCGCAGCCAGGCCGACCTGGCGGCCGGCGAGTCCTACGAGGTCTGCCTCACCGACCAGATCTCCACCGACGCGAGCGCCGACCCCCTCCACCTCTACAAGACCCTGCGGCGCAGCAACCCGGCGCCCTTCGCCGCCTACCTGAAGCTCGGCGAGGCGGCGATCGTCAGCTCCTCGCCGGAGCGCTTCCTCTCGGTCGACCGCAAGCGCCGGGTCGAGGCGCGCCCGATCAAGGGGACCAGCCCGCGCGCCGCCGATCCCGGCCGCGACGCGGCGTTGCGCGACGAGCTGACCAGCGACGAAAAGACCTACGCCGAGCACCTGATGATCGTCGACCTGCTGCGCAACGACCTCGGGCGGGTCTGCGAGGTGGGCAGCGTCGGCGTGCCCGAGCTGATGGTGGTCGAGGACTACGCGACGGTGCACCAGCTGATCTCGACGGTCAGCGGCGTGCTGGCCGAGGACCGCACGGCGCCGGAATGCGCCCGCGCCTGCTTCCCGGGCGGCTCGATGACCGGGGCGCCGAAGCTGCGCACGATGGAGATCATCGACGACCTCGAGGCGGAGGCGCGCGGCGTCTACTCCGGCGCGATCGGCTGGTTCGGGGTCGACGGCAGCATGGACCTCAGCATCGTCATCCGGACGATCGTGATGCGGCCGGGACGGACGACGATCGGAGCCGGCGGGGCGATCGTCATGCAGTCCGACCCGGCCGACGAGTTCGACGAGATCCTGCTCAAGGCGCGGGCGCCGATGGCGGCGATCGCCAGGGCCGCCACCGGCAGCGGCTCGCCCGACGCCTGGTCGGTCGAGCTGGAGCCCGAGGCGGAGGCACTCGAAGCAGCATGAGCGCGGTAGCGACCGAGCGTGCATGTCTGATTCTTCGCGAGGGAGCGAAGCGCGAGGATTTGCTGTGACCGAGCCGAGCGCGAGCGTGCCCGACGCGCTTGGTCGATCGGGGGCTCCGGACGCGACGGTCCGGACCGCGACCGCCGCGGACGCCCCCGCGGTGGCGACGGCGATCGAGACGCTGCTCGCCGAGCTGGGCGGCGAGGGGCCCTCGACGGTCGAGCTGGAGGGCGCGGTGCGCGAGCTGATCGGCCGTCCCGAGGCGGGGCTGCTGCTGGTCGCCGAGGCCGGCGGCGAGATCGTCGGGGTGCTGGCGGCGAGCTGGCAGTTCGCGGTCCACGTGCCCGGCCGCTACGCGACGATCCAGGACCTCTGGGTGCTGCCGGCCTGGCGCAGCAGGTCGATCGGCAGCGAGCTGATCATGGCGCTCGTCCAGGAGGCGGGGGAGCGCGGCGTGAGGAGGCTCGAGGTGGGCCTGCCGCAGCCGAGCTTTGCGCGGCTCGACAGCACCGAGAGCTTCTACCGCGAGAACGGCTTCACCCCGCTCGGCCCGCGGATGAGGCGGCTGCTGTGACGCCGGAGCTGCTGATCGTCGAGCAGCGGCGCGGGCGGCGCGACACCGCGCCGTGGATCGTCGAAGG
>Ga0210101_1000016_pt1 | contig 69954 bp, 67 predicted proteins | sample Muzzi_PWC_D1_FD_185534 | JGI IMG/M metagenome (GOLD analysis project Ga0210101, IMG submission 185534) | Wetland microbial communities from San Francisco Bay, California, USA, that impact long-term carbon sequestration - Muzzi_PWC_D1 (SPAdes) | ecosystem: Environmental > Aquatic > Marine >... | reverse complement strand
CAACAATCTCCGGCTTTTGCCGCAAATCACTGACCGCATTTCCGGCCGTATCAAACAGGATCTCTATGCCGCCAGCCGATGAGAAGTATTCAAGTTCGGGAGGGGATGTGCCAAATTCAGGTGTGTGTTCATAACGAGCAGCGCCCACGGCCCGTGCACCTGCCGCCATGGGGTGGCCGTAGGAGGTGCCGCTATGTGTCGCGTACTCATTGACCGTCATGTTGCCGAAATAGACGTACTTGATCTTTGAAGGCGGCGGTCCTGCAACGTGTTCCAGTCCAATCTGGTAAGTTTTTGATATGCCTGAATAGTTGGTTAGTGCAAAGATTTCGACCGGATCGTGGCCAATGTTGCTATCTATTCCGCCCGCCAGTGCCTGCTTGCCATTACTGGAGTACATAATGATATCCATATCGGTGCTGGCGCCCGGGCTGCCGCTGACCGAGTAGTTCGGATCATCCCACTGCAGCACGATAATGACTTGCGTACCACCCTGAATGGTGACGCTCTGCAGGCCATCGATGCCTGCGCCAGAATCGAAATCATGGCGCGTGCTGCCGGATTTGAGGCCGGACTGACCGGAGTCACGGAAGGTGTCTTCATAGGAATTATCCGCTGAATTACCGGCGGCTGAGAAATATGAAACCCCCATGGCTTTAACCGTATCAATTGCCTGGGCAATGATGCCGTCCTGAAACATGGGTTCTGCAAAATAGATGACGTCGTCGTTTATTACATCTGCATTAGCTACCGTCGCCAGGTCGATGATGCCCTGGGCAAAACTGGCTTCACCATCAAATGCTGTATGGAATGCCTGGGTTGCGCCCGGTGCGATATCATGAATGATCTGTATCATGGCGCGGCCTTCGTCAGCGCCTGAACCACACCCTGTCTCTTCCTGCAGTACCACTACACCTGCGGGAAGATCGTTGCTGGCGACATCACTCGCAGCACCGCCCAGACAGTCATAGCTGTCGGATAGCGTACCGACGGTAACACCACTGCCGTCCACGCTGAAACTGGAACGCGCGATATCCGACTGCATGGCTGCATCGCCCTGGCTTGTGACGCTGCCGGTACGTGTCATCGCATAGGATGGGCGTGCAAATTGCATGCTCTGCAGACCGGCTGCAGATTCCAGTGCTGTAATCGGCAGGCGGCCGGATACGAATCGCCCGAAAACGGAAATATCTTTCATTCCCAGTGATTGCAGCTCGGCCCTGAGCTGATTGGCATTGTCGCGGGCAACAAAATCAACGACCACTGCGTCGTCCTTGACACGGACCAGCGGCAGTGAAGGCTTGAACGGGTGACCGAGTTTCGGCAGTCCACCACGGGCCAGGTAGTCGCGGTGTTCGTGGAAGGTCAGCGCAAGGTCTGGCCCTATCCTTGCCATGGGGCCGTCCTTGCCGGCAAGGTCATCGCCCATAAAACTCTGCATGGCGCGGACCAGTGTCTCATCGCGGGGTTGGCCGGGCGTAGCCGGGCTCGGTAATGGAATCGCTGATAATGGACTGGTTGCAAGGAGGCTGCAGACAAGCAAGGCAAGTGACCGAAATTCCAGGTGCATTATGCTTTTGATAACCTTCGTGGTAGCCGACGGTAGCCGGGATCTGGCATGTTTATTATTTAAGGAAACGTGTAGTTGTACAAACGCACTGAAAACACGAACAATTATAGTCAATAAACCATGGCCCGCGTTATTTATTTGTAATTGTGAGATAATGCACAGCTTTACCCGGCCGCGTAAGCGGCTGTGTACGTATCAGCCCAGGAAAAGCAAATGATTACCACCGCCAACCTCACCATGCAATTCGGGGCGAAGCCCCTGTTTGAAGATATCTCCGTTCGTTTCGGCGAGGGTAACCGTTATGGCCTGATCGGGGCCAACGGCTGCGGCAAGTCAACGCTGATGAAGATTCTTGGCGGCGACCTGGAACCCAGTGCCGGTAATGTCTCGATCGATGCCAATGAACGGGTCGGCAAGCTGCGCCAGGACCAGTTTGCGTTCGAGGACTTCAGCGTCATCGATACCGTCATCATGGGACACACGGAATTGTGGGATATCAAGCAGGAGCGTGACCGGATCTACTCGCTGCCGGAGATGACCGAAGCGGAGGGTATGAAGGTTGCCGAGCTGGAAATCAGGTTTGCGGAGCTGGATGGTTACAGTGCGGAATCGCGTGCCGGTGAGTTATTGCTGGCACTGGATATTCCGCTGCAACAGCACACGGGCAAGATGTCAGCGGTCGCCCCGGGCTGGAAACTGCGCGTGTTGCTGGCGCAGGCCCTGTTCGCCGATCCCGATATCATGTTGCTGGACGAACCGACCAATAACCTCGATATCAATACCATTCGCTGGCTGGAAGGCGTGCTGAACGAACGCAACAGCACCATGATTATCATTTCGCACGATCGCCATTTTCTCAACAGCGTCTGCACGCACATGGCCGACCTGGACTACGGTGAACTACGCATCTACCCGGGTAATTATGATGAATACATGACGGCAGCCTCCCAGGTGCGCGAACGGATGTATGCGGACAATGCCAAAAAGAAAGCACAGATTGCCGAACTGCAGACCTTTGTCAGCCGCTTTTCTGCGAATGCCTCGAAAGCGAAACAGGCAACCTCGCGTGCGCGGCAAATAGAGAAAATCAAGCTGGAAGACATCAAGCCATCCAGTCGGGTCAACCCCTACATACGCTTCGAAGTGGCCAAAAAGCTTTACCGTATGGCGCTGGATGTAGAAGGTTTGAGCAAGAGTTATGATGGCCAGACACCGATTTTCGAAAAGCTCGATCTGAAGATAGAGGTTGGTGAACGTGTTGCCATCATTGGTCCCAACGGCATCGGCAAGACGACGCTGCTGCGCACCCTGGCCGGTGACCTCGAGAAGGACAAGGGGCGGCTGAAGTGGTCGGAAAATGCGGATATCGGTTATTTTGCCCAGGACCATGCCGCTGATTTTGCTTCCGATGAAACCCTGTTTGACTGGATGAGCCGTTATGGGAGGCCGGGTGACGACGAGCAGGTGATCCGCGGAACGCTCGGTCGTCTGCTGTTCTCGCAGGATGAGATCAAGAAGCCGGTGCGCGTCGTCTCGGGTGGCGAGCAGGGCCGCCTGCTGTTCGGACGCCTGATGCTGCAGCAGCCGAATATCATGTTGATGGACGAGCCAACCAATCACCTTGATATGGAATCCATCGAGTCGCTCAACACGGCGCTGGAAAATTATTCCGGTACACTGATCTTTGTCAGTCATGACCGTGAATTTGTCGCCTCGCTCGCGACGCGTATTATAGAGATGAAGCAGGACGGGCTGGTCAACTTCAGTGGCAGCTACGAAGACTATCTGCGCAGCCAGGAAATCGGACTGCAAAAAACGGGCTAGGGTAAGCCCGTTAAACAAACCGGCGGTGACAGCGATTCAGGAACAGATTGACAATGAATAACATCATGGCTGTTTTTTTAAACGGCATTGCACAACTCGAATATGACCGCGACCGTTTGTTGCCGGATCACCAGGCCGCTTACCTCGACAAGATGGATGCCAAGATGGATGCCGGGATCCTGCTCGGCAACGAAACCATCAAGAACCCCAACCCCGACCAGCGCACCCGGTTTGCCGCCGCCAACCTCGCCCATGCCTTGCATGCACAGGATGCGGACGTGGCCGCTGCCATGTGCAGCTACCTGGCGATACGCCTGCCCGAGCTGAAACAGGTCAAGATCGACGATCAGGAAGAGGAGATTTCCATTGAGTTTATCTTTGATGAACCCTATCGCAAGCAGGTCGCCGTAGATTTTACCGGGCTCCACTAGTGCGCTTTCAAGCTGATAATAACGGATGCTGAACGATATTACGTTGGGCATCCAGTTTGTTTAATAGCCACGGATTCCACTGAAGAACACGGAAAAATAAATGCCATAAAATACTTTTTTCCGTGTAATTCCGTGTGCTTCCGTGGCAATCCTGACCGTCTTTACTGGATTGAGACAGTACTCGTAGCGGGTTAACCCGCAAAAGAAAATAATGTCGTCACGGAGTCCACGGAACGATTCCCGGTCAGGCCTTTATTTTTCCGTGGATTCCGTGGCTATTAAAATAATGATGAAAATCATATTATTATTATATAAAACAATACTATAAAGTATATACCTTGCTATAATTGTTAAGTTATTTTAACAACTAAACTGATTTAAAACGGTTGGTTCGCTAAAATACAACGCAGATAACAAGAGAGTCTGGCCCGAGTCCCGGGCAAAATTACAGTGTGGAGAAAGCGTATGGACTTTGCACATGCCCTTGGGCTGAACAAGGCGCCCGAGACACCCGAGGAAGAGCGCGAGAAGCTGCAGCTTTATATCAATCTGAAGCTGGCCTCCTCCGGACAGCCTACCTGTGTGCCTCCCGAGTCTGCGCGCTTTTTCGGTATTTCCCGGGACCTGTTAAAGAGCTACCGTGAGAAAAACCGCCTGCTCTCCAACTACCAGTGTCCGGTTGATCTGCGCATCCAGAATTTCCTGAAACAATACCTTGCCGATCTGGAACTCGACAGCATCCCGATGCTGCCTACACAAACCTTTATTCTTGATCGACACGGGGTGGCGCGGGAATTGTCACTGCCAATGGGCAAGGATGAATTTCACTCCGACATCGTATCCAGCTACAGGGTGCAGCAGGGTATCCTGCACAACCCGGCCAGTGACCGGCGCACCACCAAGGGTTTATTTCATATCGCAGAAGGCGGCTTGCCGGTTGCCGGTGACAAAAAGGCGGTACCGAAGCAGACCTTTGCCTGCTTTCTAGAACAGGCGCTTAATCCACCGGATGATTTGCTGACCATTCCCTTTACCTCGGACCTGCCTGTTCCGGCACGCATGTTTGTTTCGCTGTTACTGCGCCCGACGGTATGCCCCGAAATACCGGGGATGGAATCCGAGAAGACCATGGAAGTGCATTTCTTTGCACCCGGCAACCTGGTGAGCAACCTTGATTTTGTGGAAAGTATTTTTGGCAATGGTGGCAACCCCAATCTTGCAGATTTCGATGCCGGGCTGGATGTGGAACACTGGACCGGTACCACCGGTTGCGTGATCCTCGCTCCGCACCTGGTGGGGATGACCAAACAACAGGTCGGCTTGCCGCGCTGGAGCAAGGCGACAAACCGTCAGCGCAAGGAGGGCATGTGCTGGAAGGAAGAAGACGAGCTCTATAACGACGGTCAGGCGTTCAAACTGACGGCGCGTGACGAATCCGGCGTGATAGTAACGCTGCTGGCGGATAATTATTTCGGTTATTGCAAAAAGGAAATCAAAACCCAGATCGGTTATTCCGCCAATCTGTTCGGTCTTGCGGAAGAGGAGCACGCCGGTGGCGCGATGGCCTTCCCGCGGCGTAATCATGGTGAGGAATACGGGGTGGATAGCCGTACCTACAAGCCGGGTTACTCATTTGAAGGCATGGTCTCCCGCTATGGCGAGATCATGGATGTGCAGCCTGAAGGCTATGCTATTGATAAAAAACATCAGGATATCATATACCTGAAACAGAGAATTCGAATGGACCTGAATGCCCAGACGGTTACCTGGATACATGAAGGCAAGAAGCAAAGCATCCGCCTGCAGCCCGGCAAGACCTACATGCAGCCCAGTGGCTACAAGATCGAGATGAAAAAGCATCCGGGTGCACCGTCCTGGCGGCTGATTGGCATCGACCCGGAAGGTACCTTTTGCCATAAACCCAGCACGGTATCCGGCGGCGGCAAGTCCGAGATTTCAAAATCCCTGAATGACGCCGTCATCTATCGCCCCTTGTTCGTTGATGACCTGCAACAGGACCTGGATATGGTGCAGGCGATTTTTGACAGGGATTACACGACACGCTTCAATCCAGGTTTTGAACATGAGGATCGTGACCCGACCCGCAAGCCCCTGAGTCCGGAACGCAGTCTTGGTTCCGTTATCAAGTTATTGACACCCACGTCCAACTACACCGATGAGTTTAATGACTGGCTGGCCTCGATTTCCCCGCGCATCCTCGCCCTGGTCTTTCTGATCAAGCGCTTTTACCGGACCGAGTGGGGCAACCAGTGGCGAGACCATTTATCTGTCGATGAAGTCGATGGTGCCCCGGCACATGAGCTGAAGTTATATGACCGTAATATCATTGCCTCGTACCTGCGTGTCGGTTTTGACGGCGCTGCCAAGTGGCGCACCTTCAAGCTGCGGCAGGATTATATCGCGACCGAAAAGGTGCAGATGGAGGATGATATTACGGCTTCCGTCGTGGTTCCGGCCTCCTGCATTGCCAGTTGCGCTCCGCAACAGCCTGGTGAGTTCAGTGTCAAGCTGGTAAAGAATTGCGAGTACCGTCTGTTTCAGCGGCCGGATGATGCGATACATCCCGGTTTTGACAGCCAGGCCGAAAAGGACCTGTCCGGGCCGGACAACTTTATTGCCAACTTCGAACCGCTTGATCATCAGAAGCTGAGGGCGCTGGTTGAGGATGTGCACACCTTCTACCAGTTTTCGCAGCCGATGCAGGATCTCCTGAAGTCGGCGTGTGATAACAATGCGTCCTTTGTCGTTTCTTCAGCACATCCGCGCATTGTTGACGGTGCACCTTCAAAGAACCCGCGTTACCTGCAGGTACGGCCCGACCTGGTCAAGCCGGTACGCACCTATATAGCCGAGACAAGCGCCCGTTTTCACCGCAAACTCGACCTGGAGACGACGGTGTGTCACCCGGTTGATGCAGTGCTCGCCGGACGGCGCAATAACCCGCCTGAACCGGGGATACGCTCTCTCGCGGTCTACAACCCGATCCATTACCAGGAACTGCCGGAACTGTTTATGGACTTCATCTGCAGCCTGACGGGCAAGTCGCCCTCGACAACGGGTGCCGGCAGTGAAGGGGCATTAACCAAGGGACCGTTCAATGCCTTGCGCACCACGGCTGATCTGAACAATGCACTGGTTTCCTTTATCCTGACCGGTTATGCAGGTTTTTCGAGTTCTGCCGGGTATGTCGGGCCAAAGGTGCGTGTCGATCACGATATCAGTTTGCTGATACCGGAAATATGGGCGCGGCTCTCGCCACAAGAACGCCAGCCGGACTACCTGATCGAGCATGGTTACCTGGAGCCGCTGGAAGACATTGAACACCAGGGCAGGAAGGTGCTGGCCAGCCGCCTGGGTTACCGTATCACCGAACATTTTGTGCATGGCTTCCTGGGCAAGATATTCGATAACCCCAGTGCCGTGTTCACGGAAGCAATTCTGAAACCGGAAACGCAGGATATGGAATCCTTCGTCGACGGCATCCACAATATTGTCGAGGCACAGCAATATGTGGCGCTGCAATACCTGGAGGACGGCAGTGTAGAAGATGCCTGTCCGCCGTTACAGGCACTGCTGCTGATCATGGCAACGGGGCACTACTCGGGTATGGATATCCATCACCCGGACATTCGCGCCATGTTCAGCCGCGAGAGCCTGCTGGCCTCCGACTGGTACCAGCAACGCCTTGAGGTCAAGCAGCACCGGGATATTGAATTGTGGCACCGGCATGTCAATTACCTGCAGCAGTTTCTGGATGACAAGGATTACGACGATGAGGCGCGGCGGCTCGACATACACCGGCGTCTTGAAACAGCTACGCAGAAACTTGCTGCCGTGCAGGAGCCGGACTATGTCAAATCCCTAGTCGGTATGCTCGGTGCCGACCCGCTGGCTGCGGCACGTGCCCGTGTCGAGGAGCCTGTCATCACCTGGGGCAAGGCCAGCCTCTCGCCCAGGATCAACAGGGATGTGGAGATGCAGGATGCCGGTCCCGTGCCGGTCTGTGTCGAGGCACCTTCCTTGCTGCAACGGGTCAAGTCGAAGCTTAAACGGGCGCGTTTGAACTAGTATCCTTAGCAAACTTGTCGCTATGTATGTTGAACAGGCGTAACCCGGGTGCCAGGTTTTTTAGATAATTGATAGCCACGGAATCCACGGAAGAACACGAAAAAACCAATGCCTTGCTGGACATGTTTCCGTGTTCTTCCGTGGATTCCGTGGCCATGATTTTACCTTTATCAGGTTGAACCGGTACTGATACGATGGCTGAAATTATCCAGTTCAGGAAAGCGACTCCCGCGGAGAAGGCGAAGGGCAAGACCTTGTGTAAACGCGGGTTCCACAAATGGGTAATCAACAAGCAGCGGGGTTTTGACAGCCGCCAGGGCAGGCTGGTCACCGAGTATCGCTGTGAGCGCTGTGGCGTCGTGAAAACAACGGCCCACTAGTGTGAACGAGCCTGTTGCAGCACTGAGGGTTTCCAGCCAGGTCAGTATTCCCCTGAGCGACATCGTGATGACGGCCATACGCGCACAGGGTGCCGGCGGTCAGAACGTCAACAAGGTTGCCTCCGCAATACACCTGCGCTTTGACATCAGAACATCCAGTCTGCCGGACTTTTACAAGGCCCGTTTGCTGGCATTGCACGACCAGCGCATTACGCGCGAGGGTGTTGTTGTGATCAAGTCCCAGTCATACCGCAGCCGTGAAAAAAATCGTGACGAGGCGTTAAGACGCCTGCAGGCGTTGATAAGAAGTGTGGGTACTACACGTAAAACGCGCATTCCCACACGGGCAAGCGCCGGGTCAAGAAAAAAGCGTCTCGACAGTAAAATTCGCCGTGGCAGAGACAAGTTGCTGCGCGGGCGGGTTAGCGGCGACGATTAGTCACCGGGCAGGGCATAGCGTATTTCGGTGATTGTGTACTCACAACGTCCCTGCGGTGTTTCAACCCGGACTTCATCATCAAGCGTTTTTTTCATCAGCGCTTTGGCCATGGGTGAGTCCATGCTGATCCAGCCTTTAGCCAGATCAAATTCATCAGCGCCTACAATTCGAAAACAGCCTTGTGTGCCTTCATTGTCTTCTACTGTCACCCATGCACCGAAGAAGATAACAGTCGGGTCGGACGGTTGCCGGGCCACGACCTTCAGCTCGGGCAGCCGCTTTTGCAGGTAACGGATACGGTGATCTATTTCGCGGAGTTCCTTCTTGCGGTAGATATACTCGGCGTTTTCGGAACGATCACCTTCAGCGGCAGCGGCGGTCAGTGCTCTGGTTACGCCGGCACGGCGTTTCCACAGGGCCTTGAGCTCATCTGCAAGCGACTGGTAACCCGCGCGGGTTATATAGGGTGATGATTTCGGAACAGGAGGACGGTAGCGTCCCATTGCTGCAGACTGCCTGTGAGTAGTTGCTGAAAAAAAGAACCCCGCCTGGGACGGGGTTCCTTGATTGCAGGATGCGCTTTCCTGCTATTTCCCTTTAACGTTGACTGCTTGCAGCCCTTTTGGACCTTGCTCGATATCAAAGTCCACTGACTGGCCTTCAGCCAGCGTCTTGAATCCGTCCCCGCTGATGGCTGAAAAATGCACGAACACATCTTCACCGCCATCGGCAGGCGCAATAAAACCGAATCCTTTGGACTCATTGAACCACTTAACAGTACCTGTAGCCATGTAACACCTCTATAAAAATTAAAACGAAAATAAATCTAATTGCAGATAATCAAGGAAATAACAGGAGAGTTGCTTTGACCTTCCGAGTTGCCTTTCTGAATTTGCAATCATGATTTTTTAAATCGAAATAGGCAGGAAATCTGTGCCCCCCAGCATCGATCACCGTCAGATAATACAACAGATAAATCAAAAATGCCTTTTTTCGTGCCGGGTAAATGAGAGTTTTTTACATTTCGCCAGAAGCACGCGGGCGCGCCAGTAAGCCGTCGATACTTCATTGTTACAAAACAGGGTGATTTCTCATAATATGCGCCCTGGTGTGATCGCTACGATGCGCCGCAGTGACACCCTGTGTCAGGGCCGGACAACTGTGTGGCAGGCGCGCGACTTTAGTAGATCACGATGCGGTCCCACGTCCAGTACAGCCCGATAATGGCGATGGCCGAGGAGCAGGGAATCACGATGAACGCGTGATACCAGGGCTTGTCACGGAACCACACCCCCACTGCCAGGAAGGCCAGCAGGATTATGGTCATTTGACCGAATTCGACACCGACATTGAAGCTGATCAGCGCAGTCAGAAAGGCATCATTCGGCATTCCGAAATCTGCCAGTACACTCGCAAACCCCATGCCGTGAAGCAAGCCGAACAGAAACACGATCACCAGACGGCTTTTATGCAGGGTATGTGCGAACACATTTTCAACGCCGATATAGGCAATCGACAGGGCGATCAGGGGTTCAACGATATTCGGCGGCAGGTTGATGATGCCGCGCATGGCAAGACCAAGGGTCAGTGTGTGCGCAACGGTGAACATGGTGACCTGCCAGAGCAACGGTCGCATGTGCACACTGAGCAGGAAGATCCCCAGAATAAACAGTATATGGTCCTTCCCCTTGGGAAGGATATGTTCGAAGCCGAGTGCCATATACGTTGAAATGACCTGCGTAACAGGCTGCTGTGTGAAGATTTCAGTCAGCGAAAAGGGCGTGCTGTGCTCGTCATTGCGCAGCCACTGCCAGTCAGACCAGTGCCACTTTTCATTCACCTCGTCTACCTGGCGTACTCGCACCGCGTTGTCACCAAATCGCTCCGGGTAGTACCAGGTGACGGACCTGGCCGTGCGGTCTATGTCGCCTTCCAGTGTGATGACACTGATACGTGGCACCTTGGTATAGCCGGGTTCCGGGATGTCCAGGCTGGTAACCGACAACGGTACGGCTTCTCCGTCAAAGATCAGTTCGACAAGTTGCGTGAATTCCTTTTCAAAGGGTTTGAAGGCCGCGGCAAGTTCGTCGCCTGGCAATGCCCGCAATTCATCGTAAGCAGCGGCGTTGGGTGCTTCCTGGGTGTTCCGGTAGCGGGCATTGATGCCGGTGAGCAGGGCTTCGATACTGGCACGCACCTCGATGTGGTAGGTGCCATCCGTTTTTACGCTGATTTCAACCAGCGCAGGCTTGACGACATCGGCCCAAACCTGGGAAGGCGGCACCCACAGGAGCCACAACAGGATCAATAGCCGGCTTGTCCGCAAGGGGTGACTGCGCGCACTGTCCGCGTGGGTCTGGATGCAAGTCATGGAGGATTCGTCGAGAAGAATACGGGCAGGAAAAGAGTCGGACTTTATATAAGTTATCTATTAATAGCTAATGTAGCCATAGGCGTTGGTGTATTTGATAAACGTGTTTTAAACTGCGCACTGACACGGGGGCCAACGTAGCTTAATAACAATTTTCCGGAGCAGGTCTGTCCGGGTGTGACAGCACCCTGACGGCCGAAATAGCAAAAATCAAACCCTTAAACAAAACAACCCAGGTGAATTATGCCATATATTGATCGTCGTGAATTTCTGAAAATTATGGGTGTCGGTGCAGCAGCCACGACTGTGCCCGGCCTGCTTGCCTGCAGCAAGGGAGAGCAGACAGCCAACGCAGCCGCTACCGGTTCCGCAGCAGCGCCCGCTGCCAGTGGTGCACCCAAGGGGTATTATGACCTGCCGATGCAGGGAACAGCACGCATTCTGCATATCACCGATGTGCACGGCCAGCTGAAGCCGGTGTATTTCCGTGAACCGAATGTCAATCTGGGCGTTGGCCCTGCCTTTGGGCGGACGCCTCACATCGTCGGTAAAAAGATGCTGGAGGCAAATAGCCTGAGTCCGGATACCCCCGAGTCCTACGCCTTTACCTATCTCGACTTTGATAATGCCGCCCAGCAATACGGCCGGACCGGTGGTTATGCGCATATCAAAACCTTGCTGGACAGCCTCCGTGAGCAGGCCGGCGGCAAGCAGAATACGATCACCCTCGATGGGGGTGACCTGTGGCAGGGGTCCGGAACGTCTCTGTGGACACGCGGTGTCGATATGGTGGAGGCCTCGAACATACTCGGCCTGGACGTCATGGTCGGGCACTGGGAATTCACCTACCGCGAAAATGAAGTACTGAATAACGTCAGCCTGTTCAAGGGCGATTTCATCGGTCAGAACGTTCGCATCAAGGAAGACGCCCTGTTTGGTGATGAGTACGCGGCAATGACCGAGAAATATGATGGTCGTGGCTTGTATGACGAGGACGCGGGCTATGCCTTCCGGCCCTACGTCATCAAGGAAATCAATGGTGCGCGCATCTGCATTGTCGGCCAGGCCTTTCCGCGTACCGCCAATGCCAATCCTCAGGAGTTTTTCCCCGACTGGTCATTCGGTTTGCGCGAGGGTGACATGATCGAGCTGGTAAAGGACATTCGCGAGCATGAAAAGCCGGATGCCGTGGTGCTGTTGTCCCATAACGGCATGGACGTTGATATCAAGATGGCCCAGCAGGTACCCGGTTTGAATGCCGTTTTCGGTGGTCACACCCATGATGGCGTGCCCACACCGGTGGAGGTCAAGAATGTCGAGGGCCATACCTGCCTGGTGACCAATGCCGGCTCGAACGGCAAGTATGTGGGGGTCATGGATTTTGATTTTAACGATGGCCAGGTCCAGATGAACTACAAGATGCTGCCGGTCATCACGGACTGGCTGCCGGAAGACAAGGAAATGAGTGCCTTCATTAACCAGATGCGGCAGACGGTCTACACCGACAAGATCATCGAAAGCCGTTCGCCGAATTATTATTACAACAAGAAACGCGTTGGCAAGACCTACGAGGAAATCCTCGGTGAGAAACTGGCGATTGCCGACCGCCTGCTGTACCGGCGCGGCAATTTCATGGGGACCTGGGACCAGGTATTGTGCAATGCACTGCGACATGAATTCGGTGCTGACGTCTCCATGTCAGCCGGAGTCCGCTGGGGGACCACGACGCTCGCAGGTGAGTGGATCACCATGGAGGATGTGATGACCCAGTGTTCCATGACCTACGGCGAGACCTACGTGACCGAAATGGCCGGCAAGGACCTCAAGACCATCTTCGAGAGTGTTGCCGACAATCTGTTTGACCCTGATCCCTACCTGCAATCCGGTGGCGACATGGTGCGCATCGGTGGTCTCGATTACACTATTGACCCATCGAAAAAGCTTGGTGAGCGTATATCCAATATTATTCTCGATAACGGCAAGCCACTGGATATGGACGCACGTTATACAGTCGCAGGATGGGCGTCAGTCAATCGTACGCCGGACGGGCCGCTGATGTGGGATGTCGTCAGGGGTTATATTCTTGACAACAAGGGCAAGGACAATGTGTTGCGTCTGCCGAAGATCAACTACCCGACACTGGTCGGTGTTGCCAATAACCCTGGCATTGCCGATTACGCAGGCAAGATCATCTGAGCCTGATTTTTTATTGTTTTTCAAGGCCCCTTTAGACAAGGGGCCTTTTTTATTGAGGGCTACCCGTCTATGTGGTTCAGGAATCTGCAGTTATACCGGCTCGGTCAGAACTTTGACATGACACCGGAAGTTTTCGACGAGCGTCTCCAGCCGGATGCATTTAAAGGGTGCAGCAGGATGGATATGCTGGCCTATGGCTGGACGCCACCGCTGGGCCGGCATGGCCAGCAACTGGTACACGCGGCGAATGGATACATCATGATCTGTGCGCGCAAGGAGGAAAAGATCATACCGGCCGGCGTTGTCAGGCAACTGCTGGAAGACAAGGTGATTGACATCGAGGGCGCCGAGGGGCGCGAGGTCTACCGCCGTGAAAAAATGCGTCTGAAGGAAGAGATCATTGTCGATCTGTTGCCTCGCGCATTGACCCGCATCAGCAACCAGTTTGCCTATATCGATACCCGTAACCAGTTGCTGGTTGTCGACAGTGCCTCACCGGCCAGGGCCGAAACCCTGATCGGGCAGTTACGCAGCACGCTGGGCCGTTTTCCCGCCACACCGGTGAAAACACGGCAGTCGCTGTCGGGGCTGATGACGCGCTGGCTCGCTGATGAATCGTTGCCGCGTGATTTCGTGCTGGGTGATGAATGCGAACTGAAACACCCGGACCCTGAAGGTGGCATCATCAGTTGCAAGAAACAGGACCTTGAAGCCGGAGAGATCCGTAACCACATAAAGCATGGCAAGCAGGCCGTGAAACTGGCCCTGCACTGGAGACAGCGTCTCTCCTGTGTCCTGCACGATGACCTGTCGATCAAGCGGCTGCGTTTTGAGGATATTATCAGGGAAGAGGGGGGTGACACCGAGGCCGATGACCCGGTCAGCCGCTTCGATCTGGACTTCTCCCTGATGGTACTGGAACTGGCGGTGTTCATTCCCGGGCTGCTCGCGGCGCTGGGTGGCGAAGCGCTGCCGGACGAGAGCAAAGAGGCATCAGAGAAACAGGTGCATGAAGCAGAGTATTCCGTGGGAGCTGAACTGGAACCGGCCTGATAACCATGTCAAATTGATCAAGATCGTAATAATTGCCACGGAATCCACGGAAGAACACGAAAGAGTAAGGGCTTTACAGAAAATATTTCTGTGTTCTTCCGTGGATTCCGTGGCTAAAAATAACTCTTTTTCGAACGACCAAAAGGTTACCGGGAGATTGACGTGGCGACGATACATACGCAGTTGCTGAAAGACTGCCTGCCGCTCGGGAGATTCACGCTCAGCCATCTGCTGTTGATGCGTGATGCCAATTATCCCTGGTGCATCCTGGTGCCTGACCGCGACGGCATCTCCGAGATTCACCAGTTGTCCGAAGCCGATCAGCAGCAGCTGTTGCGTGAATCGTCGCTGCTGTCCATCGCCATGGAATCGGCCTTCAGCCCGGACAAGCTCAACATCGCTGCATTGGGTAATGTGGTGCCGCAGTTACATCTGCATCATATCGCCCGTTACCACACGGATGCGGCCTGGCCGGCGCCGGTATGGGGCAGGGTGCCCGCAAAGCCTTACCTGGACTATGAGCTTGAGGCCGTGGTGAACTCCGTGACCCCGCTGTTAACGGAAGGTTTTACGGCTGGCGTGTAGTTATTTTATCCCCTCTCCCTGGCCCTCTCCCTGAGGGAGAGGGAATTCTCGTTTAACCATCAGGTGTAACGAGGACATTCTGCATTTGTTTGAATAAAATATTGTTCCCTGATTACTGGTCCAGCAGCGAATTTTCTAGAAGCATCCCCTCTCCCTCAGGGAGAGGGCCAGGGAGAGGGAGTAGTGTCCGGCGACAGGCAAAAAAAACGGCGACACGAGGTCGCCGAAAACTTTGTGTGTCAGGAAATACCTAGAAAATCAGCCGATACGTTCAGCGCGTACCTGTTGTCCCATCATTTGAGCCAGTACCTCAAACGACGAGGTGCGGTCAGCGTCGTAGGAAACCAGCATTAAATGCGGCCGTTTTTCATTGAAATGGGCATGAATAATGCCTTTTTTCGCGTTCAGGGCCTTCTCAATATTGCGCCGGGTATTTTCGCCCAGAAAATTATCTACGTGCATGACCATATCCGAGATGTGCATGGTAATTACTCCTCCGTTTGGCTGGTAAAGCAACTGTCCGACAAGCATGTGTAAGCAGCTTTTGTGGCTTCCCTGCCGCGCCTTCCCTGTTGGCTGAACGTTAAATAAATACCATACAAATGTCAATGAAAATATTTATAAGCCCATGTAATTACTTAATATAATATTATATACCACATAATGTGTATAGGTATATTTATCCTTACTGTATATTGGGTATTAAGCGCGTAGACACGCCGGCGGCAGGCCCCGCCTTAATAGAAATAATGTCTGTGGCAGTCGAATCAGGCGGTGGCGCTGCGTGATGAACGCTTGCGCTCATGTTCAAGCAGCAGTTTTTTGCGCAGGCGAATGTGGTTCGGTGTGACTTCCACCAGTTCATCATCATCAATGAACTCCAGCGCCTGTTCCAGGCTCATGCGAATCGGTGGTGAGAGCACGATGTTTTCATCCGTTCCGGCAGCGCGGATGTTTGTCAGCTGCTTGCCTTTCAGCGGGTTAACCACCAGATCGTTACCGCGGGTATGGATGCCGATCAACCGGCCTTCATACACCTCTTCGCCATGACCGATAAACAGGCGCCCGCGCTCCTGCAGGTTGAACAGTGCATACCCCAGTGCCTTGCCGGCGCCGTTTGCAATCAATACACCGTTGCTGCGCTGTCCGTAATCGCCGGCTTTCATGGGGGCGTAGTGCGAGAACACGCTGTAGATCAGGCCGGTACCCTGTGTTCCGGTGAGAAACTCGGTTCGAAAACCGATCAGTCCGCGAGAAGGCATCGTATAGTCGAGGCGCACCCGTCCCTTGCCATCCGGCACCATGTCGGTGAGGTCGCCGCCGCGTTCACCAAGTTTTTCCATGACGGTGCCCTGATGGGCATCCTCGATATCGACGGTGACCTGCTCATACGGCTCCTGGTCGACACCGTCAATTTCCCGAATGATGACCTCGGGACGGGAGACGCCCAGTTCAAAGCCTTCGCGACGCATGGTTTCAATCAGGATGGCAAGATGCAGTTCACCGCGTCCCGACACCCTGAACTTGTCAGGGTCGGCGGTATCCTGCACGCGCAATGCCACGTTATGTATCAGCTCGCGTTCCAGGCGCTCCTTGATGTTGCGCGAGGTGACATATTTTCCGTCCTTGCCGGCAAATGGCGAGTTGTTTACCTGGAATGTCATGCTGACAGTGGGTTCGTCCACGGTCAGTGCGGGGAGTGCCTCGACACAGGCCGGATCACACAGCGTATCGGATATGTTCAGTTTATCGATACCGGTAAAGGCGATGATGTCGCCGGCCTGTGCAACAGGCACCTCGATGCGCTCCAGGCCGAGAAAGCCGAATACCTGGCCGACACGCGCATTACGCTGCTTGCCATGACGGTCGACCAGCGTCACCGGCATGTTGGTCTTTATCTTGCCGCGGGTGATGCGGCCCACGCCGATCACGCCGACGTAACTGCTGTAGTCCAGCGAGGTCACCTGCATCTGGAATGGGGCGTCCGGGTCCACTTTCGGGGGTGCCACCTTTTCAATGATGGTCTCGAACAGCGGTGTCATGTCGTCACCGTGCCGGTCGGCCTCGTTGCTGGCATAGCCCTGCAATGCCGAGGCATAGATGACCGGGAAGTCGAGCTGTTCATCGGTCGCACCCAGGCGGTCGAACAAATCAAAGGTCTGGTCCAGAACCCAGCCGGGACGCGAGCCCGGCCGGTCGACCTTGTTGATGACGACAATTGGTTTCAGACCCAGGCTGAAGGCCTTTTGCGTGACAAAACGCGTCTGTGGCATCGGACCTTCCACGGCATCTACCAGCAACAGCACGGAATCCACCATCGAGAGCACGCGCTCCACCTCACCACCGAAGTCGGCGTGCCCGGGAGTATCGACGATGTTGATGCGGTAGTCGCCCCAGCGAATGGCAGCATTCTTCGACAGGATGGTGATGCCGCGTTCCTTTTCCAGGTCATTGGAGTCCATGATCCGTTCCGGCGCGGCGGCGCGCTCGCCGAGGGTGCCGGACTGGCTCAGCAACTGGTCGACGAGGGTAGTCTTGCCATGATCGACGTGCGCGATGATGGCGATATTTCGGAGCTTGCTGATCATGTTGGCTTCTGTTGCCGCCGTGGCGGATGCTGATGAAAGGGCCGCGATTATACATAAGCGCGGCCACTCAAAGTAGTGCTTACTCCCGCGGGGACAGGAACCGGCAGGTAACGGCCGCGATTGCCAGCATCTTTCTGTCAATCACAGGTACTATCAGCGCACTGCGACTGCCGCCCCGCAGGGTGCCAGCGTCCATAATCAACTGTGAGTGCATCAGTGTTCAGTACGCTGCAGATCCTCCTCGATGAAACGCAGTACGGCTTCAAGGAGTGCCTCGCGCGGATAGTCATTCTGGTCGGCCAGAATTTCACCCGCGATTTCATGGGTGCGTGCGATGGGTACGGCCAGCGCCAGATGGTCGGCGTTGAGATAGGCAAGCAGTGTGCTGCCCGGGATGAACTGGTCATAGAAGATGATCTGGCTGTCATTACGGGCATCCACCCTGGAAAGCTTCCGGTAGGAGCCACGCAGCATGGATGAGATGCGCCCCGGTTCCGGGTAGGTGATCAGTGAATAATAGGCGATCCCGACCGGCAACGGGTTTGCTGCCAGCCAGGCCTGGCGCGTATCCGGTCGCAGACTCTCTATTGCGCCTTCATCGCCAGGCGTGCATTGTGATTCCGGGAAATATTGCAGCAGATTGAGGAGCGACTGCTCGACATCGTTTGCCATGGGTGTACCCCCCACAGCACCGGCAGCACTGACCACGGCGGCAATGCGGTCATGGATTTCCGGATAGTTGACGATGGCTTCGAGGATATCCGGCGTGCCCTTTGAATAACCGACTAGCACTACGTCAGGCACGGTACCTTCACGGGGCATTGCCATGATGGCGTCGCGAATCTGCTGTGCGTTGCTGCGGCTGCTGGTCAGGCCATGGATATCCAGGGTGACCATGTCATAGCCGAACGGACGGATATGTGCAGCGGTTGTATCCTGCATACCCAGCCACGCAGAGAAGCAGTCCCAGCCAAGGCCTGGCACGTACACGACGCGCAACGGATGCATTGAACGCCCCAGGTTGACCGCCTTGCCGTCGCCGGGCGGTTCATTGCCGACGCGTGTCAGCGCCTCTTCACAGGGGCGATAATCCGGTACCTCGCTTGCGCGTTCCTCAAGTACCGCACAGAAGATCTCCCGAAAGCGGCCACGCCTGTCCTGGCTGTCCGACTGTATCGCGGGGACCAGCATCAGCGGGGTGGTCTCGGTGGTGTAGGGCATCAGCGGCTTCGATGCACACCCCCCGAGCGCGAGGACTGCAACTACCAGCAGGGCAGGCAGCAGCAGCGTATGCCACGCAGGCAGGGATGGGTGCTTGTCAGGCATGGGTCAGAAAATTAGTTCTGTTCCTTTGGCACGACTTCGAAGATCACATCCATCACGCGCTGCATGGTATCGCGTGCCGGCTGGGTGGTCACTGTTTCGTCACTGTTGATCCAGTAGGGCTCTCCCTCGTCATTCAGCAACACCTGCCAGGCATTAATTGGCTGCATGTCGCGTTCCATTATCTCTGCCAGTGCCTCGCCCAGCCCCGGGCTGTCGACAAATGCGCCGGCCTCGGTGTTGATGTTTGCCGATCGCGGGTCGAGGTTCATCGAGCCAATGAAGACATAGCGCCGGTCGATCACAACTGCCTTGGTATGCAGGCCGGTGAACTCGGCCTGTGCCGGCGGTATGTCTACAATCGCCGTTATAGCAGGGTCGGCGCGCAGTTCATAGAGTTCCGCACCGGCATTGATGAGATCGTCACGCCAGTACTTGTAGTGGCTGTTGACGGCCGGTACATCGTGAGACGCAAGCGAGTTCGTGAGAATGCGTATCTTTACACCCCGGTCCGTCAGTTGCTGCAGAAAATCGATACCTCGCGGGCCCGGAATGATATAGGCGTTGGTAATCAGCAGTTCTTCCTTGGCCTTGCTCATGAAGGCAAATATGACCTGAATCATGTGCTGCGAGATGGCTTCTTTCTCGGTAACCTCGTCGTAGATGAGATAGCTGGTGCCCGGATACAGTTCTTTTGCAACGGCCGCCAGTTCCTTGTCCCAGTTTTTCGGCGTGCGTGGGAAGGCCTGCAATTCCGGGGCGGTGCGGTTCTTTTCCTGGATTGTCTGCCAGCTTTTCTTTGCAAGCTCAGGGTCAGGCTCATTCACCAGGTTATCCGCCGAGACGACCCATTCACTGTTCCAGAAATGGTCGAACATGCCATTGGCCTGGCGCGCAATGTGCCCGAAGCCCAGCAGGTCCAGGTCATGGAAGTTGTAGGCGTCGCTGAGACCGAAATAGTGGTCGCCGATATTGCGACCGCCGACCACTGCAGCATTGCCATCCGCGATCATCAGCTTGTCATGCATACGACTGTTCAGCCGTTCCATCTCTGCGATCATCTCCGCGCCTCGTGATCCCAGATCGCGCCCTTTCCAGGGGTTGAACAAGCGGAACTCGATATTGGGATGGTTCTCCAGATCACGAATCAACTGGTCTTGTCCAATGGTGAGCAGATCATCCACGATCATGCGCACATGCACACCGCGTTGTGCCGCCAGCACGGCACGTTCGAGTATGAGTCGTCCGGCATTATCCGGGTACCATAGGTAGGTCTGGATATCTAGCGAAGAAACGGCGGAGTCGATCAACGCAATCCGCCATTGAAGTGCCTGGAGGCTGCTGTCGAGCAGCTTGAAGCCGGAGTGCTCCGGTCCGTACCCGGCATATATGTTGTCCGCCATCTTCGCCAGTACGCCCTCGGTTGCCGGCGGCCTGGCGTAGCCGGGTGCTGGACGAACAATCTCCTCTTTCAATCTGGATCCGGCGCAGCCCACTAGCAGCATCAGTGCCAATAAGCCGACAAACAGCGTAATCGTGGACGCTGAAGAAAATAAATAATATTTTTGACCTTTTGGGTGCATGGTTTATTCCTCCGGTTGCTTGCTCGCACCTGCCATCCAGGCTGAAGTACTGGAAGGAGAGATTTCCAGCTAATCAAGCATACGGCGCAACTTTGTTATCTGGTCGGTAGTGTCGACAATGATATAGCTACCTCATGTTCATATTACGTAAAGTTTGACAAGAAATATACGCTGCTTCTCGATGCTCCAGCACGATACAGGTTCTATACCAAACGGTAATCGCCATTTGTCCTGCCTGGCGTTATGTCGATATCACAAGCAGAATCGTCGCCATGTATTTCACTTAAGGAGTAAAGTTGAAACTGTGCTAATTGACAACAGCGACGATGGCCTTTGCACCGTTGTCTACCGTTGCACATGCAAGTCAGTACAAGCAACGACATGTGCTATGTGTTCCTGCTGCAACCGGCTGAGTCAGGGTCTGCAATCATTATGATATGCGTACCAGCCGCTCGTATCCGGGCCAGTATGGGAGCGAGTATCGATGTTCCGCGGCTGTTTCGTTGCGCTACTGATTGAGGATGAAACAATACAGATGATCCACCCAGATTTCTCGCAGACTGCATCCCGGCGCAGCATCATGCTGCTGATACTGCTGCTCTCCGTGTGTTGTTATGGTGCCAGCTCCGCTGATGTTGATCGACCGGGCGAAGGCTCGGCGGAAAAACGGGTGACCTTCTATCCGACGTACGGCTATCGACAAAACGACGAGTGGGTGATCCCGTTGCGTATCTGGGTGCACGAGGCGCCCGGCGTGATGCAACGCGGTCTGGCCAGGGCGGCAAGGGCATACATCGCGGGACAGGCCGGGATCGATCAGTTGAGCGAATCAGACAAGGCCTTGTTCGAGAGACATTCGGACGATTTCTTTGCGGACAGCGAGTCCGGGGAATCTGTCGAATTCCGATTCGACGACGACCCCGAACGGCGGGTGTATTCTCTGGAGCATGGTGATAAGGGGGCTACGACGAATCTCAACGGTCTGCTCGAGGGGGTGGTCAGGCTCGATGAAGAAACCGCCGCCAGTCTCCTCACGGCACAGCACTCCGCGCAGGGCTGGCTCCGCTTTCATGCAGTGTCCGATGATCACCGGGGTGAGGGTTCTGTCAGACTGATCCCGCCGACGGGGCATTCGGTGATATCGGATATCGATGACACCATCAAGATCACGGAGATCCCCGCCGGGAAGCACGTGGTTTTGATGAACACCTTCTTTCGTGAATTTGCAGCCGTATCCTGCATGGCGGAACTGTATAGGAGCCTCGGCGCGGACGTTGCTTTCCACTATGTCTCGGGCAGTCCATGGCAGATGTATCAGCCGCTCGCCGACTTCCTGTTTACGGACCCGGCGGGGTTTCCCGAAGGCAGTTTTCACATGAAGAACGTCAGAATGAACATGTTCGAGAAAGAGACATACGAGGACATCTGGGCCATCGTCGCCAGCGGTTCGCAGCAGGCAACGTTTGACCAGAAGGTTTCGCAGATAAGGAAGATCATGAACCGTTTCCCCGGCAGGACCTTCACGCTCATCGGTGATTCGGGCGAGAAGGATCCCGAGGTATTCCGGCTGATTCGCGCGGAGTACCCGGCGCAGGTCCGGGAGATAAGAATCCGCGTTGTTTCAGAAGAAGACACGACCAATCCCGATCGACTCGAAAACATGACCTGGATTCCCGCGGACCTGAGCAAGGGCGGATCGTGTCAGGAATTTGTCGAGGCTACGGCGAATTGAACACATGAACCGGATGATGACCAGCGATGAAGGCTCGAGTGGTTACGTCCTCGTTACGTGGAGATTATTGCCATTTTGTAGGCTATATTGATTCAGTGATTACATGTAGTTTTTTATAGGAGTTCTTTGGATGTCAAGTTCAGCAGCAAGCTTGCCCACCGGAAAAAAATCAGTTTGATATCGAAAAGAGGAAACCTGAACCATGAAAATCATCAACACACTAATCACCTGTTCAATGCTCATGATTTCCATGCCTGTTCTGACCATGGGTGATCCCGAGATGGATAAAGTCGATATGTCTCCGGACAGGCGAGAGGCGCCACCGGAAGGCATCGACGAGGCTATGCTGGTTGAAGCCACCGCCACAGTGACCGCGGTTGACATGGAAAACCGTCTGGTCACCATCGAGGGTGAAGATGGTAATTCGGTCGTTATTCTGGTCACCGATCAGGTAAAGAATCTGCCGCAGGTCGAGATCGGTGACAAGGTCGATATCAAGTATTACAGGAGTGCCGCAGTCGATATCGTCAAACTCGACAAGGGAGAGCAACTCGGTGCCGAGATGGGCGCAGCCAGGGCCACGGCACCAGCCGGGGAGAAGCCTGCCGGTGCGATTGCGGTAGAGGTGAGGCAGAGGGCCGAAGTCATGTTCGTTGATCCGTACCAGAAATATATAACCTTCCTCAGCCCGAATCGCGGTCTGCGCAAGATCTCGCTGAAAGACACGCCGGAGCTGCAACACTATCTGAAAGAACTGAAGAAGGGCGATGTGATAGAAGTGACCTACAAGGAGGCCTTGGCCATATCGCTTGAACCTGCGGGCGAGTAAACCTGTCGAGCGGGTCAATGAAAGCGATCATTGGTCTATAGAGGAAGCCCACGACATTGGGGGTTGTATGGCACGGAAAATCATGCAAATGGTTAGGCTTACTGTGTTATTTCACGGCTTTTACCCGGATGCGTTACAGGTGGTTGAAAGCCAATAACAGACGGATCTGTGCTCTGGCGGTGAAATTCACGAAGACAGGAATTAAATTATAGAAGGCTCTCATTAATTATCATTTCGTCATCCCGGCGCATGCCGGCATGACGAATAAAATCAGCGCTTCCTTGAAGGCGTAAGACGTATGCATGCATAGCGATGCTTTCGTAGCTGCCCTGAATCCTGGATACGTATCAGCTATTGATTACGTGTTCCCTGATGCCTGCAATCTTCATTCCGGGTTCCAGCGCTTTCTTTAAGTAGACCTTTTGAGGAACTGAGAATACTGGCGGACCTGCAGACACAGTCACAGCTGATGCTGCAGCTCTTCCTCGTTGGACAGAATTCACTGCAGGACCTGATGCATTCCCGGGACATGGAACAGTTTCAGCAACGTGTCATTGCAAATTATCACCTCGTACCACTAGGGCTCATCGAGGCAAGGGCCTACATTGAATATCGCCTGTTACTGGCCAGCTGGAAAGGAGACCCGGAATTCACCAGTGCTGCCGTGCTGGCCATATACCAGCTCAGCAAGGGTGTGCCACGGCATATCAATAAAATATGTAACCGTTTATTGCTGCTTGGGTACGGGAAAGGCAGCCACGTATTCGACGACGAGGACGTGCAGACCATCTCGGCTGAAATGCGTGAAGAGCACTTGACGGCCATGGATAGTAAACGCGCCCGACACACTGTTGCAGAAAGTATCACGAGTATCCCTGAAATCCGTGATGGCCTGATATCCATTGACGATCTGGCAATACGTGCGGACAAGATAGATGCCAGCGCCCTCCGCCTTTCCGAGGCGTCACGACAGGCGGCCAGTATGAAAGAGCAACTCATCGATCGCCACCGTAATGATCCGGCTGCCTGGCAAGTACAGCCTGCTTCATCTGCAGGCCCGATTGCGGAGCCTGTAGCAGCGCCTGTAACAGAACGGTCTATCCGTCGTTTCAGAAGGAGGGATGCGCTTGCAGCAACCGCAGCAGCGCTGGTCATTACAACGATTTCCATTGCAGCACTGCCACCAATCCTGGGTGAGACGCCTGCCAGAATCAGGCTATCGCAGGCAGATCAGCAACCCCGGGAGATTCAGAATACAGTGGCTGTCGGATTACCCTTCTCATCTGATGATGTTATTGCTGCAGTCTCCACGGATACCTCGGGGTTCAACATACCAGCCGATGCGGGCAAGGATGATGTTATCCCCGGGAGGCGGGATTCAGTCGTACCTGCGGAAATAATCGCTCTACCGGCTGGTAGTGCGGCTGAAAACCAGGCTGATGATTCAGAGGAAACGCAACTGCCGCAGAATGAACGACAGATAGCGGTTGCCGGGATGCCCGGGCGAGCGGAAGCCATTGATGAATACGGCCCACCATCGGCAGGCAACCTGGAAAGTGATCTGTTACCGCAGGCGGAACGGCACGTGGTGGTAGCCGGGTTGATGCCGACCGTCCCGGTTGCAGAGCCCGATGAGCCGGGGCATCTGGAGGAAATCGAACAACTGCTTTCAAAGGGACAACAATCGCTGGATGAGTTCCGGTTGCTGACACCGGAAGATGATAATGCCTATCGTTACTTTCAAGCAGTTCTTCTGCTGGATCCTGCCAATGGCGCAGCAAAAGACGGTATTCAGGAGATTGTCGACCGGTATATTGCGCTCGTGAAAAAAGCGACTGATCGGCATGAAAACGACAGGGCAAAGAGATACGTGATGCGTGGGCTCAGCATTCAACCGGCCAACCGTGAGTTACTGGTGCTGCAGGACCGTATTGATCGTGCGATACAAGGTGCATCGGCCGGTACGGTCACGGTTGCACGCGATGAATCCGCCTCACTCGAGAAGGCAAGCTCAGGGGAACAGTCAATGCCGGATAGTCTGATCCAGGGAATCAGTACGTTCTTCAAAAACCGGCAAGCCGAGGCCAGAAGCGGTGTGGTGCATACTCCGGCCGGTTGGACGACCGGTCTGGATGACTGACACCCTGGGATTTCGAGCTCGTGAGGTAATGACTGGCCCTTCATAGTCCTGCAGCTGACTCCTGATAGAAGGCCTGGTGGATTCATCTCCTTCGCTTATTGATCCGTGCTGTGTGTGGCGGCCTCCGCTTCACGTTGCTGCAGAAGCGGGACCCAGTCGAGGATCTCGATATCGGACAGGGCCAGCGGGCGGGTCACGAAAAACAGTACTGCACGCAGCCCGTCAGTGTAATAGTAGATGTCGGTGTCGCCGGTTTCCGCTGCTGTCCCGGGTACGGCGCCAACCCCGCCAACGAACCCCAGTTGCGCCAGTCCACCTGAATACAGCAGGTCCTGTATCGTCAGGTTCCTGGTTTCATCGACATTGGGATGCAGTTGCAGTTTATTGCTGCCGGCCGTTTCAAAGCGCCCGCCCACGGGGCGCCCACTCTGCACCAGGACTACGGGTTTGCCCTGGTAGCGAAACGGCGCGACCCACATACGCAGCCAGTTGGCTGGACTGCCTTGTGCGCTTTTGCGCAACACGACCTCCGGCGGCCGTCCGAAGAGGCGTTGACGGGTATCACTGTCATACTGCGTCGTGCGGTAGCCGCGGCGAATGACCGCGGCGGCAATGTCGGCAAACCTTCCTATAAAGACCATGTTGACCGGATCCCCCCCGTCTGCGCAGCAGGGCAGTTGTTCGAGGGCACTGCGCAGCTCATCGGGATCCTGGTAATCGAGATTCCGGCTGTCTGCATAGCGAATGATGGTTTCGTAGACAACCGCCGCTTGTTCTCCGGGGACCGGAAGAAACAGGGTAAACGGGAATATGGTCTGCTGCCCGAGGAGGTCGACGTTCAGGACATGTGTCCCCTGGTGGTGATTGGTGAACAGGATACCCGTACGCGTTGTTCCCGGCGGGATCGGGTTCTGGAAGGCAAGCGAGTCGAAATAGTCGTCAATTCTCGCATTGGATTGTTTTGCAAGCTTGCTATGCAACGGCCAGGCGACCTCAAGGGGTGAGAAGTAATTCGGATCCGTGCCTGAGCGTAACAGCCAGAGCGTATGGGTGGAGTCATTACGCACCTCGATCCATACCGGCTGAACCCCGCCTGCATTAATGTCTGTGCCGAACAGCTGCTCACTGTCAGCGGCGCTGAGCACACTGGCACTGAGGGTGACACCGTTGACGGTATCCGTGACCGCCCGTGCGCGCAGCGCGGTATCATCAGGATTCGACGGGGCACGCCAGGTTGCACATCCTCCGGCACCCAGCAGCAGCATCGTGATGAAGAGAGCCAGGACAGTGCTGCCGTGACGGGCTCGACAGAAGTTGCCGGAAGATCTCACTGGCTGTTCCTCTTCAGCGACTCCCTGATCATTCCCCCTTCCTGTCCCTCCCAGGGCAGAAACTCGATATCCGCCAGTGAGGTGGGCCGGGTGTCAAAGATCAGTACGCCGCGCAGGCCACTGGTGTAATAAGGATCAGTGGTCAGGTTCTGACGTGGTGCATCCTTTGGTGCCGCGCCGACCCCCTTGACCAGGCCGATCAGTTGCAGGTTCTGCGAGTAGGCAAGGTCCTCGATCAGCGCAACCAGCGCCTCGTCGACGTCCGGGTCGATCTTGTGGGTCGTGAGATAGGGCGAGTGGATGGTGAGGCGGGTGCCTATGTCACGGCTGATCTGCCCGACCCACACGGGCTTGCCCTGGTACAGCATCGGACTCCTCCACAGGCGCAGGTGGTTGCGCTGGTGGATATTGTCGCGTGCCTTCTGCAGTGCCAGGTCCTGGGGCCGTCCGTACAGGTACAGGGGGCTGACCGGCGAGTAGCGGTAACGCTCGCCGGACAGCACCGAATTGATCATTTTCCTGACCGAGCCGGCATAGGTCGCCTCCGTGGGGTGCCAGCCGCGGCGTATCAGCGCGGGGAATGCATCATCTATACCGCCGACCACGACCAGGTTGAGGGGATCGCCGTTGCGCGTGTCGTCTTTATTGGTGACGCAGCAGGGCAGGGCCTCGAGTGCGGCGCGAAAGGCCTCGTCGTCTGTAAAGTTAACAATCTCCTCGGGTGTGTAGTGCTCCTTCGCGAAGCTGCTGCGTTCGCTGTAATCGGCACGAAACCCGGGTACCGGGCCGATGGTGGTAAAGGTTTTCAGATGACCACTGGCCACCAGGTCCAGCTCGATCATTTTTACGCCCTCATCACGATTGGTGAGTGCAAAGCCCGATACCGTGCCTCCAGCCGGAATGGGGTTTTTAAACGCCAGTCGCTCAAAGTGCCGCGTCAGTTCGCGGCTGGTTCGGGAGTTGGCACCGGCAAAGGCATCGGCGGCCTCGGATGCCGGGAAAAAGTTGGGGTCCAGTCCGGGTGACAACAACCAGTAGGCGATATCGTCGTTATTCTCGATCTCGATCCAGACGGGCTGGATACCTTTTTCTGCAAGTGGAACGCCATAGACGGTGTCGCTCTCGTCATCAGACAGCACGCTGGTGGATACCGTCAGGCCTCCGTTCGACAGGGTTATCTGTCGTTCCTTGTAGTCCCCGGATTCCTCCCCGGTGACGGGTCCCCTCGAGGCGCAGCCGGTCAGCAGGATTGCGGTTGCAACAGCTATGAGTATGGGTTTTCCGAGGTGCATCGGCATCATGCGAGTACACTCCTTGATATTAATGCAGTATAAAGCATGAAGCCGAAGCCACAAGGCCGACAGTGTTCTAGTCAGGGGCGGCCCTGAAAAATTCACCAAAATACAAAAAATAGATCGTCTGTCCGATGACGAAATCGCTGCGCATGATGAACGGGTGTGAAAGCGGTACGACGAGGAAGTCTTTCATGCCTTGTAACCTGGCGCTCTCGACGGTTACCTTGCCATCGTTCGGAACTCCCAGCCAGGCAGACATGATCGGGTTGACGGTGTGGTCACCGGTAATGATGCCGACCTCGTAGGTCGCGGGCCCGAGCGACAGTGGCACACTGTCCTCATCCGTACCCAGCTGATATCCTGCTGGCCCGATGATATCGACAAGCTCCGGAAACACTTCCAGCAGGTCACTCAGGGTGCTGCCCTGATTGGGTGGTGCCAGCATGACGATACGGCCAAGCTCCGGGATGGAGTTTTCAGACAGGTAGTATCTCACCAGGATTCCGCCGAGTGAGTGCGTCACAAAGTGCACCCGTTGTGCACCTGCCTCTCGACACGCCTGCAGGTCGCGCGAGATTGCAAGGTGGGACAATTCCTGTATCGGGAGACTGCGGGACGGGTATCCCTGATTGACTACTATAAAGCCTTCTTCCTGCAACGCACCAGCAAGGCGTTCCATCGAACCGGATGTGCGCATCAGCCCGTGCAGCAGGATGACGCACTCTGCCTGTGGCCGCGTTCCGGGTACCTGTCCCTGGAGAGCCGTGCTCGCCAGGAGTGACAACAATGCCAGTAAACTGACCAGTGTGCGCATTGTCTGCTCCCCGCTGCGGATGCGTAATGACCGGATTGGTTTAATCTGAGTCGCTCGACACTGAATCCGGCCGCGGGACTTCGATTCGGTTGGCCCGGCGCCAGCGCCAGGGCACTCCAGCGCGGATGCCTGCCTGATTATTCGCCGCTGGACTGGTCTTCCGCCCCGGTCTTTTCATTGTCTGCAGGCTCGCTGTCCGTACGGCCCGGCATACGCGCGATCACCTCATCGGTGATATCAACAGTTCCGTCTGTCCAGAAAACCCCGTTGGCCTTTAAAATGATGCTGGCGCCATGCTCAATGGCAACCTGTTGAGCGACGTGCATGATGCTGTCAATAAAGGCTTGCGTAATTTCGGATCGTTGTTTGGCAAATTTCGCATTACTCTCGGACCGGGCATTCATCAGCCTTTTCGAAAGTTGCTGCTGCAGACTTTGAAGGGTTTTCTCATCCTCCGCCGACGGGCTGTCGCCGAGACGGGTTTTCTCAGCCTCGATTTCCTTGCCGAGTTCCTCCGACAATTGTTTCATCTCGGCAGAGAACTGCTGATTCAGTGTCTGCAGTTGTTGTTTCATCTGCTCCTTGATGCCCGTCGCTTCCGAGACTGTCCCCAGGTTGATCACCACGGCTTGCGGTGGCAGTGGTTCCTTGCTGCAGCCAGTGAAGAGCATGAGGCTCAGCATAAACAGCAGAATGATGGAAGACGTTCGTTGTTTCATGTGGCAGGGAGTTCCTTGTTCAAGCATTATTGATGGCCTGATTATCCCAGAGTCGTGTGAGTATTCAAGCGGATGCAAACCAGGCAGATGCAGAGGCCATTGCTCGCAGTTATTGATATCAGCCGATCATTGCACTGTATCCCAGGGGCTGCGTCCTTGCCGCGATAATCGCATCGGAGACAGCGCTCAGCACTGTGGCAGTCCCTCAACAGCTGTGAATAGATGCAGCTGGCAGGATTAGTCCGTTTCTACTTGATCTGTATCATAAACCGGGTCGCGGGATCACACTATGCTCTGACAAGCACGGCATCTCTGTCGCCAGGCCAGGCGCCGGAAACCACGGGAAACGCCAGCATCATGAATAAGGAATCAGAACATTCACAGGGAGAGGACAGCGCCGAGGCGGCCATGAACGAGGTGCTGGCAGCCGATCTCGCGGCCGCAGCGGTTATCGACGCCTGTGCACAGGCCGCCCGCGCCAGTTTGTATGAAGCTGCGCGACGTGCGCGGAACATTGCAGCGAGGACCGATGAGCGGATTGCGCGCATTCACCAGCGTACCCGGCAACAGTTGCAACATCGCCTGGCTAATGCCAAGCGCGCCGCACGCGCCGCAGACCGGACGCACGAGGGGGAAGACCCGCGCATGACAGTGATCGGCGCCGTCGTCAACGACCTGGCGGCGCGACTCACGGGTGCTGATGACGACGGCAAGTCACCGGCAGATTGATTGCTTATGGCAGTGACCGCCAGCTTCGCTTATGTCCAGGTTCGTCTGCAGGCGCGTCATGGTGCGCGTCCGGATGAAGTGCTCTGGCGCCAGTTGCAGGGCACGAGCGATTTCGCACATTACCTGCAACTCGCCCGCCATACCTCCTTGCGTCACTGGGTAGAAACACTCGGTCCCGGCCAGGGCAGTGAAGAGATCGAGAATGAATTGCGCCGGGTGTTTCGCCGCCATGTCGACGAGGTCGCCGCCTGGGTCATGCCTGCGTGGCGGCCGGCAGTATTGTGGGTGCGGCGGCTCCCGGACCTGCCGGCCCTGCAACACCTGTTTGGCGACGAACGGGTGCCGGCCTGGATACTGAATGATCCGGAGTTTCATGATATGGGCTGCCTGCCACCTGATGCGCGGCTGGATGCCTTACGGCAGTCCGATTGCGCGGTGTTTTTCTCGGCCTGGCAGTCAGGCGAGTCGCTGCCGGATGCCTGGCTGGCGCACTGGCGGACACTGTGGCCGAGGGCGGTGCACCACGATCAAGGCCTCGGGGTAGTTGGCAAGGCCTTGCACCAGTACCTGCGGGTACAGCAGGCAGATACGAGCGGTAGCGTAGAGGCGCGCTGTGAAGCCTTGCAGTTGCAGCTGCTCAGTGCCTTCCGCCGCTACAGTTTCCAGCCGGCCGCAGTGTTCAGCTACCTGGGACTGAGTGTGCTCGAAATGGTGCGCCTGCGCGGTGAACTGCTGGTGCGGCAGTTGTTTGCCACCAACCTGGAGCAGGTGGCATGATCCTGCGCCCGTCCCGTGCCCGCTGGTTCGAACTGCTGACACCGCGCGAGGAATTGACCCAGGTGGTCGAGACGCTGGCCAGGACCCGCAGTGTTGAACTGGAGATACACAGCGAACGCAACGTCGACGTCAATATTCCGAACCTGCAGGAACATATGGAGGAATATCTTAACCTGGCACAGCGGTATCGGCACTACTGGGAACACTACCGGATACGATCTGCCACGGTGCCGGGTATGCCGGCGCAACTACTCGAGAACGCACTGCTGAGGTTGCGGCAGTGGGTGGCCGCGGCCGGGCCACTGGTTAAGCATATTGAAGCCCTGCAGGCTGAGGAAGCGGAGTTGCTGCTGTTTGCAGAGATGCTTGAAATCGATGCCGGGGGCGGGCTGGATTACTCCCTGCTATCGGCAACCTTGCAAAGTCTGTCGACGCGGTTGTTCATGTTGCCGCCGGGGTACCGCCTGCAGGCAGCGCCGGGCAGCCTGCTGTACTGTAAATGCCGCTCAAAACAGCACCTGTTCCTGCTGGCAACGGGTCTGCCCGAGGACCTCGAGACCTTGCGCAGTGAAATCTCCGCCCAGCAGGGTCGCATGCTCACCTTGCCCGCGTGGCTGCAGGGCCAGCGGGTGGTCGCACTGGGACAGGTCCGCAAGCGCCTGCAACGCATCCATCACGAAACCACCCGCCTGCGCAGGCAAATCGACGCCATGGCCGGTTCCTACCAGCTGGCCGCGGCATTGGGGGATATACGCCGGCTGGAATGGTTCCTGACCCATGTCACGGCACTGCCGGTGTCGGATACCTTCGCCTGGGTAAGTGGCTGGACCGATGACCTTGTAGGCACGCGCCTGCAACGGGCGCTGTCTGACGTGCACGCCAATGCCATTGTGCACTTTCCACCGTCGCCACCCGAACTGCAGCCCCCCATGGTGCTGCAGAATCCGTGGTGGGCGCGGCCGTTTGAACTGTTTGCCGGCCTGCTCGGTACACCGGCCGGTGACGAGGCGGACCCGAGTCGACTGGTGGCATTGCTGGTGCCGCTGTTGTTCGGTTACATGTTCGCCGATGTCGGCCAGGGTTGCGTGTTGTTGCTTGCAGGACTGTTGCTGCGGCAGCGCTGGCCGCTGCTGCGCATACTGGTCGCCAACGGTGTAGCATCCATGCTGTTTGGTTTTGTATTTGGCAGTGTCTTCGGGCGTGAGGACGTGATTCCGGCGCTGTGGGTGCACCCGATTGCACAGCCGTTACCGGTGCTGACGGTGCCGCTGGCTGCCGGCGTGCTGGTGCTGCTGGTTGGCCTGCTGCTGAATGCACTGGAGGCTTACTGGCGTGATGAATTGCGCCGCTGGCTGCAGGTCGATGCCGCCTTGCTGGTGATCTACCTGTCCTTGCTGGTGGCCCTGTTCGTTCCGGGCAGCCTGGCAGTGACGGTGTTTGGATTTGGCTGGTATCTTGCGGGCAGTCTCGGTGGTGTTCGCACCAGGCTGCCGGCGCAGACCGTTTCCGCACTCGGCAGTCTGCTTGAACAACTGATACAACTGCTGATCAACAGCATTTCGTTCGTACGTGTCGGTGCCTTTGCGCTGGCACATGCCGGACTGTCGCTGGCGTTTGTTATCATGGCCGAGTCAAGTGGCAGCTTCATTGCCGGCGCGCTGATTATGGTGCTGGGTAATGTTGTCGTGATCCTGCTGGAGGGGCTCGTGGTCACTATTCAAACCACGCGTCTGGTGCTGTTCGAATTTTTCATCCGTTTCCTGCGCACCGGCGGCCGTACGTTTCAACCGCTGATTGCGCCGCAAGTTGCCATCGCTACCAGGGAGTAAAAATACCATGTTTTCACGCACGCAAGGCACGTTTGTCCCGCTGGCTGCAGTGGCCATCATCAGTCTGGTTGCCACGCTGCTGCTGTGGTGGATGCCGGCGGCGGCCGCTGAACCGGCTGCCGGCGCGTTGCAGGAGGGTGCCATGCAGTGGGGTTTTATTGCCGCCGCACTGGCTACCGGCCTGTCCTCGCTGGGTGCCGGCATCGCCGTCGCCAGTGTCGGCAGTGCCGCCATCGGTGCGATGGCGGAGAAGCCGGAATTGCTGGGCCGGGCGCTGATCATGGTCGGCCTGGCGGAGGGGATCGCCATTTACGGACTGATCGTTTCCATTCTCATCCTCAACAGAATCATTTAATCGTCATCGTATGAAGGCACCTGTCTATATCGGTGATGAAGTGAGTGCCGCCGGCTACCGGCTGGCCGGCCTGCGGGTCCACGTGCCGGACAGCGCCGCGCTTCTTGCGGAGATCGAGCAGGTCTCTACGGATGCGCCGTTGGTGCTGCTCGGCGCCGACATTGCTGCGCAACTCCCGGTCGTGGAACTGGATCGGTTGCTGTCGCGGTTGACGCCGGCCATGGTCGTGGTTCCGGATGTGCGTGGCCAGGCCGTATTGCCGGATCTGGCGAACCGTATGCGGCAGCAGCTCGGGGTACTGGAATGAGTACGCCAGGTAATGGCCTCAACAGCAAGGTCCAGCACCTGCTGGATGTGGTGGCACGGCACCGCGATGAAAAGTGCGCAGCTATCCGGGCGAGCGCCGAGGCCGAGGTAACCGTCCTGTTACACACCGCCTGGCGTGAGGCGCGGGAGCGCCTGCACAACGATAACACCGAGACGCGCCGGCGTGTCGAACTTGCGCTGGCCTCATACGAGGCACAGCAGCAGACGCGCCGCCGTCAACAGCGCCAGGCCAATGATGAGGAGTTGCTGGTCGTGGCCCGCGAAGCCTTGCGGGCGGCGTTATTGCAGCGCTGGTCGCAACAGGCGTCCCGGCAGCAGTGGTGCGAGGTGCTCGTCGACGCTGCGGCGTCCTCCCTGGATGCCAGGGAGTGGACAGTCGAACACCCGGTCGACTGGCCAGTGAACGAACAGGAGGCGCTGCTGACGCGCATCAAGTCTCGCTGTGGCAAGGCGCCGCGATGGCAGGCACAGGCTGGCATCAGCGCGGGTCTGCGCGTCCGTGCCGGCAGTACCTGTATGGATGCCACCCTCGATGGCCTGTTGCATGACCGGGCGTTTATTGATGCAGAACTGCTGGCGTTATGTACAGAGCGCAACGGAGCGGGTGCATGACCCTGCCTGCCGATTCGCACCCGCCAATGGCCGATGCCAGCATTACCTGGATCAGCGGCCCGGTGCTGCGGGCCACTGTCTCTCGTCCCTTCAGCATTAACGAGGCGGTGCTGATCGGTGCGCAACGGCTGCTGGGTGAGGTGATTCGCCTGGATGGACCCTATGCGGTCATTCAGGTCTACGAGGATACCACCGGCCTGCGTCCGGGAGACATCATTACCGGGAGCGGTGCAGCCTTGTCGGTGCCGCTCGGACCCGGCCTGCTGGGTAGTATACTTGATGGCCTGCTGCGTCCGCTGACTACACAGGGGTTGTATATTGCACCCGGTGTCAGTCAGTCGACCAATGCGCATAGCTGGCCTTTTCGCCCACGGGTCAGCGCCGGCGCAACACTCAGTGCAGGACAGGTGATCGGTGATGTGAAGCGCGAGGATGCGCGTGTGCAGCACAGCCTGGTGCCGCCGGGATTGTCCGGCACAGTTGTCGATATTGTCCCTGCAGGTCACTATCCCGGTGATGTGCCGGTTTGTGTTCTCAGGGACGAGCAGGGAGAGGAACATCCCGTCTGCCTGGTGCAGCAATGGCCGGTGCGAAAGCCGCGTCCCGTGCAGGCACACATCCCGGTCGAGGGCCCGCTGTTTACCGGGCAGCGTATTCTCGATTGCCTGTTCCCGCTGGCCTGTGGCAGCCGCGCCGCCATGCCCGGCGGCTTCGGTACCGGCAAGACCGTGTTGCAGGAGACGCTGGCGAAATGGTGCGATGCGGACGTGATTGTCTATGTCGGCTGCGGTGAGCGCGGCAATGAAATGGCCGGGGTGTTGCATGAATTTCCGCAACTGATTGACCCGCGGACCGGCCGGCCGCTGATGGAACGTACGGTGATTATTGCCAATACCTCGAATATGCCGGTCGCGGCGCGTGAAGCCAGTGTCTATACCGCAGCCACGGTTGCCGAGTATTTCCGCGACCAGGGGCTGCGCGTGGCGCTGATGGCGGACTCTACCAGTCGCTGGGCTGAAGCCTTGCGCGAGGTCTCCGGCCGCCTCGGGGAACTGCCGGGTGAGGCCGGTTACCCGGCCTACCTCAGCAGTCGGCAGGCTGATTTCTACGAGCGCGCCGCCCACGTGCGCACCCTCGGCGGTAAAGTCGGTTCACTCAGTATTATCGGTTCTGTGAGTCCACCGTCGGCGGATTTCTCAGAACCGGTGACCACGCACACCAAGCGCCACGTGCGCTGCTTCTGGGCACTGGATGCGTCACGGGCACAGGCACGCTTCTACCCGGCCATACACCCGCTGCAGTCCTACTCGCAGGATGTCGAGGTATTGACTCCTTTCTGGAGCGAGCTGGGCAATCCGCAATGGCCGGCGCAACGCCGCCGCTTCCTTGGCCTGCTTGAAGAACAGGCACGGCTTGAACGCATGGCGCGCATCGTTGGCAAGGATGCGCTGCCACCGCGCCAGCAGCATGTGTTGCTGTGCGCCGAACTGATCAACGAGGCCTTCCTGCGCCAGTCGGCTTTTTCAGAGACCGACCGCTACTGTCCGGCAGCCAAGCAGATCGCCATGATGCAGCTGCTCGACCGGTTTATTGACTTGTCAGGCACTGCGATCGCCAATGGCATGGATGTCAGCACCCTCAGCGGCCTGCCGGTGCTGCGACAACTGCGCCGCATGGGTGAGGAGATCGATAACGATGCACCGGAAGCCTTCGATGCGCTGGGCAAGGCGCTCGAGACGGCGCTGGCGGCGCTGACCAGCGGGAGTGGCGACCATGCGGGCTGATGTCTATGCCGACGCCGTGGCAACGCGCATCGAGGGTCCGCTGCTGTTTCTCAAGCGTACTGTGAATGTCGGTTTGAATGAGGCGGTTGAAATCATCGACGCACAGGGCAGCACACGCCTTGGACGGATTGCCGCACTGAATCACGAAACACTGACCGTCGAGGTGCTGGAATCGACCACCGGGCTGGGCCTCGACACGACACGGGTGCGGTTTCTCGGCGAACCGATGACCTTCGGGGTCGGCATCGAACTGCTCGGTCGCGTGTTTGACGGGGCCGGCCGGGTCATAGACGGCGGCCCGCCGGTTGCCGCCCGTGACCGGCGGCGTATCGACGGGCGCTCGATTAACCCCGCGGCACGCAGCGTACCGACCGATTTTATCGAAACCGGCGTCACCACCATTGATTTGATGAATAGTCTGGTGCGGGGGCAGAAGCTGCCGATCTTTTCCGGCGCCGGTTTGCCGCATGATCGGCTGGCGATTCAGATAGCGAAACAGGCGCGGCTGCGTGATGCGGGTGCCGGGGAGTTTGCGCTGGTGTTCGTGGCCATTGGCGTGGCCTATGATACCGCTGAACGTTTCCGTCGCGAGATGGAGGACAGTGGCGTGCTCGAACACACGGTGCTGTTTCTCAACCTGGCCTCGGATTCGAGTACCCAGCGCCTGCTGGCGCCACGCTATGCGTTGACGGCGGCGGAGTACCTGGCCTTCGATGCCGGCATGCAGGTACTGGTGGTGATGTCGGACATGACCAATTACTGCGAGGCATTACGCGAGGTGTCCGCCAGTCATGGCGAGATACCAAGCCGCAAGGGGTTCCCGGGTTACATGTATTCGGATCTTGCGACCCTCTATGAGCGGGCCGGCAGACTTCGGGGACAGTCGGGTTCAGTGACGCAGTTACCGATCCTGACCATGCCTTCGGATGACATCACGCACCCGATTCCCGACCTGACCGGTTACATAACGGAAGGCCAGATCGTGCTCGACCGTGACCTCGATCGCCTGGGTATCTATCCACCGGTCAATGTACTGCCGTGCCTGTCGCGCCTGATGAAGGACGGTACCGGCAAGGGCTTTACCCATGCCGACCATCCCGGACTTGCCAACCAGTTGTATGCGGCCTATGCGCGGGCCGTCCATATGCGCGTGCTGGCCAGTGTCGTCGGTCGCGAGGGACTGGCCGATAACGACCGGAACTTCCTCGATTTCGGTGATCGATTCGAGCGCGAACTGGTCAACCAGCAGGATGCGCGCAGCCTCGAACAGAGCATGGCGATCGGCTGGGATGTGTTGCGCAGTCTGCCGGTAACCGAGCTGCACCGGCTCAGTGACGAACAGATCGAACGCTATATCAAGGTCGACGCACCACCGGTATGAACGCAACCCGGCAGGCGCCGACACGCTCCGCGGTCCTGGAACTGAAGGCCGAGCAACTGGTGGTCGGCGAGGCCTACGATTTCCTCGATGAGAAACGCCTGTTGCTGGCGGCTGAATTGCTGCGCCAGCTGGCGGAGTATGACCGCCTGCGGCAGGAGCTCGAAGCCTTGCGCCGCCAGGCGGTCAGCGCCCTGGCCGATGCCGTCGCTCAACACGGTCTGCAGGGATTGAGCATCTACCCGGCCAGTGTGATCGAGGCCGTGCAGTTCGATACCGGGACACGTAATTTCATGGGCGTCACGCTGGCCGATACCCGCTTGCGGCGGGCAAACGACAGCGCGGCGGATGCCAGCGTCAGTCCGTCTAATGAGGCTCGTAGCTGTCAGCTGGCGTTCCAGAAACTGCTGCAGGTGAGTAGCGAGCTGGCCGGTATTTCCGGCAACCTGTACCGATTGCTGGTTGAATACCGCCGCACGGAACGCCGGGCGCGTGCGCTTGAAAATGTCATCCTGCCGGAAATCAAGCAGGCGCTGCATGTCATGACGTCGCATCTGGAAGAGCTGGAGTTCGAGGATGCGGTGCGTGTACGCGTTCGCAGCAGGCAAACAGTCAAAATTCCCATATAAATGGCACCAGTCCGATAGTAACAACACCTGTCCACAGGGTAAGTGGCAAGCCGATGCGCATGAAGTCCGAGAACCGGTAGCCACCGGCGTTGTACACCATCAGGTTGGTCTGGTAGCCGATGGGTGTGGCAAAACTCGCAGAAGCGGCCACCATGATGGTGATGGCAAAGGGCATGATGTCCACCTGCATGTGCTGCGCGGCCGACACGGCGATGGGAAAGGCCAGCACTGCCGCGACATTGTTGGTGACGATGGCGGACAGCATCGCGGTGGCGGTAAATACCAGCGCCAGGGTCGCCCAGGGACTACCCCCCGCCAGGCCAATGATGCCGTCCGCCAGCACGCCTGCCGCGCCGCTCTTGTGAAGCGCGGCGCCGACGCCGAACGAGGTGGCGATCACCACGAGCACCTGCCAGTCGGGGGATTGTCGTGCGACCCGTCCACTGGTACAGCCCGCCATGATCATCAGACCGGCCGCCAGCAGGGCCGCTTCGAGGATACTCAGCACGCCACTCGCGGCCACGACCACCATCCCGGTGGTGATGGCCAGTGCCAGCGGGGCGCCTTTGTGATTGGGTGGGTGAAAACCGCCGACCTCGCTGACCAGCAGGAAGTCCCTGGATCGGCCATGCTGATCGATGAAATCGGGCCGGGCTTCAAGCAGCAGGGTGTCGCCCGCACGCAGCACCATGTCACCGATCTTGCCGCGCAGTCGTTCGCCGTTGCGGGCCAGCGCAATGATAACGGCATGATAGCGGGTGCGGAAGCGGCCCTCGCGCACGCTCATCTCCAGCAGCGGACACGTGTCCGACACCACCGCTTCGAAAAAGCTGCGGTCCTTGCGGTCCCCCTCCAGTTTGAATACCTGATCCGTAGCGGGTGCCAGGCCATGAATACGATGCAGATCGACCACCGATTCGATAGCGCCCACGAAGATGAGCCGGTCGTTGGCCTCCAGTCGTTCCTGCGGTTCCACGGCGGGCAGGATGGCGCCATTACGTTCAATCTCGGCCAGGTACAATCCTGGCAGACAGCGCAACCCCGCTTCCTCGATGCCGCAGCCCGAAAGCGGGCTGCCTTCCTCCACCATCATTTCCGTCGCGTATTCCCGCAGACCCTCGTCGCGAACCAGTGGCTCTTTACGGTCAGGCAGTAACCTGGCGCTGAACAGGAATACGAACAGGAAGGCAGACACCGTGACCGGTACACCGATCCAGGCCAGGTCGAACATCCCCAGACCGGACAAAGCGGTCTGCTCCACCAGCAGGCCGTTGACGACCAGATTGGTGCTGCTACCGATCAGGGTACAGGTACCGCCGACGATACTGGCGTAACTGAGCGGGATGAGCAGCCGGGACAGGTTCAGATTGTTTCGTCGTGCCCACATCTTGACGGCCGGCACAAACACGGCCACCACCGGGGTGTTATTGAGAAAAGCGCTGAGGAGGGCGGCTGGCGTCATCAACCGTAGCTGTGCATGGCGTATGTCGCGAGGCCGGCCGAGGATATGCTGCACAATCCAGCTGACGGCCCCGGTCTCAGTCAGGCCGCTGACCACGACATAGAGCACGGCCACGGTCAGCATGCCCTGATTGGAGAACCCGGCCAGTGCCTCTTCCGGCAGCAGAATGCCGGATACCAGCAACACGGTCAGGCCGGCCGACATGATAATGTCGGGAGCGACCCGGGAGAATGCCATCATGGAAAAACAACCCGCCACCACGGCCAATGTTAGCCAAGCTTCCCAGCCCATGCGTTACTTCCTGAAAGTGATGAATCCGCTCAATACGGGTTTGAAGCCAGACAACGGCTTGAAGCGGTCGTCAGTGTAGCAAACGCGCATTGGGGTGTGTTTCGGTCGGTTGTGCTGAAAAACAAGCGGCGATCCGGGGATCGCCGCTGGACAGGTTTTTTAAAACGGTGAGCTTTGGGGAAGCCGATGGCAATGTGCACGCACACTGACCAGCGGGCGCCTTATGGATTGATGCGCAGCAAAAGCCTATTTCGGACCGCTCTCGAGTTGCCTGAGGCGCGCCTTCAGGCGCTTGATTTCCGCTTCATTGGATCCGGTTCCCGGTGCACCGTAGGCGCCACCATAGCCGGGGTCGCTACCGTACCCGTAGCCGGGTGCACCACCATACCCATAACCGGACTCGCCACCGTAACCGGGGGCACCGCCATAGCCATAGCCCGGATCACCACCATAACCGGGATAGCCGCCGTAGCCGGGACCACCCCCGTAACCGTAGCCGGGACCCCCGTAACCATAACCGGGTCCCCCGTAGCCGTAGCCAGGCCCCCCGTAGCCGTAGCCAGGCCCGTAATCATCGTAACGGTCGCGATCATTATTTCCACCTGTCCACTTGGACGGGTTCATCATATCGCCCATATCAAAGGCACTGACCGGATTGGCAAGCAGTAAACCGGTTGCCACAATGAGTACCCTGAATTTTATAACCTTGTTTTGCATTGACTCCTCCTCCGTGTGTTTATGTAACGCCAGCGGACAAGTGCTGCTTCGGCAATCGACTCGCCCCCGGGCGGGTGACTGGACTCTATTCCCTAGCGCAACGCCTTGAACAGGTTCTTTCTGTTTTTCTTTCCCCGGATGTGGGTGACATCCAGGCTGATCTGGTGGGGTGTATAGACGGTGGTTCTGACCAGCCATTCCCCGGACGGCAACTGTGCCTGTTCGGTCATGGTCCTGATCTGGGTAGTATCATCGTAGACATCCTCGATAACGTCATAGGCAAGTTTCATACTTCGCTCCTTTGTCCTGGAAGGGCACTCCGGGATAACCGCTCATCCGACCCCTCACCAAGGTATAGTGTCAAATCGAGACACGCAAGTCACGATACGGATGCAGGCGCGCCAGGCACAGGCCTGTTTAAGACTGAAGGTGTTGGCATCGGTACCGCCGGGCGTGGCAGTCGAAATCCGTGGCTGTGGTTAAGCTCATAATAACGCTGCTAATGTCACGCCTGTGTAACATCCAGCGCGCGCTCGCGTAGAATACCGACCCTCTCCTATGGACAAGTCAACCCATGCCCCTGTTGCGACTGAATAAGGTATCGCTGGCCTTTGGTCATCGTGCGTTGCTGGATGCCGCAGACCTGGAAGTCTTCCGCGGCGAGCGTGTCTGCCTGGTTGGACGAAACGGTGAAGGCAAGTCATCGCTGATGCGCCTGCTCAGTGGCGAAGTGGCCCCCGATGACGGCGAGTGCTGGATTCGACCCGCCATGCGCGTGGCCTACCTGGCGCAGGAAATCGGCATGGACTGCGATGACACGGTGTTCGATGTGGTCGCTGCCGGTCTGTCCGGGCTCGGTCAACTGATTTCCGACTACCATCGCACGGCCACCGAGCTGGAACAGGCCGATAATCCCGCCGCTCTGCACAGGCTGTCCGAACTGCAGCAGGCGCTGGAAGCCGCCAACGGCTGGCAGCTGGAGCAGCGTGTCGAAACCGTGCTGTCGCGCCTCGATCTGGACAGTGAGGCGGTGTTTCATTCACTCTCCGGTGGCTGGCGCCGTCGCGTCATGCTGGCACGGGCGCTGGTGTGTGAACCGGATATTTTGTTGCTGGACGAGCCGACCAACCACCTGGACATCGAGGCGATCACCTGGCTGGAAGAGTTCATGCTCGACTACGCGGGTGCGCTGTTATTCATCAGTCATGACCGTGCCTTCGTACGCCGCCTGTCGACACGCATCATCGAGCTTGATCGCGGGCAGCTGAGTTCATGGCCTGGCAGTTACGATGAGTATGTGCGCCGCAAGGCAGAACAGCTGGAGGTCGAGGCCCGCCACAATGCGCTGTTTGACAAGAAGCTGTCGCAGGAAGAGGCGTGGATACGACAGGGGATCAAGGCGCGGCGTACCCGCAATGAAGGTCGGGTGCGGGCACTGCAGGCCTTGCGCGAGGCACATCGCCAGCGGCGCAATCGCACAGGCAGCGCCCGACTGGCGCTGGACGGCGGTGAGCAGTCCGGCAAGCAGGTGTTCGAAGCCGAGGCCGTCTCGCTGAGCTTCGGCGGGAACCGGGTGATCGACAACTTTTCGACCACCATCCTGCGCGGCGACCGGGTGGGTATCATCGGGCCCAACGGCGCCGGCAAGTCCACCCTGATCAAGCTGCTGCTCGGCGAGCTGCAGCCGGATAGCGGTCAGGTGCGGCGCGGAACCCGCCAGCAGGTGGCGTATTTCGATCAGCAGCGTGAACTGCTTAACGCCGACAAGTCAGTCATGGACAATGTCGCGGATGGTAGCCAGCATGTAGTGGTAAACGGTCGCGACCGGCATGTGGCCAGTTACCTGCGCGATTTCCTGTTTCCCGCGGAGCGCCTGCAATCACCGGTCAGCACGCTCTCCGGTGGTGAACGCAATCGCCTGCTGCTGGCGCGCCTGTTTGCCAAACCCGCCAACCTGCTGGTGATGGACGAACCCACCAATGATCTCGATGTGGAGACGCTGGAGTTGCTCGAAGAGCTGTTGATGGATTACCAGGGCACGCTGTTGCTGGTCAGCCACGACCGCGCCTTTCTTGATAATGTGGTCACCAGTACGCTGGTCTTCGAAGGCGCGGGGGTCATCGGCGAGTATGTCGGTGGCTACACGGACTGGCTGCGGCACAGCACGGCAGCCAGCAAGGCGGCCGCGGGCAGCCACCATAACGAAACGTCCGTGAAGGCCGGGCCCGGGGAAGCGGCCGCGCTAAAACCGAAAAAACTGTCTTACAAGGAACAGCGCGAACTGGATGCCTTGCCGGAAAAAATCGGGGAACTGGAAGCGCTGCAGGCACAGCTGCAGACCGCTATCGGCGACCCCGGTTTTTATCAGCAGCCCCATGAGCAGGTCAATGAGATAGTGGAACGCCTGCAAGCCGTCGAGGAGGAACTGACAGATTGCTTTGCCCGCTGGGAAGTGCTGGAGTCCGGGGTGGACAGCTGAAGGCGACAACTGCTTTTTGAATTCATATCGCGCCGGCGACGGCGCTCCCGTTAATGCCCCTGTTGGGCGCGGACGGCGTCGGCGATGCTATCCGGTCCTTGAAGTTCGCGCGTGCAAAGCGCTCCTGCACCTTGTCGATAGACCTGTGGGAGTGCCGTCCCCGGCGCGATCGCGGTTAGTGCGGAAAAATATCCGCATCCCAGCCGGGCGGGTCACTGATTTCCTGCGCCAGGAAGTCAATCAGGGCGCGCACCTTTGCCGACTGGTGGCGGCTGGAGGAATACACCACATAGATGCCGAGTGTCGGGCAGTCATAGTCGCGCAGGATGACTTCCAGTTTGCCGCTGCGAACCGCGTCACCGGCAATAAATGTGGGCAGTAATGCAATCCCTGCACCGCTTTCGGTAGCTGCACAGATGGCATCACCGTTATTGACCAGCAGCGGACCCGTGATGCGCACCCGCTGTTCAGTCCCGCGCCTGGCCAGCCGCCACTCATTGCTGTTTTTTGTATAGGTATAACGCAGACATTGATGCTGCGTGAGATCATCCGTTGTTTCCGGTCTGCCATATCGATCGAGATAGTCGGACGCGGCGCAGAGGATGTGCCGGGAGGGCGCAAGCCGTCGTGCAATCAGCCTGGAATCTTTCAGCGCGGCGATACGGATGACCAGGTCGTAGCCTTCCTCGACCACATCGACAAGCCGGTCGTTCAGGGACAAGTCGATCTGCAGCTGCGGGTAACGCAGGGTGAAGCGGTTTAATAGCGGGGCAAGCTGCTTGATGCCAAAGCTCATGGGTGCATTCAGTCGCAAGGTGCCGCGGGGTTCCGTGTTGAGGCCGGTAACGATGCACTCGGCATCGGCCACGTCTTCCAGAATCTGTTTGCAGCGTGCGTAATAGGTCTGGCCGACTTCCGTCAGGCTGACCCGGCGAGTGGTGCGCTGCAGCAGCTGTCCGCCCAGATGCGACTCCAGCTGTGCGATGTGTTTGCTGACAGCTGCACGTGACAGTCCCAGCCGGGTGCTGGCCGCCGTGAAGCCGCTGGCCTCGGCCACGTGGGTGAAGACACGCATGCTCGCATACAGATCCATGACGTATTGTCAATAAAAAGTAGACAATATGTCAACAATCAAGGTGTTTATCTCGTGTAAGTAAACGCTAGACTGTAACCATCGCTCGCAACGACTTGCCTGAGAGGTAAACCATGAACAGAACGATAAAACAGCTCATCAAGGCCCGCAGCCAGACGGAAGGGGGCGGGTTTCAGATCAGGCGGGCATTACCGGCACCCGGTGTGCGCTATGTTGATCCGATCCTGATGATCGACGAGATGGGCCCGGTCGACTATGCCCCGGGTGAGGCGATCGGCGCGCCGGACCATCCGCATCGCGGTTTTGAAACCGTGACCTATATGCTGGACGGTGAATTCGAACACCGGGATTCTGCCGGACAGGCGGGACGCCTGCAGCCGGGTGACGTGCAGTGGATGACGGCCGGGCGCGGCGTCGTGCATTCAGAGATGCCGTCAGCACGCATCCTGCAAGAGGGTGGACGAGTGCATGGTTTCCAGATCTGGGTAAATCTTCCCGCTCACCTGAAGATGACCGCACCGCGCTACCAGGAAGTGGCTGCCAGTCAAATTCCCGAAGCAAGCAGTGCGGACGGGTTGGCACGGGTGCGTGTGATTGCCGGCGAGGCACTGGGCGTCACGGCGCGCATCGATACCCATACACCGATTGTGTATCAGCACTGGATGCTGCAGCCCGGAGCGAATGTTGATCAACCAGTGGCAAAGGACTGTAATGCCCTGTTATATGTTTTTTCCGGGGAGTTGATTGCCAGCGGTCATCTACTGGTGGACGGCGAGATGGGTGTGCTCGGTGCCGGGGACAGCGTAAACCTGTCGGTGCCGGCATCGGCGTCGGGAACAACACAGCTGTTGCTGCTGGGTGGTGTGCCGCTCGGTGAGCCCGTGGTGCAGCACGGTCCGTTTGTAATGAACACCCAGCAAGAGATTGCCCAGGCCATTCAGGATTACCAGCAGGGACACATGGGGGCGATCCGGCATGCATAACTATCGTCAACCATTCAGGAGCAGGGGCTCACATGCATAAGAAAGCAGACACTTACTACCCGATCCATGAGCATCTCGCATACCGCTGGAGTCCGCGTGCCTTTGCAGACACACCGGTACCGGCGGATACCCTGGGCAGCCTGTTCGAAGCAGCACGCTGGGCGGCCTCCTGTTACAACGAGCAACCCTGGCGTTTCATTGTCGCACGGCGTGAACAGCCGGATGAATATCAGAACCTCCTGAGCTGCCTGGTCGAGGGCAATCAGGCCTGGGCCAGACGGGCGCCGGTGCTGGGTCTGGGTGTTGCAAAAAAAACATTCTCCATGAATGGAAAAGTCAACAAATTCTCCCATCATGATCTGGGGCTGGCGATGGCCGGGTTGATGATGCAGGCCACAGCGCAGGGTCTGTATGTCCATGCCATGGGCGGGATACTTCCGCAGCGTGCCGTAGAATTGTACCGGGTGCCGGACGATTTTGATGTCCTGACGGGGTTTGCCATCGGTTACCCTGGCGATCCGGATTCGCTGGATGAATCCCTGCGCGCCAGTGAGCTGGAACCGAGGGTCAGGAAGCCGTTGACGGAGACGGTGTTCACATCGGGCTGGGAGACGCCGGCAGCATTCCTGAGGACCTGATGCGTGGCTAGCAGCCCCGGCTTTTGCGGTTATACTCGCCCTGTTGGTATTGAAAACGAATCAGCGTTAACAATCGAGGATATAGCATGAAAAACATCAAAGTATTGACTGCCTGCTCACTGCTCATGGCATCCGTCGCGACACTGGCCGCGAATGATCCGGACATGGACTACATTGATGAGTCACCGGATGTGCGCGAACAGCCGCCGGAAGGCATCGATACCGCCACGCTGATTACAGCAACCGCGACAGTAACAGCTGTCGACATGGAAAAACGCCTGGTCACCATCGAGGGCCCGGAAGGAAATTCCATGGTCGTACAGGTAACCGAGCAGGTGAAAAACCTGCCCCAGGTCGAGGTCGGTGACAGAGTGAATATCAGCTATTTCGCCAGCAAGACTGTCGATATCGTCAAGCCCGGCGATGACGTAAAACTGGGTACCGAGGTCAGCGAGGTAGAGGGAACGGCACCCGCCGGTGAGAAGCCGTCCGCTGCGACCGGTGTCGCGGTGAAGCGCACCGTCGAAGTCATGTTCGTTGATCCCTACCAGAAATACATTACCTTCCTCAGCCCGGACCGTGGATTGCGCAAGATCTCTCTGAAGGACACTCCGCAACTGCAGCACTACCTGAATGAATTGAAGAAGGGCGATATTGTTGAAGTGACCTACACCGAGGCCATGGCGATCGCGGTGGAACCCGCAGAGTAGGGCATCCGTATCACGTCAAGTGCAGGTTGCCGTACCCGGTACCCGCCGCGGGGCGCTGCATTGCAGACGCCCCGCGGCTGTTGTTTGCTCAGAAGTCGATGCCGGCCGTGAACAGCAGGCCGGATATCCCCAGTACATAGATGTTCCCGCCAAAGCGCCCCTTCTTGTAACCGATGCCCGGGATAATGGCAGGCGCGATGCCTTCGCCATTGTTCGGGATTTTGTCCTTGAATTCGCCCTTGTAGCCATGGATCAGTCCGGCGGTTATTTTGGCGTTAAAGCCTTCCATTTTGCCATGGAAATCCCAGCGCTTGCCGCCGTATAAATACTGGGAGAACTGGTTGAAGGAATTGTTGAACAATGCCAGTCCATAGAGCCAGTCATTGGATTTAACCGCTTCCAGGCTGCCAAAAAGTCTGTTGCCGGCATGGTCCTCGTCCGGATCGTAATGAATATACGTGCCAGCCTCGAAGTTCAGGTGATCGTAATTGTACCAGTGCTCTTCCGCGTGCGTCGCAAGGGGGATAAGCGCTGCCAGGTACGCGATGAAGCGTACAAACTGATGGTTGAGCATCTAGAGCAACTCCTTAGTATTGCTGGTTTGTGGAATTCCGCCTCACCCCTCAACAACAGCGAACGAGTGCGAATTTCGGTGGGCTGACGATTCGAGATGCGTAATATAACGTATTTTGCCTGTTCGAGAACGAGATGCTCGCGCGTGCCCCTTTGTCCCTTGTTTTTTGCTAGACTTTCGCCGCGTCGCCGTCACCGATAAACACAGGATACACAACCAGAGCCATGCAACTATTCAAATTACTTGTCCCTGTGCTGCTGGCCAGTGCGCCGTTAACCGCTGCGGCAACGGGTCAGGAGGGTCTGCCTGCTGATTACTGTGTCTGGGAGGTCGTCGATTACGCCATCATGGAGCCACTGTGCGGCCTTGCGGGTGATGCCGAACGCGGCAGCGAGATCGTCTCGGACGGCAGTCGCGGCAACTGTCTCGCCTGTCATCAACTGCCCATCCCCGGCATCGAGGCCTATGGCACCATCGGGCCGCCACTGGCGGGAATCGCCTCGCGACTGTCGGTTCCACAGATCCGACTGCGTGTCGTGGATACGCGCAGCATCAACCCGATGTCGATCATGCCCGGTTTCTATCGCGATCCGCGCCTTATCAACCGCCCCGGGAAAAAATATATGGGTAAAACCTTCCTGTCAGCACAGCAGGTCGAGGATGTCATTGCTTACCTGGCCACACTCAAATGAAGCACATTGTCAAAATCACGATGTTGAGCGCCCTGGTGCTGGTGATCTCCGCCACAGCAGCCCCGGGAGATGAAGCCAGGTCCGGTTATGACTACATCAAGCCAGCCTCACGCGCCATGCAGGACGATGAGTTTGAAAATCCGGGCATGCTTGCCGTCGAGCAGGGTCAACAGCTGTTCAACAACCGACAGGCCGGCGCCGACAAGGCCTGCGCGGACTGTCATGGCAAGGATGGTGCTGGACTGAATGTGAAAAGCCTCGCTCGTTACCCTGTCTACGACGGGGATGCGGCGGAGATCGTTACCCTGCAAAAGCAGATCAGCCGCTGTCGTGTCGACAATGCCGGCAGTCAACCGCTACCGACGGATCATCCGGAACTCGTTGTCCTGGAGACATTCGTTCGACACCGTGCAATCGGCGAGCCGGTGAATGTGCAAACCGATGGCGCGATGGTGGAGTTGCTGAAAGCGGGCGAGGAAATTTACCGAACCCGCTATGGCCTGATCGATATGGCCTGCTACCAGTGTCATGATATCTATCCCGGTCAAATGATACGTGGACAGAAAATCAGCCAGGGGCAGGGGAACGGCTTCCCCGCCTACCGGCTGGATACCGGAGAGATAACCACTCTCCACCAGCGCATCCAGCAATGCCTCACCTCGATGCGCGCCGAGCCGTTTGCCGCGGACTCCGAGGAAATCAAGCTGCTGGGTCTGTATCTCATGTCGCGCTCCAATGGTCTTGCCATAGAAACGCCCGCGGTCCGTTACTAGGACAACTGAAGCCGTCGTCACCACGGCGCAGGCCGGGGTCCAGGCTCTGCTTGTCCTGGATCATTCGCTGCGCTCATCCTGCCGGTACAACTGCCGCCTGGTCACGGTTCCAGTAAACCGGGGTGTGCCTTTGACAGTAAGGGCCCTATTCAGCCTCCTCTCTGCACGGGCACCTGGCTATAACCTTGCAGGCAAGACACTTTAACAAATAGCGGGTTAGCTGTACTGTTAGCAGCACAATACAGGTCAGCATTCAACTCTATGTCTCATCCACGTGTGAGGTATGTGCTCGACAACCCCTGGCGTTTCATACGGCAGGTGTTTGACGGTTTTCGCGCCAACCAGGGTTTGCTGCTGGCGGGCGCGGTGGCGTACTACACGCTGCTGTCCATCGTGCCCATGTTCGCCTTGATCCTGATTGCCCTGTCGCAGATCCATGCCTCGCAGGACCTGCTGGCAGCCTTGCGTGAATACCTTGTCCTGCTCAGCCCGGGACAGGTTGATGTGGTGATCGAGCAACTCGGCAGGTTCCTGGAAAACTGGCAGGTCGTCGGCGTAATCGGGCTGCTGATACTCTTGTTCTTCAGTTCACTGGCATTTACCGTGCTGGAAAACTCCATGTCGGTGATTTTCTTTCACAGGGTTGCTGTCAAACGCCGGCATTTTCTGATATCGGCGATCATTCCCTACTGTTACATGCTGTTGCTGGCCGCCGGTTTGTTGCTGGTCAGCCTGGTGAGCAGCAGCCTGCATTCCCTGGACAGCGCGGCTGTGACCGTCATGGGACACGTCTGGTCGTTGAGCGGTAGCGAGCGAGCACTGGTGTACATACTCGGTGTCATTGGCGAGACTCTGTTGCTGACATCGCTCTACCTGGTGATGCCGGTCGGCCGGCTGGCCTTCCGCCATGCGCTGCTTGGCGGCATGGCCGCGGTGTTGCTGTGGGAAATTACCCGGCATGTGCTTGTCTGGTATTTCTCCAGCCTGTCGCTGGTCAACGTGGTTTATGGCACCTTCGCCACCGCCATTATCATTCTCATCAGTCTGGAAGCGGCGGCGACCATCCTGTTGCTCGGTGCCCAGGTCATTGCCGAATACGAGCGTATCGGCTTGGCATCGGGCACACGCCACGGTTTGCAGATGTGAATGAGCCACCGGTAGCCCGAACTCCCCGCCGTGCAGCGGGTGGCGATATCGTGCGGCTTGAAGCCGGCATGATCGTGCCGGCGGATCTGCGCCTGCTGGAGACGTTCGAGCTGAAACTCGATGAAGCAGCGCTCACCGGCGAATCACAGACCATTGACAAGCACCTCGGGGGAGTTGGACACAAGCGACCTCACCATCGGTGACTGCTTCAATAGGGTCTGCAGGGGCATGCAGGTTGCCACTGGCCGATCTGGTGTTTTGTCTGCTGTTGTCCTCGGCCATCTTGTTCGCCGTGGAGATCGAAAAATGGCTGGTGCGGCGAGGCACCCTCTACCACACCTGGCGTGGCCGTCAGGCGCGGGAGATGTATTCTCCGCTGCTGCTGTTGACCTTGATGTGTTCACCGCTGGTGAGGTATTCGGGCACCTGCACAACCAGCCCGGTACTGAGTGTTGCCGGCTTGGTGCGAGAGGATGCGGAGGCGGCCTTCATGCCGGGGGCGGTGTCGGTGATTGCCAGCACCACGGTTGCCGGCAGTGTGATGCCGAGAATGGCGCCATCGGCGATCATGGCCGTAATGCCGTCGAGCTCCTCGCTCAGATAGAGCAGTTCCTCTTCCAGTACGTCCGTGCCGAGGGTGTACTGCTCGAAGCTCTCCTTGTCCATGAAGGTACAGCCATCGGCATCCTGGTAAAGGTATTGCACCGCGCGGCGGCCGAATTCAACCGTCTGGATGTTATCGTCGCCCTTGAAGCGGTTTTCGTATTTCTGCTTGCTGACGATATCCACGCCACGCACCTTGTAGAGGGTGCTGCCACTGCGCGAGGAGGGACTCTGTACATCCAGGTCCCTGACAAGAATATTGTGGCCATCGATATCCAGCACCTGGCCTTTTTTAAGCTCGCTCGCTTTCACGTATTCGCCGGCGACCGTTCAGTCGTGGTGATGTCCATGCGGGCCGTGTACGTGGCCATGCTCGAGCTCTTCTGCCGAGGCCTCGCGAATGTCCGCGACGGTGACATCGAAATTCAGCGTCACACCGGCGAGGGGATGATTGGCATCGACGGTGACAGCGTCATCTGCCACGGTTGCGACGGTGACCACGACGCTCTGGCCTTCAGGGCCTTCCGCGTGAAACTGCATGCCGGGCTCAAGTGACGTGTCGGGTGGAAAGGCATCACGCGGCACGTTCTGTATCTTGGCCTCGTCGCGTATGCCGTAGCCTTCCTCGGGGGCTATCGATACCGATATGGCATCGCCGCTTGCCTTTCCCTGCAGCGCATTTTCAAGACCCGGAATAATATTGCTTGCCCCGTGGAGGTAGCTGAAGCTGGCATCATCCGATTTGTCGATGACATTGTTGTCGTTGTCTTTCAGGGTGTAGTTGATCGTCACAACATGATTGGCGCTGACTTTCATAGAACTCTCCTGTGATTTCGGGTGAGGGTGTATGCTTTCGATATCAAATGTCGGCGCACATACTAGCACAGTGTCTCGCCGCATTGCCCGCGGAGGCCGGAAACGGCGCTAAATGGACCCATCAGGCGCATGAAGTGGCAGGTATACATGATACTTTGTACGGATAATTCCCTTTATACGGGAATTACCAGCGATATCGGGCGCCGCATCCAGCAGCACGGCGCATCCAGGGGTGCAAAGTATTTCCGCGGGCGCAAGCCACGGCAAGTGGTATACCTGGAAAATGCCCACAGCCGCAGCACGGCGAGCAAGCGCGAGGCGTCTATCAAGAAGTTGTCACGCCTGCAAAAGCAGGCACTGATCGCGAGCACCCTGAATGAGCTCGATTCGAAAACGGCCCTGGTGCCACACCCGTCGGGAGATAGATGAACCGGTTTGTTCTTCACATTCCCTGATACACTGCTGGCTAAACAGTGTAACGAGAGGGAGACAAGGAGCAACGTCCCCGGCGCGATTGTTTTTTGTAGTTGTGCCCCGTATTGCACCGGGGACAGTGTTCCTGCAGGGCAGGGCCGCTTTTATTGATGCCGGCCAAAGCTCCTGTCGCCGCTGATTTTGTAGAATCTTTGCACGTGTGAACCAAAGGAGAGTGTATGAGCGAACGAATCTTCAGGATGCAGATGGTATGTGAATACCAGGAACCTGATAACGCGGTTGGCAAGTTGCAAGTCAAGGTCTTTCAGGATAATGAGTGGCAGGCCTTTGATCTGAATGTCGGCTCCCCGGGCTTTCTGGTATTCGTCTATGCGGTATTTTCCTGTCAGCAGGTGCACATGCGCCTGGGATGCGCCGACCTTGGCTTGCGTCTTGATTCTGCCCATGGCGAAATCGAGCTGACTACCACGGAAGACTGGGTAATCACCGGCCTGCGCGTGGACTTTTCGGCGCGACTGCACGCCGGTGAGGCGAGCGCGGAGGCTGTGGCGACGATCATTCAGCGCATGAAAAATTGTCCGGTTTCCAGAAACCTGACGTTTTCACCTGGCCTGGAAACCACCCTTGTGTTCACGGCACAATAAAACCCGCAAATAAACAGTCACCGGCCATACCCGATTGTGGTCTAGACTTGGAGTATCGATATAAAACAACCGTCTGCTTATGCAAGACCTGACTGGATTTCTACGTTACCAGCGCGTCGAGGCCGGCAAACAGTTTGCCAGGGCGCGGATACGGCACTGGCATGAATATGAACAGGTCATGCCGGTTACCCAGGCCAGCGTCCAGGCGCGACGCTGCATGGATTGTGGCACACCGCATTGCCACCGTTACTGCCCCGTTCATAACCTGATACCGGACTGGAATTCGCTGCTCAACGAGAATGACTGGCACGCGGCCTGGTTACAGCTCGAATCCACCAATAATTTCCCGGAGTTTACCGGCCGCATTTGCAGTGCACCCTGTGAGGACGCCTGCACACTGAGTATCAGCAGCCGTCCCGTGACCATTCGCTCAATCGAACTGGCTATCGTGGAACGGGCCTGGAAATCCGGCTGGATCAGGCCGCAGCCCGCTCGCAGGAAATTGTTTCAGCGGGTGGCGATTATCGGCTCTGGACCGGCGGGACTGGCCTGTGCCCAGCAGCTGGCGCGGGCGGGATACCGTGTGACGGTGTATGAAAAATCCGACAGGATCGGTGGGCTGCTGCGTTATGGTATTCCCGATTTTCGCCTCGACAAGTCAGTGCTTGACCGCCGCCTTGCGCAGCTACAGGCGGAAGGTGTGCGTTTTCGTAGCGGTGTCCACGTCGGTGATGAGCTGGAATTTGCTGCACTGCACCGTAACAGTCACGCCGTCGTGCTGGCCTGCGGTGCGCAGCAGCCGCGTACCCTGGCGCTGCCGGGCACGTCACTCAACGGTATTCATTTCGCGATGGACTACCTGACACAGCAGAATCGACATGTGTCGGGCGAGCCGCTCAGCGAGGATACCCGCATCGATGCGCGCGGCAAGCAGGTAGTGATCATCGGCGGTGGGGATACCGGCAGCGACTGTGTGGGTACGGCCATACGTCAGGGTGCCAGGGAGGTGACGCAGATCCAGTACCATGAACGACCGCCGGACCATGTGGATAACCTGCAGTACTGGCCGCAACCGGTGCCTGAGTGGCATGCAAATGATCACGATGCTGAAGGCTGCAAGCATGTCTGGGGTTATGACACGGTTGCCTTCACCGGGCAGGGCGGCGAACTCGATGGTCTGTGGCTGCAGAAACTGCGCTGGGTGAAGTCTGCCGACGGTCGCTGGCAGAAGCAGCACCTGCCGGGCCAGTTGCGCCGGCTACCGGCACAACTGGTATTGCTGGCACTGGGGTATGCACACCCGGTGCATACCGGGCTGCTGGAAAAACTGTCACCGGGGTTCGATGCGCGTGGCAACATTGCTGCACCGGAAGACAGCTACATGACGGGTCACAAGGGCATCTTCGCCTGTGGTGATGCGCGCCGCGGTCAGTCACTGGTGGTGTGGGCGATTCGAGAAGGCCGTCAGTGCGCCCGTGCGGTGGATCGCTGGCTGTCGGGTGACAGTCAGCTGCCGGTGGTGTAGATTGCGCTCGCTGGAGACACATGATCAAACCACAGGGAGACACACATGGGTATCGCACTGTTGTTGCATGCACTGGCAGCCGTTGTCTGGGTTGGCGGTATGTTCTTTGCGTATATGGCATTACGGCCGGTGGCGGCCAGTCAGCTTGAAGCACCGCAGCGCCTGGCATTATGGGCAGGTGTATTCGGCAAGTTCTTCCCCTGGGTATTTGCTGCCATTGCTATCCTGCTGCTGACGGGCTTCTGGATGGTGCTTGTTTTCTATGGCGGTTTTGGCGCGGTGGGGCTGCATGTGCACCTGATGCTGTTGTTGGGCATCCTGATGATGCTCGTGTTCATGCATGTGTATTTCGCGCCCTTCAAGCGTCTGAAGCTGGCCGTGGCGGCGGAAGACTGGACGACAGGCGCCAGCAAGCTGGCCCAGATTCGCCTCCTCATTGCCATTAACCTGTCCCTGGGGTTATGCGTCGTTGCCGTCGCATCCGGCGGCCGCTACCTGTTGTCGTAATGCACTGCGTTCAGTCGTATGCATCTTGCCAGTCGCCGACAAGCCAGTTAATCTCAGCGCAGGAGTTCAGGGTACATCCTTAATATCAAATATCAAAGATAATGGAGGGGAGTGATCGTGACGAATACCAATAATGGCGGCGATTTTCCGAATGCACCGGCAGACTGGTCGCAAAAGGCAGCCAGCAGTACGGCTGCTGCAGAAGGTCTGGAGATGACCGCGGGCCACTGGGATACCGTGCGGGCATTGCAGGAATACTACGCACGCCACACTGACAGTCCGCACATCAATGCACGGGAATTGCATGATGCGCTGGAGGAGCGGTTTCACAGTCGCGGCGGTATGAAGCATCTGTATGAACTGTTTCCGGGCGGCCCGGTGACGCAGGGTTGCCGCCTCGCGGGCCTTGAACCGCCGGCCGGCAGCGAGGACAAGAGCTTCGGCAGCGTGATGTAACCGCGGCTGGTTTAACCCGTCCGCTGCTGCAACCACCGGATTCACTTGCAGGAGCGGCGTCCTCGCCGCGATTCGGGGTGTGAAAAACAATCGCGCCGGGGACGGCGCTCCTGCAGTTACCGGATTCGCTTGCAGCAGCGGGCTGCGTCCGCTTTTAAACAGCGTCAGGTTGTTTCCCCTCACTCAACTTCTTCAACACGTGCGCGGCCGCGACCAGTCCGAAGCTGGCGGTTACCGTCATCACGGAGCCCAGGCCGCCGGCGCAATTGAGGCCGCCTGTTACTTGCGCGTCCGGTTTCTGCGGACTGATACCACCGGCCTCGGTCGGGAACCGCGGTTGTTCATCCGAGTACACGCAGGGAATGTCGAAGCGCCGTTTGAGATTTTCCGGGAAGCCATATTCACAGCGCAGTAATTTACGCGTCTTGGAAAACAACGCATCGTGTTGTGTGCGACTGAGATCGGCCACGCGGATACGGGTCGGGTCGGTCTGGCCGCCGGCGCCACCGACGGTGATCACGCGCAGGCGGTTACGCCGGCACCATGCAATCAGCCGTGCCTTGGTGCGGAAACCGTCGATGCAATCGATGATGTAATCAAAGCCTTCGCTCAACAAGGTTTCGAGATTATCCACTGTGAGGAAATCCTCGATGGCCGTCACCTGGCAGGCGGGGTTGATTTGCCGGATGCGTGTTGCCATCACCTGTACCTTGGCCATGCCAAGGGTACTTTCCAGCGCATGACACTGGCGGTTGATGTTGGACACGGCGACATGGTCCATGTCGACCAGGGTGAGCTGTCCGATGGCGGAACGTGCCAGTGCCTCGGCAGCCCAGGAACCCACGCCGCCAATACCCAGCACACAGACATGGGCCTGCATGTACCTTGCCAGGGCCTGCTCGCCATACACGCGCCGGATGCCGCTGAAACGTCGTGCAAGGTCCGGGCCGTCGGTGGCGGCCCTGTTGGCATTGTCGGGGGATTGCATGCGGCTAACATACCAGAAAACCAATGGGATAACGGCTGTGTTTGCCCGTGGCATGCGCTTACAATCACGTCATGGAATTGATTGACAGTCACTGTCATCTGGACGTCTCCGACTTCAATGCAGATCGCCAGGCCGTGTTGCAGCGGGCACGCCGCAACGGGGTCACCGCTATCGTTGTGCCCGCCATTCACTCGGCTGGCTGGGCGGGGCTGTGGCAGCTGTGTCAGACAGCGTCCGGACTGTACCCGGCGTTCGGTCTGCACCCGATGTTTCTGCAACAACATACAGCGGCCGATCTGACCGCCCTGCAGGCCTGGCTGGAACGGCATCCGCCGGTGGCGATCGGGGAGATCGGGCTGGATTACGCCGTCGAGGGTCTGGACCGGGCGGCCCAGCAAACCCTGTTCGAGGCGCAGCTCGCGATTGCACGCGATGCCGGGCTGCCGGTGATCCTGCATGTGCGCAAGTCACACGATCAGGTGCTGGCGACCCTCAAGCGCGTACGCGTTCAAGGCGGAATATGTCATGCCTTTAATGGCAGTCTGCAGCAGGCTTCGCTTTATCGGGACCTCGGATTCAGGTTTGGCTTCGGCGGAATGCTGACATTTGAACGCTCAACGAAACTGCGTGCCCTGGCGAAGACGCTGGCGGCGGACACCATCGTGCTGGAGACAGATGCTCCGGATATGACGGTCGTGCAACACCGGGGTGAGCGCAACAGCCCGGAGTACCTGCCGTATTGCCTGGCGGCGCTTGCCGAGGTGCGCGGCGAGAGTGAGGCGGAACTGGCGCGCATCACCACCGCCAATGCGCGCGAGGTATTACATCTTGCAGACTGGAACCGGTCCTTTGTCGGGGTGACGACGTAAACAGGCCCTCCTTGGCCAGGGACCTCGCGAGTTGCTGGCCTGGACCTGTAGGAGCGCCGTCCCCGGCGCGATACAAGGCCTGACAAAACCTGATCGCGCCGGGGAGGCGCTCCTACGGGAAGATGCAAGCAAGGAGTAAATCAGGATCGAGTATGGCTTTATATGCATTACGAACCTGCGTGCTGTTGCTGCTGCTTACCGGTGTGCAGCCCGTTGCCGGCACAGCGCCGGAAGAACGAACCACCGGCTGGCGTCTTGCCGCCGAGTCCAGCCCCTACCTGCGCCTGCATGCCGACAATCCGGTGGAGTGGTATCCCTGGGGAGAGGAGGCCTTTGCAAAGGCACGCAGGGAAAACAAGCCGTTGTTTATATCAATCGGTTATTTCACCTGCCACTGGTGTCATGTGATGGCACGGGAATCGTTCAGCAATCCGGAGATCGCCAGGCAACTGAATGAGAATTTTGTCGCGATCAAGATCGACCGTGAACAGCGGCCGGACCTCGATGCGGCGTACCTGCAGTATGTCACCCTGACACGCGGACACGGTGGCTGGCCGATGTCGGTGTGGGCACTGCCCAACGGTGCCCCGTTTGTCGGGGGTACCTATTTTCCTCCGGACGAGACCCGCGGTCAGCCCGGCATGAAGCAATTGCTGGCGCGCCTCGCGTCCTTATGGAAAGCTGACGAAGCCGACATCCGCGCCACGGCGGCAAAGGCGATTGAGATGCTGAAGCGTAACGCCCGCTCTGCCAGCCCCTCGAAGCAACTGACCGTCGCGCCGCTGGACGAGGCGCGCCAGCAGTATGCTGACAGCTTCGATGAACTCCAGGGTGGCTTTGGAATGGCACCGAGGTTTCCGCAGCCGGCCCGTCTGATGTTCCTGTTACAGGATGAGCCGCAGGCCAGTGCGGACATGGCACTGCTGACGCTCGACAGGATGGCAGCGGGCGGCATCCATGACCAGCTGGGTGGCGGCTTTCACCGCTATTCCACTGATTTCGACTGGCGTGTGCCGCACTTCGAAAAGATGCTCTACGACCAGGCGCTCATTGCCCGTGCGTATCTGGTGGCCTACCGGCGCAGCGGCGATGCGCAGTATGCCGAAATTGCGCGTGACGTCCTTGATTTCACCCTGACCGGGATGCGCGATGCACAGGGCGGCTTTTACGCCGCGCTGAGCGCGGACAGCCCTGTGCCGGGCGAGGGGCAGGAGCACATGGAGGAGGGTGCGTATTACACCTGGAGCTGGCGGCAACTGCAGGAGGCCATCGACGATGCCACACTGCGCGACTGGGTCGCCGCACGCTATGGCCTGAGTGAGCGTGGCAATGCCGTCAGTGATCCATTCGAGGAGATGAACGGCAAGAACGTGTTGTACCGGGCGCTGGATACCCGCGAGCTGGCCCGGAAATTCAATGTCGATCTGAACACGGCGCGTCGGCGCAATGCCGAGGCTGACCGACTGCTGCTGGCGGCACGCAACAGGCGCCCGGCGGTGCCCGTGGATGACAAGGTGGTCGCGGTGTGGAATGGCTATATGATCACCACGCTGGCCATGGCCGGTCAGTTGCTGGATGAGCCGCGCTATATCAAAGCGGCCGAACAAACGGCGAAGTTCGTGCTGAATACGCTGTTTGATCAGGAACAGACGCTACTCTATCGAGACTGGCGCGATGGCGAGCGGGGTGTGCCGGGTTTTTGTGAAGACTATGCCGCGGTTGCCGAGGGACTGCTGGCGCTTTACAAGGTAACGGGCAACAAGGGCTGGTTGAACGCGGCACGCAGGCTGGTAGATCAGCAGCTGGCGCTGTTCCTGGACAAGGACAACGGCGGTTTCTTCAGCACGCCGGCAACGACTGAATTGTGGATGCGCGAAAAGCAGGCTATTGACGGTGCCACACTGTCAACGAATGCAATCAGCCTGCATGTGCTGCTGCAGCTGGGTGAATTGACCGGACAGCAATCGTATCGACGCGCTGCGTGGCAGACCGCGGCGTGGGCCGACGCGCAGTTGCAGGACGCGGCGGCTGCCATGCCCTACAGCCTGATGCAATGGCAGGCGCTGATCGCATTGAATCCCGAGCAACATGAAGCAGCTGGCCGGCAGTCGCCGCGATGATCAGACGCAATCATTGCATCCATCCTCCTGCAGAAGCGCCGGCCCCGGCGCGATCACTGTCTGACCCTGCCTCAACCGGGAATCGTGCGGCATGCTGCTAGTCATCTCCGCCCTGCTGCCGGTGTTCATGGTGATCGTGCTCGGCTATTTCCTGCGTCATCGTGCCGTGCTTGATGCCTCCGCCTGGCACGGGCTGGAGAATCTTTGCTACTTCGTGCTGTTTCCGGTGTTGCTGGTGAAGACGCTGGCGGTCGCGGCGATTGGATCGGCGGAGGTCGCTCGCCTTGCCGGTGCACTGCTGTTTGCGATTTTCACCATGAGTGCGCTGCTGGTGCTGGCATACCCGTTGCTGCAGCGCCGCTTCAATGTCTCGCCCGCGGCCTTCACCAGCCTGGTGCAGGGGGCCACCCGCTGGCACGGATTTATTGCCCTGTCGATTGTCGGTCTGTTGCTCGGGGATGCCGGGGTGGCCTACATGGCGGTCACCATGGCCGTGATTATTCCACCATTAAATATCATCAATGTCATGGTGTTGGCGCATTATGGTGATGCAGAAGGCGATCTTTCGCAGGTGCTCTGGAAGCTGTTGAAAAATCCCTTCATCATCGCCTGTGCCCTGGGTGCCGCCCTGAATATCAGTGGTCTGGGCCTGACGCCGCTGCTGTACAACGCCGCCGATATCGTCGGTAGCGGTGCGCTGGGGATCGGGTTGCTGACGGTGGGTGCCGGTATTCATCTCAGTGGTATTCGCGAGCACCGCGGACTGGTCGTCTTCGGTGCCCTGTTGCGGTTACTGGGGATGCCGGCCCTGATGTTCAGCGGATGCCTGCTGTTCGGCGTCGAGGGTCTGCCGCGCACCGTCGCCATGCTGGCCGCCGCCGTGCCCACGGCCGCGGCATCCTTTGTACTGGCAAGGCAGATGGGCGGTGATGCGCCGCTGATGGCCAACCTGATTACCCTGCAGGTGATCGTGGCCGTGGTGACGCTGCCGCTGATTATCTGGTTGACGTACACGGTATGAGGTCCGTGCGATCGCAAAGTGGATACCCCGGTGATCGTTGATATGCTACCTAGCCGCCCGTGAAACGGCTCGGGACACTGTTACTCAGCAGCATGGCTGTCGGTGATGACCGTGCACGCCGTTGATTTCCGTGCCGGCGATGTCGAGGGCCTGCTTGACCTGACGGCGGCCTACGGACTGGGTGTACCGTTTTACCGATAGCGCCGATCCGCGTGAGTTCAGCCCGAATGCATTGAATGACTATATTCGCTGACAATTTTCGTGGGTGCAATCGGCTCCTGCGCCGGTTGAAGCACCTGTGGGAGCGGCGTCCTCGCCGCGATCTGTTTCATGCGGCAGGTATCGCATCGCGCCGGGGACGGCGCTCCTACCCTGAACACTGCACCTGTGAAGGAACGGTGACCTCGCTAGTTGTCATTGCCTGGCTGTCCTGATTGTACGGCAAGTTCCGGAAAGTCCAGTGCCAGTGATTGCTGCAGAATCCGCAGATAATCATCGCGGATCCGGGGTGCGGGATCAAACTGGCTCTGGAAAAAAGACAGGACTGCGTATTTTGTCAGCGTCTGTTGATACTGCGGTCGCAGGGCAGTGGGTCGTTCCGGGTTCCGGCAGGGGGTCAGTTCGAACGCCGGTACGGTTGCAGATTCATATCCCCGCAGTTGTGAAATGAAGGTGTCCGGAACCTCCGGCGTGTCGTCGAGTTTCCCGCGCAGCGCCCAGCAGCCGATGCTGTCCGGGTTATCAAACCAGCGGAACAGTCGCGACACCCCGGCAAAGCCGGTGTGCGAGCCGCCGTGCAGGGTCACCAGCGTGGCATCGGGCAGCCAGCTGTTCAACAACGCGGCGTTTTGCGCATAATCGACCATGGCATCGATGTCGCCCGCGATCATCAGGAAGGGTGTCTCGGCGTCTTCAAAAAAGCGCTCGCCGAGCAGCTCTACAGGTCCGGCGATCGCAACCGCCGCCTTGATCCTCGGATCCCGGAATTCCGGGTGAAAGGCGAGCAGTGTCGTGGTCATGCCGCCCAGCGAGAGGCCAACGGCGCCGATACGCTGTGCGTCAATACACCCGGCAAAGCGATGCCCGTTGCTGTCGCCCCAGGCAAGCAGTGTATCAATGATGAAGCTGACATCACCCGGTTGATTGAGCACGTCAATAAAGCGCGGGCCGCCGGCCGTACCCAGATGGGTCAGCGGGAAGTTGGTCGCGGCGACGATATAGCCGTGGCTGGCAAGGTACTCGGCGAGGTAGGCGCCGTTACCGCGGAAGGACATGAAGCCGTGGCTGTAGATGACCAGGGGTGCGGGGCAGGCCTGCGGGGCCAGCGGCCGGGGTCCGGGACGCAGCCACTCAAACGGCCTGTCCTGCGCGGGGTACCAGACCGTTGTCTCAAGGACGCGTTCCGCCAGCTCCGGATTGCCGCCCTGAGCAGCAGTCGTGCGGCTGTTATCGACCAGCCTGAAATCCTGTTTACCAATCGCATAAGGGCCCGGCTGCAACAGACGGGCACTGTCCACTGTTGCGGCAGCAAGCAGTGGCAGCGGTGTCACGCTGAGCAGTGTTAACGCAAGGCAGAAAACACTGGCATGCAGGAACCGAAGAAACCACCAGCGGTGAGGCCCCTGCAGGAGCGCCGTCCCCGGCGCTCCTGCAACGAATCGTTTTGCAATGATTGGGGTTAACAAGGGTGACGCGAGGTGGAATCCGGTCTACGGGACACTGCTGTTGATGGTGATGTCGATGGTGTCGCTGCTCTGTGTGGCGACTGGTGAAACGATGCCCTGCAGGTCGCCGCTCTCCGGCATGGCATTGCCGGATTTCGAGATGCGTGCGCCGATATCCACCTGCTCGAAATTCGACAGCTTCATGGCCGGCATCATGGCCTGCGAGTCATCCAGCGTCACGGTCACGGGCAGGTCCTTTACCTGCTTGCGGACGATCGCCAGCGGCATGCGCGGGCCCTGCGTGGCGCGGGCAAAGATGAAGACGGTGTCTTCTGCCGTGGCTGCAGCCACCAGCTCCGGGGACAGTTCGACGTGCACACTCAGCGATGCACCGCCTGTACTGGCCACGCTGTCAGTCGCCGTTGTCGAGGCAGGGACCGCTGCTGCGGTCGCGGCGGCCACGGTGGGGACAGCGGGTGCCTTGATACCAAGCTGTGCCTGGACCTGGCTGATTTGCTCGGCAATCACCTGCGCATCTTCGCTGTCCGGAGGCAGTTTCATTGCCGCCTGTTGCCAGTAGTCAAGTGCCCCGGCATAGTCGCCTGACTGGTTTTTCCAGTGTCCGGCAAGCCACAGACCCTTGACGTTGCCGGGGTCGAGTTCCAGCGCCCGGGCCAGCAGTGCACCCGCCTTCTCGTTAAAGCGGCCGCCGTTGGCCATTGCCATGGCGTCGGCATAATCGCTGAGTAAGTTGGCGTTCTCGCCGCCGCCGAGGCGCAGCACGTTGGCATAGGCCGTCTCGGCCTCGGGATAGCGTTGCAGGATAGTGTAGCTGCGCGCCAGCATCACCCAGCCTTTCAGGTCATCCGGCTGTTGCTGCAGGCGCGCGGCAAGCTTGGCCACCATCTCGTCGATGGAGCCTGGCGACTGAGATTGCGCCTGTGCCGGTTGTGACGGTGCGCTGCGCGCCTGCTGCAGGCGGTCGATCACTTCCTCCGCACCGAGTAACTGGTAGAGCAGCACCGCACACAACGGCAGGGCCGGGATTATCAGCAGTGCGGCCCAGCGTCCGCTGCGTTCGCGCTGCGCGGCACCGGTCGTGGAGAGATCGTAGAGCAATTCCTGCTCAAGGTCGGCGCGTGCCGCGCCATACTGGGCCTGCTCAAGCTTGCCGGCGGCGAGGTCGGCCTCCAGGTCGGCAATCTGTGACCTGATGACCTCGGTGTTGAGTGCGTCGCGGGTCACCGTGGAGAGTTCGCGTTTGCGCAGCAGCGGCGGGAGTAAAAACAAAAGTGCCACCATCACCATGACGGCAGCCAGGCTCCAGAATACGGTCATCGTTGCTTGTCCTGTTGAGACGGGGTAGTGCCCAGGGCGGCGTCCAGCCGGGCGCGTTCCTCGGGTGTTATGTCGGTGACGGCGGTGCGCTTCTGCCGGCCTACCGCGCGCACCAGCAGGAAGATGGCAAGCAGCAGCAACGCAAACGGGCCAAACCAGATGAGGTAGGTGGACGGCTTCACCGGCGGATTGTAGAGCACGAAGTCGCCGTAGCGGGCGACCAGAAACTCGACAACCTCATCATCGCTCTTGCCGGCCTGTACCATTTCATAGACCTCGGCACGCAAGTCATGGGCGAGTTCTGCATCGGAGTCAGCCAGTGACTGGTTCTGGCAGACCAGGCAGCGCAGTTCCTCGATCAGTTGTTTGAAGTGCAACTCCTCTGCGGGCGTGTCGAACTTGAACGCCTCGAGGGTGACGCCAGCGGATACCGTGCCGCTGCCGAGCAACAGGCATAACGCGAAAACGGAAACGAATATTTTCATCATGGAGTGGCTTGCAGTTGTGCGATTAGGGGCAATATTTCATTGTTCAGGTCATCGACAGTGATCGGGCCGATATGCTTGTGGCGGATAATACCCTGCTTGTCCATGATAAAGGTCTCGGGTGCACCGTAAACGCCCCAGTCAATCCCGACGCGACCATCGGCATCGAAGGCATTCGCCACGTAGGGGTTGCCGAGTTGTGTCAGCCATTGCTGAGCCTTGGGGCGCTCATCCTTGTAGTTCAGGCCGTAGATATCGACCTTGCCGGTCCTGGCCAGCAGCAGCAGGACTTCGTGTTCCGCCCGGCAGGAGACACACCAGGTGGCCCAGATGTTGAGGATGGAGACCTTGCCCGTGAGGTCGGTGTTGCCAAGGGTCGCCGCCGGATCCTGCAGGCGCGGCAATGAGAAGGCCGGCATCGGTTTGCCGATCAGTGGCGAGGGTACCCGCTTGGGATCGATGCTCAGGCCGCGGTAAAGAAAGGCGGCCAGAACGATAAAGATGGCAAGCGGGACCAGGTAGCGAAGGTAACGTGTCATCAGCGACTGCTCTCCGTGGCGAGGCGCTTCGTCACCGCCGGTGCCGGCGCGGTGCCGGGCACCATGGCCATGCGGTAGCGCTTGTCTGTCGCGGCCAGCAGCCCACCGAGGGCAATGAGGATGCCGCCGAGCCAGATCCAGCGCACGAACGGCTTGTAATAGAGCCGCAGGCTCCAGTCGCCACCGCCCAGGGACTCACCCAGTGAGACATAGATATCGCGGGTGAAACCCGCATCGATACCGGCCTCGGTCATCGGCTTGGTCTGTACCAGGTAGGCGCGTTTTTCCGGGTGCAGCACGGCGACTTCATCGCCCCCTTTGAAGACGTGGATGGTGCCGCGGTCAGCGCGGTAGTTGGGACCGGGCACGGATTCCACACCATCAAAGCGGAAGGTGTGACCGCCGAGTTCAACAGTCTGTCCCGGTGACATGCGGATATCCTTCTCGATGTCGAACTGGCTGACGAAGGTGACGCCAATCGCGAAGACCGCGACCCCGAGGTGGGCGAGCAGCATGCCGTAATAACTGCCGCTGCCGCGTGCACCCAGGTCGCGCAGCATACCGGCCAGGCCCTTGCGATAGCGGTAGCGCTGGCGCAGGCTGAGCACCAGCGAGGACAGCAACCACACTGCCAGCAATACCGCCAGACCGGCCCAGATATTCCCGTCATGGAACACTGGCAGCGCCATCAGCACGCCGGCGGCAACACTCAGCAGCAGGGCGCCGCGCAGTTGACGGGCGAGATCGCCGGGGTCCTGCTTTTTCCAGCGCGACAGGGGGCCCATGCCCATGATGATCACCAGTAGCGGCGTGAAGATCACGAACATGGTCGTGAACCAGGGGAAGCCAACCGAGATCTTGCCCCAGCCGAGCGCTTCGTAGATCAGCGGGGCCAGTGTGCCCAGCAGAATGAAGGCCGTAATGACCACCAGCAGCAGGTTGTTGCCCAGCAGCAGGGTCTCGCGGGACAGCAGGTCAAAACCGCCGCCGCTGGAGACATTCGGCGCACGCCAGGCATACAGCGCCAGTGAACCGCCGATGACGAGGCACAGGAAGATCAGGATGAACAGACCGCGTGCCGGGTCAGCGGCAAAGGAGTGTACCGAGGTGAGTACGCCGGAACGCACCAGGAAGGTACCGAGCAGGCTGAGCGAGAACGCCAGCAGCGCCAGCAGTACGGTCCAGCGTTTGAAGGCGCCGCGTTTCTCGGTCACCGCCAGGGAATGGATCAGGGCGGTGGCCGCCAGCCAGGGCATGAACGAGGCATTCTCGACCGGGTCCCAGAACCACCAGCCACCCCAGCCCAGTTCGTAATAGGCCCACCAGCTACCGAGGGTGATGCCAATGGTGAGGAACACCCAGGCGACCATGGTCCAGGGGCGCGACCAGCGCGCCCACGCCGCATCCAGCTTGCCACCGATCAGGGCGGCGATGGCAAAACTGAAGGCGACGGACATGCCGACATAGCCCATGTACAGCATGGGGGGGTGCACTGCCAGCCCGAAGTCCTGCAGCAGCGGGTTCAGGTCACCACCTTCCAGCGGTACTGGAAAGACGCGATCAAAGGGGTTGGAGGTGAACAGCAGGAAGGACAGGAAGCCGATGCTGACCATGCCCATCACCGACAGTACCCGCGCCACGACTTCCGGGGGCAGGGCGCGGTTGAACAGGGAAACGGCCACCGTCCAGCCGCTCAGGATCAGCGCCCACAGCAGCAGCGAACCCTCGTGGGCGCCCCACACCGCGGAGACCTTGTATATCAGCGGCAACTGGGTATTGCCGTTCTGGGCCACGTACAGCACGGAAAAGTCATTGCTGATGAAGGCATTCACCAGCACCGCGAACGAGATGGCGACGAAGAAAAACTGTCCCCAGGCGGCGGGCCTGGCCAGCGCGATCCAGCCGGGGGTGTTGTTGATACTGCCGATCAGTGGAAAGGTCGCCAGTACCAGCGACATGCACAGGCCCAGTATCAATGCGAAATTACCAAGTTCAGGTGTCATGGTTGTGCTCCTCTCGTAAACCCTCCTCCCTCTGAGAGAAGAGTCGTTGTTTGTTATGCACGCGCCGTATAGTGCTTACTCAAGTGGTGCCGTTTATAAAATTGCCATTGGCCACGGAAGCACAGGGAAAAACACGGAAGAATAAATGCCTTGGTAGAAATATTTCCGTGTGCTTCCGTGGCGAGGTGTTTTCAGTAGTAGCCATTCATGCAGGTACCGTTTACATGTTCAGTGTCAGCTGCGCTCAGTTTGCCTGCTCCGCTGCCGCCGCGACACCGGCATCGTGCGTGGCCTTGAGTGCATCGGCCACTTCCGGTGGCATATAGTTCTCATCGTGCTTGGCGAGCACCTCGTTGGCGACGAACAAGTTGTCCCTGCCGAGTTCACCCAGTGCCACGATGCCCTGGCCCTCGCGGAACAGGTCCGGCAGGATGCCGGTGTACTGCACGGTGATGGTCTCGGCGTTGTCGGTGATGTCGAAGAGTACGGTAAGGCCGTCCGCCTGGCGTTTCACACTGCCGTTGGTGACCAGTCCGCCGACGCGGATGGGGTGATTGAACGGCGCCTCGTTGGCAATTACGGCGGATGGCGTATAAAAGAACATCAGGTTCTCGTTAAAGGCCTTGAGTGCAAAGCCGGCGGCGATGGCGATGCCCGCGACCATCAGCAGAATCAGGGTCAGGCGTTTCTTGCGCTTCGGTGTCATGTCGTATTTCTCCGCGTGCGTTTGGCTGCGCGGGCAATATTACCCAGCAGCTTGTTGCGTTGCCGCAGCGGCAGGATGACGTTGAGCAGCAGCACGACCAGGGCAATGCCATAGGATGTCCACACGTAGTACGCGTAGCCACCCATGTGAAAGAATTCAGTAAGATTCATTTTTTCTCCGCAAGTTCCCTGACCCAGCCGGTATGGCGTTCACGATCGAGTACCTCGCAGCGCGCACGCATCAGTACCACGAAGGCGTAGTACAGCTTGAAGGCGAACGCCATCAGCAGCAACGGGATCAGCATGCTCAGGTGGATGGACGGCTTGTCGAGCTTGGTCACCGTCGGGCCCTGGTGCAGGGTGTTCCACCATTCGACCGAGTAGTGAATGATGGGGATGTTGACAACACCGACCAGTGCGAGGATGGCGACGGCGCGCGCCGCGGTTCGCTTGTCGTCGATGGCGTTGTACAGCGCGATCACGCCGAGGTACAGAAACAGCAGGATCAGTTCGGAGGTGAGGCGCGCATCCCAGACCCACCAGGTGCCCCACATCGGTTTGCCCCAGATCGAACCGGTGACCAGCGCCAGAAACGTGAACCAGGCCCCGATGGGTGCGCTGCTGATGGCAACCACCTCGGCCAGCTTGATGCGCCAGATCAGGCCGATGGCACCGGCACCCGCCATCACCACGTAGATGAACATCGACATCCACGCGGCCGGCACGTGGATGAACATGATGCGGTAACTGTCACCCTGCTGGTAGTCCGGCGGGGCCTTCACCAGACCGTAATAGAGACCCGTCAGGAACAGCAGTACAAAGCCTGCCGCCAGCCACGGGATCAGAATCCCGGCAATGGTGTAGAAGTACTTCGGCGAAGCCATCTTGTGAAAAAAGTTATTGAACATATTTAACTCAAACTTATGCGCAGGGCTGCAGCGGTTGCGAGTGGCGACAGGCTCAGGGCCAGCACCAGCAATGCGCTGATCAGCGATAAATGGGCGGTGACCGGCAGGCCTGCAGCCGCTGTATCCACGGCGCTCGCCGCAAATATAAGTAAAGGTACGTACAATGGTAGCACGAGCAGTGACAGGATCATCCCCCCCTTGCGCAGGCCGACCGTGAGCGCTACGCCGACCGCACCGATCAGGCTCAGCACCGGCGTGCCCAGTGCCAGCGTCACCAGCAGGATCAAAATGGCATCGCCCGGCAGTCCCAGCAGTACCCCGAGCAGCGGCGAGATCACCAGCAGCGGCAGGCCGGTGATCAGCCAGTGGGCCAGCACCTTGGCGAGTACCAGCACCGACACCGGGTGAGAACTGAGCAGGAACTGCTCCAGCGTGCCGTCCTCGAAATCGGAGCGAAAAATACCTTCCAGCGACAGCAGTGCCGCGAGCAGGGCCGCGACCCAGATAACGCCCGGCCCGACCGCCTGCAGCAGCTTCGGATCGGCACCGATGCCAAGCGGGAACAGGCTGGTGACCAGTACAAAGAACAGCAGCGGGTTGATCATTTCCGCGCGGTGCCGCATCGCCAGCGTCAGGTCGCGCTTCAGCAGCAGGGTAAAGGCACGCAGCAGGGAATCGGAGTTCATGTACTCAGCTCGGACAGGTTGATGCGCTGGATGGTGGTGTTGGCGAGGTTGACGGCATGATGCGAGGTCACGGCCAGCATGCCGCCGCCTGAAGTGTGCCGGTCCAGCAGTTCCTCGATGACCTGGATGCCGTGCACATCGAGCGAGGTGAACGGTTCGTCCAGGATCCATAATACGGTCTCGGTGATCAGCAGGCGTGCCAGTGCCAGGCGGCGCTGCTGGCCGGCTGACAGGTTACGCGTCAGCACGTCCTCGAAGCCGTACAGATCGACCTTGTCGAGCGCCTCTTCGAGCGTGGTGTCATTGGGCTTGCCGAGCGCGCGCGCCATGGCGAGGTTCTCCAGTGGTGTCAGGTCGAGCTTGATACCGTCGCGGTGACCGACATAGGCCGTGTGCACATGGTAATCCGGCCCCAGCTTGCCGATATCCGTCCCGCCCCAGGTGACTGCACCGGCGTCCGGGAGCCTGATACCGCAGAGGATGCGCAGCAGCGAGGTCTTGCCGCTGCCGTTGCGACCCTCCAGCACCAGCGCTTCGCCCGGTTTGAGCCGGAAGGCCAGGTTGCTGAACAGGGTGCGGTCGTCGCGAATGCACGTCAGTGCGTCGGCCTCTAGCATCAGGTTAGTATCGGGTTGCTTCACTGGATTCAGGTTCGGGCCGGGAATGGACTATTCTGTCAGTCGGGGCAGGTCGGGCATCATACTACCCGTTGTCTCATAGCCCAACACCTCACGGATGCTTTTGCGGTCAATAAAAAAAGGGCGGTAAAACTACCGCCCTGGGGGAAGGCCGGAATACAAGTACTCGGCCTCTGGAAACTGGTCGGACGGCTAGCTCACGCAGCGACGCCCTGCGGGGTGTACTCCTGCCAGTTGTCCGTTGCTTGCCTGTTCAGGTGCACCCTGTTTCTGTGTGTTGTTATGGCTGGCTGCATCGCTGCTGCAGATATTTCGTGTTCGGGTGGATATCGCAGGCACCCTGAGCGGAAGCGGAGAACACCCCGGCCGCCTGCACATAGCGGGTGAATACCATTGTCAGGCAAACAAACAGGATAGCGAGTAGCAGGTCCTTGAGAATCACTGGCATTGTGGAATCCTTGTGTACTGGCAGTATTTTAAGTACTGAAGTACGTAGCAAGAACAAGGCCAAGTATTGGAGAATGGATATAAATATAATAAAATCAGTAATATGAATAATTTATTATTTTTTGATCCGAACTTGATCCCTGTCAATAACTGCCATTCCTGACATACGTATTATCCACTATACTGGCTTAAAGGCTGACAAAAATGACAGTCTTATCTGGTCGAATCCACCGGGGGCAAGCAATGCAGGCATCCAAAAACCTTTCAGACACTTCAGTGCCCATTGACCTGCAGTCGCTGGTCGACAGTCACAAGGAGCCGTTTGTCGTGATCGACCGGGACTACCGCATCCTCGCCGTCAACCAGGCCTATGAGAGCATGATCGGTGCCAGCCAGCAACAGGCCATCGGACAACCGTGCTACAAGATCAGCCACAACAAAGATGCACCCTGTCACGAGTCCGGCGAGGACTGCCCGCACGTAAACATGTTCGAAATCGGCAAGCAGGACTCCTGTATACATGTCCACTACGACGCGAACCACCGCATGTGCCAGGTCCGGGTCACGGCCTTTCCCCTGCACGGCAGTAATGGCGATCTGTTTATGGGGGAATTAATCGAGGAAATCTCGGTCCCCGAGGAGCGACGTCTCAATGGCCGGCGCATGGTCGGCAAGACACAGACATTCGTCGCCTGCATGGACCAGTTGAAGATGGTGGCCTCCGCGCAGGCACCGGTCTTGCTGCAGGGAGAGACCGGTACCGGTAAGGAACTGGCCGCCAATTTCATCCATAACAACTCGGAGCGTCGCGAGCAGCCGTTTATGACCGTGGATTGCACCGTGCTGACCGAGTCGTTATTCGAGGCCGAGGTGTTCGGTCATGCGCGCGGTGCCTACACCGGCAGTGTCGGTGACCGTGTCGGTTTGTATGAGCAGGCCGACGGTGGCACCCTGTTCCTTGACGAGGTGGGCGAGTTGCCGCTGTCGCAACAGGCCAAGTTGCTACGCGTGCTGGAAACCGGTCAGTACCGGCGAGTAGGCGGGCGTGGTAACCGCAAGGCCGATGTGCGCATCGTCTGTGCCACTAACCGGCACCTCTGGGAACTGGTCTCGGCCGGCCAGTTCCGTGAGGATCTCTACTACCGCATTGCCTGCCTGGCGGTGCGCCTGCCGCCGCTGCGCGAGCGGCTGGACGATATCAGCATGCTGGCGCCCAATCTGCTGGAGCTGATCTCCAGGACCATGTCACGCAGTTTTGACATCACCCCGGCTGCCATCGAGCAGTTG
>Ga0210101_1000013_pt1 | contig 76399 bp, 67 predicted proteins | sample Muzzi_PWC_D1_FD_185534 | JGI IMG/M metagenome (GOLD analysis project Ga0210101, IMG submission 185534) | Wetland microbial communities from San Francisco Bay, California, USA, that impact long-term carbon sequestration - Muzzi_PWC_D1 (SPAdes) | ecosystem: Environmental > Aquatic > Marine >... | reverse complement strand
ATGGCATTCCCGTCCGGATCCCGGCAGAACAGGGCACGGCGACCGGATCGACTGCGTGTGCAGGGTACACCGGCGGCTTCCAGTACGGCCGCAACCCTGTCCAGATCAGTTACGTCCAGAGCAAAATGCCGGTCACGCCCGCCGTGTTCCGGCAGCTGTACTCCACGCAGCGGGTCGGGCAGCTCCAGCAGGTGAATCTGGGCGGCACCGACACGCAACCAGGCACCGGGAACGTTCATGGCGGGCCGCGAGTCGTCGATCGCCAGTCCCAGCAAACCCTGATAGAACCGCAGTGCACGCCCGGTATCACTGACCAGCAGACTGACATGATTGATCGCCGTGATATCAGCCATTTTCATCACCGGCATGTATACGCGCCGCCATGTAGGCCGCCGTCACGATCATGAAGCCACCCAGCCATTCCCTGTAAAGCACCACCTCATCTGTCAATAACAACGAAGATACCGCGCCAATCACCAGTTCGAACAGCAGGATGACGGCCGAGCGGTGTACCGGCATGCGGGTTACGCCATAGAGCACGCTCAGGGTCATGACCAGAAAGCCGCACAGGCCCAGTGCCACCGCGGCAAACCATACACTGCTGCTCACTACCGGGAAACCGGTATTACTCAAAACGATCCACACCGCGGCAACCGCAACGACGCCCACCCAGCTGGCGGTTGACTTCAGCAGCACACTGATATTTTGCGCCCGGCGCACGAAGACATTACTCAGCGCAAAGGCAAACCCGGACGACACGGCCAGCCAGTCTGCATTATCGCGCGGCCAGGGAATACCGACAGTCTCGTTCCACAGCATGATAATCGCACCCGTCACCGCGATGGCGAATACCAGCATGGATTTGGTATCCAGGCGCTCACCGAGCATCAGCCAGCCAAGGCAAACCGCCCAGAACGGCGACAGGTAGAACAGCAGCAGCACCCGCACGATATGGCCATCCAGCACAGCGAGGATAAACGCAACATTACACCAGCCCGCGGACAGCCCCATCAGCAGCAGGGCAAGCTTGTTCGCGGCCAGCGACTCGCGCTCGCGGACCAGCACCCAGAAAAATACACACAGGATCGCGGCATAACTGACCAGCGCACTCCAAAGGCCCGTCAGGCCCTGTACCTCGAGCAGTCTCAACGGGTACCAGACAATACCCCACAAGGTTGCCGAGAACAGCAGACTCAGCACAGGCAGCAGGCGATTACCCTGTTTGGACGTACTCATGGCTTCCCTTATACTTTCACCACACTCAGTGAAGGCAGGACAGTTCTGCTGAGCGCATAAAAGACAAACATTGTAGCCACGAAATCCACGGAAGAACACGCAAGAATAAGCGCATTACTGGAAATATTATTCGTGTACTTCCGTGGATTCCGTGGCCATTAAATAATAACCGGCAGCGACCCGTCACTCTCATCAAGATAACGAATGAATCCGAATCTATCACAACTGCAACCCTACCCGTTCGAACGACTGGCAAAACTCTTTGAGGGTGTCACAGTGCCCGCCGCGCTGGCGCCGATATCCCTGTCGATCGGCGAGCCGCAGCACGCAACACCGGGTTTTATCACAGAGGAAGTGATTACCCATTTGCACGGCCTGTCGCATTATCCGCTTACCCGCGGCATAGCGGAACTGCGTGGTGCCATCGCCGACTGGCTGGTCGAGCGATTTGCCTTGCCGGAAAACTCGCTGGACCCGGAGCAGCAGGTATTGCCGGTGAATGGCACACGCGAGGCGCTGTTCGCTTTTGCGCAATGCATCGTCAACCCTGCCAGCGATGCCCTGGTGCTGATGCCGAACCCCTTCTACCAGATTTATGAAGGTGCAGCGCTGCTCGCGGGCGCCACACCCTGGTTCATGAACACGACGAAGGAAACCGGGCTGCTTCCCGATTTTGCTGCCGTGCCCGAGGCCGTCTGGAAACGCTGCCAGCTGGTCTACATCTGCACCCCGGGCAACCCGACGGGGGCCGTTATGCCGATAACGGCACTGCAGCAGTTAATCGAGCTGGCAGACCGCCATGACTTCGTTATTGCCTCGGACGAGTGCTATTCGGAGATTTACCGGGAGGGTGCGACGCCGCCCGCGGGGCTGTTACAGGCCGCTGCAGAACTTGGCCGTACTGACTATCGTCGCTGCGTGGTGTTTCACAGTCTCTCGAAACGCTCGAATGCACCCGGCCTGCGCTCAGGCTTTGTTGCCGGCGATGCGGCCATCATGAAAGACTTCCTGCGCTACCGCACCTACCATGGCTGTGCCATGCCACCGGCCACCCAGGCAGCGAGTATCAGGGCGTGGCGGGACGAAGTGCATGTCGCCGCAAACCGTGCCTTGTATACAGAGAAATTCGATGCCGTTCTGGAGTTACTCGCGCCGCTGCTGGACGTGCACTTGCCGGATGCCGGGTTCTACCTGTGGGCACGGACACCGGTTGCTGATACCGACTTTGCCAGGGACCTTCGTGCCCGGCAAAACGTCATTGTCCTGCCGGGCAGCTTCCTTTCACGCACGGCCGGCGGTATCAATCCCGGCGAGGATTATGTGCGCATGGCACTGGTAGCACCGCTCGAGGACTGCCTCGAGGCGGCAGCGCGCATTAAGGCATATATTGTCAGCCTCCAGGCGGTTATTATGCCCCCTGGCATGACCTGATTTTTACTGTACCCGGAGACAAGTCCACATGAGTGACATGCAATCTACAATAGAAGCCGCCTTTGAACGCCGCGCAGATATCACCCCGCGCAGTGTCGACACCCATGTCAAGGAGGCCACGCTGGAAGCCATTAACATGCTCGACCGCGGTGAAGTCCGGGTCGCCGAGAAGAAGGACGGCAAGTGGGTAGTCAACGACTGGCTGAAAAAGGCCGTCCTGCTCTCCTTCCGCATCGAGGATAACGCCTTCATCAAGGGGGACTTCACCAATTACTACGACAAGGTGCCTTCCAAGTACGCCGACACCAACTCGCGTGAATTTCGTGAAGGGGGCGTCAGGGTGGTACCACCGGCAACCGCACGCAAAGGTGCCTTTATTGCATCCGGTGTGGTGTTGATGCCCTCCTACGTCAACATCGGCGCCTACGTCGACAGCGGCACCATGGTCGACACCTGGGCGACTGTCGGGTCCTGTGCACAGATCGGCAAGAACGTGCATCTCTCGGGCGGTGTTGGCATTGGCGGCGTCCTCGAACCGGTGCAGGCCAGTCCCACCATCATCGAAGACAATTGCTTTATCGGTGCGCGTTCGGAGGTCGTTGAAGGCGTCATCGTTGAACAGGGCTCGGTAATCTCCATGGGCGTGTACATCGGCCAGAGTACCCGCATCTACGATCGCAGCAGCGGCGAAATCATGTACGGCCGCGTGCCGGCCGGCTCCGTGGTGGTTTCGGGCAACCTGCCTTCCAGTGACGGCAGCTACAGCCTGTACTGCGCCGTGATCGTAAAACGCGTTGATGAAAAGACACGCTCAAAGGTGGGAATCAACGAACTGTTGCGCGACATTTAGGACAGCCGTGCTGCCATGACCATCCTCTATGGCATCAGGAACTGCGACACCGTCAGAAAGGCGCGTCGCTGGCTGCAGGAAAACGACGTCGACTACCATTTTCATGATCTGCGTGAGGACGGTCTCAGCAAGGCCATGCTGGGCACATGGATGCAGACCCTTGACTGGGAGTCGCTGCTGAATCGTCGCGGCACGACCTGGCGGCAGTTACCCGCAGCGGTGCGTGAACATGTCGACCGCAAGGCCGCAGCAAGCCTTATGCTGGAGCAGCCAGCGATCATCAAGCGTCCACTACTCGACCACAACGACCAGCTGCACCTCGGATTCAGTGCCGAGCGTTACGCGGCCATTTTCCACACACCACAGCCATCATGAACCCGACACTAGCGCTCTCCCGGGCACTGATCGAAAGACCCTCCGTGACCCCGGATGACCAGGGCTGCCAGCAATTACTGGCCGCACGACTGGAACCACTCGGCTTTGTAATCGAGCATCTGCGTTTCGGCGACGTCGACAATCTGTGGGCACGTCGCGGCAACCGCAAGCCGCTGTTTGTTTTTGCCGGCCATACCGATGTCGTCCCTCCCGGACCGCTCGATGAATGGGTCAGCCCCCCGTTTCATGCGTCCCTCAGGGACGGCTGTTTATACGGGCGTGGCGCCGCCGACATGAAGGGCAGCATTGCCGCCATGGTCACGGCCTGTGAACGCTTCATTGCCGATCATGCCGATCACAAGGGTTCGATCGCCTTTCTGATCACCAGCGACGAGGAAGGCCCGTCGGTGGACGGCACCGTGAAGGTCATCGAGGTGCTGAAATCACGCCATGAGCAGATCGACTGGTGCCTGGTCGGTGAACCCTCGTGCAGAGAGCAGACCGGCGATACCATCAAGAACGGACGCCGCGGGTCCCTGAATGGCATTCTTGAAATCAGGGGCAAGCAGGGTCACGTCGCCTACCCGCAGCTGGCAGACAACCCCATTCACCGGGCCGCACCGGCACTGGCTGAACTGGTCGGCATCGAATGGGATGCCGGCAATGAATTCTTCCCGCCGACCTCGTTCCAGGTATCGAATATCACGGCAGGCAGCGGGACCGAGAATGTCATTCCCGGCCTGGTGAAGATCATGTTTAACCTGCGTTTCTCGACTGCATCTACAGTCGAATCCATCCGTTCACGGATCGATGAGATCCTGACCCGCCATGGCCTGGACTACAAAATCAGCTGGAAACTCTCCGGGGCACCCTTTTTGACCCCGGCCGGTGAACTGGTGGACGCCGCGCGCGCCGCCATCAAGTCAACCACCGGTATCGATACCCTGCTGTCAACCAGTGGCGGCACCTCGGACGGACGTTTCATTGCACCCACAGGCGCCCAGGTTGTCGAACTGGGACCGGTGAATGCTACAATCCACCAGATAAATGAATGTGTTAATGCTGTGGAACTTGATAAACTCACTGTTATCTACGAGAAAATATTGCAGCAGCTATTAACCTGAAGCAGTAAATTCATAACTCTCACCAGGAATAATAACAATGGAAACCCAGCAACGCTCTCATGAAATAATGTCACTGCTGCGCAATGCCTGTTTGATCAGCACGCTGCTGCTGGTCACGGCCTGCTCCACGGGCAAGCTGGTGGTCCGTGGCTCGCAAAGCATCATGGACAGCGGCATCGAAGCCATGAACAGCGAACCGGACCTGCAACTCGCCCGGGCCGCCATGCCGGCCAACCTGAAGTTAATGGAAGGCATGCTGCTGGAAGACCCCGGCAACATAGAATTACTGCTGTATACCGCACAGGGATTTTACGGCTACAGCTACGGCTTCATCGAAACAGAAGACAAGGCACGTGCCAGCGATCTTTACCGTCGCTGCTATGGTTACGCACAACAGGCAATGTCACTGCGTGGATTCACTGTCGACCCGGAAACAGCTGCGCCGGACACGCTGCGTGCCGCGGTCGCCGGCGCCGGCAAGGAGGATGTCCCGGTACTCTTCTGGAGCGCTTCATGCCTGGGGAAATGGGTCGACATGAACCGCGACAATATTTCCGGTATAGCCGGCCTCAGCAACGTCGCCATCCTCATGCAGCGCGTCATCGAGCTGGATGAGACTTATTATTATGCTGCCGCCCACCTGTTCTTCGGTGTCTATTACGGTGGCCGCGCGCCCATGCTGGGCGGTGACTTTGCCCTTGCCGAACAACATTTCGAGCGTGCTGCTGAAATCAATGACAACAAGCTGCTGCTGGTCGACCTGCTGCACGCGGAGTTTCTCGACCGCCAGCAACTCGACCAGGCCGCGTTTCACCAGCGGCTGGTCGGTATCCTGGAGGCACCCGACGACCTGTATCCGCAGATGGCGCTGATCAACGGCATCAGTAAGTACAAGGCGGCCTTGCTGCTGGAAAGCGAGGCTGACTGGTTTTGAATACGACAGACAGATTCCTCCCTGGCAAACTGCTCGGCGTTCTGTTGCTGTGCACGCTCACCCTGACGAGCGCGCCACTGCAGGCGAAAAAGATTTATACCCTCAAGTTCGCCACACTGGCACCGGCGGGTACCACCTGGGTCAACATGTTGCAGGACTGGGCGGACGAGGTCAGGAGGGAAAGCCAGGGGCGGCTGTTGTTCAAGATCTATCCCGGCGGCGTCCAGGGCGACGAGCCGGATGTACTGAAGAAGATACGCTTCGGGCAGTTACAGGGTGGCGCCTTCACCGGCTATGGTATCGGACATATCTATTCGCCGACGCGCGTACTAGAGCTGCCGTTCCTGTTCGACAATATCGAGGAAATTGACTACGTCCGCAAACAGTTCATGCCCGACATTGAACAGGGTTACCGTGATAACGGCTATGAACTGCTTGGCTGGATGGAAGTCGGCTTGATCTACTTCTTTTCAAAGGAACCGATTCAATCGCTCGATGACTTGCAGAATCGACGCATCTGGAACTGGCAGGGCGATCCGATGGGTCAGGCCTTCTTCGACGCCAGCGGACTGTCACCGGTGCCGCTGTCCATCATCGATGTCTATACCAGCCTGTCGACCGGGTTGATTGACACCGTGTATGCACCCCCGCTCGGTGCAATTGCCATGCAGTGGTTCACCAAGACCCGCTACATCACCGACATTCCGATGGCCAACGGTATCGGCTCGCTGATCGTCTCGCGGCGTTTTTTCCAGGACCTGCCCCAGGACCTGCAGAAGATCCTGAAAAGGACCGGTGAGGTAACCGGCGAGCGACTTATCAGCGCAACCCGCCGTGACAACATCGAAGGCCTGGAGATACTCCAGCAGCGGGGCATGCTGATGGTGGAGGGCTCCGAGGACCTGGAAAGCGGCGAGGTGGAAAATATTCGTATTCGCGCCGGTGAGATCCTGATGGAAAACGGCTACATACCGAAAAGCGTCATCGACAAGGTCAATACCTGGCTTCGGGACTATCGAAACGGGAAAGCGAAAGACCCCATCAATGCTGCCGAGTGAACCGCACTGGGTAACCGGCTTCCGTCACGCGCTGATGCGCATGGAATCCTTCATGGCAGGCGCCTCCCTGCTGCTGTTACTGTCACTGGTCTTCGGGCAGGTGCTGGCACGTAATTTCTTTGCCTCCGGCATCCCCCACGCTGATATCCTGTCACGCTACATGGTGCTGTATGTTGCCTTCTTTGGCGCGGCACTCGCGGTTGAACAGCACAAGCACATCCGTATCGATCTGGTGGCCGCCTTTCTCGACACTCGCCGTATCAGGAAGTTGCGGGCGCCCCTGTATCTCATTTCAGCGGGACTCTGCACCATCATGACCTGGGCGGCGATGCGATTCTGGTACGATGACTGGCAGTATGTTGCCGAACACGAACGCTGGTCCTCGATACTCGCGCTGATTACCCCCTTCGGTTTTTCGCTGTTGTCACTGCACTTCCTGCTTGGCGGCCTGTTCAGACAACCCCCGGATCACGTCAACGATTCATGACATTTGCGCTGATCGCATTGCTGGTGCTGCTGGCCCTGCTCGGCCTGCCGTTGTTCGTGGCGCTGGCCGGCGGCAGCTTGCTGGCCACCTACACTGCGGGGCTGGACCCGGCGCTGCTGGCGGTTGAACTCAACCGGCTGGCGTCCTCCCCCTATCTGGCCGCCATCCCGCTGTTTACCTTCGCCGGCGTGGTGCTCGCCGCAGGCGGCGCACCGCACCGCATGATCCAGCTGTTTAATGCCACTGTCGGCTGGCTGCCCGGCGGCATGGCCGGTGTCGCCATTGCCTCGTGCGCCTTTTTCACGGCCTTCTCCGGCGCATCGGGCGTCACGATTCTTGCCCTGGGAGGGCTGATGTTCCCCATGCTGCTGCATGCCGGATACAAGGAGCGTTTTACGCTTGGCCTGCTGACGACGTCCGGTTCGCTGGGACTGTTGTTCGCGCCCAGTCTTGCCATCCTGCTGTACGGAATCGTTGCCGGGGTCAGTATTGACGAGATGTTCCTGGCCGGCATGATTCCGGGCGTGTTGCTCATGGTGTTGCTTGGCCTTTACGCCATGTATATGGGCCGCAAGGCGGCCGTGCCCCAGCACCGGTTTACATTTGACTTGCTGGGCAAGGCCCTGCGTGAAGGTATCTGGGACTTACTGCTGCCTGTCGGCATACTCGTTGGCATCTTCGGCGGTTACGTCACCATCAGCGAGGCGTCCGCCTGCACCGCTGTCTATGTACTGGTCCTGGAAAGCATCATCCACCGCGAGATTCACCTGATAAAACAACTGCCGGGACTACTCAGTGATACCGCCGTCCTGGTTGGCAGTATCCTCATCATACTGAGTGTCGCCATGGGGCTGACCAACCTGCTGATCGACGCACAGATACCCATGAAGATACTCGGCTGGATGAGCACCAATGTCGATTCGCAACTGAAGTTCCTGCTGTTGCTGAACGCATTCCTGCTGGTCGTTGGCTGCATGATGGATATCTTCTCGGCCATCGTGGTGGTGGTGCCGCTGATCCTGCCCATTGCCGAGAGCTATGGTATACATCCTGTACACCTGGGTATTATTTTCCTGGCCAACCTCGAGATCGGCTACAGTACACCGCCCGTCGGCATCAACCTGTTCATCGCCAGCCAGCGTTTCGGTCGCCCGATACTCTCACTGTTTCGTGCCGCCATCCCGTTCCTGGTACTGATGATCGGCTGGCTGGCACTGGTGACCTACATTCCGTTTTTCTCGTTGTGGTGGCAGCCCTAGCTGGCCAGCCATTCTTACCGGGACCGCTGATACGGCATGCGACGGGCAAGGCACCTCACGACTGCAACCTGCGGACTGCTGCTGGTCTGTGTCGCAATACTATCAGGTTGTACCGACAGCACACCGCGACTGCCACCCTTACAGGAAAATACGGTCATCCTGGCCTTTGGTGACAGCCTCACCTTTGGAACCGGCGCCAGTGAAAACCAGAGCTACCCGGCCGTGCTGTCGCAACTGACGGGGCGCACCGTGATCAACGCGGGTATCCCGGGTGAAGTATCCGCACAGGGCCGTGAGCGCCTGCCCGCACTGCTGGACCGCTACCGCCCGCAACTGCTGTTGCTCTGCCACGGGGGTAATGACCTGTTACGCCGCATCAATACAACGATCACGCAGGCTAATATCGAGGCCATGGTCGACGCAGCCATACAGCGCAACATCCCTGTACTGCTGATAGGTGTGCCGAAACCGGGTTTGCTGTTTCTGGACACCGCAGAAATTTACAGCGAGATTGCCGAGAAATACAAGCTTGTCTATGAAGGCGAGATTCTACCGGACGTGGAATCTGACAGTGCGCTGAAGTCCGACCAGATTCATCCCAATGCCGACGGCTACCAGCGCATCGCCGCGGCTATCTACCAATTGATGACAAAAAGTGGTGCCCTGCCCTGACCCCGGTTTATAAAGCCAAAAATATTTTTTGCCACGGAATCCACGGAAGAACACGGAAAAATAAAAAGCATTATCAGGGATAATCCGGGAAACTCCTGATCTGTGCCATTCTGATGTAAATCTTGATCCAGAAAAAAATAACAGCCTGGACCCCGGCTTTTGCCAGGGTGACGGCTTATTCAGTTACACTGAATATATTTCCGTGTTCTTCCGTGGATTCCGTGGCTATTAAAAATACTATCGCTCAGCGGCGTTTGGCGACCGCGACATTATTCCGCAGGTACACGGGCACGGCCTGTTCCGGTGGAACCCTGATACCCTGCTGGAACGCATGCACCCCCAGCCGCGCCACATCAGCGGCACGCGGTTCCAGATCCGGCATCAGCCGGACGACCTGTTCACCCAGACGGTGCAGCAATTGCTTGCCATAAGCGCCCCAGCCACCGCCCACACCAACCCAGTCGCCTGGCCCCGCATTCGGCACACTGTCCGGCGTACAGACGCACTCGCCGCCCTGCAAGACCACGCGACCATCCCCGGTCCCTGTATAGCAACCCCAGTAGACCTCGTCCTTGCGCGCATCCATGGCGGCTATCACCTGCGGCAATTTCGATTCGCGCATCCCTCCCAGCGCCAGAGCAGCCAGTGTCGAGACCGGGACCACCGGCAGCCTGGCGGCAAAGGCGATTCCCTGCACCATACTGGCTGCAATACGCACACCGGTAAAGGAACCGGGGCCGCGGCCAAAGGCAATGGCATCCAGTTGCTGCACTGTCAGGCCCGCCTCCACTAGCAGCGATTCAATCATGGGCAACATCAGCGCCGCATGTTGACGCGGCGCCAGTGCATAACGCTCCAGTATTTCACCTTCCACTGACAGCGCGGCTGAACAGGCGGGTGTCGAGGTTTCTATCGCAAGCAGGATGGATGACATGTGCGAGACGATGATTGCGTGTTCAGACAACGGGTTCAGTGAGCGCGGGACTGGCAGCTGCAAAGAAGGCATGCACCTGTTGACTGTCAGCGGTGCTGGGCATTTGCGGCAGACTCTTCAGGAACACGCGGCCATAGGACTTGCTGCGCAGGCGCGGGTCGCACAATACCAGTACCCCGCGGTCATGGCGGTCACGAATCAGCCGTCCAACGCCCTGCTTCAGATTGATTACCGCCTGCGGGAGTTGATAGGCCATAAAGGGATTGACGCCCTGCTGCCGCAAGGCCTCGATACGTGCCTGCAGGATTGGATCGCCGGGTGAACTGAACGGCAGCTTGTCGATGATGACACAGGAGAGTGCCTCACCACGTACGTCAACACCTTCCCAGAAGCTGCCGGTTCCCAGCAACACGGCATTGCCCAGTTCCCTGAAACGTTCGAGTAATTCCCGCCGTGGCGCGGTCCCCTGCACCAGCAGCGGGTAGTCCAGCGTATCGGCAAGTTGTGCGGCCGCTGCCTGCAACGCCGAGTGGCTGGTAAACAGGACAAATGCCCGGCCGGCGCTTGCCTGCAGCACATCACGCGTACAGGCAACCACGGCATCGACATAAAAGCGGTCGTTCGGTTCAGGCATATTGCCCGGCAGGTAGAGCAAGGCGTTGCTGCGGTAATCAAACGGACTGTCCAGTTTCAGTTGCCGGGCATCCTCGAGACCCAGTTGACCGGCGAAGTGTTCGAAGCTGTCACCTACGGCCAGGGTGGCCGAGGTGAACACCCAGGCACTGGACAGATTGTCCAGGCAATTCCTGAAGACAGGTGCAACATCCAGCGGCGTCAGATTGAGGCGAAACGAGGTACGAAATGTCTCGAACCAGTGGATGTATTCGCCACTCGCATGCTTCATCAGCAACGACAGACGGTCCTTCAGCAGCACGGCGCGCGCACGGCAGCTCTCCAGGCCCTTGCCACGCTCCGCGGCAACCACCAGCCAGTCCGTCAACTGCTGCAGACAGGCGGACAACTGCTGCAGGGCCTCCTGCAGTGCCGGGTCGGCCGAAACTTCCGACCAGGCCGCACGCCGGTCCTGGCCGAGCACCAGCCGCAGCTGGTGGGTCACTGTCTCGAGCCGGTCCGCGGCCTCCGGCAGGTCCTGCATGTCGCCGGCTTCGCGGACATGCTCCAGCCGCGTATCGCGTACCAGGTCACGTAACTGCTGACTGCCCAGCGTGGTGCCGAAAAACACCGAGGCAACCTCGGGCAACTGGTGCGCCTCATCAATAATGAAGGCATCCGCGCCGGGTAACAACTCACCAAAACCCTCTTCCTTCAATACCATGTCAGCAAACAACAGGTGATGATTGATCACGACGATATCTGCTTCCAGCGCCTGACGCCTGGCCTTCACCACAAAACAGTCCTGGAAGTATTCACACTCCTGCCCGAGGCAATTCTCGACCGTGGAGGTAACCCGCGGCCAGATTGCAGAATCCTCAGGAACGCTGCCCAGCTCGGCGATGTCACCGCTCGCAGTGCGCGCTGACCAGGCACGTATGTCCTCCAGCTCGTGTAACTGCCTGCCGGACAACCGGCGGCCCTCACCGGCGGCAATCCCCAGTCGATGCCAGCACAGGTAGTTCGCACGCCCCTTGAGCAGTGCAGAGCGTACCGGCGCCTGCAGTGCGGCACGAACAACCGGCAAATCCTTTGCAAACAGCTGATCCTGAAGATGGCGCGTGCCGGTAGAGATGATAATTTTCTTTCCCGATTGCAGCGCCGGCATCAGGTAGGCAAAGGTTTTCCCGGTACCGGTGCCCGCTTCAACGATCAGGATTGCATTGGCCGCGAGGGTGTCGGCGGTTGCCTCTGCCATCAACTGCTGTTCCTTGCGTCGCGAAAACCCGGGCACACTGCCGGCCAGCGGCCCGGCATTTCCCAGCAGATCGGTGATTACGGACACGGATACGCTGCCGCGGGTCAGCGAGCACCCAGTTCCCGTGCACGTTGTTCAGCGGCGGCAGCTCCCGAACGGTCGTTCAGCTGCCGTCTCGCCTGTGCAATCAGCAACCAGTTGCGCGATTGCTGGGCATGATTGCCAGCGGCAAGACTGTTTGACTTGTTGGCCAGCTGCTCCGCCTGTGCGGGCTCACCCTGTGAAAGTCGTAGCGTCGCCAGGTGATACCAGAGGACGGGATTGCGAGGATCGATACGGATAGCGCGTTCCAGCGAGGCGGCCGCAGACTCCAGGTCCCCGGCATTGGCCTGCTGCTCGGCCTGCTGCAGCAAGGCGATGACAGCAGGCACTTGCCTGTGAGCAGTGACCGCGCTCGCCGGGGCAGGTGCATACCCGGGCGCTTGAGGTTCCTGAGGCGGCTGTTGAGCCGACAGTGGCTGACCCTGCTCGACAACCGGTGTCGGATGTTGTTGTGACGGTGCCGTACTGCAGCCATGGACCAGTATCAGGACCAGAACAGCCACTGGTATACGATGGAAAGTGGATAACTTCATTGAAATAACTCCTTGAACCAGTCAACCGGGTCGGGCAGTGCCTGGTTGGTATTCACGCAGGATGCATACTGCACTGGTTCGCTGCCGGCAATAAAGGGCAATTGTACGGCATCCGGGCAGCTGCTATCCGCCAGCAACCCGGACGCCGGCTCGATCCATTGATAGTCGATGCCCTCAACGGCGGGTTGTACCCAGCCGCTGTTATTGAATTGTGTAAACAGGTCACGCCAGACACGCAACGCACCCGTGGAACCGGTCAGCCCGGTGGACTTGTTGTCATCACGACCGACCCACACCACACCGAGGCGATCACCGGTAAATCCTGCAAACCAGCTATCACGCAGATCGTCGGTGGTGCCGGTCTTGCCGGCAACATCCACGAGTTCAGGCAAGGACTGGTAGATACTGCGCGCGGTACCCTCGCGCACCACGAAGCGCATGGCGGTGTTGATCAGATAATCCGGCGCCGGATCAATGGCAGACTGCACACTGAGGGGATAACGCTGCAACGGGGTCTTGTCGGCAGCGAGTACGGCGTTGATAGCGCGCAAGGGGGTGCGAAACCCGCCGCTGGCAAACGTCTGGTACAGGTAGGTCACTTGCAGGGGTGTCATCTCGACCGCACCCAGCACCAGCGAGGGATAGGGATTCAGTTTCTGCTCCACACCCAGCCGCCGCAGTGTTTTGATTATGGATTCAATGCCCAGTTCCAGGCCAAGACGCGCAGTGCTGACATTATAGGAATGTGCCAGCGCACGGTACAATGGTACCCGGCCATGATTCTTTTTGTCATAATTTCCGGGTTCCCATACCACCCCGTTTCGCGCCGTGAACGTCAAGGGGCTGTCATCCAGCAGGGTCGCCAGCGTGTAGCGCTGCGGTTGCTCCAGTGCCGTCAGGTAGACAGCCGGCTTCAATAACGAACCCACCTGTCGGTGCGCATCCAGCGCGCGGTTAAAGCCTGCAAATGCCGGGTCACGACCTCCAGCCAGTGCCAGCACCTCCCCACCCTGTACCGAAGTAACGACCGCCGCACCCTCCAGCGTATTCGCCTCAAGCCCGCGGTCACGCTCGAGGCCCTTCAGGCGTGACCCCAGCACGCCTTCCAGCTGCCACTGTACCTGCGGATCCAGCGTTGTAAATATACTCAGCCCTTCGGAGGTAATGTCTTCATCCTGGTAGTCACGCCGTAACTGTCGACGCACCAGATCAAGAAAGGCCGGAAACGTGTTAATGGCCTTTCTCTGGAAATCGCTGACACCCGGCTTGCTGGCCTTTGCGCGCGCCGCTTCCTCCGCTGTGACAAGTTCGAGTTGCGCCATCACATCGAGCACCAGGTTGCGTCGCGCAATTGCGCGTTCCGGGTGCCGCCGGGGATTGTAGTAAGAGGGTCCCTTGACCATGCCGACCAGCAGTGCGTACTGGGCAATATCCAGTTCAGCCAGTGGCCGTTCGAAATAAAAATAACTGGCGAGCCCGAAGCCATGAATGGCACGGTTACCATCCTGGCCCAGGTAGACCTCGTTCAGGTAGGCCTCGAGAATCTCGTCCTTGCTGTAATGCCACTCCAGTAACAGGGACATGATGGCTTCATTGATCTTGCGTGTCAGCGAACGTTCACTGCTGAGAAAGAAATTCTTCACCAGTTGCTGGGTCAAAGTGCTGCCACCCTGCACCACGCCCCCTGCGCGGATGTTCGCATACACTGCACGTGCGATCGCCGCGGGCGAAACGCCATGGTGTGAATAGAAGTTGCGGTCTTCAATAACAATCAGCGCATCCGTCAGGCTGATCGGGACCTCATCGAGTTGCAGCAGGACACGATCTTCATTGTGCGCCGGGTAGAAACTGCCCACCAGCACCGGATCCAGCCGCAGCAGGCTGCGTGCCTTGCCGCCGCCGGCATCCGTCAGCGTGGCCAGCTTGCCGCCGGTAAACGACAGGCGGACATTCGCAGAGGCGTCCTGTCCATCCCAGAAATCAAATGGCCGGGATATCAGGTGAAATTCATTATTGTTTCTCGAAAATTGACCGGGTTCCCGCGGTGACACGACCGGGCGATAATGCAGTGCCTTCAATTCAGTGACAAACTGTTCTGCGCTCAGCTCCAGCCCGGCATACAACTCCAGTGGACGCGCATAGACACGTGCCGGCAATGACCAGCGTTTGCCAGTGAACTGGTGGCGTACCTGGAAGTCCAGATAAGTGACATACGCAGCCAGCATAAGCGCCAGCACAAGCGCGATACGGATCAGGAGGGGACGTCGCGATACGACTTTCCGACGGGACTTTTTCCGTCCACGCCTGCGGCGTTTGGCCATGTTCTGAGAATACCTGCGAGTGTAAGAGACTGAAGTTGCGCGCCATCATACCCGAATCGCTGAAAACTGCATCCATCATCACCCTGCAGACAAAAAATCCCCGGGCAGGCCGGTGAAAATTTACGGAGACCTGGCAATAATTCTTTTATTAACTGTTTATTTATTATTCGATGGGTGGAAGGCTGTGTACAGGAGACACATCTGTCTCATCACGTCCGACAACCTCCTGGATGCTTGTAATCAGTCTGGAAGGTGCCTCAATTGGCACAGGAGCGCTTGGCACGCGCGAATCGCGACAGCTAACACCGGCCTTGCAATAGAAAAACGGCGGTCAACCGCTTGCGGGTCTATGACCGCCGCCTGGCAATGTGCGAGTGGTAGCAGGTGCGTATTTTGTCGTGCTGCTACCCTAGAAGCCAGCCTTGTCAATAATGAGAATAGCTGGCGGAATCAACGCCGCAATGAATATCAGGACACCGCACACGTAAACATAGATTGTTCGCATCATAGAAGCCCCCCAGCTCCAGATGGCTCTGTAACGGTCATCCTGCCGGGTTCTTGAGGTGTATGGTTGTGACAGGTTGCAGCGTTGACCGTGTGCCGGGTCATGCGCGCGAAGACCTGCCGGCTATGCGCACTCACCTGCAGAGCGGCGTGATTGCCAGTTTCACGTCCACGGGGAATCGCCATACCCGGGAAAACCGTGGGCTGGTTACTCCAGCTCCAGGGTGAAACTCAACTGCTGTGGCGAAGAGAACCAGCGCTTGCGGCTTACCTGCAGTATCACGCTCTCCCCCGGTTGCTTGTCCCACATCGCCAGATGCAGATCCGTCATGTCTTTAAGCGGCTCTCCATTGATGGACAGGAACCGGTCACCGTGCATCAGGCCGGCACGGGTACAGGGGCTGTCAGACAGGCAGGTGTCGACCGTGGGAACATCAGCCTTGTCATCAAGCAACACCCCGAACTTGCCGGAGGGACTCAGCATGCGTGGCTCCGTCAGCAGGATAAAATCGGCCAGGTCAGGTTCAAGAGCACCCTCCCAGCCATTGAGTACGATGGCGCTGCTTACCGGCTGGCGGCGCACCAGCCGCCGGGGGATACCGCTGCCCCGGGCAAGATGTCCGCTGCCTGCCAGTATCACCATGTGATAATCCGGATGTGCAGCGAGATAGTCCGCGGCCTGTTGTGCCATCCCCTCATCCCAGAGTAATTGCACCTCGAGAAAGTTGTCGAAACTGCGCCCGTTATCCGGATGCTGGTTAAAGACCTGCCTGAGGCGCTCCTCATAGGCATCATCGGACCGATCGATAGTGGACGGTAACTGTGCACGCTCTTCTGCGGCCAGCGCATCGACGCCGCTGCGTCCGACTTTTCGGGTGAGTTCGACCGGCAGATTAAGGGCGATCACTGGCAGTTGATGTTCACGCGCGTAACGCAGAATCGGTGCATACAGGCGGTAATCAAAGCCCCAGCGATTGTAATATTCGGTGCCGCGCAGCATTTCCTGCTCGCTCAGGCTGCCCGCGATATAGTCGTCGAGAACCCCCTGGAACGGTTGCTGAAAGATCTCCATGCCGATAGCCAGCCGTGGATGAATGGCATGCAGGCGGCGGATAATTTCGAGCTGCGTAAGATGATGATCGAAACGATTGTGACTCTCACTGACAAACACAACACGCTTGTCGGCCAGGCTCGGGATAATGCCTTCCAGGTCCGAGACCCCGCGCATATCCAGGGCCGTCGTTCGATTCACAGGTCCCGGTTCATGCCCGGCTGCCGCATGTTTATCTGCCATTGAGACAACAGCCGGGTCCTGGTGCGCCATGGGCGTACACGCTGACGTCAATAGCAGCATCAAGAGCACAGACAGGAACGGGCCTGCCCGCCTCTGCATCCTGCTGTTATTGCCAGTCAGCGATAAACACATTGGTTTCACCTGTTTCCTTGCCAAACCGGTTGGAAGCGAACACCAGCTGTTTCCCGTCATGCGAGAACATCGGGAAGCCATCAAAACCTTCATAGTGTGTGATACGTTCGATTTCCCGGGTGTCAATATCGATCATGTAAAGATCAAAATTTCTCCCTTGCGGGTCGTGCATGTTGGACGAGAAAATAATGTGTTGCCCGTCAGGGTGCCAGTAAGGCCCGAAGTTGGCAGCGCCGTTACGGGTAATCCGGACAGGTTTGCGTTCCTTGAGGTTCATGATGTAGAGCTCGAGTACGCCTGGCCGGATCAGGCCGTCGGCCAGCAGTGCGCGATAATCCGCCAGATCCTGGCCCTGCGGGCGTGAGGCACGCCATACAATCCACTCACCGTCCAGTGAGAAGAACGCACCGCCGTCGTAGCCGGCTTCAAAGGTCAGTTGTTCCACGTCGCTGCCGTCCGGTTTCATCAGATACAGGTCCAGGTCACCACCCCGTAGCGACGTAAATATGATCCGGTCGCCCCGGGGTGAATAGACGGCCTCTGCATCGTAACCCGCGGTCTCGGTCAGCCGTACCGGGTTTTCACCTTCAGGCCCGGCCCTGAAAATATCGTAGTCTTCATACAGCGGCCAGACATAGCCACGGGAATGGTCCGGCTTCGTTGGGCAATGCTCATGCTTCAGATGGGTGGAGGCATAGATGATGGAGCGGTTATCGGGTGCGATAAAGGCACAGGTCGTCACACCCTTGCCGGAAGAAAGCTGCCGCACCTGACTGCCGTCCGTATTCATCCGGAAGATGGCATCGCATTCAAGGTCGCCGCGCGTGGACTGAAAGATCAGTTCAGTGCCGTCTCGGGAAAAATAGGCTTCCGCGTTCTGGCCGCCGAAGGTCAGTTGTCTGATGTTCTGCAGGTGTGTCTCCTGTGGAAAGGCCGGTGCTGCTGACCCGGGCATGTCCACTTCCCCGGCCAGCAGCCACCCGGTCCATGGCATCAGCAGAACGACAATCGTCGTGTTGATCGTCTTGCGAGTCATTACTATTCTCCTCCCTGTCAGGTCGCTAGCGTCCAATCAGCCGGGCAGAGGCCTGATGCTCGTTGTCATCGCGCCTGAAGGTAATACTGACCGCATCACCCGGCGCAAATTCCTTCAATGTCTGTGCATAGTCACGCAAATTGCTCACCGCTGTTTCGTTCACCGCTGTGATGATATCGCCGGCCCTGAGACCTGCCAGCGCCGCCGGAGTCTGTGCGCGTACCTCGGCAATCCGTACACCGTTTCCGCTGACGGCATAATCCGGCACGATACCCAGGCTGACGCGTCGTTCAGCCTGGGCAGACGGCGCTGCGAGCCGCCGTTGTGCCCTGCCCGGATCGGCAGTCAGTGCCTCTGGTCGTGCGGCCAGATAGATCGTTATCTCCTTCAGCACCTGCGCTGTCTTTGTCAGGCCGGCCGCATCGATCTTTTCCGCCGTATCACTGCTGCGATGGTAGTCCGGGTGTGCGCCGGCGAATAACTGTACAGCAGGCACCCCGGCCTGGATGAAACTGGTCTGGTCACTGGAACCGATATCATCATTGACCGGCTTTACCTGAACTCCGGTGACATATTCGGCACCGCGCAGGATATGCACCCACTGTTCTGCGCTACCGGTACCAAGTACCAGCAAGGGCCGTGCCTCCAGGCGTCCCACACTATCCAGATTGACCATGGCCATCATGCCGTCAGGCGGAAAGCGCGTGGTGTTTTGAAGAAAATATTTCGAACCCAGACGACCTGCCTCCTCACCCGTAAACGCGACGAACACGATGCTGCGCGGTTGTGGCTTGCCAGCCAGCACCCGTGCCAGCTCCAGCAACACGGCCACGCCACTGGCATTGTCATCGGCACCGGGGTGAATCCGGCCCCGTTCACCGCTATGGGCCCCGACCTCACCGCGACCGAGGTGGTCATAGTGCGCGCCAATCACCAGGCTCTCGCCGACCCGGGCGGGGTCGCTGCCGGGCAGGATGCCGACGACGTTACTCAGGCTAACCGCCTTGCCGAGTTCCGGGACCTGCACCTGCCAGGTCTGCAACCAGGCTTCACCATCCTCTGCGCCGGGCTGCAGACCGGCTTCACGAAACTGAGTGGCGATATACCCGGCAGCACGCTGCAATGCCGGCGTGCCCAGGCCCCTGCCTTCCATGGTGACATCGGCCAGCCGGGCGATGTCACGCTGCATGCGCTCCACTGAGAACTCCACCGGGGGTGCCACCAGCGGGGTGCGGGGTGCCAGCCGCGCGTGCCCTGACACCACCGGCATACCTGTTTCCTGCCCGACCGCCACCGACAGCGGCGAGTGCACAACCGGCCACTGCCCCTTCAGCACATTGTCCGGGGCCTCGCCGCTAAAGGCCAGGTAACTGTACTTGCCGTAATGTGGCAGTTTGCGGCCCAGACCAGGCAGTGCCGCGACCTGCCCGGCAGCCAGCCAGCCCAGCGCCTGATCGGGATTCCCGGAGCGTCGTCCCATGACGACAATGGCATGTTCATCCTTGCCCAGGCGGGTGCCGTTGATCTGCACGGCAGTGTCCTGGTCCTCAAAATCATAGTCGTCAAGCGCCTGGTCGAGCAACGGACGAAAGCGGTTGTGCCAGCCAAACAGCCACACACTGCGATCATCGGGCAGTTGCTCCAGACCGCTATCGGCCACCACCTCGATCCGTCCCGGTTGAGCTGCCTGCCAGGCGCGCGCCAGGCTTTCATAGGCTGACTTGCGCCCTGCCGGTGCGGCATCCGGCAATACAATCAGCAACTGCTCGGCACCCAGGGCCTGGCTGATGGATGGCGGGATCTCATTGCGGTGCAGGCGCCGGAACACATCAAACTGTGGGTCGATATCGAGCCTCAACGGCCGTGCGGGCAGCTCCAGTTCGATCGTTTCGCGCTTCGAATCGAGCCTCACCACGGTCTGCCAGGCCTGTTGCCGTCCCTCCAGCTGTATGGCGAGTGGTACCTGGAGCCTGTAGGGGGCCTCATCCTGCACCTGCTCGATTACCGCAGAGAGTACGAAGCCGTCATGCTGTGGTCGCGCACGTGTCTGTGAGACCTGCAATTGCGGCGCCCCGGTGCGCTGCACCCATTGTGCAAAGAAATCACCCAGTGGCTGCCGGGTGGCCTCGCTGAAGGCTTGCTCCACCGCCCTGAACCCGGCAACCTGGAAACGGTTCCTTGCGTAAAGCGATTGCAGGCCCTTGATGAATCCCTCATCCCCGAGTTCGCGGCGCAACATATGAAACAGCATCAGCGTCTTGCCATAACCCACGGCCTCGGTCACGGCACTGTGGCGGCTGCGAAATGCCGTCAAGGGAAAGTCCTGCTGTTGACGGACATAATCGGTGTACTTCTGCAAGGTACTGCGCCGGTATTCGACACCCTCCCCGCGTTGCTCCTTGATCAGGTGATCCGCCAGGTAACTGGTCAGCCCTTCGGCCCAGTTGCCGCGGCCATAGTCGACGTAGACCCCGTTGCCCCACCAGTTATGCAGAATCTCGTGTGGATACGAGGAATGCAGGATAAAGGGAAAGCGGATCACTGTCGGACCCAGCAGGGTGAAAGACGGCATGCCATAACCCGTCTCCCAGAAGTTTTCCACGAGGGCAAATTTTTTATAGGGGTATGGCCCGATCAGTTCGCTGTAAAGCCGGACATACTCGACGGTCGCATCCAGGTACTGCTGCGCCAGCGCCGCGTCCGGCTGGCGCAATAACACCATTGCCTGTACACCGTTGGCCGCCTGTGTATATTCGGTGAATTGTCCGGCAACCAGGTAAATTTCCTGCTGGGGCCATTCACAGCGCCACTGTTCCCGGACGTATTTCGCCCCGGACTCGTGTGCCACCCGTTCCCCCTGGCTCATGCCATACCAGCCTGGTGGCAGGCGCAGGGAGAGATCAAAGGTCATCAGTTCACCCCTGATGCGCGGATACCAGAAGCTACTGCCGGCCAGGAACACACCCTGCTCCGATATCGTGCCCGCTGACTCGCGGAAACGACGCGCGTACTCCTCGCCGCCCTGTTCCAGCTCATGCCGGATAACGCCCTGATAGCGCACCGTGAAGCGGGTCTGCCCCGCAGGCAGTTCAACCCGGTAGCGCAGCAGTTCGGGTTCGGGTATCTGCGTGGCAATCGTCGGTACAGGCTTGCCGGTTTCAGTGCCGCGCTCGATTACCGTCAGTCCCACACCCGGGGTCAGCATCCGGGGTGCCAGCCCGGGGTGCAGGGCGAAATCCACTATCGAAGCCTGCCCATCGGGAACGGTAAGGGTATCGGTGACCTCGATGTGGCTGCGATCGGCGTTGACAACTACCTCGATGTCGTGATGAACCACGGCGCCAGCAGGCGATAATGACAGCCACAGCAGGCACACCAGCCAGACACTGTTACGGGAACGCATCATGGAAATCAGCACAGTCACAAGGTAATGAACAAGCATTATTGATTACGCAACAGCCTGCGCCCGGCAAACAACGGCACGGAAATGACACTGCAACCCGGGAGGCCAGGGCATCTGACAACTTGCCCTGACCGTAGTTTCATTACGACGAGGAGGACAATCTGCCAATGACCATCAGGCTTCCGCCTGACCCGGTCTGCCTGAAGGCCTTTTGATCCTTGTACGCGCTCACCGAAGCGATCCCGGTATGTGCACGCACGATAAAAACTGCAGCGAATCAGCCTTTTTCCAGTACTCGCGGCATCAGCTCCACCAGGTTGCAGGGACGCGTACGGTAGTCGAGCTGGTGGCTGATCAGCTTGCCCCAGCCGGTACGGCAGGCGCCGGTGGAACCTGGCAGGCAGAAAATGAAGGTCGCATTGGCCACGCCGGCGACCGCGCGTGACTGAATGGTTGAGGTGTTGATTTCTTCGTAGGAGACAGCGCGAAATACCTCGCCGAAACCATCGATCTGCTTGTCGAACAGTACGGTTATGGCTTCCGGCGTGCTGTCGCGCCCGGTGATGCCGGTACCACCGGTGGTAATTACTGCATTGATGCTTTCATCGGCAATCCATTGCGATACAACCGCGCGTATCCGGTAGATGTCATCCGGGACGATGCGCTTTTCAGCCAATGCATGTCCGGCCCCGGTCAACAGCTTTGCCAGCGTGTCACCGGACTTGTCATTTGCATCGGTGCGCGTGTCGGAAACCGTCATCACAGCGATGTTCAGCGGTTTGAATTCACGCTCATTGGGATTGTTTGACATGATTACTCTCGCAGCTTCAGATGAGGTTTTGAAAGGGCTGGACCACGACTTCCTCACCGGCCTCTACGCCGGTGCGGTCAGGTTCGAGCAGGATAAAGCAGTTAGCCTCGCTCATGGAGCGCAGCACACCTGAACCCTGTGCACCGGCGCTGCGCACGGTAAATTCACCCGGGGCAGATTGTTCCAGCACGCCGCGCTGGAATTCATAGCGACCAGGGCGTTTTCTCAATGCGGAGGTCGTGCGTGCCCGCAGCGTAAAGGCCCCGGCCCCAGCCGCGCCGGACTCGCCGCCCATCTTCAGCAGCGCCGGTCGGACGAACTGGAAATAGGTCACCATCACCGATACAGGATTCCCCGGCAGACCGAAGAACACGGCATCGTTGATATGACCGAAGGTCACCGGCCTGCCGGGTTTCATGGCGATCTTCCAGAACGACATGTTGCCGAGCTTCTCCAGAGTCTCCTTGACGAAATCTGCCTCACCCACTGAAACGCCACCGGAGGTAATAATGGCGTCGGCAACGGCGGCGGCGTCAGTAAGCGCCTGCTCGACGAGCGCACGCTTGTCCCGCACCACACCCATGTCGATGATCTCGACATCGAGTTTTTTCAGCATGCCGTACAGGGTATAGCGGTTGCTGTCATAGATCTCGCCGGGAGCGAGCGGCTCGCCCACCGGGCGTAATTCATCACCGGTGGAAAAAAAGGCCACCTTCAGCCGGCGATAAACACTGACCTCACTCAGACCAATCGAGGCGAGCACGCCGATATCAGCCGCTGTCAGTTGCTTGCCTGCCGTGAACACCGACTGCCCGGCGGCAAGGTCCTCGCCGGCCGCGCGCACGTTCTGACCGCAGCGGTGACCGCTGCCGATGCGCACCGTGTTCGCCTCGCGTTCGACCTGCTCCTGCATAACGACCGTGTCGGCACCTTCCGGCATCATGCCCCCGGTCATGATCTGCACCGCCTGGCCCGGTTCAATCGGCGTCAGCCACGGACGTCCTGCCCAGGACGTACCGGGCACCGGGAATACCCGCACGCCCGTCTCGGGCAGGTCGGCAGCACGTACCGCGTAGCCGTCCATTGCGGAATTGGTATGCGAGGGGACGTCGATCGGAGAAACGACGGCTTCCGCAAGCACGCGTCCCAGCGCCTCACGCACCGGCAGGATCTCGGTCGTGCTGACGGGCGTGACGCCCGCGAGGATCCGTGCCTGCGCCTCGGCCACGCTGAGCAGACCGGTGTTCAGTTCGTCCTCACAGCTGGGTTGTTTCTCAATTTCATGTTTCTGCATTTTTGGTATCCCGTTTCCTGAACCACATCGACAAAAGTAATCGCCGTGTTGGCGATCAGCCGTAAGGAATGATCTTGCGTGCGCCACCCTCCGCCTCAAGCGGCAGCGACTGCAGCTGACCCGACTGCAGTGACAGGTGTTCATCACACAAATGGGCGATGGTATGGAATTCATGACTGGCGACAATAATGCTGACGCCCTCCTCCTTCAAACGCTTGATCATGCGATAGGACTGACCGCGCGATTCGCTGTCCATATTGCTGGTCGGCTCGTCCAGCAGCAGGATCCTCGGGCTGAGAATCCGCGCACGGGCGAAGGCCACGCGCTGCCGCTCGCCGCCGGACAGATCATGCGCATTGCGCAGCTGCAGGTGACTGATGCCGGCCCAGTCCAGCGCCTCCGACACCTTGCTGGATATGTTCCGCAGAGGCAAACCGCGGCGGCGCAGCCCATAGGCAATATTGTCGGTCACGCTGCTGTCGAACAGGTAGGGATGCTGGTGCAGGTAGATAATCTGGGTGTGCATTTTCCTGCACAACCGGCGCCACGATAGTACCTGCCCCTCAAAGCTGACCGTTGCACTGTCCGGCGTCTCGAGGCCGGCGATAATGCGCAGCAGTGTCGACTTGCCTGCACCGTTCCTGCCACTCAGGGCGACACAACTGTGCTCATGGATGGCCAGCGTATCGATATCGAGAAGCAGCTGGCCGTGAATTGACTTCCGCAGGCCGTTGTAGCGCAGTATTTCCCTCATGATGTCATCATCCCGCGGCCCGAGAAAAATGCCAGCAATCCATTCAGGATCAGCGCCAGCGTCAGCAGCACCATGCCCAGTGCAATCGCCTGCGCGAATTCGCCCTTGGACGTCTCCAGTGCAATTGCAGTCGGTATGTTGCGCGTGTAGCCGAGTATATTTCCTCCGACCATCATCGAACAGCCAACCTCGGCGATGATGCGCCCGAAACCGGCAATCAAGGCCGCTATCAGGCCGAAACGGATTTCATGAACCAGTGTAATAAAGGCACGACCCGGTGTAGCGCCGAGCGTGACGGAGGTTTCCCAGACGCGGCGGTCAGCAGCCTGGAATGCCGCATGGCTCAGGGCGATCAGCAGGGGGAGCGACAGCAGGAACTGGCCGATGGCCATGGAGGTTTGGGTAAACAGCAACTTGAGATCACCCAGCGGGCCACTGCGCGAAAATACCAGGTAGACAGTCAGGCCGACGACGACGGCCGGGATCGACTGCAGTGCACTGAACCCGGCGATCATGGCGCGCCGTCCCGGGTAGCGCAGGTGGGCCATCATGAAGGCCACCACGAAGGCCAGCGGCGCCGCAAACAGGATGGCCTTCACCGATACGCTGAAAGAAGTGAAGATGATGATCCACAAGGCCGGGTCGCCCGAGAACAGCAGGCGGAACGAATCGGCGGAAGCCGCGGACAGACTGTCCATGGACTATGGCGTTACCGGGTAGAACAACTGCTCACCCTCCACCTTGTAGCCGGCAATCAGGGCGTGCGCCTCGGGCGAGGAGAACCAGTCGATCAGGCGCTGCGCGGCCGCATAATTGACGTCCGGGAAACGTTCAGGATTGACGGCAATAATGCCGTAAGGGTTACGCAGATCATCCCCACCGGATACCAGCAACTGCAGCGGGCTGTTGGCCCGATACGCCAGCCAGGTGCCACGATCGACCAGCGTGTAGCCATTCATCTCACCGGTGATTTGCAGCGTCTGGCCCATCCCCTGACCGACCTGGCGGTACCATTGACCTTCAGGTTGAATAGCCGCCTGCTGCCAGATAGCCTGCTCTTTCTTGTGGGTGCCCGAGTCATCACCGCGCGAGACAAAGATCGCGTGCGCCGCAGCGATTTTGGCAAATGCACTGGCGGCATCCTGCATGCCCCGCACGCCCGCCGGGTCCCCGGGTGGTCCGACAATCACAAAATCGTTGTACATGATCTCGTGGCGTGCAAGGCCATAGCCGGCCTTGATGAAGGCCTCCTCGGCCGCCCTGGCGTGCACCAGCACCACATCAACATCGCCACGCCGTCCCAGCTCCAGCGCCTTGCCGGTTCCGACCGCAACGACGTGCACGCGGATGTTGAGTGCCTGTTCGAAGGCCGGCTGAATCACGGTAAACAGGCCGGAATTATCCGTGCTCGTGGTGGTCGCCATGCGCACAATTTCCGGTTCACCAGCCACAGCATGGGTGGCGGCCAGCAAGACCCATGGGAGTATCCACTTTGCAAAATACCGTCTCATACACAACGCTCCTGTACTGGTTTTCGTTTAGTCCCGATGAACACAAACCCCGACTCGACGCTCATGGCACCGCCTGGCTGCGGATGCAGCACCACCCGCCGACCCTCATCGCACCACGAAACCCGGGGTCGGGGGGTAATCGTCGTAGCCCGTAACAATCTGACACAGGGTAGGTGATGAAATCAGGCAATCCATGGGACATCTATACTACACCATGGATTGGCATCCTTGATCATTCAGCCGTAGTATGGAACCAGATGATGGCAACCAACACAACAGGCTATCCAGCAGGTTCCTGATATGTCGCGCCCAGAGGGACACTACCGACCCGAGATTACGCATGCGGGGCTGACCCCTACCCACCCGGTCAGCGTTGTCGATGAATTCAATAGCGTGCGCGAGGTCGAAATTCCCGGCGAGTCACCACTCACCCTGTATGTCGATGAGCGTGAAATCGTCACCCTCATGACCATTGGCGCCCATCCGGAAGCGCTCGCACTGGGTTACCTGCGCAACCAGCGTTTCGTGGACAGCCTGGAGCAGATAAAGTCAGTCCGCGCTGATCATCGCACCGAGTCGGTCAAGGTGACCACGTTTCATGGCATTGATGGCTGGGACGAGAAACTCAGGAAACGTACGGTGACGACCGGTTGCGGTCAGGGCACGGTATTCAGCTGCACCCTGGACTCACTGTATACCTTGAAGCTGCCGGCAGTCACACTGCGCCAGTCGACGATCTATGCGCTGCTGGATAATGTGTCGGACCGCAACGATATATACAGACGCGCGGGTGCAGTACACGGCTGCGGCCTGTGCCAGGACTCGGAAATACTCATGTATACCGAAGACGTCGGGCGCCATAATGCCGCCGATGCCATTTCCGGCTACATGTGGCTGGACGCCATCACTGGCGCGGGCAAGGTGTTTTACACCACAGGTCGCCTGACCTCGGAAATCGTCATGAAGGCAGCCCTTATGGGCATTGCGGTGTTACTCTCGCGCTCCGGTGTCACCCACATGGGACTGGAACTTGCACAGGAACTGGGTATCACCATGATTGCGCGCGCCAGGGGAAAGCACTTCCTTGTCTACAGCGGGGCGAGCAATATCATTTTTGACGAGCAACCCGAACAGCGACAGCCTGCGCCTGCTCGCTAAACCATGTCATTCAAGGGCAATCTTGCCTTCCACCGCATGCACCAGCCCGAGCGCAGCGATTTCCAGTGTCATGGTTGCCTTGAGCGGAGCGCTTGCATCCAGCTTCCCGGCTGCGGTCGCTTGCTGCAGCGCCTTTTCGACTTCCCGTTGCGAGGTAATACCAACCTTCTTGAGGAATTTCCTGATTTCCATGTTGACGATATCTTCGTTCATTCTCCACCTCCGGAACAACACCAGTATCCAGTACTGTTACCCGTGCAGTGTAGTGAACACTTGCAGACACTGAAAGGGGAAAACATTCCATGCCGGTAAAATACACACCAACGGGGCAGGATATCACCGCTGTGATCCTCGCCGGTGGCAAGGCACGGCGCATGGGCGGGGAGGACAAGGGCCTTATTGAACTGCATGGCCGGCCGCTGCTCGACTACATCATTGCCGGACTTCGTCCCCAGACCGGCCATATTATTGTCAATGCCAACCGCAACCTGGAGCGTTATCGCGAGTTTGGCTATCCCGTTGTCAGCGATTTAATGGGTGACTTTTTCGGCCCGCTGGTGGGCATGGCCACAGGCATGCAGGCCGCTGTTACACCCTTTATCCTTGCGGCACCCTGTGATTCGCCGTTCGTGCCGGCACAACTGTGTGACACGCTCAGCCGCGCGATGGAGGCGGCGGATGCCGACATCAGCGTTGCGCATGACGGTATGCGCATGCAACCGGTTTTCGCCCTGTTGCGTTGCGAGCTGCTCTCCGACCTGCTGTCCTACCTCAAGGAGGGGGGCCGCAAGATAGATACCTGGTATGCGCGGCACCGCCTGGCACTGGCCGATTTTTCGGCCTCGCCGGACGTCTTCCTGAACCTGAACACCCCTGAAGACCGGCTGCTCATTGAGAAAAAACTGGCCGCAGAATCGATGTGCCGTTGATCGCGCGCAGCCGTGATCCTGCCAGCGGCACACCCATCAATGGGCGCCGCTCAAACCGCCTGTCGCGCGACCCCGTGGTGACACCGGGTTACGCGGTCTCAGCCTCATGCATGGCGCCAGTCTGCTCCGGGGTACAGCCCGGCACGGCCAGCAACTCCTCGGTGAACTCGGGCAATGCGGCGGAAGTGCTTGCTGACCCTGGTTTGCGGCCTGCCTAGAATCCCATCGCACAACCATCCTTGCGCGGGTCCGATGCACCGTGCAACACACCCTGTGCCCGGTCAATAGCGATCATCTGTGCACCGCCGAGCGGCGTATCCGCTTCCTGCACCTGGTGACCAAGACGGGCAAGTGCCTGACGGGTTGAGTGGGGAATGGGCCGTTCCACACGCAGCACACCCTGTTCGACATGAAACCGCGGCGCATCAATGGCTTCCTGTAAATCCATGCAGAAATCCAGCCAGTTACTCAGTACAGAGACCTGACCCAGGGGTTGGTAACTGCCACCCATGACGCCAAAAGACAGTACGGGATTGCCGTCGCGGTAGGCCATGGCCGGGATAATGGTATGCAGGGGGCGCTTGCCCGGTGCGATGCAGTTATTGTGATGTTCATCGAGGACAAAACAGGCACCCCGGTTTTGCAGGAGTATTCCGGTACTGCCCGCCACCAACCCGCTACCGCCCGGGTGATAGAGGCTGTTGATGAACGAGACAATATTGCGATCCCTGTCCACTACGGTCAGATAGACCGTATCCCTGTGCGCTGGCAAACCGGGCGAGAGCGGAAAGGGCAGCGCCGCGCCCGGATCGATGCGGGCGTATTGCTGTTGCGCGAAACGTGGCGACAACAACGCAGCAACGGGAACATCGCTGAACGCCGGATCGGCAATGGTGCGCGCCCCTTCTGCCTGGGCGAGCTTGAAGGCCTCGGCAAGCAGGTGGATATGCGCCGGACCGAGAGGCTGCAGCGCCGCAAGGTGTGCCTGCTCAAGAATGCCCAGCATCATCAGCACGGTGATACCCTGTGCATTGGGCGGCATCTCGCAGACCGTGAGACCACGGTAATTACCGGTTAGCGGTTCAACCCATTCACTGCGGTGGCTGGCAAGGTCATCGAGTTCCAGCAAGCCATCCTGTGCACGGCTGAAGCGTATGATTTCATCGGCCAGGGACCCTCTGTAGAAGGCTTCCTTCCCATGCCCGGCGATCAGTCGCAAGGTCCTTGCAAGGTCAGGAAAGCAGTGACGGGCACCTGCCATAGGGGCCTTGCCAGCCTGCAGCATGCTGCGGGAACTGTCCGCTGACTGCCGGAATAGCTGTTCATGGCACTTCCAGTTGGCGGCAATGACCGGTGTGACGGCGAACCCGTTTTCCGCGTAGTGAATAGCGGGTTCGAGCAGTGCCCCGAAATCATGGCTGCCAAAACGCTCAACTGCGGTTTGCCACGCATCCACGGCACCCGGAACCGTTACCGACAGAATTCCCCGTTCGGGCACCGTCGCACAACCACGGGCACGCAGCGCATCAGGGGTTGCACGGCCAGGCGCACGACCACTGCCGTTCAGCGCATGCAGTTTACCGGTCGCTGCCTCATGGTAGAGAAGGAAACAATCGCCACCGATGCCCGTAGACAGGGGTTCGGTGACGCACAGCGTGGCACTGGCCGCAACGGCCGCATCCATTGCATTACCGCCACACTTGAGTATTTGCAGTGCGGTGGCCGTTGCCATGGGCTGGCTGGTGGCAACCATGGCATTGGCCGCCATAACCACCGATCGACCCGGGTAGTGAATGTCTCGCATAAGGTTATCCGGAAACGACGCCTCCCGGATACAGGCAGGCTTGCTTCAATCAGTGGGTCATGATGGTGACTATTTTCGAGTGCAGCATCAGGTATCGCGTTACCCCGCCAAACAACAACTCGCGGGCACGCGCATGACTGAAGCCACCGACAATCAGGAAGTCCGCCTTGACTTCGGCACAGACGTTAAGCATCGACTCACCGATCGTATCACCCCTGTCATCCAGCACCTCGATATTGGCCTTGACGCCATGCCAGGAAAGATATTCAACCAGCGTCTTGACAGCCGGCTGCCTTTTCTTCGAAACCAGCACCGTCATTTCATCCAGGCCCTCGAGCCATGGCATGGTCATGGCAAGGGCACGCGAACACTCGACACTGTCGTTCCAGCCGAGGACAATCCGCTCACACTTTCTCACGCTGCTTTTTGGCGGTTCAATCAGCACCGGTCGACCTGTTCTCAACAAAATTCCCTCGATGGCACGCCCCATGGGTGAGCGGCGCATCACGCCTTCCTTGAGCTTTGGCCGCGGCACCGCAATGACATCGCTGACCCGGCCATGATGGGCCAGTACATTGTCAACGGCACCGAACTCCTGATGCCATGTCGCTGTCGCTCCACCCTGCCTGACCGGACGGTCACTGATCGGAATATCGTTATCCATACAGTGCCCTTCGAAAAACTCCTGTAGTTCGGCGGCTTTTTCCAGTGCATGCTTGTCAGCCTCGACTTCAACAGTCCTTCTCAGTGTCGCAGGCAAACTATAGGTCCCGCTTCCCGCGATATCCGATCCACGCACCATGACATGCAAGGCCTTGATATGTGATTCGAAACGCTTGGCGACCATAAATGCCCGGCTGAGGGCCGCAAAACTGCCCTTGCTGCCATCGATAGGAACCAAAATGGTTTTTATCCCCATAGCTGTATCCTCATTAACATACCCGGTGTGTGTTCAGCGTCCGGCCAGGTTTATTCCAGCCAGTCCACGTAGTCATTTACATGTTCCTTCAAATCGTTGGTATGTTCGCGTACATACCGCTCTGACAGATCCGCATCGCGTTTTTCCAGGGCCTCGATGATGTGCATATGATCAACGATTGAATGTTGCAGTCGTTGGCCCTCCCGGATAGTGCGCTGACGTATCGGTCGCATATGGATAAATAATCCCTCGGCGATTTCTTCCAGAAGCTCGCACCTGCTTAATCTGATAATCGCCTGATGAAAGGTAATATTCTTGTCCGAATACTCGTCTATATGCGCGCTTGCACCCTCGGAATCCTTGAAGGTTGAAAACATTTCGCGTAACCCGGCCAGCTCTTCGTCCGTGGCACGCACCGTTGCCATGCGCGCCGCGAGACCTTCCAGTGCGCTCCAGACACAAATCATTTCGAGGATTTCCTGCTTGGTCTTGCGAACCACGAACGCGCCACGGCGGGGTATGTTATGTACCAGCCCTTCCTGCTCCAGCCGGGAAAGCGCCTCACGTATCGGTGTTCGGCTGACCCCGAGGTCTTCCGCCAACCGTCGTTCGTCCAGCTTGGGGGCCTCATCGTCGGCGTAGATATCCATCGCCAGAATGGCGCCCTTCAAGGCCTCGTAGACCTTGTCTTTGAGTACGACATCTACATTTAGCGGACGGAGTTTGATGTCTTGTTTGGCCATAGCCTGTTGGTTACCTTCATTAAATTATGTCAGCATATTGTATACAATATACTAGATATACAGGTACGTAAATGCTCATACCCGCCTGCCGCCGCACCGACCTCAGCTGAAATACCAGCCATAGGCGAACTTTGTCGCGTAGAAGGTCACAATCACCTGCGCCATCATCAGCAGCGTGCTGAACAGCTTTATTTGCCGGACCCTCTCGGCAGAGACAGGCGCCTCGACCGCTTTGAAGAAAGTCCTTTCTATCCAGATCCTCAGTAGATGAAACGGAACGCCCACCAGCAGTACGGAGAAAAACACGCCGAGCAGCAGGAAAATCATGGACTTGAAAGTCAACAGCGTCTGCCACCCATGACTCCGCACGATCAGGTAAATCGCAGAGCCGATAAACACGGTGATGGCGAAGCCGCCCGGACTGGCTCTCTGCACTTCCACTACCAGCTTCCCCGGCTTGCGCGCCCGGGAGCACGTAAACGCCGCTGCGGCTGACCCGGGCACGCTGGTGCTTTCCGGCGCACTGCCTAAGCCGCCCCGGATTCAAGTTCCGCCAGGCGCTTGCGCAGGCTGCGCTCCTCATTGAAACGTGTGGTTTCATCACGAATCACCGCGACAATACCACTCACCGTCTGCTCCACCGAGTAGAGCAACGCGACGGTAAACGCAATGGACACACGGTGTCCTTCCTTATGCATCGCCGGTACCCGCAGCACATCCGTCGCATAGCGGGTTGTTCCTGTCTGCATGGTCTTGCGATAACCATCCCAGTGGCTTTTCCGCTGCTTCTCCGGAATGATCAGATCTAGGGATTGCCCCAACGCCTCGTCTTCCGCATAGCCGAAAATGCGTGAAGCCGCCGGGTTCCACATCGTTATTACCCCCTCCGCATCAGAGACAATCACGGCATCACCAATAACGTTCACGAGTTGTTGAAGATCGATATCCGTGTGCAACGCTCTGCTCCCTGACGCCTGTGTTAAGGGTTGGCCCGGTGTACGCCTTCCATGGCCGTCATTGCACCCACCGGACGATACCCGGAGACGGCGTGTTAAACGGCGTTTGCCTCATGCATGGCGCTGATCTGTGCCGGGGTATAACCCAGGCCGGCCAGCACCTCGTCGGTGTGCTCGCCCAGCAGCGGTGATGCCGTGATCTCCGGCTTCAGATCCGAAAACTTGATCGGGCTGCCGATGGTGAGGTAGCTGCCGCGCACCTTGTGCGGCACCTCGACCACCGAACCGCTCTCGCGCAACGACTTGTCCTCGGCCAGCTCCTTCATCGACAGCACCGGCGAGCAGGGAATGTCGTACTTGCGCAGAATATCCACCGCCTCGAACTTGGTCTTGTCCTTCAGCCAGTCCTCGATGATCGCAAAGATCTCGAAGATCTTGTCCTGGCGGGCCTCGGCCGTCATATATTCCGGATCGTCAATCCACTCAGGTTTGTCGAGCGCACGGCAAATCGGCTCCCAGGCATGACCCTGGATGGTGAAGTAGATGTACGCATTCGGATCGGTTTCCCAACCCTTGCATTTGAGCACCCAGCCGGGCTGGCCGCCACCGCCGGCATTGCCGCCACGCGGCACGACGTCGGTAAACTCACCGTGGGGATACTGCGGATACTCCTCCAGATAACCCACCCGGTCCAGGCGCTGCTGGTCACGCATCTTGACGCGACACAGGTTCAGCACTGCATCCTGCATGGAGCACGCCACTTTCTGGCCCTTACCAGTCTTGTCGCGACCGATCAGCGCCGTGAGGATGCCGATGGCCAGATGCATACCGGTATTGGAATCACCCAGGGCCGCGGCACTCACCGTCGGCGGCCCGTCCCAGAAGCCGGTGGTGGAAGCCGCACCGCCCGCACACTGGGCGACGTTTTCGTACACCTTCAGGTCTTCGTAATGATGACCGTCGCTGAAGCCCTTCACCGAGGCATGAATCAGTTTCGGGTTGAGCTCCTGGATACGCTCCCAGCTAAAGCCCATGCGATCGAGTGCACCCGGTCCGAAATTCTCGACCAGCACGTCGGATTCCCTGATCAACTTCTCCAGGACCTCCTTGCCTTCCGGGGTCTTGGTGTTCAGCGACAGGGAGCGTTTGTTGCTGTTGAGCATGGTGAAATACAGGGCATCGGCCTCCGGAATATCACGCAACTGGTTGCGGGTGACATCCCCCGAACCCGGGCGTTCGACCTTGATGACGTCGGCGCCAAACCATGCCAACAACTGTGTGCAGGCTGGCCCGGCCTGCACGTGGGTGAAATCGATAATCTTGATACCGTCCAGCGGTAATTGCTTGCTCATGTGTGCGTCTCCATCATCCAACTCATTGAAAATACGATTGCTGATAAACACGGCCCGTGAGGTAAACCCACAGAGTCTCGCCCCTGAGCCGCATGACCTACTTTTGGTATACTGTATACAATTGATGGCTCAGTGTGTCAAGTATCACCAGGCGAAAACTGCCAGGCTACGTCGGGCAGCGGCTATTTTTATACGTGCAATCAGTCCTTTGGGCCGATCCCGGTACCCACGCTCAGAAAGCCGGGCAAGCGGCACATTTCGAACCAGTTGGCCAGGCCGACAGCGGTGTGCGCCGCATAGAGGGCGTCGATGCCAGCAAAGATCTGGCCGGATGCATCGCGAGCGTGCAACTGCTGCTTCGCTGCTGCAACGCTCACACCAAATTCGTTTGCGCTGTCGACCGATGCAGACAGATCGACAAAGGCAAGCACGCTGTCCCTGTTTTTGGATTGCAGAAACTTAACCTCGTGGAGGCTGGCGGCATTATGACTGTCATAGAGCACAGTGACCGGCGGCTTTAGTGTATCGGGATCAAAGGTTGTTTTTTTCATCACGTCCTCCTGGTGATGCAAGCATTAAATATTTCACGGATAACGGACAGGAATCACAGCAGCGGTACTCCTCTTAAAACCCTGTGAGGAACGTAATCAAGCGCTTCAATGATTGCCGGCACCCGTATACCCATGGTCAAAAATACTCCGCGTTCACCCACATATGAACCAGGATGCTCGCCCCGTAACCGAGTGCGATGACCGGTGTCCATTTCAGGTGACTGAAGAAAGTGTAGGTTCCGCGCGCCTGCCCCATCAGGGCAACACCGGCAGCCGAACCGATTGACAGCAGACTGCCGCCAACACCCGCGGTCAGCGTCACGAGCAGCCACTGTCCCGGAGACATATCCGGCTCCATCGTCAGCACGGCAAACATCACCGGAATGTTGTCTACAATCGCCGAGAGCACCCCGACCATGACGTTTGCGAACGTTGCCCCTATGTCAACGTACATCGCCTGCGACACCAGTCCGAGGTAGCCGATAAACCCGAGTCCGCCGACACAGAGAACCACACCGTAAAAAAACAGCAACGTGTCCCACTCGGCACGGGCGACATGGCGGAAGACCTCGAACGGGGTCACATCGCCCAGCACCTCGTTTGCCTTGTCATCACTGTAGTTCGGAAGTTCACGACTATGGGTCTTGCGCAGGTAATAGCCGAAGAATTGCAGATAGGCGAGTCCGGTCATCATTCCCAGCATGGGCGGCAGATGCAGGAAATTGTGAAAACAGACGGCGGTGGTGATGGTGGTGAGGAACAGCACCATGATCACCCCGGCGCCCCGCTTCATCCTGACCATTTCTCCCGCCGCCTCGGGCTTCACATCAGGGATTGCGAAGTGCATGAATGCAGCCGGCACCAGGAAATTGACCAGCGAAGGGATGACGAGATAGAAGAAGGACCAGAAATCAACAATCCCTTTCTGCCAGACCATCAGCGTGGTGATATCGCCGAAAGGACTGAATGCGCCCCCGGCATTCGCCGCAACGACGATATTAATACAGGAAATCGCGACAAAACGCGGGCTTTCGGAACCTACCGCCATGACCACCGCGCCCATGAGCAGGGCCGTGGTCAGATTGTCCGCGACAGGAGAGAGCATGAACGCCAGGATGCCGGTGAGCCAGAACAGCTGGCGATAACTGAAACCCCTGAGTGTCAGCCAGGAACGCAAGGATTCGAATACCAGCCGTTCATCCATTGCATTGATGTAGGTCATCGCCACCAGCAGAAACAGCATCAGCTCCGCATACTCGAGGATATTGTGGCGGACTGCCTGCTCCACGACGGACGGCATGCCATTCTGTGTATAGACAAAGGCAATCATGGCCCAGATCAAACCCGCCGCCAGGATGACCGGCTTGGACTTGCGCAGGTGCGTGAACTCCTCCGCCATGACCAGCAGATAGGCGATACAGAAAATAACAATCGCGGCAATCCCTACACCGTGGTGAGTCAATGCAAGTGTCCCGGACGTCGCTTCGGCCGACGCCCAGGCAACAGGGGCAACGATCACCAGCAACAGCACAAGCAAGGAACGTCTCATTGGGGGGTGCCTTCTGTCTGGATACGCTGAACTGATATCGGGAGCGGTATCCTGGTTTCCGCTTGCACGCGGGCAAGCGCCTGAGGACAGTGTCTGGCACCCGTCCCTCGAAGACAGGCTGGATGCAGAAATCCGGGTAGACCCCATCTCCCGGCTTGCCCGGACAACCATCGCCATCTCATGATTGCGATTCACCCACCACAAGCAGAGATACCGGCCTGGCAAGGCCTTGATGGCGCCCTGCAGTGCAGCCCTGACACCCCGTATACTCATGGCTCCGACCCTGATATCACGGTTTGCTGTTCCCTTCGGCGGTTACGACCTTCGTCAATTTGGTATATTGCATACATGTAAGGCATGCATAAGCCATTTATATACAATGGCTTATGCCCTCCTTCGCCAACCCATGCTGCCCTTGACAACAACAGTATATAATCATATTATGCTTTTCTAAATTGCATCTGGTATGCAGAATACATTTTTCGTAATGCGTCAATCCGTACTCTGCACCGCAACCTTCATGGAACTGGCACGATCGTGCGCAACGCAGGAGTATATACATGTCAAAACATAGTGATACCGGAAACACCCTTTCCCGCAAGAACGCCCTCGGGAATTGCTCGACCGTGCTGGGCATTTACCAGATTGCCGTCGGGATAGTGCTCATGACCGCTTCGGCATCCGTTTACTCGCTGCTGCATAACCCCGCACTGCTGATTCCTGCCCTCATGGGCGCCGCCCTGCTGTTCCCCGGGGTCAACGCCTTTCTGGTCTGCCGCGATCACTCGACATTCCGCGGTCACCGCAGGACAACAGGCTAGGCAGTCCTCTTTACCAAGGGGGTCAGGACGTCTTCGGCCGGGCACCCGCACTGGAGATATAAAGCGCTGGTTTGTCTCACTGCGAACGACGGTGCCGAGGAGTCCATGCGAGTCGATCCCGGCCATGGCCTTACTTCTTGCCAATCGTACTGACAACGTTCAGATTACCGATACGTCCGGATTCAACCCCGGCCGCCGGATCGATAATGGCATCGATAAGCGTCGGCTTGCCGGACTTGATAGAGGCCTCCAGGGCCTCAGCCAGCGTTTCCGGGGTGGTGACGCGAACTCCTTCACCACCGAGCGCGATCATCAACTGATCGTAACGGGTGTCGGGATTGAACAGCATGCAGGAAACCTGGTGGTCAGGACTGGTTTCGTCACCCCGGTAGATACCACCGTTGTTCATGATGATAACGGTCACCGGCAGCTTGTAGCGGGTAATGGTTTCGATTTCCATACCGCTGAAACCGAATGCGCTGTCGCCGCAGACAGCAACGACCGGTTTGCCGGTTTCAGCCGCCGCGGCAACGCAGGAGCCCATACCGATACCCATCACCCCCCAGGTACCGGTATCAACTCGACGTCGCGGCAGGTACTGATCGATGATCATGCGGGCATTGTCGAGGGCATTTGCACCTTCGTTGACCAGGGTGATGTCTGGATAGTCCTTCAGCACATCGCGAATCGCGCCCAGCGAGTTGAAATAGTTCATCACCGGTGTAGCGGTGCTCAGCTTGACGCCCAGCCTGGCTTTGCTGCTGGCCACTTTCTCGGTGATGGCATCCGTCCATTCGGCACTGGTGGTCATACCCTTCAGGCCAGCACGCAGCGCGGCGACGCAAGAGCCGATGTCGCCAACCAGCGGCGCGGCAATCGGCACATTACTGTCGATTTCGTTTGCCTGGATATCGATCTGCACGAACTGCTTCGAACCACCCCAGGTTTTACCCTTGCCGTGTGCGAGCAGCCAGTTCAGGCGTGCGCCGATCAGCACCACCACGTCTGATTCGCCGAGCACGAGAGAGCGGGCAGCCGCCGCGCATTGCGGGTGGGTGTCGGACACCAGCCCCTTGGCCATCGACATCGGCGTGAAGGGCATTCCGGTTTCTTCAATCAATGCCTTGATCTCTTCGTCGCATTGCGCGTAGGCGGCCCCCTTGCCAAGCAGGATCAGCGGCTTTTTGGCCCCCTTGATCAGCCCGACGGCACGCGCAACAGCCTCAGGATCGGGAAGTTGCCTCGGGGCGGGATCGACCGGTACAAACAGTGATTTCGAACCGTCTGCGGCACTCATTGTTCTGGAGAACAGTCTGGCCGGGATATCAAGGTATACGCCGCCGGGACGGCCGGAAAGGGCCGTACGGATGGCGCGCACAACCGCAATGCCAATGTCTTCGGTGCGGTTAATCCGGTAGGCCGCCTTGCAATGCGGCCGGGCGATGTTCAGTTGATCCATTTCTTCGTAATCACCCTGTTGCAGATCGACGATTTCGCGTTCACTGGAACCGCTGATCATAATCATCGGGAAACAATTCGTGGTGGCGTTAGCCAGTGCGGTCAGGCCGTTCAAAAAGCCCGGCGCGGAAACGGTCAGGCAGATACCCGGTTTCCTGGTCAGGTAGCCGGCAACCGATGCGGCATAACCCGCGTTCTGTTCGTTTCGGAAGCTGAAGAAACGGTTGCCGCGTGCTTGCCACAAACGGCCGATCTCGGTCACCGGAATACCGAGAAGACCATAGAGGGTGTCAATGCCGTTCATTTCCAGCGCTTCCATCAGCAGATGAAAGCCGTCGGTCAGCTCGGTGTCGACAGGTTGTTTTGCTGCTTCGTTACTCATTGATTAATACTCCCAGTTCACAAGTTCACTGACGTGTTCCGCCAGATGATCGGTATGTTCGCGTACCAGCCTTTCCGCCAGCGGTGCATTGCGCTGCTCCATCGCCTGAATGATTGACAGGTGATCCACGACAGATTCGGCGACACGGTCCTGCTCCCTGAGCGAGCGTGCGCGGATTGCGTGCACGTGGACGAACAATCCAGCCGTGATCTCCGACAACAACTCACATTTGCTCAGGCGGATGATCGCTTCATGAAAGCGGATATTTTTATCCGAGTACTCTTCGATCATTGCGATGGCACGTCCCGGATCTTCCAGGTGTATAAACGTCTCTCTCAGTTCCGCGATCTCTTCGTCACTGGCATGGGCGCACCCCATACGTGCAGCAAGGCTTTCCAGAGCTCCCCAGATGCAGATGATCTGCAGGATTTCCTGCCTGGACTTGCGCACCACAAACGTTCCCCGGCGCGGTTCCATGCGTACCAGTCCCTCCTGCTCCAGCCGCGCGAGCGCCTCGCGAATCGGGGTCCGGCTAACCCCGAGTTCCTCCGCCAGGCGGCGTTCGTCGAGCCTGACATCAGCGCCTTCTGCATAGATGTCCATTGAAACGATGGCCGACCTCAAGGCCTCGTAGGCCTTGTCTTTCAGCACGACACTGGCATCGACGGGACTGAGATGCATGTCAATGGGTACCACCTCCATTACCCCTGCAACCCGCCTTCCGGTCTCTGGCCAGCGGCGCGTTTTCGCTTGAGCGCCTTGAAAACCGGCATCAGGAACAGCAGCAACGCGAGACCCACAATGGGCCCGGAGATGGGACGCTCGATGAACACCATCAGTGACCCCCCCGACAGCAGCAGCGACTGGCGCAGCGAGGATTCGGCCAGGGGTCCGAGCACGATGGCGAGGACCATCGGCGCCATGGGGTAGTCGAGCTTGCGCATCAGATAACCGGCGACACCGAAGATGAGCATTAGCCAGACATCATGCATGTCCTGGGTCGGGGCGTAGCCACCCACCACGCACAGGATGAAAATGACCGGGGCCAGAATGGTGAAGGGGAGTTTCAGGACCCAGATAAAAATCGGAATAAAGGCCACATTCAGCAGCACTGAAAACAGATTGGCCACGTAGAGACTGGCGATCAGGCCCCAGACGAACTCGGTCTGATCGACGAACAGCCGCGGCCCTGGCTCCAGGCCCCAGATGACCATGCCGCCCAGCAGGATGGCCGTGGTCGGCGACCCCGGAATCCCGAGCGTCAACATGGGCAGCATCGAGCCGGTGCTGGCGGCATTGTTGGCAGACTCGGGAGCGGCAACACCCTGGATATTACCCTGGCCGAAACTCTTCGGGTTTCTGGACATGGTCTTGGCGAATCCGTAGGCCATAATGGAACCGGGGGTCGCCCCGGCGGCCGGCAACAGGCCGACAAAATAGCCCACAAGGGAGCCCATAATCATGGTCTTGATGCAACCCACCATTTCCTTGAGGGCACTTATTACACGCTTGACCGACACGACCGCCTGGGAGACCTGTACCTCGCCGCGACTGCTCTCGATGGTCCAGAGGATCTCGCCGATGCCGTAGATGCCGATCGCCAGCACCAGGAAGTTGATGCCGTGATAAAAACCCGGTATATCTCCGAAGATCAGGCGTGGCGCCCCGCTGATGACGTCCAGTCCAACCGAACTGAGCACCATGCCGATCATAATCGAGAAGAGGGTCTTGGGAATGTCATCGCCGCCCAGCCCGACAAAGGTGCCGAAGGCCAGCAGCATCAGCGCGAACTCCTCGGCGGAGCCAAATGCCAGCGCCACGTGCGCCAGCGGCGGCGCAAAGGCCGTGAACAGGATGACCGAGATGGTGCCACCGGTAAAGGACGCCACCGCCGCCGCGACCAGTGCCACGTCGGCCCTGCCCTGCACAGCCATCGGGCGCCCGTCGAAGGTGGTTGCCACGGCGGTCGAAGCTCCGGGTATACCCAGCATGATCGAACTGATGGCACCGCCGTACATGGCACCGTAATAAATCGCACACAGAAAAATAATGGCTGAAGTGGGCGGCACAATGAAGGTGACCGGCAACAGGATGGCCACGCCGTTGACCGAACCCAGACCCGGCATGGCGCCGATGAACAGGCCCACGGAACAGCCAATGACCACCAGGAACAGGTTCATCGGTTGCAGCGCAATGACAAAGCCGTCGAGCAAATGAGGGATTATATCCATGCTACGATCCTCGGGATAAACGAGTGGCAAGGAAACCGAAGCGACGTATTCCGCAAAAGGCAGTCACGGGTTTGCGCACTATAGAAAGATGTCATACAACGGGTAGAAAAGTGGTTCTGTAATGCCCTTGGGCAAGGTAATGTTCAGCAGTATTTCGAAGAAGAAGAAGGTGACAATCGGCGTAATGATTGCGAAGGACACCGTCTGCAGCCAGGAGTGCCGACCGATAATCTTCATGTAGAACACAAAGAACAACGGTATTGCCCCATAGACACCGATCCAGTGCATGGCGCCGATCATCATGGTCAGGGCACCGACGACCATCCCAACCAGCACGGCAGACTGGCTATCGAAGTAAGGCTCGGTTGACTGCGATTGCGGCGTTACCCCCCTGATGCCACGCACCAGTATCCAGATCGAACTCAGCAGCATGCCGGTCGACAGCCAGAAGGGGAACGCCCCACCGCCAGGTCCCCTGTCAGGGACCCAGCCGATGGGGAGCTCCGCGCTCTTCCACATCAGATAGGAGGAGAAAATTGCCAGCACTACCGCCATCATTATTTCAGCACGTCGCATTTGAATGCTCTCCCGCTATGCTCTGATCGCTCCTGATGAATGCCTGCCCGGGAGACCGGCTATTTTAATTCGCCGATCTCTTTCAGCATTTTCTCGTGGGTTTCATAATTCACCTGCCAGTAGTCCTCGAGATCATTGCCCGTAATGAACTCGCCGATCAGGCTCTTGGTTTTCATGTAGTCCTGCCACTCTTTCGAGTCATAGACATTCTTGAATACACCCTTGTAAAACTCATAGGCCTCGCTGCTCATCCCGGGCGCACCCACAACACTGCGCTGCATGTAATAGGAGTAAGGCTTGCCGAGCTCGGTCAAGGTCGGGACATCCGGGAATTGGGGTAGTCGTTCCTTGGTGAAGGTCACGATGGGCACGACGTCACCGGACTGGTAGAAACCGATGGCCTCGGACGGGTTGTTGACCGTGGAATTGACGTGCTGGCCGGCCAGCTGCTTGGCTACATCACCACCGCCCTTGAAGGGCACGTACTTCATATCCAGACCGTAGGCAGTGTTCAGGTACGCGGTAAGGAGTTCATCCTCCTGACCCCTGCCGGTACCGGCCATGGTCCAGCCGGAGCCTGCTTTCCTGGCGGCCGCCACGTACTCGTCCATGTTGGTAATGCCGCTGTCCTTGTGTACCCAGAGAATAAAGGTGTCCTCGGCCATGCGCGCGATGGGTGTGAAGGTCAGCGGATCGATGCCAAGGGCAGGCTGGCGTAGCGGGGTAGTGTAGAAGCTGTTCAGGGTGACCATGATGGAATGGTCATCCCCCGTCTTGCTCTTCATATGGATCAGCGCCTCGGCACCGGAACCACCCGCCTTGTTGACGGGGATGAAGGGCTTGGGTGAAAACTTGTGCTTCTGGATAACGGTCTGCATGAGACGGGCCATCTTGTCCGCACCACCACCGGGACCGGCCATGATGACAAATTCGACGGGCTTCCTTGGCACCCAGTCTTCGGCCTGAGCCAGGGATGTGGTTGCGGCAATGGTTGCCGCGGCGATCAGTGCTGCAGGGCACAGTGCCTGCTTGATAGATTTAGCTCTCATCAATACTTCCTCCTGATTGATTTTATAAATCCTCGCCCTGGCCGGGTTCACTTTTCCCGGTGTGGCGGGTGCTACCGCGGGTCATTCTCCGGTATTTGGTGTTTTGTATACAGAATACCAGTGTGTTAAAGAATAGCCCTATACAGATATTTTTCAAGCCTATTTTGAAAAAAAATCCTGGCAGGCAATACACAGCCAAACGTACCCAAAAAACCTGCATATCTAATTGTTTTTTTAGTATTTTTTATTATTGCGTTTCGCGTCAGCCGGGGCTTTGGCCGTTGCGTCGGCGTGCCCCTGATCCCGACGTCGCCCGGGTACATCGATAATCACCAGGCGTCCGTCAACGGCCAGCGGTTCATGCTGGACGTCCTGCTTGCCCGCATAGCACCGAATCGCCTCGGCGAAGTCCTGTGACGGGTCGTCGATGACCCGCTCGGCCCCGACGGCCTTGACCCGATCGACCTTCCCCGACAAGCCGCACGTGTGCTGTGCCGGATTCATTCATGAGGACTGCTTTCAAATTGCATCCACCCGGGCCGCGCAGAACTTGAACTCGGGTATCTTGCCGAACGGATCGAGGGCCTGATTGGTCAGCACGTTGGCCGGCGCCTCCGCGTAACAGAAGGGAATGAACACCATGCCGCTCGGCACCGCGCCATCCGCCCTTGCCCGCAGCTCGAGCACACCGCGGCGGGTCGAGACCCTGACCATGTCTCCGGGGTCGATGCTCATCCGCGACATGTCATCGGGTGACAGGCTGGCAACGGCTTCAGGCTCCAGTTCGTCGAGCACTGTGGAGCGCCGTGTCATCGCCCCGGTGTGCCAGTGCTCAAGCTGGCGTCCGGTGGTCAGGACCATCGGAAAGGTCTCGTCAGGCAGTTCGTCCGGCGGGATGATACTGGCCGGGACCAGCTTGCCGCGACCCGTTGATGTGGGGAAGCCGTCGCTGAAGACGATCTCATCCCCGGGCTGGTCCGGCGCCGTGCATGGGTAGGTCACGGACTCTTCCGTGGACACCCGCTCCCAGGTGATGTTATCCAGGGACGGCATGACACTGGCCATCTCGGCAAAGATCTCGCCCGGATCGGTATAGTTCCAGTCAAGACCGATGCGCCGGGCAATCTCGTTGGTGATCCACCAGTCCTGGCGCGCCTCTCCCGGCAACTCCACGGCCTTGCGACCGCGCTGCACCTGGCGGTTGGTATTGGTCACGGTACCGTCCTTCTCGGGCCAGGCAGACGCGGGCAAGACCACGTCGGCATGGAACGCGGTCTCGGTCAGGAAGATGTCCTGCACCACCAGGTGCTCCAGGCTGGCGAGTGCGTCCCGCGCATGCTGGACGTTGGGATCCGACATGGCCGGATTTTCGCCCATGATGTACATGCCCCTCAGCGTGCCGGCATGGATCGCCTCCATGGTCTCCACCACGGTCAGGCCCTTGTGCGGATCCAGCGGCGTACCCCAGACATCCTCGAAGTGCTGGCGAATGTCGCCGTCCTCCACCAGCTGGTAGTCGGGGTACATCATGGGGATTAATCCCGCGTCCGAGGCACCCTGCACGTTGTTCTGGCCACGTAACGGATGCAGGCCGGTACCTGGCCGGCCGACCTGCCCGGTTATCAGCGAGAGTGCAATCAGGCAACGGCAATTGTCCGTCCCGTGAATATGCTGGGACACGCCCATGCCCCAGAAAATAATGGCGGCCCTGGCAGTGGCATAGGTGCGCGCCACCGTGCGCAGGGTGTCGGCATCGATGCCGCAGACGGGTGCCATGGCTTCCGGCGTGAAGGTCCTGATGTGCGTCTTGAGATTCTCGAAACCCTCGGTATGCGCCTCGATATAGGACGGGTCGTAGAGTTTCTCCGTGACAATCACATTCAGCAGGGCATTGAGCATGGCCACGTCGCTGCCCGGTTTGAACTGCAGCATGTGGGTGGCGTGACGCTTCAGTGCCATTCCCCGCGGGTCCATGACGATGAGGGTGCCGGTCTTCGCCGCCTGCTTGAAATAGGTGGCCGCAACCGGGTGATTCTCGGTCGGGTTGGCACCGATCACGATGACCACGTCTGCATCCTTGACGGCGCTGAAGGGAGCGCTCACCGCGCCGGAGCCGACGCCTTCGAGGAGCGCGGCTACCGAGGAGGCATGACACAGGCGCGTGCAGTGGTCCACGTTGTTGGTACCAAAGCCGGTGCGCACCAGCTTCTGGAAAAGATAGGCCTCTTCATTCGAACATTTGGCCGAACCGAATCCGGACAGGGCGTCTCCGCCGTCACGGTCGCGGATGGTCTTGAGGCCGCTCGCCGCCAGCTCCAGTGCCTCTTCCCAGCTTGCCTCCCGAAAATGGCTTAGCGGATTTTTCGGGTCCAGATCCAGATCGCCGCGCTTGGGCGCATCATCACGACGGATCAGGGGTCGGGTCAGGCGTTGCGGATTATTGATGTAGTCGAAACCAAAACGCCCCTTCACGCACAGACGGTTCTCGTTGGAAGGTCCCGAACGACCCTGCACCGCGGCGATGCGGTTGTCCCTGACCTGATAGGTCAGCTGGCAACCGACACCGCAGAAGGGACAGATGCTGTCTATTTCCTCGAGTCCATCGGTCATGCCGACGCCCTGCCCGTCCACCAGCGTCGCCTCCATCAGGGCACCGGTGGGACAGGCCTGGACGCACTCGCCGCAGGCGACGCAGGTACTGGCACCCATGGGGTCATCCTGGTCGAAGACAATCTTTGCATGGTGCCCACGGAACGCCATACCGATGACATCGTTGACCTGCACTTCGCGGCACGCACGCACGCACAGGTTGCAGTGGATGCAGGCATCCAGCGCAACCCGCATGGCGGGGTGGCTGGCATCGGATAACGGTGACTCCCTGCGAGGAAAGCGGCTGTCGCCAACCCCGAGACGATCGGCCCAGCGCCAGAGACGGGAATCACGGTCATGGGCAACGTCCCTTGCGGGTTGATCCGCCACCAGCAGTTCCATGACCATACGCTGCGCCGTTCGGGCACGGTCACTGCTTGTCTGTACCTGCATCCCACCGGTGGGTTTGCGCAGGCAGGAGGCGGCGAGCACACGTTCGCCATCGATCTCAACCATACAGGCGCGGCAATTGCCGTCGGCCCGGTAACCCGGCGCCGGCGCGTAACACAGGTGCGGAATATCCGACCCGCAACGCTGCGCCACCTGCCAGATGGTCTCGTCAGGACCGGCCTCGACCTCCTGGCCATCCAGGGTGAAGCGGATTGCATCCGTCATGAGAAGTCCTCGCGAAAGTATCTGAGCACGGAATTGATCGGGTTGCCGGCGGCCTGTCCGAGCCCGCAGATGGAGGCGTCCGTCATGGTTCTGGACAGTTCGGACAGCAACCCTTCATCCCAGTGGTCACGTGACATCAGTTTGACGGCCTTCTCGGTGCCTACGCGGCAGGGTGTACACTGACCGCAACTCTCGTCCTCGAAGAAGCGCATCAGGTTGAGCGCCACGTCCTTCATGTTGTCCTGCTCGCTGAATACCACGACGGCGGCGGATCCAATGAAACAGCCGTACTCCTCCAGCGTGCCGAAATCCAGTGGCACATCGTCGATCGAAGCCGGCAAAATACCCCCGGAGGCACCACCGGGAAGATAGGCCTTGAAGCGGTGACCGTCCTGCATGCCGCCGCAGAATTCCTCGATCAACTCCCTAATGGTGACGCCTGCCGGGGCCAGCTTGACGCCGGGTTCCTTCACCCGGCCCGATACCGAGTAACTGCGCCAGCCCTTGCGGCCGTTGCGTCCCGCTCCGGCAAACCACTCGGGCCCCCGCTCGATGATGTCGCGCACCCAGTAGAGGGTTTCGACGTTGTTCTCCAGGGTGGGACGACCGAACAACCCCACCTCCGCAACGTAGGGTGGCCGATTGCGGGGCAGACCACGCTTGCCCTCGATGGATTCGATCATTGCGGATTCCTCACCGCAGATATAGGCACCGGCGCCACGCCGGATCTCCACCTTCACAGGGCCTAGCAGACCTTCAGCCTCGAGGCGTGCGAGTTCACTTTTCTTGATTGCCCTGATGGCCGGGTATTCATCGCGCACATACACATAGCAGGTCGCGGCTTCCACCACCCAGGCGGCTATCAGCATCCCCTCAAGGAAACGATGGGGATCACGCTCAAGGTAGTGACGGTCCTTGAAGGTGCCCGGCTCACCTTCGTCACAGTTGACCGCCATCAGCCGGGGACCTTCATAGCCGCGCACGATGCGCAACTTGCGTCCGGTCGGGAAACCGGCGCCACCCAGGCCGCGCAACTCCGAGTGCTCCAGCGCTGTGATGATCTCCTCGACACTGCGCTGTCCGGACAGGCACTCGCGCAACAGTCGATAGCCGCCGTCCGCGACATAGGCGTCATAATCCTTATATTCCGGCAGCAGGTAGTGCGTGCGCCCTTCACTGATCGCAGCGAACACGGCACGACTGTTCGTGTTCTGTAGATGATTGTGGCCGACCTCGACAACCGGGGCGTGCTCACAACGTCCCATACAGGGCGCATGCAGCACACGCACTTCACGGCCTGATTGCTCCCTTAGCTCTACCAGCATGGCCTGTGCACCGGCCATCTCGCAGGCAATGCCATCGCAGACGCGCACGGTCAGGGGCGGTGGTGGTTCCTCCCCTTCCCTCACGACATCAAAATGGGCATAGAAGGTCGCCACCTCGTAGACCTCCGTTTGCGACAGACGCAACTCCTCTGCCAGCGCCGCCAGATGGCGCGCCGAAAGATGGCCATACCTGTCCTGGACCAGATGCAGATACTCGATGAGCAGATCCCTGCGCCGGGTTTCGTCCCCCAGCAACAAGCGGATTTCAGCCAGCGCGGCCGGATCAACCTGGCGGCCCCTGGGTGTCTTCCTGCTACGCTTCTTGCCCGCACCCGGATGGCCGCGCTTGATAGCTGGCTGCGTGGTCTCTGTCATCACCTAACCTCCGAATGGTTGCCTGGTTGTGCCGCGCACGGCTCCCTCAACATTCTCAGACATTCCCCCTGCCCGGTGGATACACCTGCAACGAAAGCCGCATCGCTGGCAGGTGATCGCCGCAACGGTCGCGATGTTGCGCAACGTCACCTCCCGGTGACTGTCCTGAGTCCCGCATGATTGTATATTGTATACCAGAATTTGTGACTTGCAAGCGACCTCTTTTTACTCCAGCAGTGCCTGAAAATCTGCGGAGGGTACTCGTGTTTACGTCAGCTTGACTTTAGTACACTGCATACCAGATAAACACCCGGTGCAGGGCTTGCTGCTGATTGCATGACGGCCTTCGCACCGGGAGCAGGAAGACATGGCCTGGTTCACTGAAAAAATCAGTCAGACGAAGACGGGACAACCGTGCGGTCGAGACGATCCGGTTAGCATCACGCTCCCGGGTAAATCCATCAAAACACATGAATCCATCCACTCCGTGAAGTGTCGCCGAGGAGCAGCCTTATGCAACAGATCGAACACATCAAAGAATTTGGCGGTTGGCTAAACCGCTACCAGCATCGCTCCGCGTCCTGCAATTGCACCATGCGCTTCTCCGTTTACCTGCCTCCCCAGGCGGCCAGTAAGCGGGTACCGGTGGTGTACTGGCTGTCGGGTCTGACCTGTACCGACGACAACGCGCGCACAAAAGGCGGCATGCAACGCTACGCGGCCGAACTGGGTCTTGCGCTGGTGTTCCCCGACACCAGTCCGCGCGGTACCGATGTGGCGGATGGGCAAAACCGCTATGACCTCGGCAAGGGTGCAGGATTTTATGTCAACGCCACCCAGGCACCCTGGTCCGGGCACTACCGGATGTACGATTACGTTACCCGGGAACTGCCGGGGCTGATCGAGAGCGAGTTACCTGTCCAGCCCGGCATCAAGTCCATCAGCGGCCACTCCATGGGCGGTCACGGTGCACTGATCTGCGCCCTGAAGAATCCGGGGGCGTATCGATCGGTTTCCGCCTTTGCGCCCATTTGCAATCCAAGCGTCAGCGGCTGGGGGCAGGGTTGCTTTGAAGCCTATCTCGGTGAAGACCGGGATACCTGGCAGGCTTACGATGCCACTGCCCTGGTGGCAGCGGGTGCGCAACCGATTCCGCTGCTCATCGACAGCGGCACCGACGATGAGTTTCTGGCCGGGCAACTCTATCCGCAAAACCTGGCAGCCGCCTGCAAGGCGCGCGATTTCCCGCTGACGCTGCGCATGCAAGAGGGCTACGATCACAGCTACCATTTCATTGCTACCTTCATCGGCGAGCACCTCGCCTACCACGCCGACAAGTTAACCGGCGGCGATGATGCCGGTTGATGAGAATGTAGCCGGCAACAGTCAACGTTAACGCTTGCAGACGGAAGCAAACATGCCCACGACCCGAACAGTTGACATCAATATTCACTACCAGCGCAGCGGAAGCGGCTGTCCAGTCCTGTTTATAGGTGGCGTTGGCGGTGACCTGCGCAGCCGGGGAAACATCTTCGACAGTCCCCTTGCAGCGCACTTCGACCTCCTTGCGTTTGACCAGCGCGGAACCGGGCTTACCGACAAGCCGGATACCGTCTATACCCTGGCGCAGTACGCACAGGACGCAACGGCGGTCATGGATACCGTCGGCTGGGATGGCGCCCATATCGTCGGCGTCTCCTTCGGCGGCATGGTGGCCCAGGAACTGGCATTGAGGTATCCGGATCGGGTGCGCAGCCTGGTCTTGTGCTGCACCACGGCCGGGGGCGCAGGCGGATCTTCCTACCCGATCCACGAGCTGTCCGGTCTCTCCCCCGCCGAGCGATCACGAAAGATGCTTGCCATAGGGGACAGCCGATACAACGAAGCCTGGCAGGCAGCGCATGTCGAGGAAACAGAAACCATGCTGAAGGAGGCCGCAGCGGACGCATCACCCTTCCTGAAAGAACCCGGCGGTATTGCCGGCATCACCCGACAGATCGAGGCACGCAGCCATCACGACAGCTTCGATCGCCTGCCGTCAATCCAGGTGCCGACCCTGGTGTGTGGCGGAAAATACGATGGTCAGGCCAGGCCGGAGGCGGTCAGAAACCTGCACAGCCAGATACCGGCGGCCGAGTTACAGTTCTTCGAGGGGGGGCATCGCTTCCTGAGCCAGGACCCTGAAGCCTACCGTGTCATTGCCGGATTTATCCAACATCATTGCGGCGCTTCGAATTAGGCACGTGTAAACTCTCCGACCCATGTGAACTGCATAGCTGGCATCGTTATAAAAAAACCATGAGCAAATCCCTCCGAATCCTTGAACAAATTTCACTCGATAACCCGGACAGGATTGCCCTGACTGTACCCGGCGGGAACCCGAACCTGACCTTTGCCCAGCTTGTTGAGGCAGTCCGGAAAACGGCCGAGTCACTCCAGCAAGCGGTGGCCGACTGGCCAGAAGACCGGCCGATCGCCCTCGCCTTCTCGAACTGCCCGGAGTTTGTGGTTTCTTTTCTTGCACTGACCTGGAGCGGTATTCCCGCCATGCCGCTCAACCCCGCACTGACAGCGGACCTTGCCGCTGAACCGCTTGCCGACGAGCAACCGGGTGCGCTCATCGCACCACCGGGTCCGGGCGCCGTGCGTGAGGCGGCCTCGCGTGTAGGTGTACCGTGCTGGACGATGTTTCCGGACTTCCGCATCGACGACATGCCCGCGGGTGGCAAGGGCCGCAACACGGTCCCCGGCCCCGATACCCTCGCGCTGCTGCTGCAAACCAGTGGCACGACCGGCATGCCCAAATGGGTGCCCCTCACCCATGCCAATCTGCTGGCCTCTATCGACAACATCACGACCACCTACAATCTCTCTCCAGACGACGCGACACTGCTGGCGATGCCCCTTTTTCACGTGCACGGCCTGGTCGCCGCGCTCCTTGCCACCCTCTACAGTGGCGGGCGCGTTATCCTGCCACCCCGGTTTTCAGCCAGCCAGTTCGTGACATGGATACTTGCGGAAAAACCCACCTGGTACACTGCCGTACCCTCGATACACCAGATTCTCCTCGGCCGCCCCGAAATGCAGAACATCCCCGGGGGTCAGTTCCGTTTTATCCGCTCGTGCAGCTCGTTCCTCGCACCTGAAACCCGCACCCGCATGGAGGATCTGCTGGGTACCCCGTTGCTGGAAGCCTACGGCATGACCGAGGCCGCCCACCAGATCGCATCCAACCCGCTGCCGCCTGCGAAGCGCGTCGCGGGATCCGTCGGTCAGGCCACAGGTGTTGAAGTCGCCGTACTCGGGCCTGGCGGGGACATTCTGGCAGCGGGTGAGAAAGGTGAGATCGCCATTCGCGGCGACAACGTCATGAACGGCTACCTCGACAATCCCGAGGCCAATGCCAGTTCCTTTATCAATGGTTTCCTGCGCACCGGGGACCTCGGGCAGATCGACGCAAATGGATTTATCTCGCTGCTGGGACGCATCAAGGAATTCATCAACCGCGGCGGCGAAAAAATCTCCCCCGTGCAGATTGACGACGTACTGCTTGAGTGTAGCGGTGTCGAGAGAGCGGCCTCGTTCGGTGTGCCCGACACCATCTACGGTGAAGCTGTCCACGCCGCAGTTGTCCCCAATGCCCCCCTGACTGAAGAAGACATCCTTGATTATTGTAGGGGAAAACTGCCCCGGTTCATGGTGCCCGTGAAAATACACATCGTCACCGAGCTGCCGCTCGGCCCGAGCGGAAAGGTAAGCCGCGTCTCCCTCCCCAAGACCCTTGGACTGGCCTGAACGTCACGGTCAGCTGAATCCGGCCACAGTCGGCTGAGTCAAACTGGCGGCCCAGCGCGCGCTTACAACATCGCCTGCAGGTGTGCCTCCACGCAGGGACCGAGAGCCGTTAGACTGTAACCGCCTTCCAGGACGGAGATAAGCCGACCCCTGGCATGAGCATCGGCGACCTCCCTGATTTTCCCGGTTGCCCAGGCGAAGTCTTCCTCCAGCAGACAGAGCTGCGCCAGCGGGTCGTCATCGTGCGCATCAAAGCCGGCTGAGATGAACAGCAACTCCGGCTCGAAGTGGTTCAGCGCGGGAAGAATCCTGTCCTCGAATGCGGCACGAAACCGGTCACCGCGGGTTCCGGCTGGCAAGGGTATGTTGACGATGTGGTCGGAGCGGGTGTCGGCCCCGCTCCCGGGATAGAAGGGATGCTGGAATGTGGAACTGAAGAACACGGACGGATCGTCGCGGAAGATGTCCTCGGTACCGTTACCGTGATGCACATCGAAGTCGACAATCGCCACCCTGCTTAACCCGTACTTCTCCTGTGCATAGCGGGCACCGACAGCGACGTTGTTAAAGATGCAAAAGCCCATGGGCCGTGCGATCCCGGCATGATGGCCGCAGGGACGTACACAGCAGAAGGCCTGGTCCGTGTCGCCGGACATGACGAGGTCCACTCCCTTGACCACGGCGCCGGCAGCACGCAGGGCCGCTTGCAGCGAATGCGGCGCCATGCTGGTATCCGGGTCCAGATACACACGACCTTCGGCTGGCGCTGCGGCAATAACCGCATCCACATAGCCCCTGTCGTGCACCCGGTAGAGCTGCTCCGTGCCGACCAGCGGGGCTTCATGCGGCGTTAACCGCGGCCAGATCTCCCGGGTCGGCAGGTAGTCCAGCACCGCGCGCATTCGCGCGGGTGATTCAGGGTGTCCGGCCCCGGTATCGTGCAATTCACATTCGGGGTGGGAGATAAACGCGATGCCCATCGCTTGTCATTCTCCGATCAAATAACAGTGGCCATTGTGCGAATACTGCAATCCTGTCCGCTACCCGGCTGCGGTAAGCGTTTTTCTTGACAGCCATTATAGAGCAACGATGTGGTGCAGGAGGTCATTGACTCCTCACGGTCCAATCACCTTATGCGTACGCGCAGTGTCATCTTTGCATACATGACAGAGCAGAACGTGGCCGGCACCAACAGGTGCAACATTCAGCTTATGTTCCTGCATTGATCGGCAGTGCCGTGGTGTATTTCATCTGTTCCATCGCGAAGCTGGAAGTGACATTGGATAACTCGATGCGGTCAACCAGGCGCTTGTAGAACCGGTCGTAGGCCTCGATGCTGCTGACAGCGACCCGCAGCAGATAATCGATTTCGCCGCTCATGCGGTAGATCTCCATCACCTCCGGCATGTCGCTGACCGCCCTGGAGAAACGCTCGATCCATTCCGTGGTGTGCTGACTGGTCTTGATGGCCACAAAGACGGTGACACTGGCATTGACTTTTTTGGCATCGAGGAGCGCAACCCGCGCGCGTATAACGCCCTGTGCCTCGAGTTTCTGAATACGCTTCCAGCACGGCGTAATCGACAACGGGATCTGCGCAGCGATCTGCTTGACGGTCAGGCTGGCATCGGCCTGCAGCATATTCAGGATTTTCTGATCAACCGAATCCATGGGTTATTTTCCTCGCCTTCCTCGTAAAATAGTAATATATACCTATATATGCAGTAATTATGCATATATTAATTATTATTTTCTACATAATAATCAATACAAGGAAATTTATTATAGACTGGACTTGCCAGTCAGCAGGGGCACCGAACCCCGGGAGCACAGGATGAACGCGATTACGAAACGGTTGGAAGTCGTGGGTGTTCCACCCCATGTGCAAAGCTGGAGCGCCGCCACCCTCCCCGGGTTTATACCCGCGGTACTCAGGCGCTGGCAGTATAACCAGGGTGAGCTTCCCGCCCGTTTCGTCATGGTGTTATGCCCCAGGGTCGAAATCGATGCCCGGGGAGGACTGCCGAACCGGGTCAGGGAACTGACAAATGCGCGCCTGCGGTTCCTGCATTTTACCGGGTGCCACAAGCCCTACGTTGTCCTGCTGTATGCCGGCAAGGATAGCGGGACGTGGCGCGCGGAGGTCCAGCGATTGCTCTCGTGGTCGGAAAGCTACCAGGCACACCTGGCGGCAGGGGTAACGCGCCTGAAGTTTATAGATGCGATCGAGGAGTGTGACGACGATCATACCTCGTAACTAATGCGCACCCCTGTCGACCGGGAAAGCAGACAAGCACACGCACCAGTCTACTCATCCGCAATCGCGCTATATATCCAGACAGTTCACGCGGAGATTCATGAGGTCCGCATCCAGCTCATCGCGGGTAAACAGCTCGGTCCCGGGATGCGAGGCGGTCGCACTGCCACACATGACCCCCATGCGCAGCATATCTTCCGTTGATGCCCCGTTTCGCAGGGCGGCAATCAGTCCGGCGACCAGTGAATCGCCACTGCCAACGGTGGACAGTTTATGTACCTTGGGTGCACTGCAATGATAGCTGTTGTCGGCATCCACCAGGATCGCACCCTCGCCACCCAGTGAAACGCACAGGTACTCAAGTCCACCCTGCTGAAGGGCACGAGCCGTCTCTGCAACAAGCGTGATGTCGTCCAGCCGCCGCTTGTTCGCCATTTCCAGCACATAGCGGTTCAACCGGACCAGGTAGGGCCTGGCTTCCAGCGCCTGATCAAGCACCGCTCCTGATGCATCCAGTACCACCTTACCGCCCTGTGCCCTGATTTGTTCGGCCAGTTCACGGTAGGTGGATTCGGGCACCCCCGGCGGGATCAAACCGGACAGCACGGCGATGCCGTTGCCGGCTGCCTGCAGGATACAGTCGATGATCCCGGCCAGCACATCGGCCGGAATCTCGGGCCCGAGGCTGGTAATTTCAAACTGGCCCGGGGGATTCTGCTGCATGATATTCGTGTTGAGCCGCGTTTCACCCTGCAAATGAAACCAGTTGTGATTCTCTCCCAGGGTATCGCCCAGCAGGCGCAACAGCAGGGCCCCGCTTTCTCCTCCGATGGTGCTGCAGCAATGAACGGGGACACCCAGTTCGATGAGCGCACGTGCGATATTGATGCCGTTGCCGCCCGGATAGTACGCGGTCTTTGTTGCCAGCACCTTCTGGTACTCCAGCAACTGCGGGATTTCATAGCTGATATCCACGGCCGGGTTTAGCGCGAGAATTGCCACTGTCTGCTGCTGGTTATCGCTCATTGTGATCTCCGCTTCATCGCAGTCTTTCCTTGAGGATCAGGCTGCGTCCGGTCATGTCCAGTGGCCGGGGCACACCAAGCAGTTCCAGTATGGTGGGTGCGATGTCCGCAAGGCCACGACCGATGCTGAGCCGTACCGGACCTTCGCCCATGATCAGGAAGGGAACCGGGTATTCAGTGTGCTGGGTGTGCGGCTCACCGGTGTTGGGATTGATCATTTCATCACAGTTGCCATGGTCCGCGGTAAGGAGAATACGCCAGTCGTTTTCCAACGCCACCCTGAATACACGGTGGCTTTCCAGATCCAGCGTTTCGACGGCACGCACGATGGCCTCGCGTCGCGCCGTGTGGCCCACCATGTCACCATTGGCAAAATTCGTGACAATGAAGTCGTACTTGCCGCTGTTGATCGCCTTGATCAATGCGTCTGCAATCGCGGAGGCACTCATCTCGGGCTGGACATCGTAGGTCGCAACCGCGGGTGAATCGACGATGATACGGTCTTCCTGCGGAAACGGTGGCTCACGCCCGCCATTGAAGAAGTAGGTCACGTGGGCGAATTTTTCGGTCTCGCTGCAGTGCAATTGCGCCAGGCCTGATTCACTGATGGCTTCGGCCAGTACCTGGACGGGCGTCTCCCGCTGAAACAGGACAGGATAGGGAAAGCGCGCATCATACTCGGTCATGCAGACCAGATTTTTCAAGCAGAGGCCACCCCGGTCGAAGCCGTCAAAGTCGACTGCAGAAAAAGCGGCTGATAACTGGCGCACGCGATCGCTGCGGAAATTTGTCATCAGTATCGACTCGTCCGGAGCAATGCCTTTATACCCGTCAATCACCGTGGGTTGTATGAACTCATCGCCCTCCCCCCGTGCATAGGCCGCTTCAATAGCCTCCCGGGGTCCGGCAGCCGTCATCCCCTGACCCAGCACCATTGCCGCCCATGCCCGCTGCGTCCGGTCCCAGTGACTGGCCCGGTCCATCGCACAGTAGCGCCCGCTGACCGTGGCAATCCGCCCGCGGCCCAGGCTGGTGAGGGCCTCGTCCACTTCGCCCAGATAGTTCAGCGCCGCCTTGGGCGGCGTATCACGGCCATCGGTAATCATGTGAATCACCGGCTCCACACGGGTTTGACGCAACAGGTCAAGAATGCCAAGCAGGTGTTCGATGTGTGAGTGAACACCACCATCGGATATCAGGCCCACCAGGTGCAGACGCTTGCAGTCAACCAACAGCGACTGCCACGCCGCCAGCTGTACAAAGCTCCCGTTGTAAATGGCATTGGCAATCCGCACCAGGTCCTGCTCAAGTATCCGCCCTGACCCCATCGTCAGATGACCCACCTCGGAATTACCGAACTGCCCGTCCGGCAGGCCGACCGCCCGGCCGGAGGCCTGCAGCACGGTATGCGGGTAAGAAGCAAAATAATGATCAAGGTGGGGGGTGCGAGCCAGTGCCCACGCATTGTGGGCACGACTCGGGTTAAGTCCGAAACCGTCGAAGATAGCCAGCAAGACCGGTCTTGATTTCAATGTATGCTCCCCTCGATCCTGGATTTCCTGACTCACGCGACGGCCGTCCGATCCGGGCATTCAATCATCAACCTGTCGGGTTATCCATAGGCAGGACGATTATGCCGCATATCCTGATAGAGAAGCATGAACATTTGCCGGGAAAGCAAATCTGTAACTATTCAGCTCGCCACCGAAACAAAGAGGCGAAAGGCATTTATTCAAACATTTTGCCACGGAATCCACGGAAAACACGAAAAAATAAAAGCCTGACAAGTAATATTTCCGTGTTCTTCCGTGGATTCCGTGGCTAATGGGGTTTTTATTGATGACATCCTCTGGATAGGTGTCATTTACCTCTGAGGTGAATCGTTACGCAAATCTAGCAATTTGCATGAAAAGTGAAAATTGGTCGGGACGAGAGGATTTGAACCTCCGACCACTTGACCCCCAGTCAAGTGCGCTACCAGGCTGCGCTACGCCCCGTTTTGATGCTTGAGGATTATACAGGAAACCAGGCGGATTATCGTTTCAACAGTTGCAGTACATCCTCAAGTTCCAGACGAACCTGGTGCACAATCTGCTGGCTCTGGGTGACATCTTCCCTGGCATCTTCACCGGACATTTTCTGACGCGCGCCACCAATCGTAAATCCCTGCTCATAGAGCAGGCTTCTGATCTGGCGGATCATCAGCACATCCTGCCGCTGGTAATAGCGTCGGTTGCCGCGGCGTTTTACCGGTTTGAGCTGCGGGAATTCCTGTTCCCAGTAACGCAGCACATGCGGCTTGACTCCGCACAGGTCACTGACTTCACCGATGGTGAAATAACGCTTACCCGGGATCGCTGGAAGTTCGTTGTTATTGCTCGCTTCCAGCATACGCCTCTACCCTCGCCTTGAGTTTCTGTCCTGACCGGAAGGTTACGACGCGACGTGCGGAGATCGGGATTTCTTCACCTGTTTTCGGGTTGCGTCCCGGACGCTCATTTTTCTCCCTGAGATCAAAATTTCCGAACCCGGAAAGTTTTACCTGGCGTCCATTTTCCAGTGCGGCGCGGATCTCCTCGAAAAACAGCTCGACCAGTTCCTTGGCCTCGCGCTTGTTTAACCCCAGTTCTTCAAACAGCCTTTCTGCCATGTCGGCTTTTGTAAGTGCCATAGTTCTAATCTCTTAAAGTTGCCCCGAATTCTTTTTCTAGCTGCTCAGTCACTCGCCTGACCACACCCTCTATATCGTGTTCCGTAAGTGTGCGTGAATAATCCTGTAGAATCAAGCCAAAGGCGATGCTTTTTCGCCCTGATTCTATACCTTTTCCACGGTAGACATCGAAAATCAGCAGCTCCTGGAGAAAATCGCCGGCGGCCTGCTTGACCAGGGCCCGCAAATCGGCCACGCCGAGTTCGGCATCAACCACCACTGCCAGGTCACGCCGTATGGAAGGAAAGCGGGATATGGACTGAAATTGTGCCAGCCGACCGGGTTCTAGCGCCGCATACTCAAGCTCGAATACGAATGTATCCGGGCTCAGGTCAAGCTGGCCCGCCAGCGTGGGGTGTACACGCCCTGCCCAGCCAACCGGTTTGTTGCCGCAGCGAAGCTGCGCTGACTGACCGGGGTGCAAAGCCGGATGCCTGGCCGCAACAAATGTGAATGCGGTTGCCCTTCCCGTGAGTGCAAACAGCGCCTCCACATCGCCTTTCAAATCAAAAAAATCCACGGGCACGCCCTTGCCGTCCCAGTGTTCAGGCAACCGGGAGCCGGTAATCACCCCTGCAAGCATTCTATCCTGATGTATTTCACCTGCTTGCGAATAAAAGCGAAGACCGTACTCGAAGAAGCGCAAACGTGATTTTTGCCGGTTAAGATTGTACTGAACGGCCGTCAGCAACCCCGGCCACAGGCTGGTGCGCATCTCCGCCATCTCGGATGAGATGGGGTTGGCCAGCGGTACCGGCGTCTCGTCCGGGTTGATCCTTGCCTGCAACACCGGATCGACAAAGCTGTAGGTGAGCGCTTCCTGGTAACCGCGGGAGACCAGCACATGACACAGGTCTTCAATGCTGTTATTCCCCTCGTTAAGCGGCTGCACATCAAGCGCCCCCTGCAGTATCACGCTGGGCAAACGGTTATAGCCGTAGACACGACCGATTTCCTCGATCAGGTCAGCCTCGATCGCGATATCAAAGCGGTAGGTTGGCGACTGCACCTGCCAGCCGGCGTCCTGCCCGGTGACGACCATACCGAGGCGGGTGAGGATATCGGTCACTTCATCCGCAGCGGGTAACATGCCCAGCAGTTTCTCGATGCGTGTTTTTCGCAAGTTCACGGGGACGCATTGAGGCAGGTTCTCCGCAGCAGTGACTGCCGTGACAGGGCCCGGCTGACCGCCGGCAATTTCAGTTAACAATGCGGTGGCCCGTTCGATCGCACGTGGCTGCAGTCCCGGATCAACGCCGCGCTCGAAACGGTAGGCCGATTCAGTATGCATGCCATAGTGGCGTGCACGCCCGGCAATAACTTCAGGTGGAAAGAATGCACACTCCAGGAACACATCAACCGTTGCATCCTGGACACCGGAATCAATGCCGCCCATCACGCCGGCAATCGCCAGCGGTTTTTCATGGTCTGCGATGACCAGGGTTTTTTCATCAAGCGCAATGACGCGCTCATCAAGCAGGGTCAACTGCTCACCCTCGCGGGCATAACGCACCTCTATACCCCCTGACAACCGGGCCAGATCAAAGGCGTGCATGGGCTGGCCGAGCTCAAGCAAAACATAGTTCGTCACATCAACGATGATGCCGAGACTGCGCAGTCCGCTGCGGCGCAGACGTTCCTTCATCCATAGCGGTGTCTGTGCGTTTACATCGATGCCGCGGATCACACGCCCGAGATACTGCGGACAGGCTTGCGGACTCTTCACTGCGATATCAAAAGTATCGTCAACCGTGGCGATCACCGGCTCGATCACAACCGGTGTGACGGGACAGCGCAGCAAGGTACCGACCTCACGTGCGATGCCCTCTATGCCCAGGCAGTCACCGCGGTTCGGGGTCAGGTCGATGTCTATCATCGCGTCGCCAAGCCCCAGCAGGGCCTGCAATGACTGACCGGCTTGCGCATCCGCCGGCAAACTCATCAGACCGGCATGATCATCACTGAGACCCAACTCTGAGGCCGAGCACAACATGCCGTGCGATTCGACTCCGCGCAACTTGCTTTTCTTTATTTTAAAATCACCAGGCAATCGGGCGCCTGCCAGTGCCAGCGGATACTTGCCTCCGGCCACTACATTCGGTGCACCGCAAACCACCTGCACCGATTGCCCCCCGCCAACCGCAACCTTGCATACGCGCAGTTTGTCGGCATCCGGATGCGCCTCAACGGACAGCACCTCACCAACCAGCAAATCGTCCAGCCCGGCAGCGGCCGGTTCGACCGAGTCAACCTCCAGCCCGGCCATGGTCAACTGCTCGACCAGTTCGGCTGTCGACACCGGCGGGTCAACCCACTCACGTAACCATTGTTCACTGAATTTCATAACACACCTGATTCGATAGTCTTCCTCCCCCTCCGGGGAAGGCTTGGGGCGTGGGGGCCAATTATTGCATTCCCTCTCCCTGGCGCTCTCCCAGAGGGTGAGGGAATGCAGCTTTCAGGACGGGAATAATCGGTTGACCGCCGGCTCAATTAAACTGCGTCAGAAAGTTCATATCATTTTCGAAAAACAGACGCAGGTCATTCACCCCGTAGCGCAGCATCGCCAGTCGCTCGACGCCCATACCAAACGCAAACCCCGTGTAGCGTTCGTTATCAATGCCGACCTGCTCGAACACCTTCGGATGCACCATGCCGCAACCCAGTATTTCCAGCCAGCCGCTCTGGCCACAGACACGGCAGCCATCACCGGCGCACATAACACACTGTATATCCACCTCGGCTGAGGGCTCGGTGAACGGAAAGTAGGAGGGGCGGAAACGCACGGCCAGGTCCTCGCGTTCAAAGAAGGCACGCAGGAACTCATCGATAAGGCCCTTGAGGTTGGCAAAGCTGACCTGTTCATCAACCAGCAAGCCCTCGACCTGGTGAAACATGGGGGTATGTGTCAGGTCCGAGTCGCAGCGGTAGACACGCCCCGGTGCGATAATCCGCAGAGGTGGCTGGCGCTGCTCCATCACACGCACCTGCACCGGCGAGGTATGGGTACGCAGCAGGGTATGCGCATCGAAATAGAAGGTGTCGTGCATGGCCCGCGCCGGGTGATGATCCGGAATATTCAGGGCGCCGAAGTTGTGGTGGTCGTCCTCGATCTCGGGACCTTCCTCGACCGTGAAACCCAGCGGCCTGAAGAGCTGTTCGATGCGGCGCAGGGTTTGCGTAACCGGGTGGAATCCGCCCAGGGTCTGGCCGCGCCCCGGCAGGGTGACATCAATGGTCTCGCTGGAGAGCTGCTCGTTCAGTGCGGCTGCATGCAAGACCCCGGCACGTCGTTCGATGGCCTGCTGGACCTGCTGTTTGATGCGGTTGATTTCCTGACCCGCGGCCGGTCGTTCATCCGCCGGCAGCGCCCCCAGTTGCTTGAGCTGCTGGGTCAGCCGGCCTTTCTTGCCGAGATAGCGTACCCGCACGTCCTCCAGCATGGCGGAATTATCCGCATCCGCCACTGCCTGCAGTGCCTGTTGTTCAAGTTCGTCCAGGCTGCTCACCTGTGTACTCCCTGGGCTGCTTGGTCCCTCCCCTCAGGGGGAGGGTTAGAGAGAGAGGGGTTCAAATAGAATTTTCTATCTGATATCAACCCGCCTCTCCCTGGCCCTCTCCGGACGGGAGAGGGAATGGAAAGTAGCGCTGCTGCGAAAAATAAAAAAAGGGAAAGGTTTCACCCTTCCCCCTTTAGTATTTCTTACTCAGGTAAAGGGGTTAAGCCGATAACCCGGCCCTGGCCTTTTCCGCCAACGCACTAAAACCACTTGCATCGAAGACAGCAAGGTCGGCAAGCACTTTCCTGTCGATCTCGATGTTTGCCTTGTTCAGTCCATCGATCATGCGACTGTAGGACATTCCGTTTTCACGGGCAGCCGCATTGATGCGCGCGATCCACAACGTGCGGAACTGGCGCTTGCGTTGACGACGATCACGGTAGGCATACTGGCCTGCCTTGGTCACCGCCTGCTTGGCAACGCGGTAAACCTTGCTGCGCGCACCATAATAACCTTTCGCCTTCTCCAGCACCTTCTTGTGTCTGGCGTGCGCGATGACTCCACGTTTTACTCTTGGCATTGCTAACTACCTCTGAAAAATGTCTTCAAACAAACGGCAACATGCGGCGCACGGCTGCCACATCGGCTGCGTGTACCTCAGCGGGCGAACCCAGCAGACGCTTACGCTTGCTGCTCTTTTTTGTCAGGATGTGACGCAGGTGCGACTGGCCGCGCTTGAACCCGCCGGACCCGGTCTTTTTGAAGCGCTTTGCAGCACCCCGGTTCGTCTTTAACTTTGGCATTTCCTGTTACTCCAGCATACTTGAATCTGTAAATAGTCTATCCGGCTCACTTCTTCTTCGGTGCCAGCACCATCACCATCAGGCGACCTTCCATCTTCGGCTCCTGCTCCACCGTGCCGTATGACTCGAGGTCAACCTTCACCCGTTGCAGCAATTCCAGGCCGAGCTCCTGGTGCGCCATCTCCCTGCCGCGAAAGCGCAGGGTCACCTTGGTGCGGTCACCTTCCTCCAGGAAACTGACCAGCTTGCGCAGTTTGATCTTGTAGTCTCCAATGTCCGTACCGGGCCGGAACTTGATTTCCTTGACCTGTGTCTGTTTCTGTTTCTTCTTGGCAATCTGAAGTTTCTTGCTCTCTTCAAAGCGGAACTTGCCGTAATCCATAATCCGACAGACAGGCGGATCAGCATTCGGCGAAATTTCCACCAGATCCAGGTTGGCCTCGTTAGCAATCGAGAGTGCCTCTTCGATAGGGACCACGCCAACCTGTTCGCCTTCCTGGTTGATTACCCGTACTTCAGGCACAATAATTTTTTCATTTACCCGGTGCTGCGGCTTTTTCGCGGCGATACTCTAACCCTCCAAAACAGTACGGCCGTGGCTCGCGGACTCGGTTTTCAGTCCCTCGGCAAGCTGCTCAATCGGCAAACTGCCCAGGTCTTTACCGCTTCGCGTGCGCACGGCCACGGTCCCAGCTTCAACTTCCCGATCGCCGGCAACCAGCAGATAGGGAATGCGTTTAATCGTGTGCTCGCGGATTTTAAAGCCGATCTTCTCATTTCTCAAGTCTGATTTAACCCTCAAGCCCTGATTTCTCAAGGATTCTTCCACTTTGAGGACATAGTCAGCCTGATTATCCGTGATATTGAGGATAACCGCCTGCACCGGGGCCAGCCACAGCGGCAGCGAACCGGCGTAGTGTTCGACCAGAATCCCGATAAAGCGCTCCAGCGACCCGAGAATGGCCCGGTGCAGCATCACCGGCACCTGCTTGCTGCCGTCCTCGGCAATATAATGGGCTCCGAGCCTGCCCGGCATGGAAAAATCCAGCTGGATCGTACCCAGCTGCCAGACCCGCTCCAGGCAGTCTTTCAGGTTGAATTCGATCTTGGGCCCGTAAAAGGCACCCTCGCCCGGCTGCAGCTCCCAGTCCAGCTGCTTGTGTTCCAGCACCGCCTGCAACGCAGCCTCCGCCTTGTCCCACAGTGCGTCCTCGCCGACCCGCTGTTCGGGCCGGGTGGAGAATTTCACACTCACCGCCTCGAAACCGAAATCGGCGTAGACGTGGTACAGCAGGTCGATGAAGTCGGAGACTTCACCCTGTATCTGTGCCTCGGTGCAAAAGATATGCGCGTCGTCCTGCACGAAATTACGCACCCGCATCAGCCCGTGCAGGGTGCCGGAGGGTTCGTTGCGGGTACAGGAACCGAACTCGGCAAGGCGCAGCGGCAGTTCACGGTAGCTCTTCAGTCCGTGATTGAATATCTGGATGTGTGCCGGGCAGTTCATCGGCTTGATGGCATAGGTGCGGTTTTCCGACTCCGTGACAAACATATCCGCGGAAAATTTTTCCCAGTGCCCGGATTTCTCCCACAACGAGCGATCAATAATCTGCGGCGTGTGAATCTCCTGGTAACCGTGCCGACGCAGCATCGAGCGGATGTAGTCCTCTATCACCAGGTAGATCTGCCAGCCGTTGTCATGCCAGAACACCATGCCCGGCGCCTCTTCCTGTGTATGAAAGAGGTCCATGACCTTGCCGAGCTTGCGGTGATCGCGCTTCTCTGCCTCTTCCAGTCGGTGCAGGTAGGCATCCAGCTCTTTCCTGTCACGCCAGGCTGTGCCATAGATGCGCTGCAACATGGGATTGTTTGAATCGCCGCGCCAGTAGGCACCGGCCAGTTTCATCAGCTTGAAGCCCTTGCCGAGCTTGCCGGTACTGGGAAGGTGCGGGCCGCGGCAGACATCGAACCATTCACCCTGGCGGTACACGGAGACTTCCTCGCCCTCGGGAATAATATCCTTGATGATTTCCACCTTGTAGGCTTCACCGATGTCGCCGAATATGCTGACCGCCTCGTCCCGGTTCCATACCTCCCGCTGAATCACCAGGTCGCGCTTGACGATTTCGTGCATGCGTTGTTCGATCTTCTCCAGGTCTTCCGGGGTGAAGGCCTCCTCGCGTGCAAAATCATAATAGAAGCCGTCCGCAATGGCCGGCCCGATGGTGACCTGGGTACCCGGGTAGAGCTCCTGCACCGCCTGCGCCATGACATGCGCCGCATCGTGGCGCATCAACTCCAGTGCGTCTTCATCCTTGCCGGTGATAATGGCGAGTTCCGAGTCGGTATCGATGAGGTAACTGGTATCCACCAGCCGGCCGTCCACCTTGCCGGCCAGTGCAGCCCTGGCAAGACCGGCACCGATATCGGCGGCGACGTCGTGTACGGTGACGGCTCGATCGAATGATCGGGTACTACCATCGGGGAGTGTGACGACAGGCATGTTGAGCTCCAGTGGTGACCGATACGAGGGGCCACATGTATATGATAATTCGTGCGGCTGCATTCTAGGTGATAACACCCGGCAACACAATCACCCGCATTTCCAGACAGATAGGGCTTGATATACACTAGCGACTGCCTGCGACTGCACTCATTACCAATGATCAGCAACATAATCGAGAAGGGAACCCTCCAGTGCCTTGCGAATTGAGCATCGTCATTCCAGCCTTTAACGAAAGCAGCGTGCTGCCAAACGCACTGGACACCATCAAGGCAGTCGCCGAGGCGACCAATGTCAGCTACGAGATCATTGTCGTGGACGATGGTTCTACAGACGATACGTCCGCCCTCATCGAGACCGCGCATGCCGCGGACGGTAATATAAAAGGGATTGTGCTTTCACGACAGTTCGGCAAGGAGGCAGGACTCTATGCCGGTTTAAAACACGCCAGCGGAAAGGCTGTCATCACCCTGGATGCAGACCTGCAGCACCCGCCGGAGCTGATACCCGAAATGCTGGAACACTGGCGCAAGGGGGCGGAGATCGTGCATGGCGTGAAACAGGACCGCGGTGCAGACTCGCTCGTGCAACGCTTTACGGCGGCCGTCTACAGCGCCATATTCTCGCGACTCTCCGGCTTTGACTTGCGCGGCAGTTCCGACTTCAAGCTGCTGGACAGGCGCGTGGTTGATGTGCTGACAAAAAGCCTGCCGGAATCCGGGCGGTTCTATCGCGGACTGAGTGCATGGGTTGGTTTCCGGCAGGTCTCAGTGCCCTTTGATGTCGCACCCAGAGACGCCGGCGAGAGCCACTGGGGGGGGCTCGGCCTGTTACGCTACGCCATCCATACCATGACGGCCTTCAGTTCCCTGCCCCTGATGGTCGTGCCCGCTCTCGGACTGCTCATGCTGATCATTGCGATGATACTTGGCATCGAGGCCATCATGTCCAGACTTGCAGGTAATGCCATCAGCGGCTTTGCTACACTGGAAATTACCATCCTGTTTTCAGGGAGCCTGATCATGATCGGCCTGGGCGTCATTGGCCAGTACATGGCCAGGATGTTCGACGAGATCAAGGGGCGTCCGGTGTGCCTGATCAGCCGCTTAATCGGCCTGCAGGAAAACCCTGACGCCAGCCATTAGCGACACACCTGGCTGGTCCTGCAGTCGCTGTCAGCGGTTCACGTCTGACGTCTTGACCAGTTTCCGTGCCCAGGAGTTTTCCGGAAAATCCCGCAACAACTGCTTATAGGCTTCCCTGGCAGCAGCTGCGTTGTGCGCCTTCCGTTCCAGTATCACAATCCTGTACAGCGACTCGGCTGCCCAGTAGTTGTCGGGATAAAGTCTGGCAAGCTGGTGATAGCGTTCAAGCGCGCCGGCCTCCTCGTTTTCGTACTCAAGGCTGCGGGCCGACCAGAACAAGGCCTCGGCTTTCTTACCGGGCACATGACGGCCGCTGTAGGCGTGATCAAATGCACGCGATGCCTGCTCATAGCGGTCGGCTTTCAGCAGCGCATGCCCCTGTTTGTAAACCCGCTCCGGGTTATTCCACCAGCTCCACAGCGACACGGATAACGCCAGCACAAGCACGCTGACAGTTGGTATTAACGCCGGCCCGCGGGCGAACACAGGTCGCGGCAGAAATCCTGGATACAACAGCCGCCACACAAGGGCAACGAGACCCGTCAGCGTGAGAACAACGCCTACACGGTCTGCCCTGGTCGCGGCATAACGCAGCTCCACGCGGGACTGTCCGGGAACGATCAGCATAAAGGCGGGTTCCGTGAGATAGACAGGCTCGCCGGTGACGCTCTTCCATTTTGGATGGTAGCTCATGCGGATGACATGCGGCTGGCCGACTGCCGTGGTCTCGAATACCAACCGCTCCCGGTCCATGTCGAGTATGCGGACATCACCCTTGCTTGCCGGTGCGGGCGTTTGCCACTCCTGATCAGGGCTCAAATAGACTTCTCGTGTCATATAGGGATGGGAAAGCCGAAAACGGCGGAACGCACTGTTCATCCATTGCTCACGCGACTTGATTTCGACCGGGTCATCGACAATATCAACCAGGTGTGAATCGGGATTCTTCAGACGCAGCACCAGAAAGGGATCCTCCCTCGACAACACCTCGAAGCGCCTGTCATTGGCAAAGCGCTGCTTCATCTGCCTCGACCTGAGAACCAGTGTATCGGTATAGAGTTCGTTCATGTGTCCGACCGCGGCATTAATGGTCCCCTTGCTGGACGGGAAGCGGGATAACGGGGAAGACGGCCGGTTCGAGATCTCGGCCTGTAACTGATAGATAAATGCGGAGCTGATAGCCGATTCCATGTACAGGCCCTCAAGGACCGGGCGCGTGCCGAACAGCGGCATGGCCTCCACGGTCCGGGTGGAACCGGTATCGTGGTTGTCGGGGTCATGCTCGAATATCACCCTGGCATCCGTCATCTCGCCCGCCAGCGCGTCAGCGACCGCCCGGTAGGCTGGCCATCTTGTCTTGGCCTCATAGCCTTCTAGGTTCCAGCGCGACCAGTTTTCTATGCTGCCGGTATCGGGTTCCCACCAGGACATCAGCGCGATCACCAGCGTGACGGTCCATAACAGGGATGCCGGCATCCATCGATACAGCAGCCACCCGGTTCCCGCCGCCAGGGCAACAGCCGCTCCCCACTGGGCATAGGGAAAGAAGCGGATATCCGCCAGCCCGAGCTGGTGTGCGACATGAAAAGCCGCCAGGCCGAGTACGCAGATCCCCAGCGGAAGACCCAGGCCCGAGCGAGCTGATCGGGAAACAACCAGGATGGCTGCCAGATAGGGTAGACCGAGTGACAGTGGCCAAAGCTGACCGGGCCACAGCGTCTGCCATTTATCTACCCACATCGAGGTGTCATTGGGAATGGTCCAGGGAAGATTACTCGCCAGGGGTATCAACCAGAAGCCCAGCAACAGGAATGCCAGCGTATGCACTTGCAGGATAATTGGCAGCGCCCGCCGCCAGTCACGATACAGCAGGAGAAAAAGGAAGGCCCCGAAACCGGCCGTCAGCAACGCGTAACCATGACTGAATGCCACCAGCACTTCCATCAGTGCGGCCAGTATCCAGCTGCGCCCTCCTCTTCTCAGCGCCCATCCCAGTACGCCCCAGAAAATCACTGTCCAGAGAAACCCCCAGCTGTAGGCGAACTCACCCGCCATTTGCGCCATGAGATTGCCACCCCAGATGGATGTGCCGGTGGTGAGGACAAATCCGGCGGCACCCGCGGCGCCCAGCAACCGCGCCGCGACCGGCCAGCGCAGCAATGCCCCCATCACGTAGGTGCCGAACGGCAGTAATACGGCGGGCAGCATGGCAATGAATTTGAATGCCACGGGTAGCCCGACGAACTTGGAGAGATACACACCCAGCACGAAGGGCATGGGAAAGTAATAACTAAATGCCGGAAACCCCATGAAGACTTCCGGCATCCATCCCGAGACCTTTCCCTGTGCTACCCAATCCCTGAAAACGTTCGCATACAGAATGTGCGAAGCCGTATCACCGCCTGTCGCCCAGGTCGGCAAAACCCAGAGATCCAGCCGGGTATGGTCCGCCACCCACACGGAAATACCGGCCGCCAGCAGCCAACCCGTGTAGCGGATAATTGATGATTCCCTGGCAGCCGGATGTGCAATCCCGTGCCGCCTGAATGCAGCCAGCGTCCACAGCAACGCGAGACCCGCGATCGTGATCGAGAGTAGTTGCAGCCACTGCGGAGACCGCCACCAACCATGCCGTGGAACGGTGCCTGCATCATAGCGAAGCCACTGTCCCCGCTGGTCCGTGCGGATGGACCAGGGGATCACCTTGCTGTAATGGAAGCCGCCATCGGTCCAGTCCAGCCGGGCCAGCTGGGGATAGATGCCTCCCGGCATGGCCACGCGATCAGACCGCTGCGCCAGATTGAAACTGTCCGCCTGCGGGGTCAGGGGGTCGATGCTTTCCCAGTTCGGTGCCGTCGACAGTGTTAACGCTACAGCTTGCGGAGGAATACCAGCCAGCTGCCAGCGCAGTCGATCACCCTTGAACAACACGTGTGGCGTCCGTAGCGGTGTTTCACGTGCCTCCCCCAGAAGGTAATCGACGGCCAGTGGATAGCTGTGCCAGAACTTGTCGTCGTCCTGGTATTCGATGCTGAGCAACAGCTTGTACCTGCCAGGCGATGACTGAGAGGACGGCATTTGCAACTGAAAGACATGTGACTGTTGCGGATTCCATGTCCGTGGGCCCGCCAGGTTAGTGCTTTGATCGGCGGACCAGACAACCAGCCCGGTGTTGTAGACCGGCCCGCCGCTGGACAGCGTAAGTTCGAGCGTACCACTCACCTCGAGTGCCGTAGCCGTAATGGTTGCGTTGTAGTCGAAGCGGGCCGGCGCGGATTGAGCCGGCAGCGACAGACACAGGATCGACAAGGCAAGGCAGGTCGACAACAGGCCACGCATCAGCTGTGACGACAGGTGTCTCATCTCCATGCTTTACCGGGCAGGCCCTGTGCCGCTTCCGCGAGTTTCAACAGCATCTGCATTCGTAAACTCATTGTGAGTGCTTCCCTGAACCGGCCCTGTGCCTTTGCAAGCGCAGCAAGACAAGCACGCCCGGTATGAGTCCGCCCATGACAACCCAGATCCAGATCGGCCTGACTGCAGATCCGGCATCCCCGACAACCCTGACAACAGCTGATCCGGTGACAGCGACACGGTTACCGGCATCCTCGTACTGCCCGACAAGCGAGACCTGATACTGGCTGTTTGCCAGTGCCGAGTAATTCCCGATATCGTATACAAGCGTTGACTCCTGTTGCGGGCCGATTTCGATCGCGGAGTGTTCTTCAGAGACCGACAATTCATCCGGAATATAAAGCGCAAGGTCAATATTGCGCACTGTCGATCCGTCATTGTGCAGCACGAAGATCAACCGACCCTTGCCATCGACTGCGATCTCGCTCGCTTTGCCACTAATGGATACAACGGGCAGGATGCCGGACTTGTAATCATAAAACCCGACCGTCAGGGCCGTGAAGGGGTAGGTATTTTCATCCTTGTAGTAGGTTCTGATGACGATCGGGTACCGGCCGGGAATCCCGAACGCATCAGCCAGCGAATATTCCACTGTGGTCTTTTCATCGACGCCCAGTGTTTTTACCAGCGGGCTGATAAATACCTTGTCATCGACCGTAATTTCGAACTGCACATCATGGGCAGGGACATCTCCCCTGTTCTCGGCAGTGACCTCAAGTGTCAGACCCTCAGGCTTCTCGACGACAGAGAAACCTGTTGCCATGGTGATATACGCGCCGAATGCCGGTGTGCTGATGAATAAAACAGCCATGTACAAAATGGTTTTCAGCCAGTCGCTATCAGAGCCGCCTGCAAAGCTGAGGGTCTGGCCAATTCCGCGGCACTTCACAATCATGTGGCTAATCCCGTAACAAGTCCGGAGGATACACAGTGACGTGTGCATATTCTCATTGAGATGCCCTGGCCTGTCACCTACAGCACTGTTGCATCGGACGCATTCGGCTCCCGCAGCAGCAGCATTAATGCGCCTGGCAGTGTACATGCCCACAAGACCAGCAGGTAGACCGCGGACAGGGCCAGCACCGAGGCGGCATCAACGCCGAGCGGCAGCAACAGGCTCATCATCGCGCCCTCTCTTGCACCCAGTCCACCCAGCGAGATAGGAAGGCTGGATACCAGGAATACCAGCATCAGCACCACCATGAACTCGAATAACGGCAGATGCACGCCAAGCGCAGGCGCCAGCATCAGCAGTACAAGTACCACCAGCAATTGATTCAGCACCGACAGGCCGAAGGCTGCCAGCATCAGCCCGGGTGCGGAACGGTAGCGCGGGAAACAGGACAGGACTGCATGAAAACGCGGCCAGCGACGGCCGAATTCGGCATCCAGCAGCTTTGTCCATCGCGGCAATACGGCAATGGTCATTACCAGCAGTAATGCCAGCACACCGACACCGAAGACACTCAGCGCAAGCTGGTTTTCAAACCCGGTTGGCGCGAACAGCAGCGCAACACCCCCCATGCTGACAACAGCCGCCAAACCCAGCACGCGGTCAACAAAGGCGGAACTTACCAGCGTGCTGCCACCAAATCCAGCAGCGTACAGTCTGGCAGTACGGGCCAGATCACCACCGTAGATAGAGGGAAGCAGGTTGTTGAAGAATACTCCGAGATAATAACTTGGCCATAACTGTCGAAACGCGATCACGCCGTTCAGGTGCCGGAACAATAACCACCAGCGAACGCCACCTGCCAGAAATGACAGAAAATGCAGCACGATCGCAAGGAGCAACAGGCGAGCATCGACACCGGCGAGTGCGGCGCGCACCTGATCGTAATCGAAATAACGGGACAGCCACCACAGGCAGGCCGCTGTCACCAGCGCCTTCAGCAGGAATATCGCGATGCTTTTACTTCTGTTGCTCACACGGTATCCCGCGTTTGCCGGGGATAGGAAAGGACCATTTTGTGCCCGGAAGATTTTTTAGCCGCTTGAAACTGTAACAGCCCGCGGCAACCGCCATCAATCCCGTTGCTTGACTACGGCAATGACCAGCCATAGCGATTGCCGGGCCGTGGAACGCTGGCAATGAGCGTGGAGCGATTACCTATAAAAAACCGCCGCCAGCGGGAAAGCTGGCGGCGGCATTAAGGCCTTCTTCTAGTGTTAGTGTCCGGATTATCGGTAGTCCGGATTACCGTTATTCAGATTGTGCGGCACAATTCTGAATACGACGCTTCTCCTTGCCACTGATCACACCGTCCCTCTTCAGCTTATTGGTCTTTCTCGCCACACAGCTGACATAGGCACCAGGATTGCTCTTTCTTTCACATGCCGCGAGCATGTCAGAGATACTGCCTCCCGGATCCTGCACGCCCGAGTCACAACCACCGATCACGACCGTCCCTCCACCAGGCACCGTCGTTGTGGTGGTCGTCGGGGCTGCCGTTGTCGTCGTCGCTGCTGCCGTTGTCGTGGTTGTTCCCGCCGCAGTTGTTGTCGTCGTCGGCTCCGCTGTCGTGGTGGTCGCGCCTCCCGTCGTGGTAGTCGTCGTCGGCTCCGCTGTCGTGGTAGTCGCGCCTCCCGTCGTGGTAGTCGTCGTCGGCTCCGCTGTCGTGGTAGTCGCGCCTCCCGTCGTGGTGGTCGTCGTCGGCTCCGCTGTCGTGGTAGTCGTTGTCGGCTCCGCTGTCGTGGTGGTCGTCGTCGGAGCCGCCGTTGTCGTGGTCGTCGTCGGGGCCGCCGTCGTTGTGGTCGTGGTCGTTGTCGTGGTGGTTGTTACTTTTTGACAGATGTCATCACAAGTCGCTGTGTTCGGCGGTTCACATTGCTCGTTAAACCCAAAGCCATTGGTAGCTTGTATTATGTCATCACCACAGTATGTTTTCGTACATGGACCATTACCCTGATCTGTCGTGTTGGTACAGGTGTTGGTTGCAGCGATATCGCCCTCGTCACACTCCTCATTGTACGGCGGATCGGGGTCAACGTTTCCGTCACCGCAAACAGGTCCGGCGTACGAAGCAAACGGCATTCCCACGCTGCTCAGCAGAATCGTCAGCAGCAGAAATTTTATTGAACTGGCAGGTTTCATATCGGTGTACTCCTCAGTAATAGTCCTAGAATTGTTATTAAACAGGCGCCGAGGCCATCTGGTTGTAATGCGGCTACGTCAATATTCCGCCTCCGGAACCCCGGTGTCAACTGTCCCTGGGTATCGGGGCGTTGAACTTTAGTATGGTATAAATGGCGGTGTATGCCAGTCATTCTAGCCAACCATCCAGTCATTAGTCAATCTTATGGCGCATTGGCACACGGCGATTACTCGCCCAACCAGGATATCCAGAGATTACAAAACGGTCGTATTTCAGCGGGATGAGCTTGGCTCCATGCTACTGAATTACACAAAAAGGCCGCTGGGTAGCGGCCTATCGTATTGATTTAATTTGGTAGGCGCGATTGGATTCGAACCAACGACCCCCACCATGTCAAGGTGGTGCTCTAACCAACTGAGCTACGCGCCTGCGAAGGAGGCGAACGATACTCGATATCCGCTAGTCGATGCAAGCCACTGCCAATCACTCCGGCAGACCCAGATTCCCCGATTGCAGGTGGCGTATCTGGTCTCGCAAATGGGCCGCCTCCTCGAATTCCAGATCGCGGGCATGCTTGTACATCTGTTGCTCCATTTGCCTGACCTGCTTCTCCAGTTGCCTCGGCGTGAGGCGTCCGTACTGCACCAGTTCCTCGGCTACCCGGTCAAACGCCCGACCGGGGGCACGCCCGCCCCCCCTCGCCCCTTCGAGGATGTCGGTCACGCTTTTTGTGATACTTACTGGTGTAATGCCATGTTCCGTGTTGAACGCCAGCTGTTTTTCCCGGCGGCGGTCGGTCTCGTCCATGGCACGGCGCATGGAGCCGGTAATCTGGTCCGCATAGAGAATGGCCTTGCCGTTCAGGTGACGTGCCGCCCGTCCGATGGTCTGCACCAGCGAACGTTCCGAGCGCAGAAAGCCCTCCTTGTCGGCATCAAGAATGGCCACCAGCGACACTTCCGGCATATCCAGTCCTTCTCGCAACAGGTTGATACCGACCAGCACATCGAACTCCCCCAGCCGCAGGTCGCGAATGATCTCCACGCGTTCAACGGTATCGATATCCGAATGCAGGTAGCGTACTCGCACACCGTGTTCGCCGAGATACTCAGTCAGGTCTTCCGCCATGCGCTTGGTCAACGTCGTCACCAGCACACGGTCGCCCGCGGTGACCCGCTCGCGGATCTCCGACAACAGATCATCGACCTGGGTCGTGGCAGGACGCACTTCAATCTCGGGATCGATCAAACCGGTCGGCCGAACCATTTGCTCGACAATGGCATCGGCATGTTCCTCCTCGTAGGGTCCGGGAGTCGCTGAAGTAAAAATCATCTGCGGCGCCAGTGCCTCGAATTCGTCAAAGCGCAGCGGCCGGTTATCCAGCGCCGAAGGCAGCCGAAAACCGTACTCGACCAGGTTCTCCTTGCGGGAACGGTCGCCACGGTACATGCCGCCCAGCTGCGGTATGGTGACGTGTGACTCGTCAATCACCAGCAAGGCATTCGCCGGCAGGTAATCAAACAGTGTCGGTGGCGGCTCACCCGCCTGGCGGCCGGAGAGATAGCGTGAGTAGTTCTCGATACCCGAGCAATAACCCAGCTCTGCCATCATTTCCAGGTCCAGCAGGGTACGTTGTTCCAGCCGCTGCACCTCGACCAGTTTGTTATTATCGCGCAGTTCCTCCAGGCGTTGCTTGAGTTCGACCTTGATGTGTTCCATGGCCCCGAGAATGACCTCGCGCGGCGTTGCATAGTGGGTCTTCGGATAGATGGTGATGCGCGGTACGCGGCGCAGCACTTCACCGGTGAGCGGGTCAAAGTACGCAAGCGCATCAACCTCATCATCAAACAACTCCACACGAACGGCCTCGGCATCAGACTCCGCGGGGAAGATATCGATCACCTCGCCGCGCACCCGGTAGGTTGCACGATGCAGTTCAACGTCATTCCGCGTGTACTGCAGCTCGGCTAGCCGCCGGAGTATCGCCCGCTGGTCGATTTTATCGCCGCGCACCAGATGCAGCAGCATCCTCAGGTAGGCACGCGGGTCGCCCAGGCCATAAATGGCAGACACCGTGGCCACAATAATGGCATCGGGCCGCTCCAGCAGGGCCTTGGTTGCCGACAGCCGCATCTGCTCGATATGTTCGTTGACCGAGGCATCCTTTTCTATATAGGTATCAGAGGCCGGCACATAGGCTTCGGGCTGGTAGTAATCGTAGTAGGAGACAAAATACTCCACCGCATTTGACGGGAACAACTCGCTCATCTCGCCGTATAACTGGGCCGCCAGGGTTTTGTTGGGCGCCAGGATCAGGGTCGGTCGCTGCACAGCCTGGATGACATTGGCGATGGTGAAGGTTTTTCCGGAGCCGGTCACACCCAGCAGGGTCTGGTGGACGAGGCCATCCTGCAGCCCCTCGATGAGGGCCTTGATTGCCTGCGGCTGGTCACCGGCAGGAATTAATCCGGATTTCAGTTGGAATTGTTCACTCACAGGGTATTATCAGGCGGCTGACTTTGAGTATGATTAGCGTCGTTCATTTCGACCACATATAGCGGGAAAATAACTTGGAAAAAATCACGCTTGCGAACCGGGTACAACGTGTCAAACCCTCGCCGACACTTGCCGTCACTGCCCGGGTCGCCGAATTGCGTGCCGCTGGCAAGGATATTATCGGGCTGGGGGCAGGTGAACCAGACTTCGATACCCCGGACCATATCAAGGCGGCAGGCATCAAGGCCATCAACGATGGCTTTACCCGCTATACCGCGGTGGACGGCACCCCCGCACTCAAGAAAGCGATTATAGCGAAATTCAAACGCGATAACGGGCTCGACTACAGTCCGGAGCAGATACTGGTGTCCTGCGGTGGCAAGCAAAGTTTCTATAACCTTTGCATGGCATTGCTCAATCCCGGTGACGAAGTCATCATCCCTGCGCCCTACTGGGTGTCTTACCCGGACATGGTGCGCCTTGCCGATGGGGAACCGGTCATTATCCGCGCCGGCGTCGATACCCGTTTCAAGATCACTCCGGAGCAGCTGGACGCAGCGATCACAGCCAAGACGCGTATTGTCGTTATCAACAGCCCGTCGAACCCGACCGGTGTTGCCTATAGCCGGGCAGAACTCGCTGCACTGGGCGAGATCCTGAACAAGTGTCCGCAGCTGCTGGTCGCCACTGATGACATGTACGAACACATTCTGTGGGCCGACGAGCCGTTCAGCAACATTCTCGATGCCTGCCCGGAATTGTATTCGCGCACCATCGTACTGAACGGCGTCTCCAAGGTGTATGCCATGACCGGCTGGCGCATCGGTTATGCCGGCGGACCGGCCGATTTGATCAAGGCCATGAAAAAGGTGCAGTCGCAAAGCACCTCCAACCCGACCTCGATTTCTCAAGTGGCCGCACAGGCCGCACTGGAGGGTGACCAGTCCTGTATCCAGCCGATGATCACGGCCTTCAAGCAACGCCATGACTATGTCGTGGCGGCCCTGAATGACATCCCCGGCGTGGTGTGCCTGCCGGCTGACGGCACCTTCTACTGCTTCCCGCATATGCAGGCTGTGATTGACCGGCTGGAGGGTATCAACGACGACATCCAGCTTGCCGAATATCTGCTGGACAAGGCCGGTGTTGCGCTGGTACCCGGATCCGCCTTCGGTGCGCCTGGCTATGTACGTATCTCTTTTGCGACCGGCATGGATACCTTAAAGGACGCGATCACCCGCATTGCGAATGCGCTGACGAACTGACACGGTTTTTACTGACACAACAACACACACCGTCCTGATACCCGCCGCGACACCCCTCACCGACAATACCCCCTGAAGCACTCTGCAGGTAGCGGACGCGATTCGCTCCTGCGGATGCAATGGCTAGCGTGAACGGGGAAACAGGATGTTGCTTGTGCACACGCGTCAGGAGGGGCTGACGCTGTCTGAATTGCTGATCAGCCTGGCGGTGATATCTACGCTGTCAGTGAGTGGTATCAGTCAGTTTGCGCACACACTCCAGGAAAACCGGATGGCCTCGGAAATCAATCAATTCATCGCTGCCCTGCACCTGGCTCGCAGCGAGGCCGTCAAACACGGCAAACGTATCGTCCTCTGCCCCAGCAAGGATGGATCCCGTTGTGGCAACAGTCAGGACTGGATCCATGGCTGGATAGTGTTTGCGAGCGAGGACAGGGAACGTGATGCGTATGAAACGCTCCTGCAGGCGGGTAATCCACTGGCTACCGGTATCCGCCTGCACAGCAGCAACCACCGGAAACGAATCGTGTACCAGCAGGATGGCAGTAGTGGCGGCAGCAATACCTCTTTCACCTTCTGTGATACGCACAAGCGGGCAAAACCACGCGTGATATGCCTGTCAAATAGCGGCCGGCCACGCCTGACCACGACCCGTTGTGACGGCAAGCCAATTGATTGTTGATAAGTAACAGGAAATTCAGGGAATCTTCGTTGACCGAAAACCCGGAAATCCAGTATGATGCGCGCTCTCGCAGCTTCTCCATTCCCCGGTAGCTCAGTTGGTAGAGCGGGTGACTGTTAATCACTAGGTCGGCGGTTCGAGCCCGTCCCGGGGAGCCATTTCATTTTCTTCCACTTACGACACCCATCGGGTGGCATCGGCGGTGGCCATAAGACTGAAAGTCACCGGGTCAGCACTACAACGCCCTGACCGAGGTCATCCGCCGAGGCGTTCCATGCTGGAACATGGATGTCGTTGAGTACGCAACCCTGGAATGGGCAATCGGCTCAACCGCCACCGGCT
>Ga0210101_1000012_pt1 | contig 86535 bp, 77 predicted proteins | sample Muzzi_PWC_D1_FD_185534 | JGI IMG/M metagenome (GOLD analysis project Ga0210101, IMG submission 185534) | Wetland microbial communities from San Francisco Bay, California, USA, that impact long-term carbon sequestration - Muzzi_PWC_D1 (SPAdes) | ecosystem: Environmental > Aquatic > Marine >... | reverse complement strand
GAGGAGGTCTACGAGCTGTTCATCGACCTGGACGCCGACTCCGAGCAGATCGACTTCCCGATCGTCTACGCCAACGCCAAGGCCGGCTGGGCCGCGCTGGAGGAAGGGGCCGAGGGGAGCGACCTCTCCCCCCTGCTCGACCTGATGCTGGAGCGGATCCCGGCCCCCGAGCACGACCCCGAGCACCCCTTCCAGGCGCACGTCACCAACCTCGACGCCGACCCCTACGTCGGCCGCCTGGCGCTCTGCCGGGTGCGCCACGGGACGGTCCAAAGCGGTCAGCCGATCGCCTGGTGCCGGGCCGACGGCAGCGTCGAGCGGGCGACGATCGGCGAGCTGTACGTGACCGAGGCGCTCGACCGGGTGCCGGCCGAGCAGGCCGGGCCGGGCGAGATCTTCGCGGTCGCCGGGCTGCCCGAGGTGACGATCGGCGAGACCCTGGCCGACCCGGACGACCCCCGCCCGCTGCCGGTGATCACGGTCGACGAGCCCTCCCTCTCGATCGTCGTCGGGATCAACACCTCGCCGCTGGCCGGAACCGAGGGCGACAAGCTGACCGCGCGCCAGATCCGCTCGCGGCTCGAGGGGGAGCTGGTCGGCAACGTCTCGATCCGGGTGCTGGAGACCGAGCGGCCTGACGCCTGGGAGGTGCAGGGCCGCGGCGAGCTGCAGCTCGTCGTCCTGCTGGAGATGATGCGCCGCGAGGGCTTCGAGCTGACCGCCGGCCAGCCGCGGGTGATCGTCCGCGAGATCGAGGGCGAGGCCCACGAGCCGGTCGAGCGCCTCTCGATCGACGTGCCCGAGGAGCACGTCGGCGCGGTCACTCAGCTGCTTGCCGGCCGCAAGGGGCGGCTCGAGCAGATGGTCAACCACGCGACCGGCTGGGTGCGGATGGACTACCTGGTGCCGGCGCGGGGGCTGATCGGGCTGCGCACCGAGTTCCTCACCGAGACGCGCGGCGCCGGGCTGCTGCACCACGTCTTCGACCGCTGGGAGCCCTGGGCGGGGGAGCTGCGCACCCGTCCCACCGGCTCGCTGGTCGCCGATCGTCGCGGCGCCAGCGCCAGCTACGCGCTGCTCAGCCTGCAGGACCGGGGCACGCTGTTCGTCGGCCCCGGTGAGGAGGTCTACGAGGGGATGGTGGTCGGCGAGAACGCCCGCTCCGACGACCTCGACGTCAACGCGGTCAAGGAGAAGCACCAGACCAATGTCCGCGCAGCAAGCGCCGACATCCTGATCCGCCTCTCGCCGCCGAAACGGCTCTCGCTCGAAGCCGCGCTGGAGTTCCTGCGCGACGACGAGTGCGTCGAAGTGACGCCCGAGTCGGTGCGTCTGCGCAAGGCCGAGCTGGACAAGACGAAGCGCCAGAAGGCCGCCCGCCAGGGCAGCCGCGCCGCCTAGCTCGCTGGACGCGAGTCAAGCGACTCGGCATGGTCGGGGCGCCCTCGATCTCAGACCGTGGCGGCCGCCTGCTCGGACTGGCTGTCCTCCGCCGCCTTCGCCTCCGGCGTCGTCTCGTCGATGTTGCGCGGCAGCAGCACCTCGCGGGCGATCACCAGGCGCTGGATCTGGCTGGTGCCCTCGTAGAGCTGCATGATCTTCGCGTCGCGCATCAGCTTCTCGACCGGGTACTCCTTGATGAAGCCGTAACCGCCGTAGACCTGGACGGCGTCGACGGTGATCTCCATCGCCGAGTCGGCGGCGAAGCGCTTTGCCTCCGAGGAGACCTGGGTGTTGCGCTTGCCCTGGTCGAGCAGCACGGCCGAGTTCCAGACCAACAGCCGCGCGGCGTCGACCTTGGTCGCCATGTCGGCGATCATGAACTGGATCGCCTGGTGCATCGCGATCGGCACCCCGAACTGGACCCTTTCCTTCGAGTACTCGGCCGCGAACTCGAAGGCGGCTCGGCCGATCCCGACCGCCAGCGCCGAGACGCCGGGGCGGGTGCGGTCGAGGGTCATCATCGCCAGCTTGAAGCCGTGGTTTTCCTCGCCGAGCAGGTTCTCGGCCGGCACCTCGACCTCGTCGAAGACGATGGTCGCGGTGTTGGAGGCCCGCTGGCCCATCTTGTCCTCCTTCTTGTCGACGCTGACGCCGGGCGAGTCGGCGTCGACCACGAAGGCGCTGATCCCGCGGTGGCCCGCCTCCGGGTCGGTCTTCGCGTAGACCGTGAACCAATCGGCGTGGCTGCCGTTGGTGATGAAGCACTTGGAGCCGGTGATGACGTACTTGTCGCCCTTCTTCACGGCGCGGGTCTTCATGCCCGAGACGTCGGAGCCGGCGTCGGGCTCGGTCAGGCAGAAGGAGGCCAGCTTCGGCTCCTCGGACAGCATCCCGAGGTACTTCTTCTTCGTCTCCTCGGAGCCGCCGAGCATCACCGGCGCCGAGGCGAGACCGTTGGCCATCAGCGAGGTGCCGATGCCGGAGCACCCCCAGCCCATCTCCTCCTCGATCAGGCAACCAGAGAGGTAGTCGAGCCCCGGGCCGCCGTAGGCCTCGGCGGTGTGGGTGTTCATCAGCCCCACCTCCCAAGCCTTCTCGACGATCTCCTGCGGCCAGGTGCCGTCCCTGTCGTAATCCCAGGCGACCGGGCGGATCTCTTTCTCGGCGAAGTTGTGCGCCAGCTCGCGCAGATCCTTCTGCTCGTCGGTCAGGGTGAAGTCAACCACGGCTCGAAGCTCCTTTTCTCGGGTCGGAGGGGCAATTGACTGACTGGTCAGTCAACCGACCTCAAGGTTAGCGGATGACCGACTTCCCGTGGGGTCCCTACCCTTTGATCGATGGCCCTGCTGTGCGCGGCGATCGGAATCAAAAGCGGCTACGCGCTGGCCGCGATCACCCTCGTCGCGCTGCCGATCGCGGCCACGGCCTTCGCCAGCTCGGGGCCGGCTTGGCGCGGGGTCGGCAAGGGTCGCTTCGCGATCGAGCAGGAGCTGCCGCCGACCCGGATGACGCAGCCGCAGCCGCCGGTCGACCGCAAGCTCCAAGAACTCGAGGCGCGACAGATGCTGGAGGCGAAGTCCTACCGGCGCCAGCGCCGCGGCGAGGCGCCGCTCGACATCGAGGCCGAGATGGCCCGCCTGCTCGACTCGCCCGGGGCGGCGGGCCCCAGCGTCGACGAGAAGCTGCGCGAGGAGGTCCGCCAGCTCGTCGTCGCCCGCAACGAACGGCGGATGCGGCGCGGCGAGCAGCCGCTCGACGTGGAGAGGGAGACCGAGCGCCAGCTCGCGGATTTGTAGGATCGGCTCCGATGGCCGCCAACCCGGATAACCTCTTCGAGGTCGAGGAGCTGCTGATGCAGCCGGGCACCTACTTCAACCCGCAGACCGAGGTGCTGGTCGTGGTCGACGACTCGACCTCGCTCGACCAGGAGGTCTTCAACATGGAGGACTACGAGGGGGCGGACTGGGTGCGCATCTCCGACGACGTCCCGGTCGACGAGGACCGCCGCGACCGCGCCCTCGAGGAGTTCCAGACCCACTACCACCCGGGCTCGGCCGGTTCGGTCTCCGAGACGGCGCTCGAACAGGGCGACGAGGAGCTCGACGAGGACGAGAGCGGCCAGGACCCGGGCCGCGAGGACTAGCCCCCGGCGCTCGAAGCGGGCGAGGCCGCGCAGCGTGCGGTCGACATTTGAACCGCTGTGCGGTCCAAATGTCTGCCGCAGCCGACTGGGAGGGGGAGAAACGGGTGCGGTCGTCCCTTGAACCGGTATGCGATTCAAAGGTCGACCGCGCTCACCGGGCCACGGCCCGCTGGCCGCGCTGGCGACCCGGCAGCATGGCGTCGTCTCGGTTCGCCAGATGATCGACACGCTGGGCTACTCGCGAAGCGCCGTGGCGCGAGCCGCCGCGAACGGGCGCCTTCATCGCCTCTATCGCGGCGTCTACGCAGTCGGCCATACCGACCTCTCGCCGCAGGCGGAGTGCCTCGCTGCGGTGCTCGCATGCGGGCCGGGCGCTCTGCTCAGCCATCACTCGGCGGCGTGGCTCTGGGGGGTGGCGCGGTGGCCCCACGCCCCGCTCGCGGTTACGGCGCCGAAGCCCCGCAGGCCGCGCCTGCCGATCAGGCTTCACCGCGCTCGCGCCCTCACCCCTGACGATCGCGCAGTGCATGAGTGCATCCCGGTCACGGCCATCCCCCGCACCCTGCTCGATCTCGCCGCTGCGGTCCGCCCCGACCGCTTGCGCCGGCTGCTTCAACACAGCGAGGAGCTCCGTCTCTTCGACCTTCGTGAATTCGAAGCGGTCCTCGCACGCTCCGCCGGCCACCCGGGCGCTGGGCGGCTGCGTCGCGCCATGGCGCTGTACCGTCCTGCTCCGTTCACCCGCTCGGGCCTGGAGCGCCGCTTCCTGGAGCTCGTCCTCGAGGCGGGGCTGCCCCGCCCCGCGACGGGCTTTGCCGCGGCAGGCTACGAGCTAGATGTCTACTGGCCCGATCAGCGCTTTGCGGTCGAACTCGATACCTACGAGACCCACGGCTCGCACGATTCCTTCGAGAGTGATCGCCTTCGTCAGGAGAACCTAAAGCTGGCTGGAATCGAGATGACCCGGGTCACCGGCCACCGCCTCGACCGCGAACCTCAGCGGGTGATCGAACGCGTCGGTCAGCTGCTCGCGCAGCGTCGTCTGCAGCTCCGCGGAAGCGCGGTCGACATTTGAACCGCTAGGCGGCTCAAACGTCAACCGCGCACCACGACCACCACGATGAAGGCCAGGTAGAGGCCGAACCAGCCGAGCACGGCGGGCAGCTCGAAGCGGCCGCGGCGGTGCAGGGCCTGGTAGGCGAGCAGGCCACCAGCGAGCCCGAGGACGATCGAGAGCGCGGCGTTGGCGCTCAGCTGCCAGTCGGTGAAGATCAGGCCGATCCCGAAGGGGATCGTCGACTGGAAGACCATCGCGCCGGTGATGTTGCCGAGCGCCAGCGCGTCCTTGCCCTCCCGCACCCAGAAGAAGCTATTCACCTTCTCGGGCAGCTCGGTCGCCAGCGGGGCGAGGATCAGGGCGAGCACGACAGCCTCGACGCCGAGCTCTTCGGCGATGTCGAGCAGCTCCTCGACGAACAGGTGGGCCCCGCCGACCATCGCCCCCAGGCCGACCAGGAGCTGGATCGCAGCGAGCACCAGGCTGGGCCGCATGCGGTGCTCGCTGCGCCGCTCGAAGACCAGCGGCTGGAGCGTGGAGTGCTCCTGCACCTCGCCGCCGGCCCGCAGCGTCCGAGCGATGTAGACGGGGTAGGCGGCGAGGACCAGCACCCCGACCGCGATCCGCAGACCGGCCGGCGGCCCCCAGGCGAGCGTCAGCGAGAGCAGGAAGAAGACGCCGAAGAAGAGCAGGTCGCGCTCCAACGTCGGTCCGTGGGCGTTCAGCTCCAGCCCCTGCGAGCGCCGCCTCCGGTACAGGTAGGCGAACAGGCCGACCAGGCCCATCGCCAGCGTGCCGAGCAGGAAGGGAGCGCCGACGATCGCCCCGATCGCAACCTGGTCGGCACCGCTGGCGCCGCCGATCAGGGCGACGATCGCGATCAGCGTCTCCGGCATCGCCGTCCCGACCGCGGCGAGGACGCTGCCGACGGCGCCTTCCCCCAGCTCGAGTCGGTGGCCCATCCACTCGACCGCATTGGTGAACAGCAGCGCCCCCGCGAGGATGACCGCGAAGCTGACGACCAGCAGGAGGAAGCTCAACGCCTGGCTTCGCCCAGCCCTTCGAGCAGTTCGCCGAGCCCTTCTTCGCCGCCTTCGCCGTTCAGCAAGCCGAGCAGTTCGATCGGGTTGATCCCGAGCTTCAGGAAGAGGTCGTTGAGCGGCTTGGCGTTGCCGGGCGCCGAGATCTGCTGTTCTTCGTTGACCCCGGTCAGCTTCAGGTCGAGGTCGATTTCGATGCTCTTCGGGCCGCTGCCGCTCTTCTTCGGTTCGATCTTCAGCTGGACCGAGATCCGCCGCACGATGTTGTCGTCGCCGACGTAGAGGTCGGCGTGAGCGGTCTTCACGGCGCCCTTCACCTCGTTCTTCGCTGCGGCGATTTCGGACTTCGAGGGAAGGGCGCCGGCGGCGCCGAGCTGGGCGCTGCAGGCCGGCCCTTCGGCCAGTTCGACCACCGCGTCGATCGCCCCCGCGACGTTGAGGTCGCCGCTCACCTCGGTTGTGCTCGTCCCACCCACGTCGGCGCTGCCTTCGTTGCTGAGCTTGTCGACGAAGTCGGCGACCTTCAGCTTGCCGGCTTCTTCCTGGCAGGCGGTCACCCCGGGCGATTCGCCTTCCGCCCCGCCCTGCCCCTGGACTTGTTTGAGCGCCGATTGGACGAAGCTGTAGGTGGTCGGGTCGACTTCGTACTCGGTCCCTTCGTATTCGACATAGGCGCTGTTGGGGAGCAGGGTCAGGCCGCCGTCGAACTTGACGTCCCCGCCGTTGACCTTGCCGCTCGCCTTGGCGGTCATGTCGAGCTGCGGCAACTTGCCCTTGCCGCCGCCTTGGAAGGGACCGGAGAGGCTGACGTCGACGTCGCCGCCTTGCTTGCCCGCGGCCTTGATGCCGAGCGAGAGGTCGAGCCGGCCGCTGTCGACGCCGCGCAGGGTGGCTTCGTCGACGACCTGTTGCGGATCCTCGCCGCTCTTGTCGCTGCTGCTGCCCCCGCAGGCGGCAAAGGCGGCTGCCAGGGCAAACAGGATGGCGAAGGTGAGGGGGAATCGAAGTCGGCTCAAAGCGGTGGGCCTCCTGGGTCGGATCGGATGCAGGATGGTAAGGCTAACGCCGGCTCAGCGGCGGTTCTCGATCTGCGGTGGGCTGCTTTCGCTCAGGTTGAGCGCCAGCGGGAAGAGGAAGGCGCCGAGGGCGACCAGGATCACACCGATCGCGACCAGCCAGCGCGACCCGCTCAGGTGCCCGAGGATGCCGGAAGCGAACCCGAATGCGATCAGGAGCAGGTACGGGGTGGCGCTGTGCGGTAGCAGGGCAGCCAGCGAGAAGGCGAAGTCGGGCACGAGCGCGCATTATCATCGGCCCACCATGGCCGCAGCCCCGCAACCCGGTTCCGTCGCAGAAACCAAGGAGGCGCTGGCCGAGGCGAACTACCTCGCCGACGAGCCGGCCGCGCTGGTCTCCTTCCTCGCCCAGCGGCTCGGCAAGCCGATCCTCGTCGAGGGCCCGGCCGGGGTCGGCAAGACCGAGCTGGCCAAGGCGCTCGCCCGGGCCAGCGAGCGCGAGCTGATCCGCCTCCAGTGCTACGAGGGCCTCGACGAGGCGAAGGCGCTGTACGAGTGGAACTACCGCAAGCAGCTGCTGCGGATCCAGGCCGGCGGCGAGTCCGGGTGGGAGGAGGTGCACGGCGACATATTCAGCGAGGAGTTCCTGCTCGAGCGACCGCTGATGCAGGCGATCGCCAGCCCCGAGCCGGTGGTGCTGCTGATCGACGAGATCGACAAGACCGACCAGGAGTTCGAGGCGATGCTGCTCGAGCTGCTCTCCGACTTCCAGATCACGATCCCCGAGCTGGGCCAGGTCGCGGCGACGACGATGCCGATCGTGGTCCTCACTTCGAACAACTCGCGCGAGCTGACCGAGGCGCTGAAGCGGCGCTGCCTCTACCTCTGGCTCGACTACCCCGAGCTGGAGCGCGAGATCGAGATCGTCCGCCTGCACGCGCCGGAGCTGCCGGAGGCGCTCGGCCGGCGCCTGGTCGAGGTGGTTCAGATGGTGCGGGCGCTCGACCTGAAGAAGCCGCCGTCGATCGCCGAGTCGATCGACTGGGCGCGGACCCTGCTCTTGATGGGCGCCGAGGACATCGACCGCGAGACCTTCGAGCAGTCGATGTCGATCATCGTCAAGCACCGCACCGACATCGACCTTGTCGCCGAGCGGGTCGGGGTGAAGCTTGCCGACGCCATACGGCCCCAAGCCTGAGGCCGGGCCCCCCGGCCTCGCCGCGAAGCTGCTCGGCTTCTGCGAGGAGCTGCGCGAGGAGGGGGTCGCGGTCGGCACCTCGGAGATCCTCGACGCCTTCGCGGCGCTCGACGAGGTGCCCTGGACCTCGCAGGACGACTTCCGCGAGGCGCTCGCGGCGACGATCGCCAAGTCACAGGAGGACCGCAGGCTGTTCGAGCTGCTGTTCGAGCGCTGGTTCTTCCGCGCCGCCGAGACCGAGGCGATCGAGCGGGGGATCGGCGAGGAGGGCCAGGGCCAGGAGGGGGGCGAGCGGCTCGACCTCGACCAGCTGCGCGAGCAGGTCCGCGAGGCGATCGCCGCCGGCGACGACGCCGAGATGCGCGACCTGGCGCGGCTGGCGATCGCCGCCTTCGGCCGCCGCGGCGAGGGCTCCGGCGTGGTCGGGGTCGACGTGCAGCGGATCCGCCGCACCCTGGAGCTCTCGGCCGGGACGCAGCAGGGCGCCGAGGGCGGCGCCGGCGAGCTGCCGCCGATCGACCGCGACCAGCTCAACCGCTTCGAGCGCCACCTGCGCCGCGAGCTGGAACGCGACCTGATCGAGCGCACCGAAACCCTGCCGCCGTCGCGCCCGCTGGCCGAGCTGGACCGCGCCCTGCCGACCAGCCCCACCCAGGACCTCGCCGCCGTGCACCGCGCCGTCTCGCAGATGAAGCGGCGCCTGGCGACGCTCGGCCACGAGCAGCGGGGGCGCCGCAAGGGGCGGACGGTCGACGTGCGGCGCACGATGCGCGCCTCGCTGGAGACCGGCGGCGTGCCGCTGCGCCTGCGCTACCGCCCGAAGCGGCCGCGGCGGCCAGAGATCTACGTGCTCTGCGACGTCTCCACCTCGGTCACCTCGGCCAGCGTCTTCTTCCTCTCGGTGCTGCACGCCCTGCACGACTCGTTCCGCAAACTGCGCAGCTTCGTCTTCATCGAGCGGATCTCCGAGGTGACCGAGGTCTTCGAACACGAGCGCGACTTCCGCCAGATCGCCCAGCGGATCTCCAGCGAGGGCGGCGTCGCCGACGTCTCCGGCTACACCGACTACGGCCGCGTCTGGCTCGAGTTCCTGAGCGAGATCTCCGACGACCTAGACCCCCGCTCGACCGTGATCGTGCTCGGCGACGCCCGCACCAACGGCCGCGAGCCGCACGCCGAGGTGTTCGCCCAGGTGGCCGAGCGGGCCGGTCGCCTCTTCTGGCTCAACCCCGAGCCGCGCCTCTACTGGAACTACGGCGACTCGGTGATGGCCGCGTACGAGCGCTGGTGCGACGGCGCCTTCGAGTGCTGGACGACCCGCCACCTGGAGAACTTCGTCAACGTCGTCGCCGGCGGCGTCCCCGCCGCCGACTGAACAAAGGAGGAACCATGCAGCCATCGACCTATCCAGTCACCTTCTCGGTCGACTATCCCGACCGCGACCTCAACCGCCTCACGACCGGCCTGCGGATCTTCACCGTGATCCCGATCGCGATCCTCGCGGCGCTGCTGCCGGGCGGCACCTCCTCCGGGGTCGTTTGGGGCGCCGCGGCCGCCACCGGCAGCCTCGTCGTCCTTCCCACCGTGCTGATGATCCTCTTCAAGAAGAAATACCCGCGCTGGTGGTTCGACTGGAACATCGAACTGATGCGCTTCTCCAACCGGATCGGCGTCTACCTGCTGCTGATGGACGACGAATACCCCTCGACCGACGAGAGGCAGGCGGTCCACCTCGACTTCCCCTACCCCGCCGTCGAGCGCCTCGAAAGAGGGCTGCCGCTGGTCAAGTGGCTGCTCGCCATCCCCCACTACGTGGTGCTCTTCTTCCTCTACATCGGCGTCCTCTTCGCCGCGATCGGCGCCTGGTTCGCGATCCTCTTCACCGGCCGCTACCCGCGTGGCATCTTCGAGTTCATCGAAGGCACGATCCGCTGGAGCAACCGGGTGACCGGCTACGCCTTCGCCCTGGTGACGGACGAGTACCCGCCGTTCCGGCTGAAGCCCTGAGCGCCTCTACCGCGGCGCCCAGGCGTCCGGGGAGGCGGTGAGGTCCTCGACCATCGCCGGCAGCTCGCCGCCGACCAGGTCGGCGAGGGTGACGTGCTCGAGCACGGCCCGGAGGTTGGCGCGGACGGCTATCCAGACCTCCTGCAGGTGCTCGGCGTGGCCGCGGTACTCGATCGACTCCGGTGGGGCCGACTGGACGTCGGCGATCGGGCCCTCGACGGCGCGGACCACGTCGGCGATCGTGATCGTGTCGGCGGGCTTGGCGAGCCAGTAGCCGCCCTTGGCGCCGCGGCGGGCGCGGACGATGCCGTGGTGCTTCAGCTCGAGCAGGATGTGCTCGAGGAACTGCAGGGGAATGTCCTGGGCCTCGGCGAGCCGCTCGCCCTTGATCGGCCCCCCCTTGGCGGCCGCCAGCTCTGCTGCCGCACGAACCGCGTAGTCGACCTTCGCTGAGACGCGCATGAGAGCCAGTTAATCAGGGCCAGTAACGGGCGGGTCCTGTCGCGCGGGAAACCGATTAGCCGGCTGATTCGAGGGCAAGAGCTTTTGCCTCCCGTTCCCGCAGCCGTCGGCGGTGCAGCCAGTGCGGCGCGTAGAGGATCGCGCCGAGCCCGATCGCGGCGACCGCGGCGGCGATCGGCCAGACGAACGGGTCGCCCTTCTGGACGGTGACGATCCCCGAGCCGACCAGGACGACGCCGAGCGCCGTGCGGAGGAGGCCCTGCGGCGCCCGATCGGAGAGGGCGGCGCCGATCACCACGCCGGGCACCGAGCCGAGCAGGATCGTGCCGGCCAGGACGAAGTCGACGTTGCCGCCCACCCAGTGGGCGATCCCCGCCGCCCAGAGCAGAACCGCCGCGTGGAAGACGTCGGTGCCGACCACCCGCTTCGGCGAGAGGCGGTAGACGGCGATCAGCAGGATCGCGATCACCGTGCCCGACCCGGCCGAGGTGATCCCGATCACGAAGCCGGTGGTGGCGCCGATCACCACCGCGGCGACCTTGTGGCGGCGCTGGACCTCGAAGCGGTCGCGCTCGTCGACCAGGTTGCGGAGGATCAGCGCCCGGGTCAGGGTGATCGCCCCGACCATCAGCAGGGTGCCCCCGAGGACCGCGTAGACGATCGAGTCGAGCCGATCTGGGTTGACGTGCTGCTCGAGCACCGAGACGATCGCGACGCCGATCACCGCGGCCGGCACGCTGCCCAGCGCCAGCCACTTGACCAGGTCCATGTTGACCGTCTTCATCCGCAGGTGGCGCCAGCCGCCGACCGACTTGGTGACCGCGGAGTAGAAGATGTCGGTGCCGATCGCGGTGGTCGGGTTTATCCCGAAGACGAGGATCAGCATCGGCGTCATCAGCGAGCCGCCGCCCATCCCCGTCATTCCGACGAGGATGCCGATGCCGAGTCCGAAGATGATGATGGCTGGGTCCATTCGGGCGCCCGCGCCGACTGGTTATCGACTTTCTTGACCTTCTTAGTCAGAAGCGCGGAGTGCGCCAGGATACCAGGGTGACCGCGGAAGCCAATGGATTCGCGATAGCCGAGGCTTCGCCTGCCGTCCGCGAGCCCCCCGGCGTCGCGGTCTCGGTCCACGGCCTGGGGCACAGCTACGGGGAGCTGCAGACGATCGAGCGACTCGACCTGGAGGTGCCGGCGCACGGAGTGCTGGGGCTGGTCGGCCCGTCGGGGTGCGGCAAGTCGACGCTGCTGGAGCTGATCGCCGGCCTGCGGGAGCCCGCCGCCGGGGAGGTCGCGGTCGGGGATGCTCGCGAGCCGCGCGGTCGGCTCGCCCGCACCGCCCTGATGCCACAGCGCGACCTGCTGCTGCCCTGGCTGGCGGCGATCGACAACGCGGCGCTGGCGCTGCGCAACCGCGGCGCCCGGCGCCGCCCGGCCCGCCACGAAGCCGGGCGCCTTTTCGAGCGCTTCGGCCTGGCCGGCTTCGAGCTCGCCCGGCCGGCCGAGCTGTCGGGCGGGATGCGCCAGCGGGTCGCCTTCCTGCGCACCCTCCTCTCCGGCAAGCCGGTGCTGGCGCTCGACGAGCCGTTCGCCTCCCTCGACGCGATCACCCGCGCCGAGATGCAGGGCTGGCTGGCGGCCGCGCTCGGCGCCGACCCGCGCACCGTCGTCCTCGTCAGCCACGACGTCGAGGAGGCCCTCTACCTATCGGACCGCGTCGCGGTGCTCTCGGCCCGGCCCGGCCGCGTGGTCGAGGAGCTGAGCGCCCCGGCCCCGCGAGCCGCCGACCGCGACGCGGCGGTGACCGACCGGGCCTTCGTGGCCGTCCGCGAGCGGGCCATGCATGCATTGAGAGGCGGTGTGACGACTTAGTCTCGCTATGCGAGAACAACTCGATACAGACCGATCGTTGAGGCGCTGGCTCCTCCCCGCGGTGGTGCTCGTCGCGCTGGCCGGCGCCTGGCAGCTCGCCGCCAGCAGCGGCGCCCTGGCCGACCTGCTCGGGCTGGAAAGCTTCCTCGTCCCGTCCCCGGCCGAAATCGCCTCCTCGCTATGGGAGAACCGCGGGCTGCTCGTCGACAACGCCTGGGTGACGCTGCGCGAGGTCCTGCTCGGCCTCCTCTGCGCACTCGCCGCCGGGCTCGGCTTCGCCGTCCTCCTCCACCTCTCCGAGACGCTGCGGCGCGCCACCTACCCGCTGCTCGTCGCCTCGCAGGCGATCCCGATCCTCGTCGTCGCCCCGATCCTCGTCGTCTGGTTCGGCTACGGGATCGGCCCCAAGCTGGCGATCGTCGCGCTGATCTGCTTCTTCCCGATCGCCGTCAACACGCTCGACGGCCTGCGCTCGGTCGACCCCGAGGCGGTCAAGATGATGCGCACCCTCGACGCCTCGCGCCGGCAGGTCCTCTGGCGCGTCGAGGCTCCCACCTCGCTGCCCTATGTGTTCAGCGGCACCCGGATCGCCGCCGCGGTGGCGTTGATCGGCGCAGTCTTCGCCGAGTGGGCCGGGTCCGACTCGGGACTGGGCCACCTGATCCTCCAGGACAACGCCCAGCTGGAGACGGCGCGGGTCTTCGCCGCCGTGGTCGTTTTGGCGACGATCGCGATCGTTCTCTTCGGCCTGCTCGCCATCGCGGAGCGCCGCGTCGTCACTTGGCGATAGAAAGCAGGGGATGAAGCGCTTCCTCCGGCTGCCGACGATCGCCGCTGCCCTGGCCGTTCTCGCCCTCGCCCTCGCCCTCGCCGCCTGCGGGGCGAAGAGCGAGGAAGGCGGCGACGAGGAGCAGCCGTTCAGCCTGACGCTCGACTTCTACCCCAACCCCGACCACGCCGGGATCTACATGGCGCAGCAGCTCGGCTACTTCGAAGAAGCCGGGCTCGACCTGACCATCCATACCCCCTCAGACCCGGCGGCGCCGATCAAGCAGGTCGCCGCCGGGCGCACCGACCTGGCGATCTCCTACGAGCCCGAGGTGCTGCTGGCGTCCGAACAGGGACTCGACGTGGTCGCGGTCGGGGCGATCGTCGACCGGCCGCTGACCTCGATGATCTGGCTGAAGAAGTCGAAGATCGGCGGGATCGCCGACCTGCGCGGCAAGACGATCGCCACCGCCGGCATCCCCTACCAGGACGCCTACCTGAAGACGATCCTCGCCCGCGCCGGCCTCACCCCCTCCGACGTGCACACGGTCAACGTCGGCTACGGCCTGCTGCCGGCGATCGTCGGCGGCCGCGCCGAGGCGATGCTCGGCGGCTTCAGCAACGTCGAGGGGGTCGACCTGCGCCTGCGCGGAAAGCAGCCGGTCGTCACCCCGGTCGACCGGCTCGGCGTGCCGACCTACGACGAGCTGGTCCTGGTCGCCAAGCGGGAAAGACTCGAAGAAGACCCGGAAGCGGTCCGCCTCTTCCTGGCGGCGCTCGCCCGCGGCACGGCGGCCGCGAGGAAGAGCCCGCAGGCGACGACGAAGGCGCTGCTGAAGGCCAACGAAGGCCTCGAGCCGAAGCTGACCGAAGCCGAGGTGAAGGCGACGCTGCCGCTGCTCTCCGCCCGCGGCAGGATGGACCCGCCCGAGTGGAGCCGCTTCATCGCCTGGATGCGCGCGAAGGGGCTGATCTCCAAGCAGCCGGCCTCCGCGGAAGTGCTCAGCAACGCGTACCTACCGGACGGCGTTCCCGAGTAGCGCGAAGTTGCCGTCGCGCAGCAGCCGGGTCAGCTCCTGCGGCGCCTGCGGCGGCGCGAAGAGGTGCCCCTGGGCGAAGTCGCAGCCAAGCCGACGCAGCTCGGAGAGCTGCACCTCGCTCTCGACCCCCTCGGCGATCGCGTCGAGCGACAGCGCCCGCGCCATCCCGATCACCGCCTCGACGATCGCGGTGCGCTCCTGCTCGATGCCGAGCCCGTCGATGAAGGAGCGGTCGATCTTCAGCGCGTCGAACGGGAAGCGGTTGAGGTAGGCGAGCGAGGAGTAGCCGGTGCCGAAATCGTCGAGCACGAGGCGAACGCCGATCTCGCTGAGCGCTTCGAGGGTCGCGATCGCGGTGGCAGACTCCTCGACCAGCGCGCTCTCGGTCACCTCGAGGCGCAGGTTGACCGGCTCGAGGCCGGTGCGGGCGAGGATCTCGGCCACCGAGGCGGCAAGGTCGCGATGGGCCACCTGCCGCACCGAGAGGTTGACCGCGACGTCGAGGGGTCGCCGGTCCGGGTGCAGGGAGTGCCAATCCAGCACCTGGCGGCAAGCCGTCTCCTGCACCCAGCGCCCGATCGGCTCGATCAACCCGCTCTCCTCGGCGATCGGGACGAACTCGTCGGGATCGAGCAGGCCGCGCTCCGGGTGCCGCCACCGGACCAGCGCCTCCAGCGCGACGACCTCGCCGCTGGCCAGCGCGATCACCGGCTGGTAGTGGAGCTCGAGCTGCTGGCGCTCGAGCGCATGGCGCAGCTCGCGCTCGACCTCGAGCCGGCGCACGGCGCCCGCCCGCATCTCGGCATCGAACAGCTCGCAGCGCCCCCGGCCCCGCTCCTTCGCCCTGTACATCGCCGCGTCCGCGTCGCGGATCAGCAGCTCGGCGTCGACCGGTTCGGGGCCCGACGGCCGCGCCACGGCGATCCCGACGCTGGCCGTGAGGAAGTGGTCGGCACCGCCCATCGAGTAGGGCTCGGTGAACGCACCGGCCACTCGCTCGGCGATCGCCACCGCCTCCCCCTCGTCGGCGAGGCGGTCGACCAGGATCCCGAACTCGTCGCCGCCGAAGCGGGCGACCACGTCTCCCGGGCGCAGGTGGGCGCGCAGTCGCGGCGCCACCGCGCGCAGCAGCTCGTCGCCGGCATGGTGGCCGATGCTGTCGTTGATCCGCTTGAAGTGATCGAGGTCGAGGAAGAGGATGCCGACCGGCGAGCCGGACGCGGTGGCGCGCCGCAGCGCCTCCTGCAGCGATTCGACGAAGCTGAGCCGGTTGGGCAAGCCGGTGAGCGCATCGTGCAGGACGCGGTGGCGCAGCGCCTCGTCGGCTGTGTGGCGCTCGGAGGCGTCGGCGAGGACGTTGGCCGAGGCCTGCACGAAATGGACGTCCTGCGGCGTGAAGCGGTTGGGCTCGGTGGAGTGGATGTCGAAGACGCCGAAGGGGCGCTCCTTGCCGGCGATCGGCACCGCGAGGCTGCTGCGCACCCCCAGGATCCGCAGCGCCGGCGGCATCGAGAAGCGGCGCTCGGAGGTCCAGTCGTCGACGATCACGTGCAGCCCCGACTCCAGCGCGGCGCCGGCGTGGGAGTCGCGCGCGGCCGAGGCGCGCCGCTCGGCGGCGAGCCCCTCCTCTTCCAGGCCGGCGCAAAGGCGCAGCCGCCGCCCCTCACGGCCCGCCTCCCAGACACAGGCGGCGTCGACGCCCTCGATTTCGAGCATCAGCGCGGCCGCCCTCTGGCGGAGGGGCTCGGGGTCGACGTCCTGCAGCGCCTGCCTGCCGAGCAGCGCCACCGTCGCCTGCTGCGAAGCGGCCCGGCGCAGCTCTTGCTCGGCGATCTTGCGCTCGGTGATGTCGTAGAGGACGCCGTGCCAAATCGGGACCCCGCGGTCGTCGGGCTCCAGCACGGCCTCGTCGAGAACCCAGACCGTGCGTCCCTCGCGGGTGACCATCCGGTAGTCGACCGGCGGGCCGTTGGGCCCCGCCGCCGCGTTGCCGGTCTCCCGCTCGAGCACCCGCTCGCGGTCGCCGGGGTGGAGCTGCCGCGCCCACAGCCCGGGGTCCGCCATCCACTCCTCGGGGCTGTAGCCGAGGATCTCCTCGACCTGGGGGCTGACGTAGCGCCAGCGGCCCTGCTCCCCCTGCTCGCAGGCGTAGACGATCGCGGGCAGACGCTCGACCAGACGCCGGTAGTCCTCACCGGCCGAGGCGATCTCGTCGAGGAACTCGTTCACCCGGTCGTCGGGCCAGCTGTCGCCCCGTCCGGCCTGTTCCATCGCGGACTTATCGGCAGCTCGTCAGGTTTCTTTATCTATACGCGCCGACCGTCAGCGAAGCTGCGAGGCCGCGAAACGGCGCGTAGGGAGCGTAGAACTCCTCGACCTCCTCGACCGTGGCGCGGCGGCCGAGACGTGCCAGGCGGCCGACCAGCTTCAGGTAGATCAGGTCGCCGGCCGGCAGCGAGTCGGGGTCGCCACGACCGAACAGGCCGAGGCAGCGGACGGTCCAGGGGCCGATCTCCGGCACGGCGAGCAACCGCCGGTCGGCGCCCGGCTCGGCCGGGTCGCAGCGGCCGGCGGCGATCTGCCGGGCGACCGCCCGCAGGGCGATCGAACGGGCCGGCGAGAGGCCGAGCCGCTCGAGTTCGGCCGGTGCCCGGCCGGCGATCGTCGCCGCCGCGGGGACGTCGCGCAGCGCGCCCCGCTCGCCGCCGAGCCGCGGACCCCAGCGGCCGACGATGCGGCGCTGGATGCGGGCGGCACGGCCGCTCTCGATCAGCTGCTTGACCACCGCCCAGGCGAGGGCCTCCCACGGCCAGGGCCGGCGCCGCGGCCGATGGTGGGGGCGGCGCCGCAGCAGCGGGCCGAGCAGCGGATCGCGGCGGAAAGCCCGCTGGAACTCGCCGAGGTCATCGTCGACGGCTAGCGCGAACCGCATCCGCTCGATCGCCAGCTCCAGTTGGGCCGATCCGGCCGGGCGACCCGCCGACCCCGGCGGCGTCACCGCGGCCGGGTCGACCGGCTCCGCCCTGAGGACCACCCGGTCGCGGTCGGGCTGCCAGGCGCGGACCAGCGCCGGGGCGCCTTCGACCTGCAGCAGGCGGGTGGCCACGCCCCCGCGGACCCGCATCACCCCATCCTCGCCGCCATAGGCGGGCAGTCGGTACGGCGAGGGCGGACGGACCTCGACCTCCAACCCCGCGCCGATTGAACGGTTTGCCACCGTATGCGTGGTTTTTCCGCCCATCGGCGGCGATCAGCGGCCGAGCAGGTGCACGTCCACCAGGAAGGAGCGGCTGGCCACGACCTTCGGCTGACGGCCCCGACCGGGCAGCAGGCGGCCCCGCGAGCCCTTCGCCACCGCGCCGGCCGCGCGCACCGCAGCCACCGTCGCGGCTCCCGCCAAGACGCCGCCGACAGCCGCAATCGCCGCCGTGCGCGCCTCTCCGTGCAGCACCGGGGACCGGGCTTCGTCGCGGGGAACGACGCGAACGCGTACCGGCTCCAGCTCGAGATCGGCCACGCGCCGACTGTAGCGATGAGATCAGCGCGAATCGGACGCGAAGCCGGAAACTGCGCTCTTTGGGTGGCGACGGCCCCATCCCGGCAGGGATGGAGCCCTCACTCGCCGAACGCCTTCTCGTAGACGCGGTACCTCTTGACCACCGTCCCGCCCATCCCTTCCAGCGCCCGGTTCATCGGCTCGTTGGTCTCCAGGACCCATCCCATGTCGCCGCCGTCGATCGGGGTCGGCGCCGCGCCGGCCGCGAGGTTCTTCAGGTAGAGGCCGGCGCCGACCCCGGTGTGCCGATAGGCGCGCTTCACGCCGAGCGCGAAGACCCGGCACTGGTCGATCTTGCCCTTGCCGAGCAGGAAGCGCAGCCAGCCGAAGGGCAGCAGCCGGCCGTTCATCTTGGCCAGCACCTGGTTGATGTCGGGCAGCGTCAACCCGGCCCCGATCGCCTCGCCGTCCTTTTCGGCGATGAAGGCCCATTCCTCGTCCAGCACCTGCTTCAGGTTCTTTGCCTGGAACTCCGCCTCGGCGTCGGTGACCGGGACGAAGCCCCAGTTGTCGCCCCAAGCATCGTTGTAGACGTCCATGAAGCGGCGCACCTCGTTCGCCATGTCGCGCTTTCGCATGCTGCGGATCACGATGTCTTCGCTGTCAAGCGCCTTCTCGGCGGCTGCGTGGATCGCCGGGTCGAAGCGGGTGCCCTCCTTCAGCTGGCCGAACTGCAGGTCCCAGATCAGCAGGTCGATCGCCTTCTCGAAGCCGCGCGCCTCGATCAGCTCCATGTAGTACGGCGGATGCCAGGGCTCGAGGATCAGCGGCCGCCGCTCGTGGCCCTCGATCAGGATCCCCACCTCGTCGTTGGTCGTGAAGTCCATCGGGCCGAGGATGCGCGACCTGCCCCGCGCCCGGGCCCACTCGGTCGCCGCACCGAGCAGGGCGCTCGCCGCCTCCGGGTCGTTCGCCGTCTCGAAGAAGCCGAACATCGCGTCGCTGCCGCCCTGGAACTCGTCCCAGCGCCGGTCGACCTGCGCGGTGATGCGGCCGACCGGCTCGCCGTCGCGCTCGGCGAGTAAGTACTCCGCATCGGCGTGCTCGAAGTAGGGGTTCTTCTCGCGGTTGAGGAACCCCATTCGCTCGGAGACCAGTGGCGCCACCCAGTTCGGGCTGTCGCGATGCAGGTGGAACGGCACCTTGACGAAGCGCTTCAGGTCGCGCCTGGTGCGCACCGGTCTGATCGAGACCTCCGTCACGGGGACCTGAACCTACACTTTGCGCATGAACCAGACCGCAAAGGGTCCCGTCGACGTCTTCGAGAAGGCCCGCAGCCACGACCGCCTCGAGCAGCTCGAAGCGGCGAAGGCGCACGACCTCCTCCCCTACTTCCGGCTGATCGAGTCCGAGGCGGGCCCGGTGATGGAGATGGAGGGCCGCGAGGTCATCATGCTCGGCTCCAACAACTACCTCGGCCTGACCGGCGACGAACGGGTGAAGCAGGCAGCGCGCGACGCCCTCGAGACCTACGGCACCGCGCTGACCGGCTCCCGCTTCATGAACGGGACGACCCCCCTTCACGTCGAGCTGGAGCGGGAGATCGCCGACTGGATGCAAACCGAGGACGCCCTGGTCTTCACGACGGGATACCAGGCCAACGTCGGCTGCCTCGGCACGATCCTCGGCCCCGGCGACACCGTGATCTGCGACTCCGGCGACCACGCTTCGATCCTCGACGGCTGCCGCCTCGCCGGGGCCAAGCTGCGCCCCTTCCGCCACAACCGGATGGACAAGCTGGAGAAGATGCTCGATCGTGCCGGGGAGGACGGTGGCGGCGTGCTGGTGGTCGTCGACGGCGTCTTCTCGATGGAGGGCGACGTCTGCGACCTGCCGCGGGTCGTCGAGCTCTGCCAGGCGCACGGGGCGCGGCTGATGGTCGACGAGGCACACGGAGTCGGGGTGCTCGGCGACCGCGGAGCCGGGGCGAGCGAGCTGTTCGGCCTCGAGGACGAGGTCGACCTGCGCATGGGGACCTTCTCCAAGAGCCTCGCCTCCTGCGGCGGCTTCATCGCCGGCCCGGGCGACGTGATCCAGTACCTGAAGATCTCCGCGCGGAGCTTCATGTTCAGCGCCTCCAGCGTGCCGGCCGCGGTCGGCGCCGCCCTCGGCGCCCTGCGGGTGATAAGGGACGAGGGGCCAGCCCTTTTCGAGACCCTGCTCGGCAACGCCACCTACCTGCGCGAGGGGCTGCGCGACCTCCGCCTGCAGGTGGTCGAGCCGGGAACCCTGCCCGACGGGACGGTTGCGACCACCCCGGTGGTGCCGGTCGTGGTCGGCGACGACTGGCAGGCCGTGCTGCTCTGGAAGGCGCTGTTCGACGCCGGCGTCTACACCAACGTCGCGATCCACCCGGCCGTCCCCCCCGGCGGGGCGCTGCTCCGCACGAGCCTGATGGCCACCCACGAGCGCCGGCACCTCGACCAGGCACTGGCAACGATCGCCCAGACCATCCAAGATTTCCCTGAGCTTCCGAGGACAGATATACCCCGAGCGGGGTAGTTTGAGGCTTGTCCAGTTCTGCACAAGACGTACACCCCGAAGAAAAGGGTGCTCTTAGCGAACGGCCCGGCGTCTCTGCGTCGGCGGCGGGTTGACGCTGACCGCCCTGTGCACGTACCGTGGCCAAGCGCTGATCGCCGCCGGGTCAGGAGGCGGCGAGACGGTAGGGCGACTGCCCACCGGGCCGCTCAGCGGCCGGCACACGAGAGATAACCCGGTTTACAATCCCCCGAGGGAGGAGTTCCAGTGGATGCTGCCGTTTCGATCGCCCCTGCTTCGCCAAATGCTTCCGCAGTTCAGATGCCGCAGCACATGCAGGCGCTGGCGCGGGCGAACCGGGTGCGACTCGCCAGGGCGGAGCTGAAGCGCTCGATCGGGCGGGGGGAGGTCGACGTCGCGGAGGTGATCCGCGATTGCCCCTGGGAAACCGAGAGCATGACCCTCGCCGAGCTGCTGACCAGCCAGCGACGCTGGGGGCGCACCCGGGCCCGCAAGCTGCTGCAATCGCTCGCGCTCAGCGAGAACAAGCCGCTCGGAACCCTCACCCCGCGGCAGCGCGCCCTGCTCGCCGGGGCGCTCGGCGGCAAAGGCACGCTGGTCTGAGCGGCGTCAGCCGCGCAGGCCGCCGGCTTTGAAGGAGAGCCCTCCGGAGGCTCTCTGGAAAGCGCGTCGGAACAGGTAGAAGGCGATGACGAAGACGACCGCGCCGGCCGCCAGGCAGACGGCCAAGACCAGTCCGGCGAGGTAGAAGAGGGCACCGGTGACGAGGACGAAAAGGGTGCCGGCAAGCAGCGTCGTGTGGGAGCGGTAGCCGGCGAAGTGCTCGCGGCCGGCCACCTCGAGGCCACCTAGCGCAGCCAGCACCACGCCGACGCCCAGCGAGGTCGGGCTCTTGGCGAAGATGCCGACCGCCAGCATCACGATCCCGGCGAGGATCGTCAGCTCGGCGAGCGGGAAGGAGCCCCAGGGCGCAGGCGGGCGCTCCTCTGCCCGGCGTCTCTCGGTGGCCTTGCGACTCTTGGTCAACGGCCGCAAGCCGCCCGGCTAATGGGCATCCGGAGGAGACCTTGACCTGCCACCAGCCCATCAGCATCCCGAGCGGGCCGAGCCGCGGCCGGGAGTGCCAGTGCCCGCAGCCGGGCCGGCCGACGTCGGCGCGGGATACTCGCAGCCACTTGAACTCCTCGGGAGCCGCCAGCATCCGCTGCAGCAGCTCGCGGTTGCGGACCTCGACCTGCCGCCGCTCGCGCAGGGCCCGCCGCGCCGTCGCGATTCGCGCCACCAGAGCGTCGCGGACCGACTCCAGATCGCCGAGGCCGAGGACATGCGCCTCGCGCCCGGCGGCTGGCACCGCGGAGTCGAGATCGAGCCGCGGGAACGCCTCCGCCACCAGGCCGGATAGCTGCAGCTCGAGGCGGCCGATCTGGCGCCGCAGCTCGGCCCGGGCAAGACCCTCGTTGCCCCCGTGGAGCGCAGGAACGGGCTCTCGTTGCAGCAGGCCCACGAACGAAAGTCTAGACGGTGGCGCCCCCGGCCAGGCGAATCCAGCTTCTCGCGTCACGCGGTCTCGAGGGTGGCCGCGACCATCCAAAGCGCCTCGTCGACGGCGATCTGAGGGACGCCTTCGACCTGGACGGCGGCGATCACGATGCGCCTGGTGCCGCCGCCGACCTCGCGGCCCTCGGCGGTAGCCCCGAACAGGAGCCCGACCGGGACGCGCTCGTCGGCGATCGTCAGCGTTCCCTGCGACAGCTTCCCCGGCCTGCCGGGCAGCGACTCGCCCGGGGCGGAGTCGCGAATGCAGAGCGCACCATCGAGCCGCTCGGCGTCGAAGGCGCGCAGCGCCACCCCGGTCTCGACCGTGGCGATGGTCAGCGCGTCGCGGGGCAGGCCGCGGGACGCGAAGCCGCCCTGCTGAAGACGCTCGAGCGCAAGTTGCTCGACCGGGGTGCGGCTGCGATCGGGGTCGAGGCCGATCTGGCGGAAGAAGACGCGGTATGCCCAGGGGATCGGGCGTTCGCGCATGTGGATCGCGTGGGCGCCGTAGAAGCGGTCGGAGAGGTCGCGCAGGCGGCGGTCGACCCCCTTCGGGCTGCGGCCGGGTCGGCCGTCGACCTCGACCCAGGAGATGCCGAGGCCGGGAAACTCCGCGGCGAGGTGCGGCGCCACCCAGCCCTGCATCAATCGCCCTCCACCGCTCGGGTGGCGCTCAGCAGCCGCTCGACCCGGGAGCCGAGGCCGCCGGCATCGAGGTTGCCGATGCTGGCGCTCTGCAGGATCCCCCCCGGAAAGACGTAGGCGAAAGTCGGGCAGCCGCCGACCCGGTAGAGGCTGGCGACGGCACCGTCGCGGTCATATCCGACCGGCATCCTCCAGCGGCGGCTGCGCACCAGGCTGCGAACGGTGCCGCGGTCGTCGCGCACGTCCAGCGAGAGGAACCTCACGCGCCCACGGTATCGGGCGTAGACCCGATCGACGACATTCTGCTGGTCGACGCAGTCGCCCCCCCGGCTGAACCAGAACGAGATCACCGAGGGACTGTCGAAGAGGTCGCAGACGCGGATCGCGCCGCGCCTGCGCACGCGGCAGGCGGGGATGCGGCGGGCGCTCTGCGGGCAGGGCAGCTCGGCCGTCGCACAGTCGTCCTGGGCGACGTTGGCGTCGCCTTCGAGGGGGCCTGCGGCGGCCGGGACGGCGAACTCGGGCAGCGGCCAACGCGGCGCCTGCTCGTCGAGGCCGAGGGTGCGCCCGCCGCCGACGCCCCTGACCACAGCGACGACCACGACCGCGAGGAAGATCACTCCGACGATGATCGAGTAGCGGTCCCTCATCGGTCGTGGCTCCCCAAGGCGAGTGCGGCGGGCAACGCCACCATCACCCCGAGCAGCGCCACCGCGAGGTCGATCACGGCGACGAAGCCGAAGTCGCGCAGCATCCTCACGTCGCTGGCGATCAGGACCGCGAACCCCGCCGTCGCGGTCACGCCGGAGGCGAGGACGGCGGTGCCGGTGCGAGCGTAGGCGGCGCGCAGCGCCTCGGCCACGGTGCGTCCGTCGCCGCGCTCCTCGTGGAAGCGCCCAGCGAGAATCACGCTGAACTCGGTGGCGATCGCGATCGTCAACGCCCCCAGCGCCGCCGACATCGGGTTGAGCGGGACGCGGCTGAGGAACAGCACCAGTGCCGCCCAGCCGGTGGCCAGAAGCACGGGTACCAGCGGAACCAGCGCCCGCCGCGGCGACCGGTAGGCGGCCAGCAGCAACAGGCCCACCGCTGCCAGGCCGGCGAGCGTCAACCAGTAGCGGCTGGCGGAGAGTTCGGACGCGGCTCCGGCGGCGATCACCGGCAGCCCCGCCGGCTCGACCCGCACGCCCGGAGGGGGACCGCCCGGCTCTCCGGGCTTCCCCGCGGCGGCACGCACCCGATCGATCAGCGCCTGCTGGCTGTCGAGCGATTGGTTTCGGATGCCGAAGGAGATCAGCGCCGCGCCGGCCGGCAGGCCGGTCCCGGGGTCGAGCGTCGCGACCTGGCGCAGGTCGTAAGGCGGGATCTGGCGCAGCGCCGTGCGGATCCCCTGCTTGGTCAGCTGCGGCGTCTCCGCCGCGGAAAGATCGCCGCCTCCGGTGACGAAGTCGGAGAGCGCCGGCCCGGGGCACAGCTCGGCTTCCCGGCAGCTCGGGTCCGGGCCCGAGAAGCCACCGGACCTCAGCGCGCGACGCTTGAAGGCCGCCATCCAGCGAATCGTCGCCGGATCGGTCAGGTCCGGCGCATGAACCCGTACGTCCAGCTCGCCGGAGACGCCCGTAGCGGCCTGCAACTCGTTCAAGTCCTTCACCGCCTGCAGATTCTGCGGCGCCAGCTTCGTGATGTTCGACTCGGTTTCGATCTGCGTTCCCAGTCCCCACCCGAGCGCGGCGAGGGCGAGGCCGATGCCAAGCACATGCCTGGGGTAGGCCAGCGCCAGCTCGACAGCGCGGTTGGGCAGGGAGTAGGAAGCGGCACCCCTCCGCGCTGAGCGAGTTCGGAGACTGAGAGCGGCGAAGCCGGCGAGGAACGCAACGCAGAAAGCGATCAGGACCCCGGCCACCAGGAGGAGGCCGAAGCCGCGGACCATCGGGATCGGGGAGAGGAGGAGGACGAGAAAGCCGGCAGCCGTGGCGAGGCAGGCGACGGCGATCGTCGGGCCGGCGCGGGAGGCGGCGGAACGGGCAGCTTCGGCTCGGTTGGAGGAGCCCTCGAGTGCCTCGTCGTAGCGGGCCTGGAGCTGGATCGCGTAGTCCACCGCGAGGCCGATCAGGATCGGCAGCACGGCGATCGAGGCCATCGTCAGGGCGCCGCCGAAGAGGGCCAGGAGACCGAAGGCGAGGGCCGCCGAGACGACCGCCAGGGCAAGGGGCAGGAGCCGGAAGCGGGAGTGAAAGACCGCCAGGAGCGCGAGCGCCATGACCGCGAGCGCGAGCGCGAAGAGCAGCAGCAGGGCGTCCTTCAGCGCCCGGGTCACGGCATCGACGACCACCGGCACCCCGGAGATCACGTAGCGGCCGCCGTGCAGCGCGAAGCAGGCCTCCGGCTTTCCCCGGAATGCGCAGACCCGGCGGGGCGTCTCGTCGTAGACGGCGGCCCTGATCAGCTCGATCGCCTGGTGGCGTTCGGCTTCGCTCAACGCGGGGCGGAGCCGGACGACGACCTGGGCCGTGCGCCCGTTCGGGAACAGGTAGGCGAGCCGCGCCTTCGGCGTGGCTCGTGCCTTTTCGAGGTCGAAGACGACCGCTGCCAGGAATTCCGGGTTGGAGATGCTGGGGGCGCTGGCGATCCCGTAGCGGGCGGCGATCGAGAGCAGGAACTCGCGCAGCTTGGCGGGGGGCAGCCGCGAGGCGATCCGTTCGAGCTGGCGGTCGATCTGGATCACCGCCTCGTTGAGGAAGGTCGCCGGCCCGACCACCGACCGCACCGGGTCGGTCGCCGCAAGCTTCGCGCAGGGGCCGGGGATCGGCTTCGCCCCTTCCGGCACCTTCCCGGACAGGCAGCCCTCCAGGCGCAGCAGCCGGCCCAGGTTCGCGGTCAGCACGATCCGTTCCAGATCCCCCTCGGCCAGCACGACCACCGGTTCTTCTCCGAAGTCGCGCCGCACGTCCTGCGTCGCCCGGTAGCTCGCCGCGTCGGAATCGACCAGCGTGTCGACCCCCGCGTCGGTGGACAGCCGGGTTGCCCCCACCCCGGCTCCAACCGCGAGGAGAAAGCAGATCACCAGAACCGGTCGTGCGTGGCGCACCGACCACGCCGCAATCGAGGCCATTCAGCCGTTCCTCGGGCGGGTGTAGGGGGTGGGGGTCTCCCCCGCGCAGCGGCGTCCTCTTTTTCGCCCCGACCACGATCTCGAACGGCCCCTCAACCCGAAGGCGAAAAACCCAGCAAGCGGGGGAGGCCCCCACCCCCGACAGGACCCGCCCGCCGCGACGCTCAATCCATCGACAGCGGACCGGTTATGTCCGCGTTGAGGAACTGGCTGACGAACTGGTTCTCCGAGTCGAACAGCTCCTCTTTCGGCCCCGACTCGACGATTTTGCCGTTCCACAGCACGGCGATGAAGTCGGCGATCCGCCGCGCCGTATTGAGGTCGTGGCTGATGATCAGGTAGCAGCCGCCGTTCTCCTCGTGCACCTCGCGGATCAGCTCGCAGAGCAGCGCGGTGCGGACCGGGTCGATCCCGGAGTCGGGCTCGTCGAACATCACGATCGCCGGGTCGAGGACCAGCGACCGAGCGAAGCCGGCCCGCTTGCGCATCCCCCCCGAGAGCTCGTTCGGCATCTTGTAGATCGCCTCTGCCAGGCCGACCTCCTTGAGGCGGCGGTTGACGATCTCGCCGATCTCCTCCTCGCCTTTGTCGGTGTGCTGGCGCAGCGGGAAGGCGGTGTTGTCGTAGATGTTCATCGAGCCGAACAGGGCGCCGTCCTGGAACAGCAGGCCGAACTTCTTGCGCACCTCGAACAGTTCGTCGTCGGTCATGTTGGGGATCGATTCGCCCTGCACCAGGACGTCGCCGGAGTCCGGGTAGAGCAGCCCGACGATGTGCTTGATCAGCACGCTCTTGCCGGTGCCCGACGGGCCCAGCACCATCGAGATCTGGTCTTCGGGCAGGCCGAGGTTGAGCCCGTTGAGGATCCGCGCCCGGCCGAACTGCTTGACCAGGTCGACGATCTCGATCGCGTCTTCGCCGCCGTGACCGCGCTTCAGCCCGGTATGGAAGCGGTAGGGGTCGGGCTCGGAGGGGTCGACGCCGGGGATGACGAAGTCACGGCCCATCGTCGCCCCGTCCTCGCTTATGTAGGGCCCGCTCGTCTGGTTCGGATCGTCCGGCATTGCTGCTCAGCCTCCTATCGGCGCTCTCGGGTTGGCCCCCCAGAAGACCAGGGTGCCGAGCATCCCGATGATGTGTACGAAGACGATATTGACGACCATCGACTTCGCGGTCGCCGTGCCGACCCCCACCGGCCCGCCGGAGGCGGTGTAGCCGTAGTAGCAGCCGACCATCACGATCACCGTCGCCATCACCATGCCCTTGATCAGGCTGAAGATCAGGTCCGGCGGGTTCTGGAACATCCAGAAGATCAGCAGGTAGCCGCCCGAGGAGACGTCGCCGATCTGTTCGACCACAGCCAGGTAGCTGGCGAAGTACATGACTCCGATCCCGACCAGGTAGAGGAACGGGAGCGCCATCCAGGCGGCCAGGAGGCGCGTCGCGGCGAGGAAGGCGACCGGCGGCACGCCCATCACCTCGAGCGCGTCGATCTCGTCGGAGATCCGCATCGCCCCCAGCTCGGCGACGATCCCGGTCCCGACCTTGGCCGCGAGCATATAGCCGAAGGCGTAGGGCATCACCTCGCGCAGGTCGCACCAGGCCGAGAAGACACCCGAGAAGGCGGGCGCGCCCTGGGCGCGCACCAGGTAGGCGCCCTCGATCCCGCACTGCAGGCCGAGGATGAAGACGGTCGCCCAGATGACCAGCGCCGAGCCGAGGATCAGGATCCCGGCCTGGCGCAGGCTCTCGCCGAAGAAGCGCAGGACGCGCCCCGAGTAGACGAGGCCGGCGACCCGCGAGCCGAAGCGGGCGATCTCCCCGAAGGAGTCGAGCCAGCTGCGCGGCACCTCGAGCCAGGCGTTCATCGGATGGTCTGCAGGTCGGGGTTGGTGGCGAGCAGGGTCTGGGTGAAGACGTAGTTGAACGAGAAGACGCCCAGGAAGGAGATGACCACGGCCTGGTTGACCGCGCGGCCGACCCCGGCCGCGCCGCCGGAGGCGGTCATTCCCTTGTAGCAGCAGACGATCGCGATGATCGCTCCGAACAGCGTGCACTTGACGACCGAGCCCCAGAGGTCGGTGACCGAGGCGTTCGAGAAGAGCGTCGCGAAGAACCCGCCGAGCGGCTGGTTGTAGAGCAGCTCGGTGAGGATCCCCCCGCTGATCCCGAAGACCAGCGCGTAGATGTCGAGCAGGCCGGTGATCAGCATCAGCGCCAGGAAGCGCGGCACGACCAGGTTCTTGATCGGGTCGACGCCGAGCACCTGGAGGGCGTCGAGCTCCTCGCGGATCTTGCGGGCGCCGAGGTCGGCGGTGATCGCGGTGCCGGCGACGCCGGCGACGACCACCGCGGTGACGAAGGGGGCGATCTCGCGGATCGCCGCCAGGACGAAGAAGCCGCCGAGCCGGTCGAGGGCCCCGACCAGGGTGAGGAAGTTGGCGGCCTGCAGGCCCGGGGCGCCGAAGCAGATCGCCACCGTCGAGACGAGCAGGGGAAACCAGCAGAGCTGCAGGGCGAAGAGGAACTGGCCGATGAACTCCTCGCCGTACGGATAGGGAGGCTTGACGGCTGAGACGAGCGTCCGGGCGGTGAGGATCATCATCTCGCCCACCTGCTCGAAGAAGGACTTGGCTGGCAAGAACCTCCTACCTATAGATGCTGCTGCTTCCATCTCCTCCTCGGCAAGCGGGGCGCCTCCGTGCGGCCCCTGCTCGGTCTCCTGAGTCTAGGGGATGGCCCAGCGCCGCCGGTTAGCCGCACGTTGAGATATGTTGGACCGACTTTGGAGCGTCCAGGGGGGAACCGCAGAGACCGATGGCGCTCCCGCCTCGGCGCCGCCGCGACGGGCGCCGTCGGCGTCGTCTTGGCGCTCTCGGTCGCCGCCTGCGGTAGCGAATCCTCGTCCGACTCGAACGAGGCTGCCGGCACCTACCCGGTCAAGGTGGTCACCGCGGAGTTCCCGGCGAAGCAGCGGCTCGGCGAGACCTCGCTGCTGCGGATCGGCGTCCGCAACGCGGGCCGCAAGACGCTGCCGGCCCTCACCGTGACGATCTCGATCGCCGGCAAGGAGGGACAGGCCTCCTCGCTGCCGTTCGGCTACCGCGATCCCGAGCCCGGGCTGGCCCAGCCGGATCGCCCGGTCTGGGTGCTCTCGGCGCGCTACCCGAAACTGGCCGGCTCCTCCGCCCCCGCCGGAGCGGAAACGTCGAGCAGGAAGACCTTCGACTTCGGCCCGCTGAAGCCGGGCGCGGCCACCGAGGCGGTCTGGAAGCTGAGCGCGGTCCGGGCCGGCCGCTACGTGCTCGTCTACCAGGTCGGCGCCGGGCTGAGCAGCAAGGCGAAGGCGACGACCGTCGCCGGAACCGAGCCGGGCGGCACCTTCGTGGCGCGAGTAACCAAGGTCCCGCAGAACAGCGAAGTGACCGACAGCGGCGAAGTGGTCGAAATCCCATCGAAGGGGCAGCAGGGCAAGCGCTAGCAGCTAGCGTTCGTGGGATGAGACGCGGCATCCGCGCCGGCATCCTCGTCCTCGCCCTCTCGCTGGCCGGGCTGAGCGCCTGCGGGGCGGGCTCGCCGGGCACGGAGGGCGAGGGCGCGCCGCAGGGCACCCGCAGCGCCGGCGGCGTCGCACTGAAGCGGGTCGGGCGCTTCGACGCGCCGGTCTACGTTGCCGCCGCGCCCGGCTTCGCGAACCTCCTGTTCGTGGTCGAGCAGCCGGGCCGGGTCGAGGTGCTGCGCGGCGGCAGGCGCCTCGGGCATCCGTTCCTTGACATCTCGGGGCTGGTCTCCGAGGGCGGCGAGCGCGGCCTGCTCTCGATCGCCTTCCCGCCCGACTACCGGCGCAGCCGGCGGTTCTACGTCTACTACACCGACAACCGGGGGAACATCCGGGTCGACGAGTTCAAGCGGCGCAGCGCGACGCGGGCGGCGCGGGGCTCGCGGCGCGCGGTGATCGACATACCCCACCCGGTCAACGCCAACCACAACGGCGGCCAGCTGCAGTTCCTCGGCGACCTCCTCTACTTCGGCACGGGCGACGGCGGCTCGGGGGGCGACCCCCCGAACAACGCCCAGAACACCCGCGTGCTGCTCGGCAAGCTGCTGCGGATCGACCCCCGCCCCGCCCCGGGCCGGGCCTACTCGATCCCACCCGGCAACCCGTTCGCGAACGGCCGGGGCGGCCGCCCCGAGATCTACAGCTACGGCCTGCGCAACCCGTTCCGCTTCTCCTTCGACCGGGTGAGCGCGAGACAGCCCCGGCTGGCGATCGCCGACGTCGGCCAGGGCCGCTTCGAGGAGCTCGACTACACCACCGTCGCCGCCGCGGCCGACGCCAACTTCGGCTGGGACGCCTTCGAGGGCGATGCCCCCTATCGCGACGAGAACAGCGGCACGCTGGACCCCGGCGGCACCGTCAAGCCGATCTTCGCCTACCCGCACAGCCGCGGCGGGAGCTGCTCGATCATCGGCGGCTACGTGGTCGGCGACCGGCGCCTCCCCTCCCTCTACAAGCGCTACGTATACGCGGACCTCTGCGAGGGCGAGCTGCGCAGCCTCGTCCCCCACCTGAAGCGGGCCGGCGGCGAGCGCAAGATCGGCCTCAGCGTCTCGAGCCCCACTTCGTTCGGCGAAGACGACCGCGGGCGCGTCTACGTCTGCTCGCTCGAAGGGCCCGTCTATCGGCTGGTCCCGCGCTAAGGTTGGCCAACCGGCCAATTCTCGAAGGGAGCATCAGGTGGAGAGCGGAACGGCACCGAAAGCCAGCGAGGCGGTGAACGGCGCCGGCTCCAATGGCGGTCGCGCCGAGCGGATCGAGGTCCTCAACCCGGCGACCGGGGCGACGATCGGCGCGGTCGAGGTCGACTCGCCCGAGAGCGTCGCCGCGACGGTGGAGCGGGTGCGCGGCAACCAGCTCGCCTGGGAGGCGCTGGGGATCGAGGGGCGCTACCGCTGGCTCGGAAAGTTGCGCGACTGGCTGCTCGACAACGTCGAGCGGATCGCCGACACGATGCAGGCGGAAACGGGCAAGGTCCGTGGCGACACCGGCGCCGAGCTCTACTACCTGGTCGACCTGATCAACTTCTACGGGACCAAGGCGAAGAAGTTCATCGGCGAGGAAGCCGTCCGCCCGCATTCGCCGGTGATGGCCTCGAAGAAGCTGATGGTCCAACACCGGCCCTACCCCGTGGTCGGCGTGATCAGCCCCTGGAACTTCCCGCTGGCGCTGGCCCTCGGCGATGCGATTCCCGCTCTGCAGGCGGGCGCCGCGGTGGTCATCAAGCCGTCCGAGTTCACCCCGCTCGGCCTCGGCGAGGTCGTTCGTGCCTGGCAGGAGGAGATCGGCGCGCCCGATGTGTTCGCCTGCGCGCACGGGACCGGCGAGACCGGCGGCGCCCTGATCGACGGCGTCGACTTCGTCCAGTTCACCGGCTCGGACCGGACCGGCCGCAAGGTGATGGCACGGGCGGCCGAGACGCTCACCCCGGTCAGCCTCGAGCTGGGCGGCAAGGACCCGATGATCGTCCTCGACGACGCCGACCTCGACCGCGCCGCCAACGCCGCCACCTGGGGCTCGATGTTCAACTCGGGCCAGGTCTGCCTCTCGGTCGAGCGGGTCTACGTCGAGGAGCCCGCCTATGACGAGTTCGTCGCCAAACTGACCCGCGAGGTGGGGAAGCTGCGCCAGGGCGCCGACGGCAGGACGCCGGAGAAGGACGTCGGCGCGATGACCTCGCCCAACCAGAAGGCGGTGGTCGAAGACCACGTCGCCGACGCGATCGAGAGGGGCGCCAGGGCGCTGACCGGGGGCAGGGCGGCCGACGGGCCCGGCGACTACTACGAGCCGACGGTGCTGGTCGACGTCGATCACTCGATGAAGGTGATGCGCGACGAGACGTTCGGCCCCGTCGTAGGGGTGATGAAGGTGCGCGACGAGGCGGAGGCGCTGCGGCTCGCAAACGACACCCGCTACGGGCTGGCCGGCTCGGTGTTCGGCGAGAAGGCGCGCGCCGAGCGGGTCGGACGCCAGATCGAGGCCGGCGCGGTGAACATCAACGACGTGATCGTCAACTACGTGCTGATGGACGTGCCGATGGGCGGCTGGAAGGAGTCGGGGGTCGGCTTCCGCCACGGCGAGTACGGGATCAAGAAGTACTGCCGGCCCGGGTCGGTGATCGTCTCCCGCTTCGGCGGCAAGCGCGAACCGGTCTGGTACCCGTACACCAAGTCGCGTCGCGGCCTCGTCGGCCGCCTCGCGCGCGCCTTCAACGCCCGCGACTGGCGCCGCCGGCTTGGCCTGCGCGGTCGTTAGGCCGGCGCCTCGATCTTCGGGAAGAGCGGCGGCAGGCGCTCGACGCTCTGCCCGCCGGGGCGGGCGCCCAGCTCGGATAGCTCGCGCGACTCCTCGCCCAGCGCGGCGAGCAGGCGGTCCGCGGTCCGCGGCAGGTAGGGGACGAGCAGCAGGGTCGTCACCCGCAGGCCCTCGGCGAGGTTGTAGAGGACTTCGTCGAGCCGCTCCGGGTCGGCCTCCTCGCGGGCCAGGTCCCAGGGGCGAGTCTCCTCGACGTAGCGGTTGAGGCGGCGGACCAGCCTCCAGGCCTCCTCCAGCGCCTGGCTCAGCTCGGCCCGGTCGAGCAGCTCGCAGAGGCGGCCGACGACTCCTTCGAAGTCCTCTTCCAGCACCGCGTCGACCTGGGCGGGCGGCACGACGCCGTCGCGGTAGCGGTCGACCATCGCCAGCACCCGGCTCGCCAGGTTGCCGAAGTCGTTGGCCAGCTCGGTCTCGTAGCGGGCCTCGAAGCCGGCAGTCGAGATCGAGCCGTCCTGTCCGAAGCTGACCTCGCGGAAGCAGTAGAAGCGCAGCGCGTCGGCGCCGAAGCGCTCGATCGCCTCGAACGGGTCGAGCACGTTGCCGAGCGACTTCGACATCTTCTTCTCGCCCATCAGCAGGTAGCCGTGGATCGCCATCCGGCGCGGCGGCTCGAGGTCGGCCGCCCAGAGCAGCGCCGGCCAGATCACCGCGTGGAACTTGAGGATGTCCTTGGCCATCACGTGCAGGTCGGCGGGCCAATAGCGGCCGGTCAGGTCCTCCCCCTCGCGGGCGAAGCCGAGCGCGGTGACGTAGTTGAGCAGCGCGTCGAACCACACGTACATCCGCTGCTCGGGGTCCCAGGGCAGCCGCATCCCCCACTTCAGCTTCGGGCGCGAGAGCGAGACGTCCTCCAGCCCCCCCTCGATGAAGGCGACCGCCTCGTTGCGGCGGAACTCGGGGACGACGAAGTCGGGGCGTTCCTCGTAGAGGCCTTCGAGCTGAGCCTGGAAGGCGGAGAGGCGGAAGAACCAGTTCTCCTCGCGCTCGCGCTCCAGCGGGATCTCGTGGATTGGGCAGGTCTGACCGGGGCCCAGCTCGCGCTCGGTCTTGAAGTCGGCGCAGCGCGGGCAGTACCAGCCTTCGTAGACGCCCTTGCTCACCCAGCCGTTGTCGTAGACCCGCTGCATGATCTCGGCGACCCGTTCGCCGTGGCGGGGATCGGAGGTGCGGATGAAGAAGTCGTTGCTCGCGTCGATGATCGGCATCAGCTCGCGGAACTTCTCCGTGTTGCGATCGGCCAGCTCCTGCGGGGTCACCCCCTCCCGCTCCGCCGCGGTCTCGATCGGCTCGCCGTGCTCGTCGGTGCCGGTGAGGAAGAAGACGTCCTCGCCGCGCTGGCGCATGTGACGGGCCAGCACGTCGGCCGCCATCGTCGAGTAGGCGTGGCCGAGGTGCGGCTCGGCGTTGACGTAATAGATCGGCGTGGTGACGTAGTAGGACATCGCTCGGCCAGGCTATCCGCGCAAGCCGGTGTGCGCGTGGCCAAGCAGATCAAGGACGCAGGGGGCGTGGCGTGCTCCGCACGCGAGCGACCGAGGACGCAGATATGCGCAGCGCCACGCGCTCACCGGCGCGGCTCGCGGCCGGTCAGCGCCCTGTAGAGGTCGTTGGCGCGGGTGCCGGTGAGCGCTGCGACGACGCTGGCCGCGGCGCGCGGCCGCGCCCCCGACTGGACCAGGTGGCGCAGCGCGTCGACCGCGAAACCGACGTCTTTGTCGTGCTCTTCGGAGGAGGCGGGACCGATCACCAGGACGATCTCGCCTTTGGCCTCGCCGCGGAAGCGTCGCGCCAGCTCGCCGAGGGAGCCGCGCGAGACCTCCTCGTGCATCTTCGACAGCTCGCGGCAGACGGCGGCCGGGCGGTCGGGGGCGATCGAGGCGAGGGCGGCGAGCGAGTCGCCGACCCGGCGCGGCGACTCGAAGGCGATCACCGTCTCGGTCGAGCGCAGCACCCGCTCCATCTCGCCGGACCGCTTCGGCAGGAAGCCCTCGAAGCGCCAGCGGTCGGTCGGCAGGCCGGAGGCGACCAGCGCCACTGGCACCACCGAGGGGCCGGGCAGCACCGTCACCTCGAGGTTGCGCTCGATGCAGCGGCGGATCAGCCGGAAGCCGGGATCGGAGATCGCCGGCATGCCGGCGTCGGTGACGAGGGCGACGGTCTCGCCGCGTTCGATCCGCTGCGCCAGCTCGGTCGCCCGCGCCGCTTCGTTGCCCTCGTGGTTGGAGACCAGCGGCGGGGCCGGACGGATGCCCAGCTTGTCGAGCAGGCTGCCGGTGCGGCGGGTGTCCTCGCAGGCGATGTAGTCGGCGGCGACCAGCGCGTCGCGCACCCTGATCGTGACGTCGTCGAGGTTGCCGATCGGCGTCGGGCAGACGATCAGCGCCCCCGGCATCAACCCCCCGCTTTCTCGAGCTCGATCCGTGCCATCGCCGCGGCGCCGATCATCCCGGCGTCCTGGCCGAGCTGGGCGGCGACCACGGGGATGCTGCGCATCGGCGGCAACGCCCGCTCGGCCATCTCGCGCCGGGCCGGCTCCAGCAGCAGATCTCCGGCGGCGATCACGCCGCCGCCGATCACGATCACCTCTGGCTCGAAGATGTTGGCGAAGCTGGCGAGCGCGACGCCGAGCCGCTTGCCGATCAGCGCGATCACGCCGATCGCGGTCTCGTCGCCTACTTGGGCCGCCTCGGTGACCGCCTTGCCGTCGACCTTCTCGCCCGCGGCGAGCAGCTTGCCGAGGGCCGACTCGGGCTCGCTTTCCGCCGCCGCTCGCCCTTCGCGGCCCAGCGCCGTGCCAGAGGCGAGCGTCTCCACGCACCCCCGGCTGGGGCAGTTCCCCTGGCAGGCGGGCCCGTCCATCTGGATCGCCACGTGGCCCAGCTCGGCGCCGGCCCCGGTCGAGCCGCGGTAGAGCTCGCCGCCCAGGATCAGGCCGCCGCCGATCCCGGTGCCGATCGTCAGCATCACGGCGTTCTGGGCTCCCCGCGCCGCACCGTAGAGGTGCTCGGCGAGCGCGGCGACGTTGGCGTCGTTGTCGAGGAAGGTGGCCAGGCCGGTCCGTTCCCGGACCAGGTCGCGGATCGGCAGGTTCTCGATCGGCAGGTTGACCGCCGAGATCGCGATGCCCCTGTCGCGATCGATCGTCGCCGGGATCCCCATCCCGACCGCCGCTATCCCGGGGCGCGCGGAGCGAGCCCGCCCGACCTCGTGGACCAGCAGCTCGAACAGCCCGTCCTCGCCGAGCTCGGTCGAGGGCTCGCGGCTCTCCCAGGCGACCTCGGCGTCGGCGTCGAGCACCCCGAGCAGCATCTTCGTGCCGCCCAGATCGATGCCTATTGCGTCGACCTTGCTCACCTCTTCTGACGGGCGACCGGAGGCATCGGCATGATTTCTAACCCTTTCATGGCTGACAATGGTGAGCGGCGGTCCCCAGGGCCGCCCGAATACAAGGTCTACCGCTCTCGCAGGGGGCTGCTCTCGCGGTTCCGCAAGCCCGACCTCTCGGGTCTGGGCAAGCGCGGGTGGCGCCGCCCCAAGCTGCCCCGGCGGCCGGGCCGCGCGCCCGGCGTCCGGCCCCCCCGCCCCGGCGCAAGGCGGGCGCTGAAATGGATCGGGCTGGCAGCGCTCGGCTGGATCTTCCTCAGCTTCCTCGCCTTTGCCGTGTCCGCCCAGCTGCAGGCGTTCAAGCTCTCCGGCGACGCGAAGTCGGCGCTGCACGGCAACCCCTTCCTGCTTCCCACGGCGCAGACGATCCTGGTGCTCGGCACCGATGCCCGCCCGCCCGACACCAAGGAGCCGGGCGCGGCGCCGTCGCAGGAGTGCTTCGACCAGCAGGCGCACGGCGACGCCCCCCACGACGGCTGCTCGCCGGGCCAGTTCCGCGCCGACACCCTGATGCTGATCCGCGCCGGCGGCGGGACCTTCCGCAAACTCTCGATCCCGCGCGACAGCTACGCCGAAATCCCCGGCCAGAGCCCGCAGAAGATCAACGCCGCCTACGCGTTCGGCGGGGCCAAGGCGGAGATAGAAGCGGTCGAGGCGTTCCTCGACATCGAAGTCGACCACGTGGCGATCGTCGACTTCACCGGCTTCGAAGACCTGATCGACGCGGTCGGCGGCGTCAAGGTGGACGTCCCGCACAGGATCTGCGCCGACATCTCGGGGGGCGCCGGCGGCGGCCAGGGTGGATTCACCCTGCGGCTGGGCAAGGGCGAGAACACGCTGGACGGGGAAAGGGCGCTGATCTACTCGCGGATCCGCGAGCCGAGCCCCTGCCCCGGGCCGGGACGCAGCGCCTACACCCTGGGCTACAGCGACTTCGATCGCGAGCAGGCGCAGCAGGCGGTGATCGGCGGCATCAAGGACCGCCTCACCGACCCGCTCCGCCTCCCCTACAACTTCATCAAGGGGCCGATCATCGGCTGGGACGCGCCGAAGGCGTTCGTCAGCGACATGGGCTTCTTGACGATGCCGCAGCTGATCGTGGCGGCGGCGATCGGCGGCGAAAGCGCCGCCGACGTGCTCTGCCAGGGCGCCAACTCAGGCTGCACGGTGGGGCCCGGCAACAGCGTCGAGGTGCCGGAGTCGGAGCGGCGCCGGGCGGTGAAGAAGCTGCTGGGGTAGGCGGGAGGGATCTCCTCGCCCACCTCTCAAGCGTCGTCTTACTCGGCTTTGGCTGGAGCTTTGGTGTCGCTCGGTTTCGAGTCTGAGGCCTTGGAGTCGGAGGAGGAGCCGGAGGAGTCCTTGGAGCCGTCGCTGGCGTCTGCGGTGGCGCTGACCTTCTTCTTGCCGTAGTCGGTGTTGTGGAAGCCCGAGCCCTTGAAGTGGATCGCCACCGGGTGCAGGACGCGCTCTGCCGGAGCGCCGCACTCCTGGCACTCGCTCAGCGGCTCGTCGCTCATCCTCTGGATCACGTCGAACACGTGCCCGTTGGTGCACTTGTACTCGTAGATCGGCATTGCGCGGGCGGATTATCGCAGTAGGCCGCGGCGGGACCGGGCCGCAGCGCCCCTGCGGCGTCCTCTCTATACCGTTCTGCCGATGGCAGCCAACCCCGAGACCGGCTCGGCCGAGACGACGATGGAGGAGATCGTCGCGCTCTGCAAACGGCGCGGCTTCGTCTTTCCCTCCTCGGAGATCTACGGCGGCCTCGGCTCGACCTACGACTACGGCCACTACGGGGTGCTGCTCAAGAACAACGTCAAGGCCGAGTGGTGGCGGGCGATGCTGCAGGAGCGCGACGACATCGTGGCGCTCGACTCCGCGATCGTCCAACACCCGCGTGTCTGGGAGGCCTCCGGGCACCTGGAGGGCTTCACCGATCCGCTCGTCCAGTGCCTCGGCGAGTGCAAGAAGCGCTGGCGCGAGGACCACCTGCGCGAGGATGTCGAAGCCGAAGGCGGCGACCCAGAGGCCGAGCTGCGCTGCCCCGAGTGCGGCGGCGAGCTCTCCGAGCCGCGCCAGTTCAACCTGATGTTCCAGACCCACATCGGCCCCGTTGCCGACGCCGGCTCGGAGGTCTTCCTGCGGCCGGAGACGGCGCAGGGGATCTTCATCAACTTCAAGAACGTGCTCGGCTTCGCCCGCAAGAAGCCGCCCTTCGGGATCGCCCAGGTGGGCAAGTCGTTCCGCAACGAGATCACCCCCGGCAACTTCATCTTCCGCACCCGCGAGTTCGAGCAGATGGAGATGGAGTTCTTCGTTCCGCCGGCCGACGCCGAGAAATGGCACCGGACGTGGATCGATGAGCGCGAGCACTGGTACACGGAGCTCGGCATCCGCCCCGGCCTCCTGCGGGTCCGCCCGCACGGCGCCGAGGAGCTCTCCCACTACTCCTCGGCGACCAGCGACATCGAGTACCTGTTCCCGATCGGCTGGTCGGAGCTGGAGGGAATCGCCAACCGCGGCGACTTCGACCTCACCCAGCACGCCAAGCTCAGCGGCGAGAAGCTCGAGTACTTCGACCAGCAGACCAAGGAGCGCTACGTCCCCTACGTGATCGAGCCCGCCGCCGGCGCCGACCGTGCCGCGCTCGCCTTCCTGGTCGACGCCTACGACGTCGAGGAGGTCGAGGGCCGCCAGCGCACCGTGCTCCGCCTCCACCCCCGCCTCGCTCCGGTCAAGGCGGCCGTCCTCCCCCTCGTCTCGAAGGAGGGCATGCCGGAGAAGGCCCGCGAGGTCTTCGAGGCGGTGCGCCGCCGCGTCCCGGCCGAGTTCGACGAGGGCGGCTCGATCGGCAAGCGCTACCGCCGCCAGGACGAGATCGGCACCCCGTGGGGCATCACCGTCGACGGCCAGACGATGGAGGACGACACCGTCACGCTACGCGACCGCGACTCGCTCGAGCAGATTCGCGTCCCGATCGAGGGCCTGGCCGACGATCTGGCGAACCGCCTCGCCGGGCCCTGGCGCAGCCCGAAGCTGGGCTGAGCGCGGACGAATGCGCTCGAATGCATGGTGCACACCTGGGGTGCCAGAACCCCAAGCCCGTGATCGGAGCGACATAAACCGTCTCCAACGAACCCAGGGCGGTTCAGTCCCGCTGAACCGATCTGGGTGGTTCATGCGGCGCGCTGGGCAGCCTCTTCCTCTTCACGCATGCGCCGGATCAGCCGCTCGTAGTACTCGTTGCCTTCGTCGGCCCGGCGGGTCAAATCGCGCCATAGGTCGCTGTCCCAGTCGATCGGCGTGTGCTGGTGGGGTCGCTCGCCGACTTCGCAGTGGTAGCACCAGTCCGTGTCCTGATCGACGCGGAACCACTCGTGATCTCCGCAGTCCTTGGGGCCGGGCGGGAAAAGACCTGCCAGGACCCATGGCAGACGGCGTCGGAGTCGGGTCCGCCACCGATATCGATGTCGTCGCGACACGTTTTGAGTGTAGGGCTTCACTGCCCGCTCAGGCGCCTTTGCGCTTCCTTCGATTGCGAAGCTGCCGCGCCTTCTCCTCGGCCTGTGCCCTGCGGCGACGTGCTGGCGGGGTGTGCGGATCTCGCGCGATCTCGGAGATTTCCTCTGCGCTCATGTCGGTGAACTCCGTGTGCCGCTGGCGGCCCTTCCTCTTTCCCACCCCTCTCCAAGAACCGAGCGCGGAAAGTTCTCCCCCCCTTTCGAGGACGTGATAGACGTAGCCAGTCGAGTTGAAGGGCGAAGCGCAGGGCGTCGTCGAGGCGAGCGGCGTCCTCGAAGGCAAGGGTCCCGCGGCGCTCGGCGAGGCGGCGCTGATGGACCTCGCTCGCGATGCCTCGAGTCGTCGACGTTATCGGCGCCACGGTGACCGCGGAGAGTGCGGCAGGTCGGCATCGAAGATGTCGCCGCGATCGACGAGGCTCATCTCGACATGGATCGCCGGTTTTGCGGAACCGGCCTATCCTTGCCCCCGATGACGGCCAGCCTGTTTCGCGATCGGGACTTTCGGCTGGTCGCCGGCTCGGTGGGGCTCTCGGCGCTGGGAGACTGGGTGGCGATCGTGGCGCTGGGGCTGCACGTCAAGGACGCGACCGACTCGGGCTTCGCGGTGGCGGCGCTGTGGATCTGCCTGTTCGGGCCGTCTGTGCTGGCCGCCGGGCCCGCCGGGCTGCTGGTCGACCGGATCGAGGCGACGCGGTTGCTGGCCGGGGTCTCGGCAGCCGGGGCGGTCGCCTCGGTCGCGCTCGCCTTCTCCACCGCGGTGGCGCCGGTGCTCATCCTCACCGCCGTGCTCGGCGTCGTCTTCGCCACCTCCTCCCCGGCCGAGTTCTCGCTGGTCCCGCCGCTCGCCGGCGAGGCGCGGATCCAGGAGGCCAACGGGCACATCGAGACGGTCCGTTACATCGGCTTCGGTGCCGGCCCGCTGCTCGGTGGCCTGCTCTTCGGCCTCGGCGGTCTCGAGCTGGCGATGCTGGTCGACGCCGGAACGTTCGCGTTCGTGGCGATCGCGGCGCTGAGCCTGCGGGTGCGGCGGCGCCCCGAGGCGCTGGATGAGACCAAGCGCACGCCGCGCGCCCGCGACGGCATCGCCTTCCTCTTCCGCGACCGGCTGCTGGCCCTGGTGATGACGGTCGCCTTCAGCTCGTTGCTCTTCATGTCCGCGGTTTGGGTAGGCGAGCTGTTCTTCGTCTTGGACGTGCTAGGGCGGGGCAACCTCGCCTACGGGTCGATGCTCTCGATCTGGACGGTGGGCATGGCACTGGGGGCGATGCTGGTCTCCCGCCGCGTCGCCGTCGGCGCGGTGGCCGCGGTCGGGCTGGCGGCCGCCGCGACCCAGGGCGCGGCGCTGGCCCTCCCCGCGCTCTGGCTCAGCTTCGCCTTCTTCCTCGCCTGCTCGTTGATGGGCGGGGTCGCGCACGGGCTGAAGAACGTGATGTTCCGCAGCCTGATCCACGTCCGCGTCCCCGACCGCCTGCACGGCCGGGCCTTCGCCGCCTACAACGGAATCCGCAACACCGCCGAGCTGGGCGCCTTCGCCGCGGGGGGCCTGTTGGTCGCCGCGATCGGCGCCAGGGGCACGCTCGCCTACGCCGGTGGCCTCTCGGCGCTTGCCGGCCTGCTCGGGCTGCTCGCCCTGGCGCGCCGCTACGGGGGCTTTGTCCCCACCGGCCCGGTCGGTCCGCCGATCGAGGCCTTCGGCGGCAGCGCCGAGCCACCGGGCCCGGCGCAGCCCTCGACCTGAAGCCTGAGTTGCAAATCACTCAGTACGTTGAGTAAAATCACTCAGCATGGTGAGCAAATTGCAGAGCTACAGGCGTGGGATCTTCGATGTGCTGGCCTCCCGGATTGAAGAGCCACCGGCGCGGATCCAGGTTGTCAGCGGGCCACGACAGGTCGGTAAGACGACGGCCGTCAGACAGGTCCTGGAGGTTGTGGAAGAGCCGAGTCACTATGCGAGCGCCGACGATCCCTCCCTGCGCGACTCGGCCTGGCTGGAAGCGCATTGGGAAGAGGGACGGCGGCTCGCTCGCAGTAGGAAGCGTGGGGCGATCCTCGCGATCGACGAGATCCAGAAGGTCTCCGGCTGGGCCGAGGCTGTGAAGCGGCTCTGGGATGAGGATCGGCGCTCGGACCTGAATCTGAAGGTCGTGATGCTGGGATCGGCTGCCCTGCTCGTTCAGCGCGGCTTGAGCGAGAGCCTGACCGGGCGTTTCGAGCTGATCCGCGCGCCACATTGGTCGTTTCGCGAGATGCGCGACGCGTTCGGCTTCGGTCTCGATGAGTTCATCCATTTCGGCGGCTATCCCGGTGCCGCCGACCTGATCGGAGACGAGGAGCGCTGGGCGTCCTACGTGCTCGACTCGATCGTCGAGACGACGATTTCCCGCGACCTGCTTCTGCTCACCCGAGTAGACAAGCCCGCCCTGCTGCGCAACCTGTTCCGGCTCGTCTGCGACTACTCCGGACAGATCGTCTCCTACCAGAAGCTGACCGGGCAGCTGCAGGATGCTGGAAACACCACCACCCTCGCTCACTACCTCGACCTGCTGGCAACCGCCGGACTGGCGGTCGGGCTCGAGAAATATTCGTCGGGGAAGGTGCGGCAGCGGCGATCGACGCCCAAGCTGATCGCCCTCGACACCGCGCTGGTCTCGGCCACCTCTGGGCGCACCGTCGCCCAGTCCAGGGCCGACAGCGAGCACTGGGGGCGGCTGGTCGAGACCGCGGTTGGCGCTCATCTGGTCAACAGCCGTGATCCGCGGGCGGAGATCCTCTACTGGCGGCACCGCGACCGGGAGGTCGACTTCGTCGTCCAGCGCGGGGCGACCCTGACCGCGATCGAGGTCAAGAGCGGCCCCCGCCGTAGCGGCCTTCCCGGCATGACCGCGTTCGAGGCGGCGGCGGCAGGCCCGGTGCGCAAGCTGCTCGTGGGCGGGGACGGCACCCCGCTCGAGGCTTTCCTCGGCAACGAGGTTCCGGGTCAGTCCGCCTGAAGGAAGCGGGCTACGTCGGCGGCGTCGGCCTCGAGGGCTTGGCGCTGCGCGGCCGGCAGCCGCTCGAAGGTATTCAGCGCGACCTCGTCCTTGGCCCATCTCCAGCCCGCGACGGCGCGGCCGCCGGCGATCGCGAAGGGGCGGAAGAGGCCGCCGCTGACCACGCGGGCCTCGTGGCGGCCGAGGATCGGCTCGCGCGAGGTCCAGCCGAGCAGCACCGGGTCGAAGGCGCCGAGCAGGCGCGGCGGCGGCATCCCCTCCTGCGCCGCGCGTTTCCGCAAACGAAGCAGGCCGTCCTCGCGCTCCTCCAGCTCCGATCCGATCGCCTTCAACCCCGCTCGCGAGGCGCGCAGGGGAAGCCCGGCCCACCTGGCCAGGTCGCGATCGCTCGCCGGCCCGTGGCCGGCCAGGTAGCGGCGGGCCAGCTCCGCCAGGGCGGCATCGCGGTCGACCCGCTGCGGCTCCCCCAGCCAGTCGCGCACCAACACGTAGGCCTGCTGTTTGCCGCGCATCGGCCCGCGCACGACGAGCCCGCGGAGGGCAGCGAGGAAGAGCAGGTGGATCGGCGCCTGGCCCTCGGTCGGCAGGTCGGCTGCCTCGAGGCGCTCGCGCAGCTCGGCTCGCGTCAGCGGCCCCTCGTCGGCGAGCGCCCGCTCGATCGTCGCCAGCGCCCGCTCCGCCTGCGCTTCGCTCACGCCCTCCTGCTGCAGCCGCCGCGCGCTCGAAGTGAGCAGGGGCGGCGTGGTCAGCGCCTGCAGCCACGGGTAGTCCTCGCTGCGGACCAGGTGGAGCGTGCCTCGGTTGAGCCAGGTGACGACCAAGGCGCGTTCCTCCCCCAGCGCCCGCTCGACGTCGGCGATCGACAGTCCCCCGGTCCGAGCGCGAACTGCGAGCCGGAAGCCGCGCGGATCCTGACCCTGTACCGCAAGCAGCCGCTCGGCGACCGCGACGGGATCGCGAAGCCGATCGCCGGCGAGGGCTTGCGCGGCGAGTCTCTCGGCGTGGACGGAGCGAGCGGTCACGGCCGAATCATCGCGTCCCGTTCACGCCCGGGCGCCGGGAGCGCTCGCCCGGCGGGCTCAGCGCCCGAGCAGGTCGGTCATTGGAAAAACGCCGTGGGCGGCGTCTCCGGCGTTGCCGAGATGACCGAGGTGCCAGTTGTCCTCGATCGTGGTCAGCAGCGAGTAGTGGTTGTAGGGGGTGTGGCTCGTGTAGTGCCGCGGACCGTTCGAGGCGACCACGATGGCGGGCGAGAGGCCGCCGCCGTAGACGCCGCCCGGCCAAGCGGGAACGCCTTCCAGACCGCCCGCCGGTATCACCGGCGACCCACAGCAGCCGCTCACATCGGCCCAGCCGCCGTTCTTCTCGTCGCCGTTGCGGTCGGACTCGTCGGCGACGATGAAGATCGCGCCATCGCCTTCGCGCCAAGCCCTCGATGAGACGACCGTCCTCACCGCGCGGCGCACGAACGCGTTCGCCTTCCGCTTCAGCGAGGCGTCGTTTTCGTCCCCGGACGGGCACGGGGTCCCGTCGCTGCCGTCGGCCGCGACCTGGGTGTAGACGCCGCCGTGCATGTCATGGCACTGGTTGGGGACGATGTAGACGAAGTCCGGCGCGTGAGGGGAGTTCAGGTCGGCCCTGAGCGCGTGATAGGGCTTGACCTTGGCCAGCCGGCTCGGATCGCTGCGTATGTCCTCGAACAACACGAACGGGTCGTGCTTGCTGGCGTAGAGCGGTTCGCTCGCGCTGGGCCAGAAGTCGCCGAGGTAGCCGGCGCGGGGGATCGACTCCATGTAGGCGCCCCAGTCGCGGTATGCCGCTTCCAGCTGATCGACCAGGTTGCGGGCGCCGAACCGGTTGGCGGGGTCGTCGTCGTTGACGCCAAAGGTCTTGCCGGAGATCTGGGCGAGGTAGTTGGGCTCGCTCGGGTGAGTGACGCCGTAGTAGTCCGCGGCCTCGCCGTAGCGGCGGGCGAGCCGGGTGATGAACGGCGCGCTCGGGTCGCCGATCACCCCGTCGCGCGACTGGTTCTCGAGGGTGATCACGAAGACATGCTCGAGGCGCCCCTTGCCGCGGTGCCCATGGGGATGGCCCCAGTGGGCGCTGTGAGGCCGGGAAGGGTGAGCCGAGGCGCTTCCCACCACCGCGACCAGCATCAGCACGGAGGCCAGGCCAAGCACCCGGAAGAACGAGGCGATGGTCGCGCTGGCGGGTGACGCTCGACCAGAGACGCGCGGGCCTACCCGACCGCGAGCAGGTCGATCACGAAGACGAGAGTTTCGTTCGGGCCGATATTCGGCGGCGCGCCGGTTTCGCCGTAGGCGAGTTCGGGCGGGATGGTCAGCTCGCGGCGGCCGCCGACCTTCATCCCTTCGACTCCCTGTTCCCATCCGGGAATCACCTGGCCGGCGCCGAGCTGGAAGCTGAACGGTTCGTTGCGGCTCCAGGAGGAGTCGAATTCCTTGCCGTTCTTGTAGTCGACGCCGACGTACTGGACGGTGACTTCGTCGCCCGACTTCGCTTCGGCGCCGCTCCCTTCTTCGATTTCCTTGGTGACCAGCTTGTTCGGAGGCGCGCCCTTCGGCACCGTCACCTTGGGCTTGGTCTTCTTCGCGGTGCTGGTCGTTTCGCCGGTCGAGCTCGATTCGCTCGAGGAAGAGCTGCTGCTGCCGCACCCGGCCGCGGCCAGGGCGACGCAAACCGCGATCGTCAGCATCGGCGCCTTCATCCCGAGCGCATCCTACGGCAGCCGCAGCCGCGGCGCAGCGCTGGCGCCTCAGCCCTTGCCGGAGATCAGGTCCCAGGCGCGGCGCAGCTTGTCGTCGGCGCCGGGCGGGACGAGGTCGTCCGGGCCGACCTCGACCCCCGCGGGGTTGGCGGTCGGCTTGGGGAGTCGCTCGGCGGCGTCGGCGTCGATCGTCAGGACCACGCCGCGCTCGTAGACCTCGGCCACCTGCGAGGCGTCGACGAAGCGGTGCCCGCCCGGCAGGACGGTGGTGTCGAGGACGAACCCGTCGAAGATGTCGAGCCCCGCGTCGCCGAGCACGTGCCTGACCTCGCCGAGATCGCTGCCGTCGCTCGAGTAGACCCTGGTGCCCTCGTCGAGCGCGAGGTAGGAGCTGGGCCGGCCCAGGTCGCTCATCGACCGAGCATATCCGGGGGGCACCGCTTGCCCGCCGGGCGGGTCGAGGGCTATGCTCGGCCCGGAGATGGCACTCAACCTCGCCTCGCTGCTGACCGAGAGCGCCGAGCGCTCCCCAGACGCCCCCGCGATCCGGCTCGGCGAGGCCGAGCTGGCCTACGCCGAGCTGGACGACCGCAGCGCCCGGCTGGCCACCCTGCTGCGCGAGAAGGGCATCGAGCCGGGCGACCGGGTCGGGGTGATGCTGCCGAACGTGCCCGAGTTCCCGATCGCCTACTACGGCGTGCTGCGGGCCGGCGGGATCGTCGTGCCGATGAACGTGCTGCTGAAGGAGCGCGAGATCGCCTTCTACCTCGGGGACTCGGGGGCGAAGCTGCTGCTCGCCTGGCACGGCTTCGCCGAGGAGGCGCGGGCCGGGGCCGCCGACGCCGGCGCCGAGCTGGTCGAGGTCGAGCCGGCGGCCTTCGCGGCGACGCTGGCCGAGCTCGAGCCGAGCCCCGGCGTCGCCGACACCGCCGAGGACGACATCGCGGTGCTCCTCTACACCTCGGGCACGACCGGCAAGCCGAAGGGCGCCGAGCTGACCCATCTCAACCTCGCCCGCAACGCCGAGATCTCCTCCCGCACCACCTGCCAGGTCGGGGCGGGGGACGTCGTGCTCGGCGCCCTCCCCCTCTTCCACTCCTTCGGCCAGTCGGTCGGCATGAACGCCTCGCTGCGGGTCGGCGCCTGCCTCACCCTGGTGCCCAAATTCGACCCCGACGATGCGCTGGCGACGATGCAGCGCGACCGCGTCACCCACTTCTACGGGGTGCCGACGATGTTCGGGGCCCTCCTGCACCACCCCGAGCGCGAGCGCTTCGACACCTCGACGCTGCGCACCTGCGTCACCGGCGGCGCCTCGATGCCGGTCGAGGTGCTGCGCGGCTTCGAGGACGGGTTCGGAGCGAAGGTGCTGGAGGGCTACGGCCTCTCGGAGACCTCCCCCGTCGCCAGCTCCAACCACCCGGACATGGAGCGCAAGCCGGGCTCGATCGGCACGCCGATCGAGGGGGTCGAGATGCGGGTCGTCAACGAGGACGACGAGCCGGTCTCCCGTGGCGAGGTGGGCGAGATCGTGATCCGCGGCCACAACATCATGAAGGGCTACTGGCAGCAGCCCGAGGCGACCGCGGAGGCGATGCGGGGCGGCTGGTTCCACAGCGGCGACATGGCCCGGGTCGACGAGGACGGCTACTTCTACATCGTCGACCGCAAGAAGGATCTGATCATCCGCGGCGGCTACAACGTCTACCCGCGCGAGGTCGAGGAGGTTCTCTACGAGCACCCGAAGATCCGCGAAGCGGCCGTGGTCGGCGTCCCCCACGACGAGTGGGGCGAGGAGATCGGCGCCGCGGTCGTCCTCCACGAGGGCGAGGAGCTGGACCCCGAGGAGGTCAGCGCCTACGTCAAGGACCGGATCGCCGCCTACAAGTACCCCCGGGTCGTCTGGTTCCTCGACGACCTCCCCAAGGGCCCGACCGGCAAGATCCTCAAGCGGGAGATCGAGACGCCGGCCAGAGTCTGAGGCCCATCTGCCTTGCTACAAGAGAAACGGGTTGTGGCCCTCGCGACAGCGTTCCGCAACGAGACGGTCCCAGTCTTGCTCGGAGAGCGGACAATCGACGAGCGACCAAAACTCCTTCAGATTTAGGCAGAGCTGCTTTCCCATCAGCAGCCCAAGCCCCTGATCCAGCTCGCGGGCGCCGTGAGATATCCGAGTCACCAGGGTCGTGACCCCATCGACCTTCTTGCGAAACATGTGGTGGTGCTTCTCGTCGCGCTCCATGCCCTTGGCTTCTAGGGCGCGAGCAACGCGTTTCGCAGATCGCTGCGCCACCAATCGATCTGTCAGCGACGACGGAGCTGATCGAGCTGGCGTTTCAGGGCAGGTGACAAGTTCTCCTGGCGTTCAAGCACCTCGCGGTGCTCACGCATAGCCTGAGAAAGTTCCTGGAGGGCCTTACGCGGGTCGGCACCCGATCCGAAAACGCCGGTCAGGGGGTCATGGACGGAAAACGCCACGGTGCCGCCGGGGTGACGGGTCCACCTCAGCGGCACCCTTTGAGGCGCCTGGTAATCGTCCTCTGACGAGGGCGCAATTTCCTCTCGCCGTGCTCGCGTCAGAAGCCCGCCACTAGCAAGCGGCACCGGCGTGAGATCAATTGCGACTTCAGGCATCGCCTTCTTCTCTGTCCTCACCTGGGCGTTCGACCTGTCCAAATTTGTCCTCGTATTGTCCGAGGTTCTCGTTTAATGCGCCCAGTAAGTCCAAGACAATGGTCGGAGGAATTCGGACGCGCGCGACAACCTGAACGGCGAGGGCGTTGGGGCCACTCGCATATGGCTGGTTTACGCAGAAATCAATAGCGAAATCGTGCGGCGTGTGCCAAACACTGACGACGTTTGCATAGCTCCCAGCAATCTTGTCCGGGGGCACATTGAGCTGCACGTTCGGGGACTCCTCGGCCATCCGTCTGATGACATTAGCTAATGGCTTGGACCCCGGGGACCATGGCGGGCATACCCGCGCAGCGCCTCCGACGCTCGGGGGCCGCTGGAACCGAAGCCAAGCGTGCGGCCAACTGGCCAGCTGGCCAGTCTCGCGCTAGTCTCCAATCAGACAGCAGCCCAGCCGGCGCCGGGAGGCGCCCGATCCCCCGAGGAGAAGAGATGAGCGTCGCTTCGCAGAGCCTGATGGAGAACGTCACCTACGAGGACCTCTACAAGCGCTGGGAGCAGGGCAACTGGAGCGCCTACGAGCTCGACTTCTCTGCGGACCGCGACGGCTGGGAGGCGCTCAGCGAGATCCAGAAGCGCTCGGCGATGTGGGTCTACTCGATGTTCTTCTACGGCGAGGATCGGGTCGCCGACACCCTCTCCCCCTACGTCACCGCCGCGCCGACCGAGGAGCAGTCCTACTTCCTCGCCACCCAGCAGGTCGACGAGGTGCGCCACTCGGTCTTCTTCCACCGCTTCTTCAAGGAGGTGATCGGGGTCGGCGGCGACTCGATCCAGCAGACCCTCTCCTCCACCCTGCCGCAGCTCAACTGGGGCTACCGCGGCATCTTCGACCGGCTCGACCGGATGGCCGAGGAGCTGCGCAGGGACCGCTCGCTGCCCAAGTACGCGCAGGCGATCACCCTCTACCACCTGATCGTCGAGGGCTCCCTCGCCCAGCCCGGCCAGCACTTCATCGAGGACTTCTTCGCCTCCGAGGAGACGATGCCGGGCTTCAGCGCCGGGATCGCCAACGTCTCCCGCGACGAGCAGCGCCACATCGGCTTCGGCGTCAAAGTGCTCTCCGAGCTGCTGGACCCGGGGCGTCCCCAGGGCGAGGAGTGCCGTGCCGCGGTGATCGAGCTGCTGCAGGAGGTGCTGCCCTACGGGCCCGCCGTCTTCTCGCCGCCCAACCTGGACCGCGAGTACACCGAGTGCTTCGGCTTCTCGCTCGAGGACATCTTCGCCTTCGGCCTGAAGCTGATCCGCCAGCGCTGGCGCACGATCGGCTACCCGACCGAGGAGATGCCCCCCGGCACCTTCCCCTTCGACCCGGAGATGCCCGCCGAGGAGGTCGCCGAGCGGCAGGTGAAGCTGATGATGGCCGGCGTGCTCGGCCCGCCCGACGGACCCGAGCCCGACGCCTCGCCCGACGTGCAGCGCCTCTACTTCGACCTGATCACCCGCGTCGCCGACCCCGCGGCCGCCAACGGCTCGCGGCTCGTCTACCAGTGGCGGTTCAGCGACGCCGACCCCTGGCACCTGGTGATCGACAACGGCTCGACCCACGCCGAGCCGGGCGAGGCGCCCGACCCCACCCTGGTGCTGGAGAGCAGCTGGGCCGACTGGATCGCCTCCGGCAAACCGGACGCCAACCAGCTGAAGATGGTCCTCCAGCGCCGCATCCGCCCGCGCGGCAAGCTGCGCGAGATCGCCCGCCTGCGCAGGGTCTTCGGCTGAGCGGCGCGCTATGAGATAGGCGGGCGCCGCTCCGCCCAGGGGCGCTCGGCCTCGAGCTGGGCGGCGAGCGAGAGCAGCGTCGCCTCGTCGCCAGGCCGGCCGACGATCTGCACGGCGAGCGGCATCCCGTCCGCGGCGAAGCCGGCGGGTACCGACATCGCCGGGTTGCCGAGGTGGTTCCAGGGGATGCAGTAGGGATAGAAGCGGCTCATCCCGAGCAGGGTCCAGAGAGCCCCGCGCCCCTCCCAGCGACGAACCGGCAGCGCGGTGCCGCCCATCACCGGGGTCATCAAGACGTCGTGGGAGTCGAAGATCGCGTTGACGCGGGCGGCGTCGGCGGCTTCGGCGCGGCGGGCCTGCTCGAAGAGGCGGTCGGGAATCAACCGGCCGAGCCGGGCGAAGCCGCGGGTACGGCGTTCGAGCCGCTCGGGCGACGGAACCCGGTCGACGTCGGCGGCGATCCCGCGCAGGTAGCGCGGCACCATGTCGTTGCCGATCGCCCCCCAGTCGGGATCGCGCGGCTCGACCCGGTGGCCGAGCGAGCCGAGCAGCTCGGCGGTCTCGGCCACGGCGCCCTTGGCGATGTCGGAGACGGTCGGCGGCGCCGCGGCGCGCGGCGCCGCGGTCGACCAGGCAATTCGCAGGTTGCCGGGCGGCGTTCGCGCCGCCTCAACGAAGGGGCGCTGCGGCGGCGGCGGCGCCTCGGTCCCCTCCGAGCCGCCGCTCACGACGTCCAGCCAGAGCGCGCTGTCGATCACGCTGCGGCTGAGGCAGCCGTTGACCGAGAGGCCGTTCCAGTGATCGAGATCGGGCCCCAGCGGCACCCTGCCGCGCTGCGGTTTCAGCCCGAACAGGCCGCAGGAGGAGGCGGGGATGCGGATCGATCCCGCCCCGTCGGAGGCCGAGGCGATCGGGACGAGGCCGGCGGCGACCGCGGCGGCGCTGCCGCCGCTCGAGCCGCCGGGCGTGCGCTGCGCGTTCCACGGGTTGCGGGTGACGCCCCAGGTCGCCGACTCGGTGAACCCGCAGATCGCCAGCTCGGGCAGCAGCGTCTTGCCGACCACGATCGCCCCCGCCTCGCGCAGCCGCCGCACCATCTCGGCGTCGGCCGGGGCCGGGTCGACGAAGCCGTCGGTGCCGTAGGTGGTCAGCTCGCCGGCCAGGTCGTGGTTGTCCTTGAGCGCCACCGGCACGCCGAGCAGCGGTCGCTCCTCGCCCTCCTTCAGCCTCGCCTCCGCCTGCTGGGCCTCGAGCAGCGCCCGCTCGGCGAACACAGTGCGGAACGAGTTGAGCTGCGGATCGATCCGCCCGATCCGCTCCAGGTGGAGGCGCACCAGCTCGGTCGGGGAGACCTCGCCCGCCCGCACCGTCTCCGCCTGCTTCGCCGCCCCCGCGAAGGCGATCTCGTCGCTCATCGCCGAGAGGTTAGTCAGGTCAGGCTGGGCTCGCCGGCACCGCGCTCGAAGGAGAAATCGGGCAGCAGGCGGTCGAGCCAGGACGGTATCCACCAGTTCCAGCGGCCCAGCAGCTTCATCGCCGCTGGCACGAGGATCAGCCGCACCAGCGTCGCGTCGAGGGCGATCGCCACCGCGGAGCCCAGGCCCAGCTCCTTGATCGAGGGGACGCCGGTGAGCGCGAAGACCGCGAAGACCGAGACCATGATCAGCGCCGCCGAGGAGATCGTCCGGGCGCTCGAGGCGAGGCCCTCGGCCACGGCGCGCTCGTTGTCGCCGTGGCGCATGTAGCGCTCGCGGATCCGCGACATCAGGAAGACCTCGTAGTCCATCGAGAGGCCGAAGGCGACGGCGAAGATCAGCGGCACGTTGATCGTATCCAGCGCCCCCTTGGCTTCGAAGCCGAGGGGGCCGTCTAACCAGCCCCACTGGAAGACGACGACGAGGACGCCGAAGGCCGCGCCGATCGAGAGCAGGTTCATCAGCACCGCCTTCAGCGGCAGCACCAGCGAACGCAGCATCCCCATCAGCACCAGGAAGCTGAGTCCCAGCACGAAGAGGACGATCTTCCACATCGAGCCGCCGATCAGGCGGCGCACGTCCTCGCTGCGCGCCGTTTCGCCGCCGACGTTCACGGTCGCGACCCGCGCCAGCCGCGTCGAGGGCGCCTGGGCGCGCAGCCGGTCGACCAGGGCGCGCGCCGCGTCGGACTCGCTGCCGGCGCGCGGCGTCGCCTCGATCAGCAAGCTGCCGCCCGAAGAGGTGGGCGGGGCGACCGAGCCGACCCCGGGCGTCGCCCCGAGCCTGCGCACGAAGCCGGCGACCGCCGGACGGTTGGCGGCAGCGCCCCCGGCCGAGTCGAACGAGGCGACGATCTGGACCGGGTCGGTGCCGCCGCCGAGCTGCTTGGAGGCCAGGGCGTTGCCGACCCGCACGTCGCTGCCCCGCGGGAACTGGCCGAGCGCCTCGGTGCCGGTGGCGATCGAGAGGACGGGGATGGCCAGGAACAGCAGCACGGCGCTCGCACCGATCACGGCCACCCACGGCCGAGCCATGACGTTAGCGGTCCAGCGCTGCCAAAAGTCCGATTCGGCGTCCGCCGGTCGCTGCGGCCGGCGGAAGACCCGCTGCTTGAAGAAGCGCAGTATCGTCGCGACGACCCCGCCGGGCAATACGCGGTCGCCGAGCATCGCGATCAGGGCGGGAAGCAGGGTGGTGGCGGCGAGGATCGAGACGGCGACCACGGTCATCGCGCCGAGCGCCATCGAGCGCAGCGCCTGGTTGTCGACCATCCACAGCCCGGCCAGCGAGACGATCACGGCGAGGCCCGAGAAGGTCACGGCGAGGCCCGAGGTGGAGAGCGCCTCGGCCCGCGCGTCGTCCTCGCCGCGGCCCGCCGCCCGCTCCTCGCGATAGCGGGCGAGGATGAACAGCGAGTAGTCGACGGCGACGCCGATCCCGATCATCGAGGCCATGTTGGTGACGAAGACCGAGGTCTCCATCTGCAGCGAGATCAAGTAGATCAGCGCGCCGGTGACGATCACGCTGACGAAGCCGAGCGCCAGCGGCAGCGCCGCCGCGGCCAGCGAGCCGAAGACGACCAGCAGGATCAGCGCGACGATCGGGAAGCCGCCGGCCTCCGCCTCGGCCAGGTCTTCCTTGGACAGCTCCTGCAGCCCGGCCCAGATCGCCGGCTGCCCGGCGAGGTAGGCGGTCACTCCTCCCCGTGCCGCGCCGGGGTCGAGCTCTTCGCGCAGCGTCGTCGCGGCGTCGATCAGCCGGTCGGAGCCGAGGTCGCTGCGCAGCGGCAGCATCGCCACGTCCTCCCGGCGCAACGCCAGCCCGGCGCGGCGTGCGACGAGCGGGGGCAGCGTCACCCGGTCGATCCCGGCAACCGCGCGGCGCACCCGTCCCACCGCCGCGGTCCGCGCCGCCGCGTCAGCGCCCGGCGCCGAGCGCAGCAGCACCGCGATGCCGGCGGCGTCGCCGCTGAAGTCCCGCTCGAGCGCGTCGTTGACCGCGTTCGACTGGCTGCCCGGCACGTCGAAGCCGCCGCCCGTGAGGTGATCGGTCTGCCGCGCGGCGAGGGGCAGCGCGAGGACGAGGACGAGCACCCACCCGGCGAGGACCCAGCGGCGTCTGCGTCCCGCGAGTCCGGCCAGTCTGCTGATCGAGCTACGCATCGGCTGGCCAGCCAGCCTCTCGCAGCGGCCGGCGGATGTCTGTGAATCCGATCACTTGCGCGGCGCGCCTCCGGGCCGCGCTTGGAAAGGCGCCCGGCTACTCGGCGGCAAGCAGGAAGCGTGCCGAGGCGGCGCCGGCGCCGAGCGCGGCGCTGATGTCGCGGTCGGGATCGGAGAGCGCCTGCAGGGCGAAGCCGTCCCCGACCGCGAACAGGTAGGCGACGATCGCCTCGGCCCCGTAGCGCAGGCTGAGCACCCCCTCCCGCTCCTTCGCCTCCAGCACCTCGGCGACGTGGGAGCGGGTGCGGTCGAATAGCTGGCCGACCTCGCGCTGGATGTCGGGGTTGCGGCGCCCGGCGCTGAACAGCTCGTAGAGCAGCAGGAAGAAGGCCGGTTCGTTCTCGATCAGGTCGGTGAGGTTGGCGACGAGCACGTCGATCACGTCATCGACCGTCGCCGCCTTGGCAAGTGGCTCGTCGAGCCGGGCGACGCGGATCTCGGCATCGCGCCGAACCACCTCGACCAACAGCCGCTCCTTGGTGCCGAAGTAGTAGTGGAGGAGGCCGCGGCTGACCCCGGCCTCGCGGGCGACGTGCTCGAAGGTCGAGCCGGCGGCGCCGCGCTTGGCGACGCTCTCGCGCATCGCGTTGACGATCCGCTGCGCCTTTTCCCCGCTCAGCTCGCGCTCTTTGGTGGCTGCCTCCATGCGAACGTCAGTCTAGTGCTCGCTGGCGAGGCCCAGGCGCCGGCAGGCCGACCGAGGACGCAGCATGACGGCGCCTGGGGCCGTCAGCCGCCGTTGATGCTGGTCGTGCTGGTGTACTCGAACTCCTCCTCGGCGCCGAAGAGAGCGTCGAGGACCGTCTTGCGGGCGTCCTCGCTGAGCACCAGCGCGATCGCCCCGGCGACCAATGCAAAGAGGATGAGACGGCCGAGGCGACTCTTCTTGCGGCGCTTCTTCGGCGCGCGCAGCTGCTCGGACGCGTCGCGCAGGCTCTCCGCGGCAACGCGCAGGTCCCGCTGCACCTTCTTGTCGCTGGTCATCGCCTTCACGGCCCCCTTGCCGTTGCCGGTCGCTCGCGAATAGGCGCCGCGCGCTGCTTCGAAGGCATCGCGGAGGCTGCTGCGCAGCTCTTCGTCCTCGATCAGTCGCTGCACGTAGGGATTGCCTCGCGCGCTGGAATAGATGTCTGCGGCCTGGCCCGCTTTGGTCTTGCTCATGCCATCTCCTCGCCGGGGGTGTCCGAGTTCCAGTTGAGGATAGCCTCAAACCCGATCCTTGGATGCCGTCACCCAGGTCCAATGCCGTCGAGGAGAACGCCATTGGAGCGAAATCCGAGCTCGGCGTCGCGAACCGTCCGCAGCCGCAGATGCGCCAGCTCCGGCCCGGGCAGTGCGTAGCGCCGCACCCAGAGGCGGCCAGCCGGCCAGTGGCCGATCTGAGCGAAGCGGGGCCCGAGCAGGCGGGCGGGGACCGGCGGGACGGGACCGTCGGAGACGAAGTCGACCTCGTGCACGTACCAGGAGAAGCGATCGGCGGGCTGGACCTGGAAGGAGCCGGTCGAGAGGTAGTAGCGGAGCGAGGCCTCGCCGAGCGTCCAGGTGACGATCGCCCGCGGCGCCGGCGGGTCGCCGAGCTTCGCGGCGACAGTCTCCCAGTCGGGTCGCTGCAGGGAGGACGAGGCGCTCGCCCAGACCGCGAAGCCGAGCGAGTAGACGACCAGGACCCCGGCCAGCAGGGCACCCGCGCGTTGGGCTCTGCGCACCGTGCAGCCGACCGCGACGGCGGCCAGCAGCGGCAGCAGCGCGGGCAGCAGGTTGCGGGAGAGGACGTAGTCCCGCCCGGGGACGAGCAGGGCCAGGGCGAGCGGCGCGGCGACGGTCGCGGCGGCGACCGCCAGCATCCGTCCGGCGGCTCGCCGCTCGTGGCGCTCGCCGCGGGCCACGAGCAGCCCGAGTGCGGCAAGCATCGCCGCCAGCGGCACGACCGCCGGCAGCAGCCGCTCGGGCCGGGCGATAACACCCCCGGTTTCGCCCAGCGCGAAGCTGATCCCGGTCGCCCAGAGCCGGTGCCCGAGGCTGTGGTCGCCGATCCACTCGGCGTGACCTAGCGACACCTGGTGGATCGCCAGCGGCGCCAGCAGCAGGCCGGCCGCGGCGACTATCCACAGGCCCCTCGCCACCTCGCGCCCCCGCCGCCGCAGCAGCCAAACCGCCTCGATCGCCAGCGGGAAGATCGCGAAGTAGTGTGTCGCCAGGGCGAGGGCCGAGGCGATCCCCCAAAGCGTCACGTCCCGCCTGCTCGAGGACGTCAGCGCCCGCACGAAGTAGAGCGCCGCAACCGCGGTGAGCAGCGAGAGCAGCGTGTAGCCGCGCGCCTCCTGCGAGTACCAGAGCAGCATCGGGTTGACGGCGACCAGCGCCGCCGCGGCGATCCCGGCGCGCCGTTCGCGCAGCTCGGCGCCGAGCAGGTAGGCGACCGGAACCGTCGCCACCCCGGCCAGCGCCGAGAGCGAGCGCAGGCCGACCTCGCCGGTTCCCGTGAGCTGGGTCCAGACCCAGGCCAGCGCGTAGTAGAGCGGCGGCGCCGACTCGCTGAAGCCGACCGCGTCCATCGCGTGCCAGAAGCCGTCGCGCAGGACACGGCTGGCGGTGACGATCTCGTCGTGGTGGTAGGACTGGACACCGAGCGTCGCGAAACGCAGGACGGCGGCGAGCAGGGTCAACCCGGCGACGATCCAGAAGACCCGGGAGCGCGCCCGCGCAGCGTCGCGGATCGCCTCGTAGAAAGTCGACAGATTGCCCCTGCCCAGGGCTTCGGCGGCCTCCATCGTCCCTATGCCAGCGCCGCGTCGATCGCCTTCTTGACCTCGTCGACGTAGACGAACTCCAGCTCGCTGCGCTCCCACTCGGGGATCTCCGCGACGTCGCCCTCGTTGCGCTCCGGCACGAGCACCCGCTTGATGCCGGCGCGCTGCGCGGCAAGCGACTTCTCCTTCAGCCCGCCGACCGGCAGCACCAGCCCGGTCAGGGTCACCTCGCCGGTCATCGCGACGTCGTTGCTGACCTGACGGCCGCTGACCAGCGAGGCCAGGGCCACGGTCATCGCGACGCCCGCCGAGGGGCCGTCCTTGGGCACCGCCCCGGCCGGCACGTGGATGTGGACGTCGTGCTCGGCGAACCATCCCTCCTCCAGCTCGGGGGCCAGCTCGCGCCACTGCCCGCGCACATAGGAGAGCGCCGCCTGCGCCGACTCCTTCATCACGTCGCCGAGCTGGCCGGTGATCGTCAGCTTGCCCGAGCCGGGCATCGCGGTCGCCTCGATGAACAGGACGTCGCCGCCGGTCGGCGTCCAGGCGAGGCCCGTGGCGACGCCGGGAACCTGCGTGCGGCGGCGCTGCTCGGCGAAGAAGAGGCGGCGGCCGAGCAGCTCGCGCGCCCGCTTGGCCGAGACCCTCGCCTTGCCGTCGGCCTTGCCCTCGGCGACGTCCCGGGCGACCTTGCGGCAGACCGTGCCGATCTGGCGCTCGAGGTTGCGCACGCCGGCCTCGCGGGTGTACTCCTCGACGATCGCGGTCAGGGCGGGCTCGGCGAACTCGATCTGCGAGGGCTTCAGCCCGTTGGCCTCGATCTGGCGCGGGACCAGATAGCGACGGGCGATGTGCTTCTTCTCGTCCAGGGTGTAGCCGGCCAGCTCGATCGTCTCCATCCGGTCCTGGAGCGGCCTGGGGACGGTGTCGAGGACGTTCGCGGTGGCGATGAACAGCACGTCGGAGAGGTCGAACTCGAGGTCGATGTAGTGGTCGCGGAAGCTGTCGTTCTGCGCCGGGTCGAGCACCTCGAGCATCGCCGAGGAGGGGTCGCCGCGGAAGTCGGCGCCCATCTTGTCGATCTCGTCGATCATGAAGACGGGGTTGCGAGAGCCCGCGTCGCGCAGGGCGCGGACGATCGTCCCCGGCAAGGCGCCGATATAGGTGCGGCGGTGGCCGCGGATCTCCGCCTCGTCGCGCACGCCGCCGACCGAGATCCGCTCGAACTCGCGCCCCAGCGCCCGCGCGATCGACCGGCCGAGGCTGGTCTTGCCGACGCCCGGTGGGCCGACGAAGCAGAGGATCGGCCCGGGCGACTCCGGGTTCAGCTTGCGCACCGCGAGGTACTCGAGTATCCGGTCCTTGACCTTCTCCAGGTCGTAGTGGTCGGCGTCGAGCACCTCGCGGGCGTGCCCGATGTCGAGGTCGTCCTCGGTCCGCTGCGACCAGGGCAGCTCGACCAGCCACTCCAGGTAGGTTCGGATCACCCCGTGCTCGGCTGCCGCGGGCGGCAGCTTCTCCAGCCGCGACAGCTCCCGGTCGGCGGCTTTGCGGGCGTGCTCGGGCAGATCGGCCTCCTCGACTCGCTGGCGCAGCTCATTCACCTCGGCCTGCTGCTCGTCGCCCTCCCCCAGCTCCTCCTGGATCGCTTTCAGCTGCTGGCGGAGGAAGAACTCGCGCTGGCCCTTGTCGACTTCCGACTGCACCTGCGACTGGATCTGGCTGCCGAGCTGCACCACCTCCAGCTCGCGGGCGAGGATCTGCGAGAGGCGGCGCAGCCGCGCCGCCACGTCGACCTCCTCCAGCAGCTCCTGCTTCTCCTCGGTCGAGATCCGCAGGGCGCCGGCGATCAGGTGGCCGAGGGCCGCCGGGTCCTCGATGTTGGCGACCGCCATCTGCAGCTCCTCGGGCAGATAGGGAATGTGCTCGACGATCTCCGAGAAGGTGCGCTGCACGTTGCGGCTCAGCGCCTCCAGCTCTGGACCCTCCTCGACCGTGTCCGGCAGCTCGGCGACTCGCGCCACCAGGTAGGGCTCCTCGGCGACGTAGGGGCCGAGCTGCACGCGCTGTGCCCCCTGGACGAGGATGCGGAGGCTGCCGTCGGGGACTTTCACCATCCTCGCGACGATGCCGACCACTCCCACGTCATAGAGATCCTCGGGGCCCGGCTCCTCGTCCTCTGGGTCGCGCGCCGCGACCATCGCCAGCATGCGATTGGCGCCGAGCACGTCGTCGACCAGCTTGATCGAGCGCTCCTGGCCGACCGCGAGCGGGGTCAGGGTTTCCGGGAAGGTGACGGTCTCGCGCAGCGGCAGCACCGGCAGCGCGTCCGGCAGGGGCTCGTTGGCCCGGATCGCGTCCTCAGCGTCGAGCGGCGACTCGACCACCTGGAGCGCGGGGACCGAGCCCTCCATCAGCCGCGTCCGATCGGCACGCTGCGGGCGGTCTGGGCCGGGTCTCGCAGCGGCAGCTCGATCCGCAGCACGCCGTCCTCGTAGGTCGCCTTGGCCTGCTCGGCATCGACCTCGACCTGCAGCTCCACCACCCGCCGGAAGGGCCCGGACGGAATCTCAACCTGCTGATAGACGCGGCCTTCGGTCGCTTGGACCGGCCGTTCTCCGACGATCGCGAGCTGCCGGCCGCTGACCTCGATGCCCACCTGGTCCAGATCCACCCCGGCGAGGTCCACCTTGACGACCGCTCGCTGCGGATCGCCGGCGTAATAGACGTCCACGTTGGGCGAGAAGCCACTGCTCCGCCGGCTCACGTAGGCGGTCCGACCCCAGGCGCCTCCCAACATCTGGTCCATCTCGCGCCGCATGCGGGCGAAGTTGGCGAAGAGATCGCGCTCGGGCATGGGAAAACCATAGCCAGCGAGGTGCGAGACCTGTCGCCGGCCGGGGTCCCGCTATGCCGCGCGCGACTGGGTAGCCCAGCGAGGCGGCCTCATCAGCAGAACCGGCTGCCTGGGCGGCACCAGGCCCTCCGGGCGGTCGGGCCGGAAGGTGGCGCAGGGCTCCTCCAGCTGGAGCGCGCAGAGCATGTTCCTGCGGAAGTAGCAGTCGTCGCAGCTCGGGGGCTTTCGCTTGCTCGACATCGAGCGCGAATCTTGACAATGCCGTTGCACTTTCGTGACGGCCATTCCCGCAAAGCGCAACGTCTTTGACACAGGCCCTTCACATCTTCCCCGCGTCTTGCGAACGCGGCGCCCGTCAGCGCTACCATTCGAGTCGCGATGGCAGCCCAGAATCGCACCGAGAAGCTCTCGGCCTCCCCGCAGCTCTTCGAGAGCGACTTCCTCAACTTCTTCTCGCGGGTCCACCCCGCGATCCCGGCGATCGTCTTCGTGCCGGTGATCGTCGCGATGGAGTGGCTGGCCGCCGACCGCGGTCAGGGCTGGTGGCAGATCGCCCTGCTCAGCCTGGGCGGGATCGGCATCTGGACGCTGACCGAGTACTGGCTGCACCGGCTGGTCTTCCACTGGGACCCCGACAACGGGCTCGGGCACCGGCTGCACTTCGTCATCCACGGCATCCACCACGACCACCCGAACGACAAGCTGCGCCTCGTGATGCCTCCGGCCGTCTCGATCCCGCTGGCGGCGCTCTTCCTGCTCGCTTTCACGCTGGTCTTCGGCACGCCGGCGGCCTACCCCCTGTTCGGCGGCTTCATCGCGGGCTACCTCTTCTACGACTACACGCACTACTACGTCCACCACTTCACGCCCAAGTCGGCGCTCGGCAAGCAGCTGCGCGAACAGCACATGCGCCATCACTTCCAGGATCACCGCTTCGGCTACGGCGTCTCCTCGCCGATCTGGGACGTGGTGTTCGGCACCGTCCCGCGCAAGCGCCGGCCATAGGGGAACGTCAATTCGCCGGCTGACCCGCCTGCGTCCCTTTACCGTGGCGTAGCGCGATCTCCAGCTCGAAGCGGGCGTCGGGGTCCTCGAGCTGCTCGCCGATCAGCTCGCGCAGGCGCGCCGTGCGGTAGCGGGCGGTCTGCGGATGGACGTGGAGAGCCGCGGCCATCGCCACCGAGTTGCCGCCGTGCCTGACGTAGGCGAGCGCCGTCTCGCGCATCCGCTCCCGCGCCTTTTCGGTCAGCGAGTCGAGCGGCGCCAGGCTCCGGGCGGCGATCCGCTCGGCGAGCTCGCCGCCCTCGAACAGCAGCAGGTCGCCGAGGTGCTCATCGACCCGCAGCAAGCCCGCCGCCGGCAGGGCACCGGCTTCGGCGGCGCGCAGCGCCGCCCGGGCCAGCGACCAGGAGGCGGGAAGCTCGGCTGCCGTGCCGCACGGCCCGAGTGCCACTGCGGCGCCCCGCGCGGCGCGCTCCAGGATCGCCGCCCGTCCCGGTCCCTCCGGATCGGGCAGCAGCACGCAGCCGACTCCCTGCAACGCCGCCGTCAGCGCTTCGGCCGGCAGCTGCCTCGCCAGCTCGCCCAGCCTCCCCTCCGGGCAGGCCAGCGCCGCAACGCTGCGCGGGACCGGGCGGCCGGCGCGCTGCGCGGCGGCGCTCAGGTCGGCCTGCTCGGCAGCCGGCACGCGAACCAGCAGGGTGGCCAGGTCACGATCGCGCCGCCGGCGTTCGTCCTCCCGGTCCGACTGTGCCTCCGCGTAGCCTTCGACCGAGTCCGCGGAGAGCTCGTCGATGTAAGCGAAGATCGCCTCGGCGAGCAGGCTGAGCGTCTCGGCGTCCAGCCCGGCCTCCCGGCAGGCCCGCGAAAGGCGCCGCCAGGCTACTCGGGCGCCCACCCGGTAGGCGGCCTGCAGCGAGTCGAGGGTGCGGCCCTGCCGCAGCTCCCCCCTCCCCAAGCCTATGTAGACGTCGCGCCCGACGCCGCGGCCGGCCTCCGGATCGCGGATCAGGGCGACGAACTGCCGCAACGCCTCGCCCACCCCGGTCCTGATCCCGCGGCCGAAGCTTCCCTCCAGCGGCCGCGCGTACTCCGGCACCTCGCGGGCGATCGTCGCAAGGATCTCGGCGGTGACCGGGTCCAGCTCGGGCTCGATCAGGTCGGCGACCAGGGCCGGCAGCGCCCGCCACGGCTCGGAATCGACAGAACTTGTCACTTATCTAACAAGAAATGGCCTCAAAGAGTGGCTTAGAGACTAATCTATGTTGCTGATCTCAGCGTAACTTGGACCGATGCGCAATGAGATGACCACGACCGAGAAGACCGCCAACCTCGGCGCCGTGATCCTTCCCTTCGCCGCGACGATCGTCGCCGCAGCGCTCTTCTGGAATCGTTTGGTCAGCCCAGCCGACCTGGCGATCGCCGCCGCGATGTACCTGCTGACCGCGGTCGGGGTCACGGTCGGGTTCCACCGGCTGCTCACCCACCGTTCCTTCCAGACGGCGAAGCCTCTCGAATACCTGTTCGCGGTGCTCGGCTCGATGGCCGCGCAGGGACCGGTGATCGCCTGGGTCGCCGACCACCGCAAGCACCACGCGCACACCGACGAAGAGGGGGACCCGCACAGCCCTCACGTCGGCCACGACGGTGGACTGCGCGGCGTCTTCGCCGGCCTCTGGCACGCCCACGCCGGCTGGCTGCTGTCAACCCAGGGGCGGGCCGACTGGAAGCGCTACGCGGCCGACCTCTACGAAGACCGCGGCATGCGGGAGATCAACCGGCGATTCGTACCGATCCTCCTGGCCGGGCTGGCGCTCCCGGCGCTCGCCGGATTCCTGGCCAGCGGCACGCTCGCCGGCGCCGCGGCCGGCCTGCTCTGGGGCGGCCTGGTGCGGGTCTTTTTCGTTCATCACGTCACGTGGAGCGTCAACTCGGTGTGTCACTTCCTCGGCAGCCGGCGCTTTGACACCGATGATCGCTCCACCAACGTCTTCTGGCTGGCCCTGCCCTCGCTGGGCGAGTCGTGGCACCACAACCACCACGCCTTCCCCCGCTCCGCGGTGCACGGTCTGCGGCACTGGGAGCTCGACCCCTCGGCGCTGATCATCGGCGCGATGGAGAGGGTGGGCCTCGCCCGCAACGTGGTGCGAGTCTCACCCGAGCGCCAGGCCGAACGCGCCGCGTAACACCTCAGACCTTCGAGTCCTGTCCAAATAGTCGGTGTGAAATAGGCCAATTCGGCCAAATTGGGCCGGACACACTCACCGTGCCCCGCCACACTGTGAGTGAACTGTGCAACACTCCGGTTCGCAATAGCTGCTTACCAGTATCCGGACCGCGGACAGCGACCGGTTGAAAGGAATGACATGCCAAGCACGACTCACGTACTCGACGAGGCCCGCGACCTGGTCAAGAAGCGTCTCGCCGAACTGGACGACGAGCGCAAGCGCCTCGAGCGCGCGCTCGCCGAGCTGGGCGGGAAGGTGACCGGGGGGCGCGTCGGGCGAGGTCCCGGCCGGCCGCGCGGCTCGGGCCGGAAAAAAGGCGGCACGCGCCGCCGCCGCAAAGGGACCCGCGGCGACCAGGCGGTGAAACTCGTCGAGGCCAACCCGGGGATAACCGCTTCGGACATCGCCAAGACGATGAAAATCAAGCCGAACTACCTCTACCGCGTCCTCGGCGACCTCGAGAAGGAACGTCGGGTCTCGAAGAAAGGCCGCCAGTACTTCCCGGGCAAATAAGCCCACGGTCCCTGTGGAGAGGCCGGCCCGGCGGGCCGGCCTCTTTCTTACCCGGCTAGAGCAGACCGAGACCCCTTACCGCGTCGCGCTCCCCTCGCAGCTCGGCGATGCTGGCGTCGATGCGGGAGCGTGAGAAGTCCGGAATCTCGAGCCCCTCGGCGATCCGCCACTCGCCGCCCGAGCAGACGCACGGATGCCCGGCGACGACGCCCTCCTCTATCCCGTAGGAGCCGTCGGCGGCAACCCCCATCGAGACCCAGTCGCCATCGGGGGTGCCGTGCACCCAGTCACGCACGTGATCGATCGCCGCGTTGGCCGCCGAGGCGGCGCTGGAGGCGCCGCGTGCGCTGATCACCTCGGCACCGCGCTTCGCCACGCGGGGGATGAACTCGTCGTCGATCCAGGCCTCGTCGTCAACCGCGTCCCAGGCGTTCGCTCCGTCGACCCTCGCGTTGACCAAGTCGGGGTACTGGGTGGTCGAGTGGTTGCCCCAAACGGTCATGTTGGTGACGCTCGAGATCTGCTTGCCGAGCTTGTTGGCCAGCTGGCCGATCGCCCGGTTGTGGTCGAGCCGCATCATTGCCGAGAAGCGCTCGCGCGGCACACCGTCGGCGTTCGACAGAGCGATCAGGCAGTTCGTGTTGGCCGGATTGCCGACCACCAGCACCCGCACGTCGTCCGCCGCGCCGGCGGCGATCGCTTCCCCCTGCGGCTTGAAGATCGCGCCGTTGGCCTCGAGCAGGTCGGAGCGCTCCATCCCGGGACCGCGCGGCCGCGCCCCGACCAGCAGGGCGAGGCTGCAGCCGTCGAAAGCCGGCTTCGGGTCGTCGAAGATGTCGATCTTGCGCAGCAGGGGGAAGGCGCAGTCATCAAGCTCCAGCGCGGTTCCCTCCGCCGCCTCGACGGCGGCGGGGATCTCCAGCAGGCTCAGCTCGAGCGGCGTGTCGGGGCCGAGCATCTGGCCGCTGCAGATTCGGAACAGCAGCGCGTAGCCAATCTGCCCGGCAGCACCGGTTACGGTGACTTTGACAGGGGTGCTCACGTGATCTTCCCTCCTCCAGTCGTCATGTTCTCAGGTCTCGGCCATCGCCCGCCGCAGGCGCCCGTCGATCGCCGCCAGAAGCTCCTGGGTGGTCAGGTGCCCCTGGTCGGGGCCGACCAGAAGCGCCAGATCCTTGGTCATCTTGCCGCTCTCGACCGTCTCCACGCAGACCTGCTCGAGCGTCGCCGCGAACCGTGACACGTCCGGAGCTCCGTCGAGCCGGCCGCGGGCGGCGAGGCCACGCGTCCAGGCGAAGATCGAAGCGATCGGATTGGTCGAGGTGGGTTCCCCCGCCTGGTGGCGCCGGTAGTGGCGGGTGACGGTGCCGTGCGCCGCCTCGGCCTCGACCGTGCCGCCGTCGGGGCTCATCAGCACGCTGGTCATCAGCCCCAGCGAGCCGAACCCCTGGGCGACGGTGTCGGACTGCACGTCGCCGTCGTAGTTTTTGCAGGCCCACACGTAGCCACCTTCCCACTTCAGCGCCGCGGCCACCATGTCGTCGATCAGGCGGTGCTCGTAGCTCAGCCCCCTGGCCTCGAACTCCGCCCTGAACTCGTCCTCGTACACCGCGGCGAAGATCTCCTTGAAGCGGCCGTCGTAGCGCTTCAGAATCGTGTTCTTGGTCGAGAGGTAGACCGGGTAGCCGCGCTCCAGGCCGTAGCGCATCGAGGCGCGGGCGAAGTCGCGGATCGAATCGTCGAGGTTGTACATCGCCATCGCCACGCCGCCGCCCGGGAAGTCGTAGACGTCCAGCTCGACGGGCTCGGAGCCATCCTTCGGCGTGTAGGTGAGGGTCAGGGCCCCCTCGCCGGGGACGACCATGTCGGTCGCGCGGTACTGGTCGCCGAAGGCGTGGCGGCCGATCACGATCGGCTTCGTCCAGCCGGGCACCAGCCGCGGGACATTGGAGATCACGATCGGCTCGCGGAAGATGACGCCGCCGAGGATGTTGCGGATCGTCCCGTTCGGCGAGCGGTACATCCTCTTCAGGCCGAACTCCTCGACCCGCGCCTCGTCGGGGGTGATCGTCGCGCACTTGATCCCGACTCCGTGCTGCTTGATCGCGTTCGCCGCGTCGACCGTGATCCGGTCTTCGGTCGCGTCGCGGCTCTCGATCCCGAGGTCGAAGTAGACGAGCTCGAGGTCGAGGTAGGGCAGGATCAGCTGCTCTTTGATGAACGCCCAGATGATCCGGGTCATCTCGTCGCCGTCGAGCTCGACGATCGGGTTCTCGACTTTGATCTTGGAGCTCATCTGGAAACCCCGCGTGTGCGACTGGCGAGCGCCGGACCAAGCGGGGCAAGGACGCAGGGCGCAGCCTTTGGTGGCGCCAAGGGCAAGCCCGAGGACACCGCCCCGCGCCGCGTCCGCCGCCGCCAGGCGTGCGCGGGGGGTTTTTGGATGAGCTCCTTGGCCATGGGCGCGGCGATGCTATCGATGCCACAATGGGCTCGATGGCGACCGCCGAGCGCAGATCCGCGCAGACCCACGAGGTCTTCAACCAGCCGGTCCCCCTGGAGGACTACAACCCGTTCGACGCCGACCGGCCGCTGGTCGAGGCGTTGCGCCGCGAGGGCGGCGAGTGGGCCGAGGCGGAAGCACGCGAGCTGGGAGCGATCTGCGGCTCGCGGCAGACGATCCGCTGGGGCTTCGAGGCGAACGAGCGAAGGCCCGAGCTGCGCACCCATGACCGCTACGGCCACCGGATCGACGAGGTCGAGTTCGACAGCTCCTGGCACGAACTGATGCGGATCGGGATCGGCCACGGGCTGCACGCCGAGCCCTGGCGCCAGCCCGGACCCGGCGCCCACGTCGCCCGCGCCGCCAAGTTCAGCCTGCTGATGCAGGCCGAGGCCGGCGTCGGCTGCCCGATCTCGATGACCTACTCGGCGATCCCGGCGCTGCGCCACCAGCCAGGGCTGGCCGAGGAGTGGGAGCCGCGGCTCCTCTCGCTCGACTACGACGAACGCTCGATTCCGGCGGATCGCAAGAGCGGCGCCCTCTGCGGGATGGCGATGACCGAGAAGCAGGGCGGCTCCGACGTCCGCGCCAACACGACGGTTGCCACCCCCCTGAACGGCGGCGGGCCGGGCGCCGAGTACGAGCTGGTCGGCCACAAGTGGTTCTGCTCGGCGCCGATGTGCGACGCCTTCCTCGTCCTCGCCCAGACCGACTCCGGCATCTCCTGCTTCCTGATGCCGCGCTGGACGCCCGACGGCGAGCGCAACGCCTTCCAGATCCAGCGGCTCAAGGACAAGCTCGGCAACCACTCCAACGCCTCCAGCGAGCTCGAGTTCCGCGGCGCCTGGGCGCGGATGGTCGGCGAGGAGGGGCGCGGCGTGCCGACGATCATCGAGATGGTCAACCACACCCGGCTCGACTGCACGATCGGCGCCGCCACCGGCCAGCGGGCCGGGGTCGCCCAGGCGCTCCACCATGCCGCCCACCGAGCCGCCTTCGGCAGGGAGCTGATCGACCAGCCGCTGATGCGCAACGTGCTCGCCGACCTCTGCGTCGAGTCCGAGGCGGCGACGATCTCGGCGATGCGGCTCGCCCGCGCCTACGACGAGGTCGCGGCGGGCGACGGGGAGGCGGTCGAGTTCCGCCGCCTCGCCAACGCCGTCCTCAAGTACTGGCTCTCCAAGCGCGCCCCGTGGCACGCGGTGGAGTGCCTCGAGTGCCTCGGCGGCAACGGCTACGTCGAGGAGTCGGGGATGCCGCGGCTCTTCCGCGAGAGCCCGCTCGCCTCGATCTGGGAGGGCTCCGGCAACGTCCAGTGCCTCGACGTTCTGCGGGCGATGGTCAAGAGCCCGACGTCCCTCGAAGCTTTCTTCAACGAGGCCCTCGAAGCGGCCGGCGCGGAGCCTCGCCTCGATCCCTACGTCAAGGCGCTTCGCGATGAAATCCCCGGCGACCTCGAGACGGTCGAGTCCCGCGCTCGCCGCATCGTCGAAAAGATGGCCCTCGCCCTGCAGGCCTCGCTGCTGGTCCGCTACGGCGACGAGGCAGTGGCCGACGCCTTCTGCGCCTCCCGCCTCTCAGGCGATTGGGGTCACGCCTTCGGCACGCTCCCCCCAGCTACCGACTTTGCGCGGATTATCGAGAGGCACTCACCGGTCGCGTAGAGGGGTCGGGTAGGGGTCGGAACGTCTTGTACTTTTTCCGGAGCTGCGCCTGCGGACAGCCACTGCCTGTCTTCGGAAAAAGTTAAGTGGAGACCCCTACCCGACCCCTCTACCCGGCAGCGTCTCTGAGAGCTCTTCCCACCTGCTCGGCGGTGATCACCCCGGCGAGGCGGCCTTCGGCGTCGACCGCCATCAGAGCGCCGAACCGCCGCAGGGAGCGGTTGGCGAGCAGGGTGTCGAGCGGGGCGTCGTCGCGGACCTGGAAGGTTCCGTCGTCGCGCTCGAGCAGCTCGGAGACGAGGGCTGTGGAGCGGGAGGTCTCGGGAACCTCGTCCGCTCTGTCGCGGGCGACCAGGCCGAGGAAGCGGTACGCGGCATCGACCACCGGGAACCAGGGCCAGCGGTAGCGCAGGAAGTATTCGTCGAGGGCCTGCTCGACGCTGAGCTGATCCGGGATCGCAACCGGCTCTCGGTCCATCACGTCGGCCACGGTCATCCCACCGATCCGGCCCGAGATCGTCGTTTGCATCGAGGCGGCCCGGGCCGAGCCGTTGATCACGAATCCGATCAGCGCCAGCCAGACGCCGGCGAAGACGTAGCCAGTGAAGACCAGCAGCAGGCCGCCGCCGACGAATAGGTAGCCGAAGGCGCGGCCGAGGCCGGCGGCGAAGCGGGTCGCCGCGGTTCGGTCCCCGGTCCGCCACCAGGCGATCGCCCGCACCACCCGACCGCCATCCATCGGAAAGGCCGGCAGCAGATTGAAGACGAGGACGAGGAAGTTGATCGAGGCGAGCCAGGCGACCATCGCCAGCACACCCGAGGTGCCGGCGTTCCCCTCGACCAGGGCCGCCTTGCGGAACTCCTCGGCGCCGGCAGCGGCGAGGCCGACCGCGGCGAGCACGACGACGATTGCCAGGGTCACCAGCGGTCCGGCGATCGCCACCTTGAACTCGGTCGCGGGGCTGTCGGATTCGCGATCCATCCGTGCCATCCCGCCGAAGACCCAGAGCTGGATGCTGGAGATGCCGATCCCGTTGCGCAGCGCCACCACCGCATGACCGAGCTCGTGCAGGACGATCGAGCCGAAGAAGCCGAAGGCGCTGAGGATCGCCAGCAGGAAGGGCGCCGAGGCCGAGCTGCTCTCGTCGAGCACGTCGCCGTAGAAGCGCGAGAGCCAGAAGATGACGAGGAAGAGGACGAGGAACCAGGACCAGTCGACCGCGATTCGGATTCCGCGCACGTGGAAGAGGGTGATCGAGCCACCGCCGAGCATCGACCAATGGTAGGGGTCAGCCGATCTGGCGAACCCTGGCCCCCGGTAGGGTCGGCCCGGATGGCGCCCGACCGCAACCGCCTGCGCGCGCAGCTCGAGCAGCTCGAGCGGATCGACCGTCCGTCCGCCTCGGAGGGGGAGCGGCGCGCGGCCGAGTGGCTGGTCGAGCGCTTCGCCGAACTGGGCGCCGAGGCGCGGATCGAGGCCGAGCCCGCCCACGGCACCTACTGGTGGCCGCTGGGGATCGGCGCCGCGCTGGGGGCGCTGGGCGGGATCCTGGCGCTGCGCGGACGGCGGCTGCCGGGCGGCGCCCTGGCCGCCGCCGCCGCCGCCGGGATGGCCTCCGACTACCCGCCGGGCAAGCGCCTCCTGCGGCGCTTCCTGCCCCGCCGCACCACCTACAACGTGGTCTGCGAGCTCGGCCCCGCCGATGCCAAGGGTCCATCCGAGAACCCGCGTGTGCGGCTGGCGAGCGCCGGACCAAGCGGGGCAAGGACGCAGGGAGGCCGAATAGCAGCGCTATTTGGCCGACCGAGGACGCCGCACCGCGCCGATCCGCCGCCGCCAGACGTGCGCGGGGGTTCTGGGATGGACCCTCAGCGCACCATCGTCCTGATCGCCCACCACGACGCGGCCCACTCGGGCATCGTCTTCCACCCCGAGCTGCCGAAGATCGCCGATCGGCTGGGGATGATCGAGCGCGCCGACACCAGCCCGCCGCTGATGGCGCCGGTGGTCGGGGGACCGGTGCTGGCCGCGCTCGGCGCGCTCACCGGCCGGCGGCGGCTGGCGAAGCTGGGCGTGCTGCTGGGGCTGGGCTCGGCCGCGGCGATGACCGAGATCGGCCTGCGCGAGGTCGTGCCGGGAGCAAACGACAACGGCACCGCGGTGGTCGCCCTGCTGGCGCTGGCGGAACGGCTGCTCGAGCAGCCGACCGGCCAGACGCGGGTGATCCTGCTCTCGGTCGGCTCCGAGGAGTCCTTCAGCGAGGGGATCAAGGCCTTCGGCGAGCGTCACTTCGACCAGCTGCCGCGCGAGAGCACCTTCTTCCTCTGCCTGGAGACGCTCGGCTCGCCGCACCTGCTGGTCCTGCGCGGCGAGGGCTTCCTGAGGATGCGCGAGTACCCGCCGCGCTCGCTGGCCCTGATCGACGGGCTCGCCGAGGAGCTCGACATCCACCTCTTCCCCAACCTGCGCTTGCGCAACGGGACCGACGGGCTGGAGCCGCTGGCGGCGGGCTACGAGACCGCCGTCCTCGCCAGCTGCACCGACCTCAAGCAGCCGGCCAACTACCACTGGTGGCACGACCTGGCGGAGAACGTCGACTTCGACACCGTCGCCGACGGAATCCGCCTCTCCGAGGCGACGATCCGCCGCCTCGACCAGCGCTGGCTCTAGGACGTGCCGGTCTTTAGATACCTATGTGGGCACTGAATCACCGGCACGTCCGTCGGGCGTAATCCCGACTGCGGAGTCGGGTTTGGCCTCTATAGAGTGCGCGCCCGATGCTTACCCACGACGTACTGGTGATCGGCGCCGGCCTGGCAGGGCAGCGCGCTGCGCTGGCGGCGGCCGAGCAGGGCGTCTCGGTCGGCATCCTCAGCAAGGTCCACCCGGTGCGCTCGCACTCCAACGCGGCCCAGGGCGGGATCAACGCGGCGCTCAACCCCGGCGACTCCTGGGAGTCGCACGCCTACGACACGGTCAAGGGCTCCGACTACCTGGGCGACCAGGACGCGATCTCGATCATGTGCGAAGAGGCGCCGGAGGAGATCCTCCACCTCGAGCACCTCGGCGTCACCTTCCACCGCAACGAGGAGGGCAAGCTCGGCACCCGCGCCTTCGGCGGCGCCTCCGCCGCCCGCACCTACTACGTCGCCGACATCACCGGCCAGGCGATCATGCACGTCCTCTACGAGCAGCTGATGAAGCACTCCGAGCAGGTCGCCCGCTACGAGGAGTGGTTCTGCACGGCGCTGGCCCTCGACGAGGCGGGCGAGTGCTGCGGCGTCGTCACCCGCAACGTCGCCGACGGCTCGATGCAGCTGTTCGGCGCCAAGGCGGTGATCCTCGCCTGCGGCGGCAACGGCCAGGTCTGGAAGCCGACCACCAACGCGCTGATCTGCACCGGCGACGGGATCTCGATGGCCTACCGGGCCGGGGCGAAGCTGATGGACATGGAGATGATCCAGTACCACCCGACGACCCTGGCCGGCAAGGGCTTCCTGATCACCGAGGGCGCCCGCGGCGAGGGCGCCCACCTGCTCAACGCGAAAGGCGAGCGCTTCATGGAGCGCTACGCGCCGAACAAGATGGAGCTCGCCTCGCGCGACGTCGTCTCCCGCGCCGAGCAGACCGAGATCGACGAGGGCCGCGGCTTCCCCGACGGCACCGTGGCGCTCGACATCACCGTCGTGCCGCGCAAGCGCGTCCACGAGGCGCTGCGCGAGATCGTCCTCGTCGGCAAGGACTTCGCCGGGGTCGACATCACCCGCGAACCGATCCGCATCAAGCCCGGCAACCACTACACGATGGGCGGGATCAAGACCGACGTCGACGGCCGCACCGACGTCCCCGGTCTCTACGCAGCCGGGGAGACCGCCTGCGTCTCGGTCCACGGCGGCAACCGGCTGGGCGCCAACTCGCTGCTCGACACGCTGATCTTCGGCCGCCGCTCCGGCGCCGACGCTGCCGCCCGCGCCAAGCGGGTCGAGGGCTCGCGGCCCTCGGCCGACGTGCTCGACGCCGAGGAGGAGAAGATCGCCGCGATCGCCGCCCGCGAGAAGGGTTCGGGCCGGCGCATCTCGGAGATCAAGCTGGAGCTGGGCGAGACGATGGACAAGCAGATCGCCGTCTTCCGCGAGGAGGCCGGAATCGGGGAGGCGCTGGAGACCGTCCGCCGCCTCAAGGGAGAGGCGGAGTCCGCCTACGTCGACGACAAGGGCAAGGTCTTCAACCAGGACATGCTGGCGGCGATCGAGCTCGGCTACATGCTCGACAACGCCGAATGCACCTGCGTCGCCGCGCTGGAGCGCAGGGAGAGCCGCGGCGCCCAGTACAGGACCGACTTCCCGGAGCGCAACGACGCCGAGTGGCTGAAGCACATCGACCTCCAGCAGGGCGACGACGGACCGGAGATCTCATACTCAGAGGTGACGATCACCCAGTGGGAGCCCGAGGAGAGGAAGTATTAGGACGATGGCCACCTACACGCTGAAGGTCCGCCGCTACCAGCCGGAGAGCGGCGAGGGGCCCTACTGGGAGGAGTTCGACGTCGAGCTCGACCCCTCGCTCTCGGTCCTCGACGGGCTGCTGCAAGCCAAAGACCGCGATGACGGCTCGCTCTCGGTCCGCTGCTCCTGCCGCGCCGCGATCTGCGGCTCCTGCGGGATGAAGATCAACGGCCAGTCGGGCCTCGGCTGCAAAACCCAGATCGGCGAGGCGCACCAGGCGGCCAACCGGCGCAACGGCGGCTCGGAGCCGATTGTCGTCGAGCCGATGGGGAACATGCCGGTGATCAAGGATCTGATCACCGACATGGAGTCGACCCACTGGGAGAAGATCCGCCGCGTCACCCCGTGGCTGCTCCCGCACGGCGACCCGCCCGAGCGCGAGTACGTGGTCGAGCCGGAGTCGATGATCGACATCACCCAGTCGATGGCCTGCATCCAGTGCGGCGCCTGCGTCTCCTCCTGCCTCTCGATGGAAGCCGACCCGGAGTTCGTCGGCCCGGCGGCGCTGGCCAAGGCCTACCGCTTCGTCGGCGACCCGCGCGACGCGGAGACCAAGGAGCGCCTCCACGACCTCGGTGAGGACCCGCACGGGATCTACGACTGCACCCACTGCTTCAGCTGCATCGACGCCTGCCCGAAGGGGGTCGCGCCGATGGACCAGATCATGCGGCTGCGCCGCAAAGCCGGCGAGGAGGGAATCGAGGATCCCAACAGCGGCCATGCCCACGAGATCGCCTTCGCCAAGATCATCGAGAAGAAGGGCACGCTCGACGAGGCGATGCTCCCGCAGGAGTCCTTCGCGCCCGGGATCAAGGGGAAGCTCAAACCGAGCAAGCGCGGGATCGGGGAACTCCTCAAGGCGCTGCCGACCGTGGTCCGCGCGATGCGGACCGGCAAGGCCCGCCTCAAGTTCGTCCCCGGACTGCACGCGAAGCTGCCCGGCGGCGCCCAGGACGAGGTCAAGGCGATCTACCGCCACGCCGAGCAGCACCGCGAGGAATTCAACATCTACATCCAGGGCGAGGAGGACGTCGAGCCCGAGCCCGACGAGACGGAGGCCGAGGAGATCGCGGCCGAGGAGGGAACGCCATGAAGCTCGCCTACTGGCCCGGCTGCGTCTCGCGCGGCTTCACCACCGAGCTGCACGGCTCGATGGCGCTGGTCGCCGACCGGCTGGGGATCGAGCTGGTCGAACTGGACCGCGCCAACTGCTGCGGCGCCGGCGTGATCGCCGAGCACAACCAGGAGCTGGCCGACACGCTCAACGCGCGCACCTTCGCGCTCGCCCAGCAGACCGGGCTGGCGATGATGAACATCTGCTCGACCTGCCAGGGGGCGCAGTCGGAGTGCCAGCAGCGGCTCGACGCCGACTCGGCCTACCGCGCCCACATCAACGAGGCGCTCTCCGGCCAGGGGCTCGAGTACGTGAAAGGCAAGGACGGCTTCACCAACAAGAACTTCCTCTGGCTGCTGGTCGAGGACTACGGGCTCGACAAGCTGGCGGAGAAGGTGGCCCGCCCGCTCTCCGGCCTGCGCGTCGGCCCCTTCTACGGCTGCTACGTGGTGCGCCCCAAGGAGCGGCTCGGCTACGAGGAGCACCCGGAGCGCGACCTCTACCTGGAGAAGGTGATCGAGACGCTGGGTGGCGAGGTGGTCTCCTACGACGGCGCCCGCAAATGCTGCGGCTTCCCGGTGATCACGATGAACCGGGAGACCTCGCTGCGCCAGGCCGGCACCCACGTCGGCGACGCGCTCGACGCCGGCGCGGACTGCTTGGTCACCCCCTGCCCGCTCTGCCACCTCAACCTCGACATGCAGCAGCCCGAGGCGGCGAAGATCGTCAACCGCGAGCTCGGCCTCGCCGTGCTGCACCTGCCGCAGCTGGTCGGCCTGGCGCTCGGCGCGGAGCCGAAGCAGCTCGGGATGGGCAAGCACATCGCCTCGACCGGCTGGGTGGAGGAGCGGCTCGCGGCGATCCCCGCCTGAGCAAGACGCGAAGGCGAAGGGACGCTTCGCTTCGATAGCGAAGCAAAACGGCTTGTTGGGGTTATAATGCCTTGAAAATGAGGCATTATGCATATCTCCTCTGAAAACACTGACGAAGCGGTACTCGCCGAGCTCGCGACCCGGCTTCGGCGTGCGCGATTGGAGCGAAACCTGAGCCAAACGGAACTCGCCAGGCAGGCTGGCATCGGACGGGTGACTCTCCAGCGAATCGAGGACGGGGGCTCGGCCTCGCTGACCAGCCTGATTCGCGTCCTGCGGGCCCTCGGCCTGCTCGAGGACCTCGACCGGCTGGTCCCGGAGCCGGGGCCGAGCCCGATCGAAGAGTTGCGCCGGCGGGGCCGGCAGCGCCAGCGGGCGGGATCGCCCCGATCCGCCGAGCGACCGGCCTCGCATCCGTGGCGCTGGGGCGACGAAGAGCGGGGATGAGCGGTGAGCACGCTCGCCGAGACGCGGCTCTGGGGAACCAGGATCGGCGCGGTTTCCCTGGCCGACGGCGAGAGCGTCGCCATATTCGAGTACGACCCCACCTTCGCATCGAGCGGGATAGAGCTCTCGCCGCTGACGATGCCGCTCTCCGCTGGCCAGACCTTCCGCTTCCCGGCCCTCGCAGAGGAGAGCTTTAACGGCCTGCCCGGACTGCTGACCGACTCCCTGCCCGACCGCTACGGCCATGCCCTGATCGACGCCTGGCTGGCGACCCAGGGACGCGAGCCGGAGAGCTTCGACACAGTCGAGCGCCTCTGCTACGTCGGCAAGCGGGGCATGGGAGCGCTGGAGTTCGCTCCCGCCCTTGGGCCCAAACCGACGCGCAGCCACGCGATCGACGTCGAGGCCCTGGTCGAGCTCGCCGCCGAGGTGCTGGCCGAGCGCGCGGACCTTGTCGTCTCTCTGCGCGAGCCCCGCAAGCAGGCGACTCTCGAGGAGATCCTCAGGGTCGGCACTTCGGCAGGCGGCGCGCGTCCGAAGGCGTTGATCGCGCTCAACCCGGAGACCGACGAGGTGCGCTCCGGCCAGCTCGCCGTCGACCCCGGCTTCGAGCACTGGATCCTCAAGTTCGACGGCGTCGAAGACCGCACCCGCGACCTCGGCGCGGGCCGCGGATATGGCGCGATCGAGCTGGCCTACTCGTGGATGGCGGAGCGGGCTGGGATCGAGATGACCGAGTGCAGACTGCTGGAAGAGGGCGGGCGGCGTCACTTCATGACGCGCCGCTTCGATCGCACGGCCGACGGCTCGAAGCTGCACATGCAATCGCTGGCCGCCCTCGCCCACCTCGATTACCGCCAGCCCGGCGCCAACTCCTACGAGCAGGCGTTCCAGACGATCCGCCGGCTCGGCCTGCCGCATGAGGCGGCCGAGCAGCAGTTCCGCCGCATGGTCTTCAACGTCGTCGCCCGCAACCAAGACGACCACGTGAAGAACATCGCCTTCCTGATGGACCGAGAGGGACGCTGGTCGCTCTCGCCGGCGTTCGACATGGTCTACGCCCACAACCCCGCCGGCCGCTGGACCGCACAGCACCAGATGTCGATCAACGGCAAGCGCGACCACATCGCCGGCGAGGACCTCCGCCGCGTGGCCGCGGTCGCGTCACTGAAGCGAGGACGGGCCGAGACGATCCTCGCCGAGGTCGTCGAGGCGGTAAGGACCTGGCCCGAGCTGGCAGTGAAAGCCGGCATCGACGGCGAGCGCATCGCCCAGATCGGACGCGCCCACCGGCTCGATTTGCCGCAGGCTAGCGCTTGACCAATCTCTATTGAAGGTAGGAGACCAAGAAACGCGAAAGCGAGTCAGAGCCATTCCTCTCCTTCGGCTCGGCAGACAAGCGCCACGGCTCGGGTCGGCTCGGGCCCCGACGCTCAGTCAACGTGGTGTTCGGCGCCTCGCGAGCGTCGGACGGCCCGAACGGATCTAGGTGCACCCTTTCAGCGCGGTCGTGAGCTTCACGAACTCGCCCACCGGGAGTGACACCGTTCGCCGCGGCCTGCGGTCGACGTGCCTTCGCATGTCACGAAGCGTCTCCAGGTACTCGGCTGCTTTCGACGACGTAAGCGCGAATTGCGAACGTCTGTACTTGGCCTCTTCCTGCAGCTCACCGAGGGAGTTGAGCAGTACGGCGAATCGGGGGTCCGTGTTCCCGAACTTCGCCCAAAGGTTGTAGCGGGAGCGCACGGTTCCGTGGGACTTTGCGGAACTCATCCTCGGATCCGGGAGCCGCAGTAGCTCGGCCCGCGCAAGCATCTCGGCAGCCGGGAAGGCGACGTTGGCAAAGGGGCCCAAGGGTCCATCGAGAGCACTCTCGGCTGAGTCGATGAATTCGTCGGCACCGTCCAACTCGGCTTCGATCGGCTGTGCGTTCGCGGCGCCGCAGATGATCAGATCGAGACCTGAACTTCTGCTGATCGCCGTGATGTGCCCCGCAGCCGAGTCCTGAGTCGGCAGCTCGAAGCCATAGACATTCTGAACCGCGTCGAGTCCGTGGGCATCGTCGAGCCCTGCAAGTTCGACCCGACCTTCGACAACCTCTCGGCCGACCACTTCCTCTCCGAATCGCACCTCTGGGACCCGACCGAATCTGAAGACGACCTGAGCCTGATCGATGCCCACGCCGGAGGCCGGGGGCTTCCCATCCGAACGCGCTGCGATCTCGCGATTCAGGTAGGTCTCACATATCCAGCCCCAAAGCTCGACTCCTGCGTCGTCTGCCAGCCCGTCGGGCGACCCCTTCGATTCGGTCGAACCCTGGCTCATACCCGCGGCGCAGACCCAACTCCTCTGATCGGCACAGCCACCGTCAGCGGAACAGTTCGTGGAGCCCGTAAGTCAGCTGGCGCGCTTTCGGCCACCCGGCATCGACGAAGACGCCGAGCATCTCGATAAGGCTTCGCCTCAGATCCTCGTTGCGCTGGAAGAGCGTCCGATACTCCGCGAGGTAGCGCTCGACGATGGAGACGAAGAGATTCGCAGCCATGGTGTCGAACTGATATCCGCCCCCCTTGCCTCCCATGATCGTGCGGGAGATCCGCAGAAAGACGCCGCGCGGGTCGAACTCGATGCACGCCTCAAGCGTCTCGAGCAGATGGTGGGTCACTGGGGCGAGCGGAACCTCGGCGAGGCGATCAAGAACGGAGCCGGCCTCGTGGTACAGGCGCTCGCGCTGCTCCGGGGTCGCTCTCGGTTCATCATTCTTCCCCTTGAAGGCGCCCGAAGCGAAATAGACCTGGGCGGCGATCGAATCGATGAGTTGGGCGACGTTTCGCACAGCCTTCAGGTCCGGGTCTTGCTCGTCCGGCGCCTCCTGCTTCGCGTTCAGCCGCTCGCCGATCGCTGCGTATTGGTCGATCGCGTTCCGCAGCGCGTCATCCACGAGTGAAATCGCCCGAACCCGGATCGCGGAGGCTTCGGCGTCCTCTCCGCCGAAGGTGAGGGCGTTGCGGAGGTGGGAGATCAGACCCCGCGCCACCTCGCCGTTATGGCCGAGGTCGGCCAAGACCTCCCGGCGGATGAAGTCGGCGGCATCCTCGTCTCCCGACCCTACGTCGAGATCGCCGAGGATCGCGACGCTGGTGCTGCGGAGGTGCTGCGATCCCGCTCCCTCTGAAGGCGTCCGCAGGTAGAGGGACTCGGCGATCTCCCGCCGCTTTTCCGGGTCCTCACGGGTCATCGCAGGCAACTCGGTGAGCATCGCGTCGGTCACCGCTCGTGAGGACTCATCTGCGGCTATCGCCTCAGCGATTGCCCACATTACGTCGGGGACGGTCTGCCTCAGTAGCGCGAGTCGGCGGGCGATCTGGAAGCGGACTGCCGGAACCGGGTCCTTGGCGAGGTTCCTGACCTCCTTCAACAGTTCAGGCTCGGCGTAGCGGGCGTCCCGTGCGAGCGCGATCAGTCCGGCCGCCGCCTCGACCCGTGGCGCCGGCGATCCCCATGACGGGTGTTCGTCGAATTGGGAGTCGTACTCTGGGTCGTGGGTCGGCTTGCGGTGCGCGGCGGCCGCGATCAGGATCTCCCTGGCGAGATCCAGGCTCGACTCTGTCTGCTCTTCCAACTTGCCGCGCGAGACCGCCTCGCCCGCCTCAGCCGCATAGCCGACGCCCTCGTCGGCCTGCCGCTCATCGACGCCATCGGTCGGAGCCGTGCGCAGTGCCTTCCAGAGGGTCTGCAAGGCCTCAACGATGCCGTCGACCTGCTCGACGGAGGGCGATCCGTTGAGGTGCTCCTTCGCGAACTCGCGGACGGGCTCGATGAGCGCCTGGATCCGTCGATTGGGCTCGCTGTCGACGTCGACGCCCGCGTCGGCCAGGAAATCCCGTTCTCCGTACTCGCTCGGACCCCGTTCGGTGATGGCCCCCGGTTCGAGGTTCGATGGCACCTCCTCTGCGTCGATCAAACCCTGAAGATGAGCCCGGATCTCAGCGTCGGCGAGGTCCGAGGGTCGGAGGCAACCGAGGATCCTGTCGCGCAGATGCCCGCCCAGATCAGGGGCGCGCTCGCCAAGCTCCGGCCTGGCCTCTGCAAGGTGGTCGGGCAGGGCGAAGATCGTCCGTTCCACCTCGATGCGCAGGTCGGGCTCGAGGACGGTGAACCCGGCGGCGAGGAATTCCCCCAAGGCCGTGGTCAGACCCGGCAGCGCCAGCACCTCTGGCGCCACCAGCAACGGCCGGATAAGCGGCGCGAACATCTCCGGCCTCCGGGCCGCGGCAAGAAAGACCCGGCGCCAGATCGCGCCTGGTGCCTCCAGACGGGCGAGCTGATCGATCAGATCCGCCAGCGTCGTAGCTTGATCTTGCTCGGCGAGCTCATCGAGCCGCGCCTCGTAGGCATCCAGGATCTTCACCTCGTCGTCGCGACCTAGCGGTTCCTGGTCCCAGGCGCCGGTGCCGTCGAAGAGAATGCGGGCGTCGCGACCGTCGGCCCACGCAAAGGCAATGGATCCCTCCCGGGACTCAATGGATCGCTTGCGTGCGTAGGCGATCCGGACCGCGGCGAGGGCCTCGGTTGCCTCCGAGGGAGCCTTCTCGAGGAAACGGGGAAACGCCTCGGCGAGCGTGTAGTGGGCGCCCGAGTAGTCCTGCTGTCGATTCGAGCTCAGCCGCAAGATCGGCCCGCCGCCCATTTCGGTCGTCTCTTTGGACCTCTCCTCGAAGGAGAAGGCCGACGCGTAGATCGCGCGGACGAAATCAGGGTCGTGATCCACCAGGCGCTCAACCTGCTGGGCGAGATCCGGCATCTCCGCGTAACCGAACCGCTCCAGGCGCTCGGGTTGGAGGATTCGACCGAGCAGTTGACGGGACCCGGCGGGATCGGTCTCATACGTCGCGGCGACTGCGGCGATGCCGGGCCAGGTGAGGGCGCGTTGGGACTCGGGCTGATCGAGGGCGTAGGCGAGGAGACGACGCGCCGCGCGGCCGACGTCTTCGCGCCGAGCCCGGTCGAGTGCCTCGACGTCATCGCTAAGCGACCAGACGAGCTGGCGCAGCGAGAAACCAACCGAAGGCCGCAGCTCGCGCTCGGCGAGAGCGGCGGCGAATTCCGCCCAGGCCGCGAGCCGCCTCTGATCCCGCAGATACGGCTTGGGATCGCTGCCAACCGTCGAGCCGATCAGGTGGCGAAGCGTCTCCTCGGCCGCGACGCGTCGCTTCTCCTCCGCGGCGCCGAGTTGTTCGAGCAGCGGCACGAAATCGGCGACGTCACGGATCAGCTCGGCGGCAACGACCGGGGCGATCACCCGCCCGATCTGCGGCACCTCCGGCACGGAGGCCAGGTCAAGGCTGGCATCCCAGAACCGGAGCCGCTCCGGGTCGAGCTCCCAGAGGTGGCGGAAGTGGAGGTCGAAGCTCGGTCGCGCGAAGACGAGGAGATCAGGGTCGGCGAGGATCGCCTCGGCGGTGGTTCCGTCCGTACCCCGCAACATGGCGCGGTCGACGGCGTAGTCGAAGAGGACGTGATGGGAGAACGTGATGATCTCGTCCTCGATCTGGCCGCCGTCAGACCCTTGCTCGGCGAGGACGTACTCACTGAGAAGATGGTTGAGTGCCGTCGCCGAATGGGGGCCGGCTACGGCGCGTCGATTCGCCTGAAGCCGACGGTTGGACACCATCTCGCGGACGACCTCGGCGATAACGGCGCGCCTAGCATCACTCTCCCGATCGGAGCCGATCACGCGGTACTCCCAGTACTTGTCGAGGAGCTGAACCTGAGTGGTGATCGGCTCGAGCTCGGACGGATCGACGTCGAGGCGTACGAGTTCGGCGAGAAGCCGCAGATTGAACGGGACCCTGGCCAGGTCCCGGAGGTTTTCCGGAGCCGCCTCGAGGAAGGCGGCGAGCGAGGGCGCTAGATCGCCTAGCTGGGACAACTCGTCGTCGGTCAGGTCCGGGACCACGAGGTGCCTGACCGTGTCGAATTCGGAACTCGCGAACTCCGGCGACGCGGTGCCCGTCGAATCAACCGGGAAGAGCGCCTTCAGTTTGTGGTTGTAGCGCAGGTCGAAGCGGCGGATCGAGGCTAGGACCCTCCAACGCGGAGCGTTGACCGACGCCGCGGCGATCAGATCCAGGAGTGCGTCCTGAGTTCCCTCGCCCCGCGCAGCGTCGAGACCATCAATCACGAGAACACCCGGACCGGAACCGGGCCAGTTGCGGAGCACATCTGCCACCTCGCGCTCGAGGCCGAGCTCGTCGCGGAGTTGGCCCAGACTGCCGGCGTTGAGTGCGTCCGCGGCAAATGCCACCACGTCGCGGCCCTCGCCTTCAAGCGTCGCGATCAGGTCGGAGGACGAGGCCGACTTGCCCACCCCAGGATCCCCGGTGATCACGAGCGATCCTCCCGCCGTCGCGCCGAGGACGGCGCCAGGCACGCGGCGCTCGAGCTTGATCTCCCCGCCCTGCCCGGGCAGGGAGATCATCGAGAGTGGCCGAAGCCGCTCCGCCGTGCCGGATGAGTAGGCGCGCAGACGCTCGATGTCCGCCCGGTAGCTGGGAGCGGCACGGAGCTCAACCCCTTTGTCGGCGAGTAACTGTTGCAGCCGCGGGCGGTCGGCGCCGCCCTGCGTCGCGCTGAGACCGGCGACCAGTGAGATAAGGATTCCCCAGGCCTGGGCCTCCTGGGTCGGGTCTGCAAGGACGCTGGAGCGGAGCTGACGCTGCGCGAAGCGGGTGTCGGTGCCGCCGTCTGAAAGGTCAAACACCGAGGTCCAGATTTTCGACACGAATGCCTGAAGGGCCGATTCGGATGGATCCGATCCCGTTGCGTTGCGCCACGCCGCACGCACCTGACCGAGAAGGGCGTCGATGACTCTGCGCTCCCTTTTCGATCCGGCGACCGAGTCGAGCGTCCGGTCCTCAAGCAGACTGCGGCTTCGATCCAGCAGGCGGCGGAGATCTTCGCGAATGAGACCACTGCTGCCGGCACCGACGACCAACACCAGGCGATCATCATCGTCAAACGGCGCTTCCCCCTCTCCTTCGCCGACGAGGTATTGATGTACGAACGCCGAGATCACAGAGGCGAAATCCGAACTCTCGGAGGAGCTGAGCGAGAGCGTGAGCTTGGCCTGCAGGTAAGCACTGGAACGGGCGGCGTTCGTGACCCGAAGGTCATCGACCTGTTTTCCGGTCTCCGCTTCGAGGCTCTCGAGCGTCGAAGCGCTTGGCCAGCCCCACATCGGAGGCGCGGCAGTCTCCGCCAGAATCGAAGTCGCCATCCAGGCACCGAGACGGGCCTGGAAGTCGGTCCCGCCTGAGGTACCCGCGCCACCTTGCCGCCCGACTCGCCTGCCCTGCCTGTCAGTCATACATAAGGACACTACGGCTACGACGCGATCGAAGCGCGCGATCCAATGTTCCACCGCGAGACCTGCCCGGCCGGCCTGGTGTGGACTGTAAGGTCAGCCCGCGACGGCGAACCGCCTCGCTCGTGTTCGCCATCGCGCCGTCAAGGTCGTCGCCCTGAGCGTGAAAACCCGGAGGGTCCGGCGCGTAGGCGTGATGGCCGCCTCGCTCTTGGGGATCGAAGACCAGCTCGATTCCCTTCGCTTCGGCCATCGAATTCGCATCTAGCCTACGCTGATGGCCAGCTCGCACTCGTCGAGGGGCGACTCAGCTAGCGGTGCCTGAGCCACCAGAACTCACGACTGGGATCGGCCCACAATTGATGCCAGACCAAGGTCCAGGGGAAGATTCGTGTCTGTGAGGACGATTTCGGCTGGACAGTTCAAGCAGGCCTGCCTACAGCTGCTCGACGAGGTTTGCGAGTCGGGCGAGTCGATCGTGGTTACGAAGCGGGGCAAGGCCGTCGCGCAGCTCGTGCCGGTCAAGCCCGAGCACGCCGAGGACTGGCGCGGGGCGATGCGCGACCGGGGGGGATCCGCGGCGACCTGATCGCATCCACCCGCGAGTTCGACGAGATCGAGGTGTCGAACCGAATGAAGACGAAGGCGCCGTAGGCGCCTTGCGGCCGCCCAGGGCGGCGCCGGGTGCGGGGATCGGTGACCGGGGTGTTGAATCGACGCGAGTCGGTAACAACCGGGTCGGCCGTCCCGGATAGTCTGCGGTCTCGATGAGCGGACCGGCGCCCAACCTTCCCGACGGAATCGAGGCCTGCCTCTTCGACCTCGACGGGGTCCTCACCGAGACGGCGAAGGTCCACGCGAAGGCGTGGAAGCAGATGTTCGACGCCTACCTGAAGGGTCGTGCCGAACGGGAGGGCGGGGAGTTCGTCGAGTTCGACGCCGGTGAGGACTACGACGACTACGTCGACGGCAAGCCGCGATACGACGGCGTCCGCTCCTTCCTCGCCTCGCGCGGGATCGAGCTGCCCGAGGGGACGCCCGACGACCCGCCCGACGCCGAGACCGTCTGCGGGCTCGGCAACCGCAAGAACGAACTGGTCCTCGAGCTGATGAAGCGCGACGGCGTCGAGGCCTACCCCGGCTCGGTCCGCTTCGTCGAAGCGGCGCGCGACGCCGGCCTGCGCCGCGCCGTCGTCTCCTCGAGCGCCAACTGCCAGGCGGTGCTGGAGGCGGCCGGGATCGAGGACCTGTTCGAGGAGCGGATCGACGGCAAGGTCGCCGCTCGCGAGAAGCTGGCGGGCAAGCCCGCCCCCGACACCTACCTCGCCGGGGCGAAGGCGGTCGGTGTCGAGCCGGCGGCGGCGACCGTGTTCGAGGACGCCCTCTCGGGAGTCGAATCGGGGCGGGCGGGCAAGTTTGGCTGCGTGGTCGGGGTCAACCGCCTCGGCGACGACCACGGCGAGGCCCTGGGCAAGCACGGCGCGACCATCGTCGTCTCCGACCTCGCCGAGCTGCTCGCGGACGAGTGATGATCGGCCAGCCCGCGTTCCCGATCGAGCCCTGGGCGGTTCGCGAGACCAGCCTCGACTTCGATCGGCTGGCGCAGTCGGAGTCGGTGTTCGCGCTGGCCAACGGCCACCTCGGGCTGCGCGGCAACCTCGACGAGGGCGAGCCGCACGCCCTGCCCGGCACCTACCTCAACGCCTTCTGGGAGGTCCGCCCGCTGCCCTACGCCGAGGCGGGCTACGGCTACCCGGAGGCCGGCGAGACGGTCGTCAACATGACCAACGGCAAGATCGTCCGCCTCCTGGTCGACGACTCACCCTTCGACGTGCGCTACGGCGAGCTGGTGAGCCACGAGCGCCTGCTCGACCTGCGCGCCGGCACCCTGCGCCGCGAGGTCGTCTGGCGCTCGCCGGCCGGCAAGCGCGTGCGGGTCGTCTCGCAGCGGCTCGTCTCCTTCACGCAGCGCGCCGTCGCCGCGATCCACTACGAGGTCGAACCGCTGGACGAGGGGGCGAAGCTCGTCGTCCAGTCCGAGCTGGTCGCCAACGAGCCGCGCCCGGCGGCCTCCGACGACCCGCGCGCCGCCGCGGCGCTGGAATCGCCGCTCGCCTTCGAGACCGCCAGCGCGGCCGGAGGCGAAGCGGTGCTGGTGCACGCGACCAAGGCCAGCGGCCTGCGCGCCGCCGCGGCGATGGACCACCTGGTCGACGGCCCCGAGGGCACCCGGGTCGACGCGGCGCAGACCTGGGAGGACCTGGCCCGGGTAACCGTCACCGCCGACGTCGCCGCGGGCAAGTGCCTGCGGCTGACCAAGTTCGTCGCCTACGGCTGGTCGGCGCAGCGCTCGACTCCCGCCGTGCGCGACCAGGTCGCTGCCGCGGTCGCCGAGGCCCGCCACACCGGCTGGGAGAGCCTGGCGGCCGAGCAGCGCGCCTACCTCGACCAGTTCTGGGACGGCGCCGACGTCGAGCTCGAGGGCGACGCCGAGCTGCAACAGGCGGTCCGCTTCGCGCTCTTCCACACCCTGCAGGCGGGGGCACGCGGCGAGGGTCGGGCGATCGCCGCCAAGGGCCTGACCGGGCCGGGCTACGACGGGCACTGCTTCTGGGACACCGAGTCCTACGTCCTCCCCGTGCTCACCTACACCGCGCCGGACGCCTGCGCCGCGGCGCTGCGCTGGCGCCGCGACACGCTCGACCGGGCCCGCGAGCGGGCCGAGCAGCTCGGGCTGGCCGGGGCGGTCTTCCCGTGGCGGACGATCAGCGGCGCCGAGTGCTCGGCCTACTGGCCAGCCGGGACCGCCGCCTTCCACATCGGCGCCGCCGTCGCCGCCGCGGCCCGCCGCTACGTCGCCGCGAGCGGCGACGAGGACTTCGAGCGCGACGCCGGGATCGAGCTGCTGGTCGAAACGGCGCGACTGTGGCGCTCGCTCGGCCACCACCACCCCTCCGGCCGCTTCCGCATCGACGGGGTGACCGGCCCCGACGAGTACAGCGCGATCGCCGACAACAACGTCTACACCAACCTGATGGCGCAGCAGAACCTCCGCGCCGCCGCCGACGCCGCCGAGCGCCACCCCGACCGCGCCGCGGCGCTGGGGGTCGACGAGGAGGAGACCGCCTCCTGGCGCGACGCGGCGACGGCGATGGTCGTCGTCTTCGACGAGGAACTGGGCGTCCACCCGCAGGCGGAGGGCTTCACGCAGCACGGCCACTGGGACTTCTCGAAGACCGGGCCCGACGACTACCCGCTGCTGCTCCACTTCCCCTACTTCGACCTCTACCGCAAGCAGGTCGTCAAGCAGGCCGACCTGGTGCTGGCGATGTACGTGTGCGGCGACTCCTTCAGCGCCGAGCAGAAGGCGCGCAACTTCGCCTACTACGAGCCGATCACGGTGCGCGACTCCTCACTCTCGGCCTGCGCCCAGGCGGTGGTCGCGGCCGAGGTCGGCCAGCTCGAGCTGGCCTACGACTACTTCGGCGAGGCGGCCCTGATGGACCTCGACGACCTCGAGCACAACGTCCGCGACGGTCTCCACATCGCCTCGCTGGCGGGCGCCTGGATCGCCGCCGTGGCCGGCTTCGGCGGCATGCGCGACTACGGCGGCGAGCTGCGCTTCGCGCCGCGCCTGCCCGAGCGCCTCACCCGGCTCGCCTTCCGGCTGCGCTGGCGCGGCAGCCGGCTCGGCGTCGAGGTCGACGCCGAGGCCACGGTCTACACCCTGCTCGAGGGCGAGTCGGCGACGATCCGCCACTTCGAGGAAGCGGTGACGGTCGGCGCCGAGCCGGTCCGCCTCCCAACCCCCGCCCCGACCGCCGCCGGGGACCGCCCGCCCCAGCCGCCGGGACGGGCGCCGGCCCGGCGCACCCCGACGGTCAGCTGATGGCGGTCGCCGTCGCGACCTTCCTGATCGTCCTGGCGATCATCGCCAGCGAGAAGATGCACCGCACCAACGTGGCGCTGCTCGGCGCCGCGATCGTCGTCCTCTTCGTCGGCGACTTCTCCCAGGAGCAGGCGATCGAGTCGGTCGACTTCAACACGATCGGCCTGCTGACCGGGATGATGATCCTCGTCTACCTGACCCAGCAGACCGGCGTCTACGACTACGTCGCGATCCGCGCCGGCCAGCTCTCGGGCGGCCGCTCCTTCGCCGTGACGATGAGCCTCGCGGGGACGACGGCGGTGCTCTCCGCCTTCCTCGACAACCTGACGACGATCCTCCTGATCGCGCCGATCACCTTCCTGCTCGCCGATGCGCTGGACATCGAGGCGGTGCCGCTGCTGATCATCGAGGTGATCGCCTCCAACATCGGCGGCACCGCGACGCTGATCGGCGACCCCCCGAACATCATCATCGCCGGCGCCACCGGCCTCAGCTTCAACGCCTTCATCGCCAACCTGGCGCCGATCGTCGTCGTCACCTTCGTGGTGGTCATCCCCCTCCTCTACCTCGTCTTCCGCAGCCGCCTCCACGTCGAGGAGCAAAACAGGCGGGCGGTGATGGAGCTGAACGCGCTCGCCTCGATCCGCGACTCGGCCGAGCTGCGGCGCACCGGGCCCGTCCTGGTCGCAACCGTGCTCGCCTTCTTCGCCCACCAGGCCCTCCACATCGAGCCTGCGACGGTCGCCCTGGCCGGCGCCGCGGTCGGCCTGCTGGTCACCCGGATCGATCTCGAGGAGGCGCTGTCGAGCATCGAGTGGACGACGCTCTTCTTCTTCGTGGCGCTGTTCGTGATGGTCGGCGCGCTGGAGGCCACCGGGGCGATCGGCCACGTCGCCGATGCGGTCAAGGACTTGACCGGCGGCGAGCGGGCGGCGGAGCTGCTCGGGGTGGCCTGGGTGGCGGCGCTCGGCTCCGCCGTGGTCGACAACATCCCCTTCACCACGGCGATGATCCCGGTGGTGAGGGAGCTGCAGCAGGCGGCCGGCACGAGCGGCGACGACGCCTACTGGTGGTCGCTGGCCCTGGGCGCCTGCTTCGGCGGCAACGCGACGATGATCGCCGCCGCCGCCAACGTCGCCGCCGCCGGGATGGCCGAACGGGCCGGCACGCCGATCGGCTTCGTCGCCTTCCTGCGGGTCGGCCTGCCGGCGACGATCGTCTCGATCGCGCTGGCAAGCGGCTACATCGCAATCCGCTACATCGCGCTCTGAGAGATGATCTAGAGAGAGAGGAGCAACGAGATGCCCGACTCGATCGTCAAGGAAGCGCTGCGGGAGATCGAGCCGCTCGACGCCGACGAGCTGATCGGCCCGGCGGCGCGGCGGGTGATCGACGCCGGCCTGCCGGCGCTGCCGGCGGTCGAGGAGGACGGCGAGTTCGCCGGGATCTTCGGCGAGCGCGAGTTCATGACGGCGCTCTTCCCCGGCTACGTCGGCGAGCTGGCCTCGGCGGCGATGGTCTCGCGTTCGGTCGACGAGACGATCGAGCGCCGCGCCGACTGCGCCCTGCAGCCGATCCGCAACTGGCTGACCACCGACCACGTCACCGTCGAAGACGCCTATTCCGACACCCAGCTGGCCGAGATCTTCATCCACCACCGCGTCCTGATCGTCCCGATCGCCACCGCGGGCAGGGTGCATGCGGTGGTCACCCGCCACGACTTCTTCTGCGAGCTGGTCGCCCGCTTCGGCACGATCGCCGAGGACCTGGACGGCAAGTGACGCATCATGTCGACGAGTGGGTCGCGCCACCCATTGCCACCATCGTCCAACCCACCTCTCAGCACAGCACCATCCTTCGCCGGCTGCTGGAAGCGGTGGGCACGGCCGGCAACCTGACGAGCGACGCGCACCTCGCCGCGCTGGCGATCGAGCACGGCGCCGAGCTGTGCTCCGGCGACGCCGACTTCTCGCGCTTCGAAGGCCTGCGCTGGACCGACCCGCTGCGCTGAAGCGGCTCGCCCGCAAAGCTAGAGCAGCGTCAGACAACGTTTGCCCGCTTCTGGCGAGCGAAAGGCAAGCCTGGGTAGGACGCAGGGAGGCGGAGTAGCAGCGCTACTTCGCCGACTGAGGACGACGCCAGGTTCAGCCTTGCAGCCGCCAGAACGGGGTTTACGTTGCCTGATGCGGCACTACTGAGATGGACGCCCGTGTCAAGGGGCGGTTGATTTCTTCGCGGGTAAGCGCTTATGACGGTGATCCTCTTGCTGGGGTCGGGCGGCCGGCGCGACGACAACGACAACTGGTCACCCTGAGATACGC